>Ga0233377_1000981_pt1 | contig 11478 bp, 13 predicted proteins | sample ElkDunMinimDraft_6_FD_191540 | JGI IMG/M metagenome (GOLD analysis project Ga0233377, IMG submission 191540) | Fecal eukaryotic communites from dung pellets of Tule Elk in California, USA - Elk Dung E36 | ecosystem: Host-associated > Mammals > Digestive system > Large intestine > Fecal | place...
ATCTGGCGCGGCGTCTGGCTGGAGGACGGCCTGCGGGCGGCCGGGGTCGTGGCGCTGGAGACCAAGTTCGCCGGGTCGGCTACGGACCCGCTCACGGGTTTGCTGGACCGCCGCGCTTTTATCGCCCGAATCAGCCAGACCCTGACCCAGGCGGGGGACTATGAGATTGTCGTCGCCGACGTCGATCGCCTGCGCCGCCTGAACGAAGCGCTGGGCCATGAGCGGGCCGACATGGTTCTGGCCGCGCTGGGCTCGCGTCTGGCCGCCGCCTTTGCGCAGGACGCCCATTGCGCGCGGATCGGTGAGGACGAGTTCGCGGTCATCGTGCCGCGCGGCCCGACCAGCCCGTCTGAGCGGATGCGCGAGGCGCTGGAACAGCCGCTCCGCATCGCCGGCTTCGACATCTATCCCACCGTCTCGATCGGGGCGGCGGCGGCCGAGGGCGGGCCGGATGCGGCGGACCCTTCGGAACTGCTGCGCCGGGTCGAACTGGCGGTGGAACAGGCCAAGAGCGTCGGGCGCGGTGGTGTCGCCGCCTATGGCCGGGGGCTGGAGACCGACAGCCTGTCGCGGCTGGCGATGGAGTCCGACCTGCGCAACGCCTTCCTGCGCAATGAGATCGAGCCCTTCTATCAGCCCATCGTCAATCTGAAGACCGGGGCCGTGGCCGGGTTCGAGGCCCTGTGCCGCTGGCGCCATTCGACGCGGGGTCTGGTGCCGCCGGACGAGTTCCTGGGTCTGGCCGCCGAGATGGGGCTGATGAACGAGCTGGGCCTGCTGATGATGACGCGGGCGGCCAATCAGCTGTCCGAATGGCTGGCGCGTCACCCGGGCGCCGGGCGGTTGTTCTGCAGCGTCAATCTGTCGGTCGGCGAGATCGAACGCCCGCGTCTGGTCGAGGACGTGGCGCGGATCATATCCGAGGCTGGACTGCCGCGCGGCGCGTTGAAGTTGGAGGTCACCGAAGGCGACATCATGCGCGACACCAACCGCGCCGCAGAGATTCTCAGCGAGTTGAAGGACGTCGGGGCGTCGCTGGCGCTGGATGACTTCGGCACCGGCTTCTCGTCCCTGACCTGGCTGGCCAAGCTGCCTTTCGACACGCTGAAGATCGACCGCTACTTCGTTCTGACGATGGACAAGGACGAGGGCTCGGCCAAGATCGTGAAATCGGTCGTCAACCTGGGCCGCGACCTGTCGCTGGAGGTCGTCGCCGAAGGGGTGGAGAATGCGGGCCTGGCCAAGCTGCTGCTCGACGCCCAGTGCCACTACGGCCAGGGCTTCGGTTACGCCCAGGCCCTGCCTGCGCAAGAGGCCGAGGTCTATCTGAACGAGTCGTTGGCTGATGGGTCGGCGCCGATCAAGGCGCGGTCGGCATGATCGAGGAAGGCGCAGCGAGAGATCGGCTGATCATCATCGGCGCGGCGTTGCCGGGGGTGCTGGGGATCGGCATTGGTCTGCTGATAGCCCCCGACCTGATTCAGGCGGTTGTGATAGGCCTCGCCTTGTTGCTCGTTGCGGCGGCCATCAGCTTGACGCCGCCTGTGACTGCGGCCCGGCTGCGGCTTCTGCGCCGCAAATATCCCACGGAAGACTAGGCTCGCCCGCTCTGGCCCGACAGACGGGCAGGATCGACACCCAGCGTGCCCAGGGCGCGGGCCCATTTGGCGTCGTAGTCGGTGTCGAAGATCAGGGCTGCGTCGGCCTCGGCGGTGAGCCAGACGTTCTCGCCCAGTTCATCATCTAGCTGACCTTCGCCCCAGCCGGCGTAGCCCAGGCAAAGGATGGAGCGTTTCGGCCCGGCGGCGGCGTCGGTCATGGCCAGAAGCGCCTCGCGTGTGCCGGTCATGGCCAGGCCTGTGCCGAACGTCAGCGACGAATCCTCCGCCAGCCAGTCGTCTGTGTGAAGGACGAAGCCGCGTTCCCGCTCGACAGGGCCGCCGACCAGGACAGCGCGGCCTGCGGCGGTCTCCGGCGCCTCGGTGTCCAGCTTGTCGAGCACCGCCTTCAGATCGACGCCGGGGGCCGGACGGTCGAGACGCAGACCCATGGCGTGGTCCGGCTCATGGGCGCAGATCAGGATGACGGCGTGCTCGAACCGGGGGTCGCCGATGCCGGGCATGGCCACCAGAAGCCGCCCGACCAGGGAGTGGAAATCGTCCATGTCCGCATCATCGGGGCGAGATGGGGCGGGCGCAAGGCGTAGGATCACTCATGCCGCTTGGCGATGGGAGCCAACCTCCCTATCTGGACGTTGACACCGCATCACCCCATCCAGCATCGGAGCCTCCCCATGACCATCCAGATCGGCGACCGCATTCCCTCGGCCACCCTGACCCGCGCCACCGACGACGGCCCCAAGCCGATCACCACCGATGAACTGTTCGCCGGCAAGACCGTGGCTCTGTTCGCCGTGCCGGGCGCCTTCACCCCGACCTGTTCGGCCCGCCATCTGCCCGGCTTCAAGGATCATCGCGGCGACCTGAACGCCAAGGGCGTGGACACCGTGGCCTGCCTGTCGGTCAACGACGGCTTCGTCATGGGCGCATGGGCCGACAGCCAGGGCATCGGCAAGGAAGACATCATCATGCTGGGCGACGGCAACGGCGACTTCACCCGCCAGATCGGCCTGGCGCTGGACGCCAAGGGCTTCGGCATGGGCGAGCGCTCGCAGCGCTACTCCATGATCGTCAAGGACGGCGTGGTCGACCAGCTCAACGTCGAGCAGGGCGGCGAGTTCAAGGTGTCGTCGGCGGAGCACATGCTGACGCAGCTTTGATGGAATAATGACTGACGTCTTCACGCCCGAGAAGCGCAGCGCCGTCATGCGCCACATCAGGGGGCGGGACACGGGACCGGAAAGGGCGGTGCGCGGGATTCTGCGCGCCGCCGGGATCGGCTATCGACTGGGCGGCGTGGGCCTGCCCGGGCGGCCGGATGTGGTCATGCAGGGGCGGCGCACGGTGATCTTCGTGCACGGTTGTTTCTGGCACGGGCACGATTGCCCGAGAGGAGCGCGGAAGCCCAAGACCAACGCCGATTACTGGGCCACGAAGATCTCCCGCAACCGGGCGCGGGACGCCGAAGTTCAGACGCGGCTGGAGGCGGAGGGCTGGCGCGTTCTGGCCGTCTGGGAATGCAACATGCGGGCCGCCGACTTTGCGGAACGATTGGTCGAAGCGGTTAAGCTCAGGCCGCTTCGCGCGCCGAAGGCTCCATCGCCATGACGTGGCTGACGGCGCCCAGCAGGGAGGCCGGCGTCAGGGGCTTGGGCACGAAATAAGTCATGCCGGCGTCAGTACAGGCCTGGATGTCCTTGGCGTCGGTATCGGCGGTGACGGCGATGATCGGGGTGCGGGCGTTGGGTCCGTCGCCGGCACGAATGCGTCGCGTCGTCTCGCGCCCGTCCAGTTCCGGCATGCGCACATCCATGAAGATCAGGTCGAAGGCGGACTTGTCGCAGATGGCCAGCGCCGCCAGCCCGTCCGCCGCCGTGGCGATGTCGCAACCCAGAGGCTGGAGAATCAGCTGAATGGCGCGTCGGTTGATCTCGTGATCATCGACGACCAACACCCGCATGGCGCGCTCTTCACCCTCAACCCCGTCATCCTGCGGCGGAACGGGCTCCGGCGTGGGCGGAGGCGGCGTCGGTGCGGCCTGGGCGACAGGTGCGGCAACAGCAACGTCGGGGCCGAGCACCTGGGCCGACACTGCGCGACTGGAAGGTTCAATCGCCCGGTTGACGACGACCGGAGCATGGGCGCTGTCCAAAGTCAGGGCCAGGGTGAAGGCGGCGCCGGCTCCCGGCTGGCTGCGCGCAGTCAGGCGGCCGCCCATCAACTGGGCCAACTGCTGGCTGATGGCCAGGCCCAGACCGGTGCCGCCATGTATGGCGCTGATCCCGTCGGTGGTCTGGTCGAACGGCGTGAACAGGCGTGACAGCTGGCCCGGCGTCATGCCCGGTCCGGTGTCGATGATGTCGATCAGCAGAGCGTGGCCAGAGGGTTCTTCGGCCCAGGCGTTCAGACGCAGGGTGATGGAGCCCGTCTCGGTGAACTTCATTGCGTTGGACAGGACATTGTTCAGGATCTGACGCAGACGCATCGGATCGCCGCGTACGAAAACGGGTATGGAGGCGGCGCCCTCGACCCTGAGTTTCAGTCCTTTGGCGCGCGCGGAACCGTTCCACAGACGCACGGTCTGGCTGAGCTGGTCACGCAGGTTGAAGTCGATCGCATCGACGGTCATGTGCCCGGCGTCCAGCTTGGCGTGATCCAGCAGATCGTCGAGCATGGCCTTCATCATCTGGCCTGCATCGCTGATCAGGCGGGCCTGGCTGCGAGCGCTGTTGTCGATGGCCGCGCGCTCCAGTTCGGCGGAGCCGGCCATGATGGCGCTGATGGGCGTGCGAAGATCATGGCCGATGGCGGCGAGGAAGGCGCTGCGCCCCTCCATGATCCGTTCCATCTCGCTCTGCTTCTTGTCAGCTTCCCGACGGGCATTCTTTTCGGAATCATAAGCGGTGCTCATGCGGGTCCAGACCGCCAGCATGAAGATCAGGAAGATGCTGACGGTCACGGATGCGGCGATGACCGGGGCCGGGCTGACGCCGTTCAGCACAAGATACACAGGCGTCGCCAGCAGATAGAGGAAATGCGGTCCGTTGCTCAGGGCCATGACCGTCGTCGACCCTGTCGAATTGATCATGGCGTAGGTGCAGGTCCCCATCAGGAGAATGAGGGCGCAGACGCCTCCCGGGAGGCCGCCCATCAGCCACAGCGGGATGGACAGACTGCTGAACCAGGCGGCGTTGGCCGCCAACGACAGCCAGCACGCGACGCGTCGCAGAGTTGAAACCTTGCCGCCCGTTCGGCTGGGAACGGCACGGAGCACCCAGGCGTCGAGACCTTGAAGGATGAAGTAGCCGAGCAGCCAGCTGACGCACAGCCAGCCTCCCACAACGGGGCTCAGCACCATGGCGGCGACAGAGGCGAGCGCCAGACGCAGCAAGCCTTCCTTGCGACGGCGCTGAATCAGCCCCGTTGTTCGGAAAGCGGCAGGCTGTGGTCTGGCTGGGGCGATCGCCATGCTGGTCCCTGACAGCGGGCATGGACGCCCGACATGACCTTGGCAGACTTGCCCTAACGCTCCGTCAACGGGCGGTGTGAACGGCCTGGGTCACGCTGGCGAAGCCGTCGGCGCGCAGCCGGGCGGCCAGATCACGCTTGATTTGGGTGACCAGGCCGGGGCCGCCATAGATGAGGGCGGAATAGATCTGCACAGCCGTGGCTCCGGCCCGGATACGGGCGTAGGCCTCTTCGCCCGAGTCGATGCCGCCGACCGCGATCAGGGGCAGGCGGCCCGAAGCGGTGGTCGCGGCGGCCCGCAGCGCCTCTCGGGCGCGGGCTTGAAGCGGGCGTCCAGACAGGCCGCCGGCCTCGCCCCGGTCCGGCGCGCGCAGGCTGTCGGGGCGGTCCAGCGTGGTGTTGGACACGACCAGGCCGTTGACGCCGTGATCCAGCGCCGCCTCGACGATCAGGGCGATCTCGTCAAGGGTCAGATCGGGCGCGATCTTGAGGAAGACGGGGGCGGGGTCGCCCGAACGCGCCTCGGCCAGGCGGCCCAGCAGGTCGTCCAGAGCAGCGCGGCCCTGAAGCGCACGCAGGCCCGGCGTGTTGGGCGAGGAGACATTGACGACGACATAGTCGGCCAGACCCTTGAGGCGCTTCAGGCCGGTGACATAGTCCGCCGCCTTGTCCTCCGTCTCCTTGTTGGCCCCCAGATTGGCGCCGGTGACGACGCCCGCGGGTCGGACTTTCAGACGCGAGGCGAAGGCTTCCAGACCGGCGTTGTTGAAGCCCATCCGGTTGATGATGGCGCGGTCCTCGCTGAGGCGGAACAGGCGCGGACGCGGATTGCCGGGCTGGGCCAGGGGGGTGACCGAGCCGCACTCGACAAAGCCGAAGCCGAGCCGCGACAGGCCGCGCAGGGCCACGCCGTTCTTGTCCAGACCCGCCGCCAGGCCGATGGGGTTGGGCAGGTCGAGCCCGGCCAGATTGACCCTGAGGATGGGATCGTCGGCGGGCGGGCGCGGCAGGGGGGCGGTCTGCAGGGCGCGGATGGCCAGACCGTGGGCGGTCTCCGGGTCCATGTTGCGCAACAGGCCGGCGACGAGGTCGGTCATGCTCATGCGGCGTCATCCTCGGGCCAGACGATGGCGCCGTCGGCGAAACGGGGCAGGCCGTCGGCGTCGACCTCCAGCGCACGCGCAGGGCCTGTGACCGACAGCGGCAGGGGGCCGTAGACGTGGGGGAAGAGGTCTCCGCCGCGTGACGGCTCCCAGCGCAGGGCTTCACCCAGTGCTTCGAGATCTACGGCGGCGAGGATCAGTCCGTTGCGGCCCGCATAGTGTTTACGCGCCGTGCCTGGAAGCTGGCTGGCGGTGGACAGGTGGATGAAGCCGTCAGCGCGGTCGGCGGTTGATCCGTCATAGGCGCCGCTCTCCTGGGCGGCGCGCCATTCGGCGGCGTCGGCCAGCTTGTAGGCTGTGCTCGCAGTCGGGCGGCTCATTGCGGGCCCAGATCGCGCGGCTGGAGGAAGCCGTCCAGCGTCGGCCGCCCTGCGACATCGACGGAGAAGATGGCTGCGGCGCCGGTCGGAAAGCCGCCGCTCATGCGTTCGATGACGAAGGGGGAGGCGGCGGACTCGGTCAGGTATTCGACGGCCAGAACATGGACGCCGGGGTTGTGGGCCATGACCAGCAAACAGCCCGCCTCGTCCTCGACAGCCTCGATGGCGCGGCGCAGCACGTCGGCGTCCGCGTTGTAGAGGTTGTCGCTTTCGCGCACCTCGACGTCGCCGAAGGCTTCGTGGGCCAGGTCCCAGGTCTGGTGCGTGCGGACGGCGTTAGAGACCAGCGCAAGGTCGGGGCTGAGGCCCCGCGTCGCCAGCGCCTGCCCCATGGCGAGGGCGTCGGCGCGGCCGCCTGCTGACAGAGCGCGGTCGCGGTCGCGGCCGGACGCCGCCGACCGCTCGGCTTCGGCGTGACGCATGAGGATGAGTCTTTGCATGCTCCGCCCTTTACGAGCGTTCGGAGCTTCCCGCCAGATCGTGCGTGCCGCGCGAGGCCGGTTGCGGGTGCAGAACGGTGGCGCGGACAGGAGCTGTGGCCACTGCGCCGCCGGGCCGGGCGCGGGCGTAGGCCTCGCGCGAGGCCTCCAGCAGCACGACCCCGGCGGCGCCCGGCATGATGTGGCGGCCGATCGGCTCCAGACTGTCGGCCAGAGGCAGCAGGGGGCCCCATGGCGGGACATAGAGGGTCTGGGACCAGGCGGTCGGCTCCAGCCCTGCCTCGCGCACCAGCTTCTCCATCTGGCGGCGGGTGAAGGGACGGCCGTGACCGAAAGGGGTGGCTTCAGAGCGGGCCCACAGGCCGCCGCGCGCCGCTGCGACCAGAATGATGCGGCCGGCAGGCGCCAGGATGCGGACCGCCTCCAGCATCAGGGCCTGGGCGTCGTCAGACTCCTCCAACGCATGGACCAGAAGCACGCGGTCGAACGATCCGGCGGCGAAGGGCAGGCTGCGCTCATTGACCAGAAGGGTGCGGTTCTTGCCGATCGATGGCCAGTGTTCGACGCCCTGTCCGCCGGGCATGGCGGCGACCTGCCGACGTGCGCCGATGAAGGCGTCCAGCCATGGGGTCGCGTAGCCGAGGCCGAGGACGTCGCAGTTGACCGCCTCGCCCCAGGCGTCAGCCAGACGGCGCGCCAGCAGGCGACGCACCAGCGCCCCGGCCGGTTCGCCGTAGAAGGTTCGAAGCTCTTCGATGCTGCGCCGCATGACCCGATCAACATAGGCCGGACGAAGGCTGGCTGCTAGGATGGGCGCATGACCCTGGACATCCGCCTTTTCCCCTGCCTGAACGACAACTACGGCATCCTGATCCGCGACGCGGCGACGGGAGCGACGGCGACGATCGACACGCCGGACGCCGAGGCCGTTCTGGCCGATCTGGAGGCGTCGGGCTGGGGGCGGCTGGACCTGATCCTCAACACCCACTGGCACCCGGACCACACCCAGGGCAATGCGCGGCTGCAGGCCGAGACCGGGTGCGAGATTGTCGGTCCCGAAGAGGTGCGGCGGGCTGCGCCGCTGGACCGCGTGGTGCGCGGCGGCGACACGGTGCGGCTGGGCGAGACGGTTCTGGAGGTCACCGACACGCCGGGACACACTCTGGGACACATCGTTTATCGATCGGTCGCGGACGCTCAGGCCTTCGTCGGCGATACGCTGTTCGCCCTGGGCTGCGGACGGCTGTTTGAAGGCACGGCGGAGCAGATGTGGGCCAGTCTTCAGACCCTGGCCGCCTGGCCAGACGAGACGACGGTCTGGTGCGCGCATGAATACACGGCCGCCAACGCCCGTTTCGCCCTGAGCCTGGATGACCGACCCGAGATGAAGGCGCAGGCCGAGGCGGTGTTCGCCGCGCGTGAACAGGGGCGGGCGACCGTGCCGACGACGATTGGAATGGAGAAGGCCTTCAACCCCTTCCTCCGCGCCTCGGACGCCGCCGATTTCGCGGCGCGCCGGGCGGCCAAGGACAGCTTCAGCGGTTAGGCGGACGCTGCGGAGGCAGGACGGTGCGGATGATGCGCGACGACGACGGGCGGCCCGCCTGACCCTGGCTGGGATCGACCACGACGACCAGTCGGCCGCGGTTGTAGGTGACGTTGGCGCGGTCGCCTTCCATGATGGTGATGCTGCGCAGCCCGTCCAGGCTGGACCGGGCGCTGGGCGAACGCGCGATGCGGGCGACGGCGTCGGTGGTGACGATCAGGGCCTCGACGCACAGGGCTTCCGAGGTGTCGCCGTCCAGATTGATCTCGATCAGCCGACCCATGGCCTGGCTCAGCATGGCGCTGCGCCGCGCCATGAGTTCGAACAGGCGGAAAGGGCCGAGGTTGGGGGCGGCCAGACTTTGGCCCGGACCGGACAGGGATGCGGGAGATCCGCCGGGCGAGCGCGGCGAATAGACGGTGATGCCGCCGCCGGGCGTGACGCGCAGCACCTGTTCGCCGGCGTCATTGCGATAGATGACGTCGCCGCGAGGGGCCGCCGTGGGGCGCAGCACCCAGGTCTCGTCGCGCCGGTCGAAGCGCAGCAGGGGGCGCTGACCTGAGCGGTCGATCATGAAGCCCTCGCCCGATTCGGCGACATAGCGGCCGCTGGCGGGCAGGGTGGGGGCGCCGCCGCGGTTGCGCAGGCGCTGGCTTTGTTCAGCCTGGGCGTTGCTGGTGGTCTGGGCCAGGGCGGGGCAGGCGGCGGACAGCCACAGCGCCCCCGCCGCCACGGCGAGCGCCGTTGCGGTCGGGAGCGGTCGCCGCGCCATTCTGACACTCACCGTCCAGATCATGGAAAGACTGGTGAAATGCGGACGCGGCGGATTTTGGGCAGGGTCGATCTAGCCGACCAGATATTGACCGCCGTTCAGCGACAGGGTGCAGCCTGTGACATATCCGGCACGCTCGCCTGACAGCCAGGACACCATGTCGGCGATTTCCTCGCCTTTTCCGAGCCTTCCGACGGGGATCTGGGCGATGATCGAATCCAGAACCTTCTGGTCCATGGCGCCCACCATTTCGGTGTCGATATAGCCGGGCGCGATGCAGTTCACGGTCACGCCCTTGCGCGCGTTTTCCAGCGCCAGCGCCTTGGTGAAGCCGATCATGCCGGCCTTGGCGGCGGAATAGTTGGCCTGGCCGATCTGGCCCTTCTGACCGTTGATGGAGGAGATGTTGACGATGCGGCCGAAACCCCGGTCGCGCATGCCGTTGATGACCTGGCGCGTCATGTTGAAGACGCTGTCCATGTTGACGCGGATCACGTCGGACCACTGGTCATGGCTCATCTTGTGGAAGAAGCCGTCGCGGGTGATGCCGGCGTTGTTGATCAGGGTGTCGATGGGGCCCAGTTCGGCCTCGACCTCGCGCACGGCGCGTTCGCAGTCCTCGAACGAGCCGACGTTGCCCTTGACCACCATGACGCCCAGTTCGCGCGCGGTCGCCGCAGCCGCCTCGTCATTGCCGGAATAGCCGGCGGCGACGGCCATGCCGTCCTCCTTGAGGCGCTGTACGATCGCCTTGCCGATGCCGCGGGTCCCGCCCGTCACAAGCGCCACTCTAGCCATTTGCGTTTCCTGTCCTGCGGCGACGGCCTCTCCGGCGGGCCGTCTGCCTTGACCCGACCCTAGACCGGAGTTCTCCGGCGCATCAACCACAGGATGAAGAAACTGGAACGGTCAGGCGGCCAGTTGCGCCATGTCGAGCACGAAACGGTAACGGACGTCGGATTTCTCCATCCGCTCATAGGCTTCGTTGATGCGGTCGGGCGCAATCAGTTCGATGTCGCAGGCGATGCCGTGCTCGGCGCAGAAGTCGAGCATCTCCTGGGTCTCGCGGATGCCGCCGATCAGCGAGCCGGCGATGCGGCGGCGACGCCACAACAGGGGGACGGCGAAGACCGGCATGCCCTCGGTCGACAGACCCAGCATGACCATGGTCCCGTCGCGCGCCAGAAGGCCGATGTGACTGGCGATTTCGTGCGTCGCGGAGACCGTGTTGATGATGAGGTCGAATTTTTCGCCTGCGGCCTGCATCGCCTGTTTGTCGGAGTTGATCAGGAAGTGTTTGGCGCCCATCCGCTCGGCGTCGGCCTGCTTGCGGTTCGAGGTGGACAGGACGGTGACTTCAGCGCCCATGGCGGCGGCGAGCTTGACCGCCATATGGCCCAGGCCGCCCAGGCCGATGACGGCGACCTTTGATCCCGGCCCGACCTTCCAGGTCTTCAGGGGGCTGTAGGTGGTGATCCCCGCACACAGCAGGGGCGCGGCGGCGTCCAGCGGCAGGCTGTCGGGGATGCGCAGCACATAGTTCTGATCGACCACGATGGCGTCGGAGTATCCGCCCTGGGTGATGGTCTGGCCGATTTCGGCGCCCTTGGCGTCGGGAGAGCCATAGGTCTGGGTCATGCCGGGCGTGCAGTACTGCTCCTCGCCTTCAAGGCACGAGGTGCAGGTGCGGCAGCTGTCGACCATGCAGCCGACGCCGACGCGGTCGCCCTCCTTGAAGCGGGTGACATTGGCCCCGACGGCGGTGACGACGCCGGCGATTTCATGGCCCGGCACGATGGGGTAGCGGGTGCCGCCGAGGTCGTTCTTCACGATGTGCAGATCGGAGTGGCAGACCCCGGCGAACTTGATGGCGATGGCCACGTCGTCCGGCCCTGGGTCGCGTCGGTCGAAGCTGTAGGGCGCCAGCGGCTGGTCAGAGGCGGTGGCGGCGAAGGCGCGGGTGGCGATGGGCATGGGAAGGGCTCCGAAGTCTGGCCTAGCAAGTGAGGACGGCGGTCGCGGTTGGCAACTGCTTCAGCCCAGTTTCTTGATCAGGGCCTGGGCCGCCGCCGGGTTGCGCACCTTGGCCC
>Ga0233377_1000982_pt1 | contig 11478 bp, 10 predicted proteins | sample ElkDunMinimDraft_6_FD_191540 | JGI IMG/M metagenome (GOLD analysis project Ga0233377, IMG submission 191540) | Fecal eukaryotic communites from dung pellets of Tule Elk in California, USA - Elk Dung E36 | ecosystem: Host-associated > Mammals > Digestive system > Large intestine > Fecal | place...
AAAATATAAAGAGTTTATTTTTTTGTTTTTCCTGGTTTTCTTGTACTATAGTCGTCATCATTCGGATCAGTAATACCTCCTGTGCTATCTGGAGTAGATGTCGAATTGTCATTGGAATTAGAACCGTTTATAGGACCGATGTTATTGAAGCTTGAAGTTGTATCAGAAGAAGTGTTTGTACCGATAATTCCAACTCTTCTTTCCAATTCATGTACCTCTTGCACTTCCGCATTTGGCTGAATGGATTCTTTTTTACATGAAACTAATGTTAATGTAAAAACTCCAACTATGTATGCAAATTTTTTCATGACTTTTTGTAAATGTGACCTTTAAGCAAAGATAAATTATTAAAGTTAATATTCCAAACTATTTAAAACAATTTTTATTTCCACCATCGTGCCGGCAATTTCCCCATTTGAATTGTAAAATTGCTTTGGTCCATCAATGTGCATTTCTTTTCCAGATATCTTCTCTATAAGGTCAATTCTTTTGATTGTAATCTCCATTCCTTGCGACTTGTGATCTCCATATTGTTCATGCTTTTGAGATATACTTTTTTCAATACCAATTCCGTTGTCTGATATGATGATTGAAAGATAGCCTTCAATTTCTTCAATGCTTATTGTTATTTGACCTAACTTTTCTATAGCTTGAGGAAGAACACCATGAATGATGCTGTTTTCTACAAAAGGTTGTATCATCATCGCTGGAATGAAATACGACTCTAAGTCCACATTGTTTGTTTCAATGTCGTAGTTGAATTTCCCTTTGAAACGCATGCTTTCTAAGGATAGGTATAATTTTATACGATCTAATTCTTCTGCTAATGTAACAAGTCCATTTTCTTCATTGGAGGAATCTAAATTTTTGCGAATTAGTTTAGCAAAACTGGTTAGGTATTTATTTGCTGAAATTTTATCTGATATATTTATAAAGTATTGTATACTATTTAAAGAATTAAAGATAAAATGGCGATTCATACTTGCATTCAAGGATTGTTGCTCTAATGTAATTAGTCGCGCTTTAAATTCAGTTTTTTCCAATTCATTTTTTATCTGTTCTCTTCGAATTCTAAGCCTAAAACCGTAGAAAATTAGTATGCTAAACGTTAAGATAATTAGGCTTATAAACCACCATGTTTTGTAAAATGCTTCGTTAATGGTGAAGTGTATTTGTAATTGATCAACAGCTGTTTCATCCTCTAAAAGTATGCGTGCGTGAAGCGTGTAGTTGCCTGCTGGTAATCCACTTAAAATGATGTAAGGTGTTTTTGTGCTTGGCATCCAAACCTCACTTTGGCCCTCTAATTTGTATTGAAAGAAAATGTTCTCGTTATTGTTTATTGACACGCCGTCAAAGTTAAATTGCAAGTTTTTCTTGTTGTAGGGGAATGACATGTATTGTGGGACATTGTCTATGAAATTTGCTCCATACTCTTGGTAATTAAATTTTTCAAAATTTAAAAGTACGTGGTCGAATTTCAGTTTTACTTTTTCAAGTCGACCATCCATCTTCTTTAGGTCTAGTTTAATTAGAGCTGAAGCTGTTCCAAACCATAGTATTCCATCTTTATCGATAAAGCTTGAATTGATGTTGGTCTCCGCGTCGATTAATCCATCTGGAGTACCAATTCGCTTGATGTTTTTGTCTGGTTTTTCAATGTTTATAATATACAATCCATTGTTTGTTCCTATTAATAACTCGTCGTTATAAATGTTTAAGAAATTGATGTAATTAGAAGCAACATCCGATGAATAGCGTACCCTTTCAATTTTTGTTTCATCTTTCAATTCATATAATCCATCCTCAGTTCCTATGAATAATCGTTGATTATCAGTTTTGATAAGTGAAAATACGGTGCGATTAAGTTGACCTACTAAATCAAATCTTTTTTTAAGTCTATTTAAGCGATACAGCCCCATGTCTGAACCTACAATTAAATTATTATTGTGTACAATAATGTTTCTAATTGTTCCGATTGTATTTCCGTTTGTCGCTATTGGTGTAAACTTTCCTTCTTTATATAAAACGATTCCATGGGAACCTCCAACGTACATTGACTGAGAGTTGATTTTATGGAAGGTGGTTATTTTAAATCCAGGCACGCCATCTTCGTAAATAAACCTTTTGGTCTTTCCGTTGGCATCAAGGGAGTACAGTCCGTATTTTGTTCCAAACCAATTAAAACCATTAACATCATTAATGGCGCACCAAACAGTTGGGTCAGTTTCAATTGTGGTGTAATTAATAAAATCTCTTGTTTTGATAACTCCCTTATCCATCGTTCCAAAAAAGTAGTTGCCTTCTTTGTCTTGGAAACCACTTAAAATAAGGTCGGATGGTAACCCGAATAATTTGTCGTAATACAGAATGTTGAGTTGGGATGATTTAACTAATCCTTTTCCTTGCGTACCTATCCAAATGGTGTTGTCTTGATCTTCAAAGGTAGTTGAAATTACATTGAAAGGCAGCCCATTTGAGCTTTCATACAATGCATATTCTCTTTCATTGTATTTAATTAACCCATTTGATGTGCTGATCCAAATGTTATTTTTTGAATCAACGTATACATTATTAAATAGAAATCCAGAATTCTCAAATTTTGTTTTGGTTATTCTCTTTTTTATAGGATCGTAAAATTGAATTCCATTGTAAAATGTCGAAATTAACAATTGGTCCTTCCAAATCGCCAAGGATGAAATGCTTACTTCATTTTCTTCAATAAGTAATTGACATTTTTTTAAATCATTCGTTTTTAAGACTCCTCCGCGCGTTGCAATAATTAAATCATTTTTCCAGATGAGTAGATCTCTAACGTATAGATTATCGTGCTCTAACAATTGGAATGGTACTAGTTTATTATCTTTTAGTCGGTAGAGCCCCTCTCCATTTGTAGCGATTATTAACTGGCCTTTAAAAGAAACAATGTCGGTAATATTCAACATGTAAAGGTCTTTATCTAGGCTAATTTGTTCTATTTTATCGTTATGAATAATTGAAATACCACCTTGATGACCAACATAGAGTTTGTTGTCAATCCATCTTAATACATAGACTCTATTATTAAGTAAGCCGTTGTCGCTTGAATAATTTTGAAATGTTGCACCGTTGTATTTAGATATTCCTCCTAAAGTTCCTATCCATAGGTATCCTATGCTGTCCTGGCAAATGGATGTCACCTGAGATTGTGCTAGTCCTTCCGCTGTCGAGTAGGATTTATAGTAAGAACGCTGAGAAAATAGGAGGGAGTAACTAATGCTAAAAAGGACAATGAAAAGAAGGTTTCTCATTATTGCTTCAACATTTTAACGAATTCTGTAACTCTGTTTCTTGCAACTGGTATTCTTAATCCTGTTTTTAATACGGCATAATGTCCATCTTCATTTAAATATTCAGTTAATTCATTCAAATTAATGATGTGTGACTTATGGATTCTAGAAAATTTTGCTGGGTCAAGAATATTTTCGTACGTTTTTAATGTACGAGTATCTAAATATCTTGATCCATCTTTAAAATATATCGTAGTACAATTTCCAGATGCTTCTAAATGTAAAATTGTATCATCTTCTATAATCTTTAAGCCTTTAGTGTGCGAAACGGCAATTCTATTATTTGGTTTATTTCGCAATAAGTTGTCCGAAAGATTTCTTAAAGAAGAAAAATATGTGTTATAACTTTCTGGATTTTCAGAATAGATTGCGCGCGTCTCCACGAGTTTTCTTACGGCTAATTGTAATTCTTCAATGTCAATTGGCTTTAATAGGTAATAAACTGCGCTTGCGTTAAATGCTCGAATGGCGTAATCTTTAAAGGCTGTGACAAATACAACTTGGAAATTTTTTTCTTCGATTTCGTCAAGTAGTTCAAAGCCTTCTGCGTTAGATGGCATACGAATATCTAGAAATACAACATCTGGTTGAGATGATTCAATAATTGATTTAGCTTGATCTTTTCGCTCAGCTTCACCTATTACTTCTATTTCTGGACAAAATTCTTCGAGCATCATTACGAGATTTTTTCTCGCAAATTCTTCATCGTCTACAATTAAGGCTCTAAGTTTCATAAATACCATTTTATAGTTATACTTACCAATATACAATAATAATCATTTATTATTTAGACGAAGCTTTAAATTTTGATGTTTTGAAGTAAAGTTTTTTGTTGGGATTTTAAGAAAATTTACATGTTTTTTAAATAAAATGGACTAAAATGAATGGCTAATGCAGTGCCTTTAGGTGTGGAGATAGGTCTAATTGATTCCTATTGTATATTAAAACGGTGTTGAATCAAAAAAAATCAAATTAATAGGTGTTCTTTTTCAGCGAGATACAAAATAGTTGAATTTTTTTTTGAAAAAAATCAAATTTATCCATTGCCAATCTTTAAAGTATGCGTACCTTTGCCACGGAGAAATGGCAGAGTGGTCGAATGCACCGGTCTTGAAAACCGGCGTACCGCAAGGTACCGGGGGTTCGAATCCCTCTTTCTCCGCCAAAACTCTAAAAAGCCCCATGTCCTGGGGCTTTTTTTTATGTCTAAAATTTTCTATTGATATTCGAGGGATGAGAACCTGTGGTTCGTGCCGTAGCGTAGCGAAGACCACCGAAGCGTTATGAAATGACGCTGAAGGTAATCCCTCTTTCTCCGCCAAAACTCTAGAAAGCCCCATGTCCTGGGGCTTTTTTTTATGTCTAAAATTTTCTATTGATATTCGAGGGATGAGAACCTGTGGTTCGTGCCGTAGCGTAGCGAAGATCACCGAAGCGTTATGAGATGACGCTGAAGGTAATCCCTCTTTCTCCGCCAAAACTCTAGAAAGCCCCAAGTCCTGGGGCTTTTTTATGTCTAAAATTTTCGTTTTGTATTAGGTGATCGAGAATTTCTTGGTTGCTATGAATTAAGGTTGGGTAATAATGGTGCCTAGAAGTCATCCAATGCTTTTATTTAGTCTTCTTATTTTAATTAATGGTTCAGTTCAAGATGTTTTTTAACTGAAAACATGAATAGAGGTAAGTTTTAGGTAGAGATTTTAACTGAAACTACATTCGGCAATCGATAAGATTAAAATTCTACTGTAAAAATCGTATCGGAAATTTCGTTGCAAAACTGAAAAGCTTGGAGGTGTTCTCTGTATTGGGGTTTGCAAAATTCAGTTAAATGAATTTTTTAAGTGATGCTTTAAAATCTAGTGCACAAGGATGGATGTTTTGCAGTGGTGTGCTTGATGTCGCTCTTGCTAATAGCTTTCTTATTAATTGTCTAGTAAGGTTCTTGTGTAATTGGTTTTGTTTCGCTTGAATTGGATGGAAGTGTATGGGCAAAAAAAAATCCGATAACTTTTGTTACCGGATTTTTTAGCTCCCCCTGCTGGACTTGAACCAGCGACCCTCTGATTAACAGTCAGATGCTCTAACCAACTGAGCTAAGGAGGAATCTCTTTCGCTATTGCGAGTGCAAATATAAGGGCTTTATTTGGTTCTGCAATGAAAAAAGTGAACTTTTTTTAATTTTTTTTTGCTTTTTTTTCTAACTATTTAAAAATCACCTTCGTCTAAAGTGAAATCTGAAAGGTTCGAATTGAAATCATCGACATCATTTGATGCATCTTCTTCCTCTTCGTAAAAATCTCCCGACTGTGCAACTGTTGGAGCAGCACGAAGAATGTTAGTTTTAAATATATTTAATCTTATTTCGGTACGAATTGAGCCGTCTTCATTTGTAAATGCCTTAGCAAAGGGTGTTCCCATCAATTCTACAAGTGTTCCTCTTTTTAAGTAATCAATTACTCGCATATTTGAACCTTCTCTTTTCCAAATAGTACAATTAATCCAAGTGGTATTTGTGCGTTGCTCTCCTGTACGCTTATCTTTCCAATTTTTGTTATGAGCAACAGGAAAGTTAATTGCTACAACGCCACTTTCCATTGTTTTAACAGTTGCATCTTTTCCTATATTTCCGATCAGTTTAGTTTCAAATACTGTAGCCATCTTATTGATTTTGAGTAGTAAATATACGAAAACATGTTAATCAGCAATTTTTTTTATTTTTTTTCATACTATGATTTAATTGCTTACTTGTCGAATAATATTTTGCTGTTTTGACATTTTCTATATTTTTGAAATTTATCTTTAACATGAAACGAGTACTAACCATCCATTTTTCTCAGTCAGGGCAATTAACATCCATTGTTAAGAATTTTTCTTCGCAATTAGTTGGTTGCGATATTGAGCATCAGGTGATCCGTTTAGAAAATGATTACCCTTTTCCTTGGACAACGCCTGTCTTTTTTGATTGTATGCCTGAAACGGTGCTTGAGCGTCCTGTTCCACTTAAGAAGGTTGACTTTAAAGCGGATAAATACGATTTAATTGTGATTGGTTATCAACCTTGGTTTCTATCCCCCTCATTGCCAATTACCTCTCTATTGAAAGATGAGCAATTTAAAGACATTATGAAGGATACACCAATTATTACCTTAATTGGATCACGAAATATGTGGCTGAATGCTCAGGAAAGTGTTAAGGAACTAATTAAAGATGCTGGTGGACGCTTGGTTGGGAATGTTGCGTTGGCAGATAAAGCAAGTAATTTAATTGGTGTTGTGACGATTTTACATTGGATGCTTACAGGACAGAAAACTTCTAAATGGGGAATTTTCCCAAAACCTGGAGTTTCGGATGAAGACATAGAAGGAGTAAAAGTTTTTGGTGAGATTGCCAATATTGCATTGCAAGAAAATAATTTTGATCAGTTGCAAGCTTCATTTGTTCAAAAAGGTGGTGCAGATATTAATACGAGTATTCTATTTATAGAAGGAAAAGCTAAAAAGATTTTCAATGTTTGGGCATCTATTATTGATAAGAAAAGTAAGGAAGGAAAACGTAAATTTTGGGTAAATGCATTTAAGTACTACTTAATATTTGTATTATTTGTCGTATCCCCAATTTTATTGACTTTCTACTTTTTACTCGTTTGGCCTTTTACTCAAAAATCACTAAACAGTAAAAAGAAATACTTTCAAGGTGTCATCTTGAAGTAGTTGAAAATACTAAGATGTGCAATTTGCATAAACTATAGCTTAATTTGTTAAGATTATAGTATTTTTGTTGTTTACTAAAAGGAAGGAGAATGAATTATCCTCGCCAATTTTTGATATGAACAATAGTGACGTATATATAACCAAGACCTCAGTTTATTTGCCAAATGACCCAATCTCTAACGATGATATGGAGGTTTATTTAGGTGTAATTAACGAGCAAGCTTCCAAATCTAGAAGAATCGTTTTGCGTAATAACGGTATCAAATCTCGTTATTATGCTCTAACTAAAGACGGAAAGTCAACACACACAAATGCTCAAATGGCTTCATACGCTATTAGACAATTGGCGGAAAACAACGATGAAGTTTTGAAATCAATTGAGTTGCTTTGTTGTGCAACATCTTCACCAGAACAATTAATGCCTTCTCATGCTGTCATGGTACATGGTTGGTTACCTGAAACAGGAAATATTGAAGTGGTGTCGCCTGCAGGTGTTTGTTGTGCTGGTATGCATGCGCTTAAATATGCCTACATGTCGATAAAACTTGGACAAGTTGAAAAAGCTGTTTCTGCAGCATCAGAACGTTTATCACCTTCTTTAAAAGCAGATAAATTTGAGTTAGAAGTTAAAAAATTGGCATTATTAGAAGAAAATCCATATGTATCTTTCGACAAAGATTTTTTACGTTGGATGCTTTCCGATGGTGCAGGAGCTTTTATGTTGGAGAATAAACCATCAACTTCAGGTATTTCATTGAGAATTGATTGGATTGAAGGATACTCTTTCGCAAATGAAATGGAAGCATGTATGTACATGGGGGCCGAAAAGATGGAAGATGGATCTTTGAAAAGCTACTTGGATTTTGATCCTAATGAAGTTGTTAATCAATCAATAATGAGTATTAAGCAGGACGTAAAGTTGCTTGGTGCAAATATCGTTACACTCGGATTTAAAAAGTTAAAATTAAGCCTTGATAAAAAAGGCATTGATGCCTCTCAAATCGATTATTTCTTACCCCATATGTCTAGTTACTTCTTTGAAGACAAGATGTATGATGAAATGAAGAATTTGGGAATGGAGATTCCAAAAGAAAAATGGTTTACTAACCTAGGTTCCAAAGGAAATGTTGGTGCAGCATCAATTTACCTAATGCTAGATGAATTATTTAATAGTGGAAAACTTCAAAAGGGACAAACGATCTTACTGGGTGTGCCTGAAAGTTCAAGATTTTCATATGTATTCAGTTTATTAACTGTATGCTAATCGTATAGAAAGACCTTAAAAAGAGGTCTTTTTTTTTGCCTTTATTTTTCGATTCTGATCTTGAATGAATATCATTCTACGAATAGTCTAAAATTTTTGAGAAAATTCGTAGTCTCCAATTTACAAATTAGTTGGTCTGGTTTTATTTAAATTATTAATTGAAAATTGTCAGAGATTAATAGTAGATTTGATAGGATTCTAATTATTTGAAGATGGATTTTTCATTTAAAAATACTGCGTTACCACAAAAGGGAAGTCTTTTACTTTCAGATCCCTTCGAAGATGATTTACATTTTTCTCGTTCTGTGGTATTTTTGTGTACGCATGATGAATTAGGAACCTTTGGGTTTGTTCTCAATAACTTTGTAAGCTTGCGAGTAAATGATTTAACTGATTTACTTTCAATGTGTACTGGTCGAGTTAGTATAGGTGGACCAGTAGATAAAGAAAATATGTATTATTTTCATCGGCTTGGTTCTGATATTTCAAATTCCATCCATGTCGTAGATGATATATATTTCGGAGGTGATTTTGATCAGTTAATTCAAAAGATGGATGATTCTTCAATTGAGTTTGAGCAGCAGATTCGCTTTTTTATTGGATATTCTGGATGGGCGCCTAATCAATTAGAAGAGGAATTAGTAAATAATGCGTGGTTGGTAGTGAATAAATACAATACTGATTTACTATTTGATACTGAATCGCCTAATTTATGGAAGGCAATTATGAATGGTCAAGGGAAAAAATTTGAACTTCTAGCTCAGTTTCCAATTAACCCACAAAGCAATTAATTGTATTGAGTGTTGATTTTTAACGATTTAAAAGTGGCTTTTATCTGCTGTTTTGATTCATCAATCTAAATTTTTTTTCTCGTTGGATCCATATTTGTAGTTTCACTGAAATTTCCCTATTTAGTGAATCGTTCTCGAATTATAATTGGTATTTTATTTGGACTAATAGTCTCATTAGCTATAATGATGCTGTTAGCGAAGAAATTATACACCTTTGAAAAAAGTATTCTAATTGATTCGTCCACTTCTTCTGTATATAATTATATCAAGTTTTTGAAAAATCAAGAACAATACCACGATTGGTTTAGTATGGATGAAGAAAAGATGTTAGACTATCAAGGAGAAGACGGTGTTGTTGGTGCCAAATGTAATTGGATAAGTACTAACAGAGATGTAGGTGTAGGCGTGCAAGAAATTATAAAACTTAACTATCCGAATGCAGTCAAAACAAGCATGGTTGTAGAAAATCCAATTATTGCTTTTGCTAATCATGATATGAATATCGAGCAAAAGGATGGAAAATCTAAGTTAACTTATTTAGTTCAGATTCACTTCCGATTTCCTTACAATATCCGAATGTTTTTTATGGATTTTGAAAATGAAATCGACCTTTCTATGACGCAGAGTTTAAAAAATATTAGGTCAGCCGTTGAAAAGTAGGATAATAAATTTAGAAAAGCTAAATTTGTTACATATGAAATTGACACGTACTCATCGTTATTTATTTAGCGTATTAACAGGAGCTTTGCTGTTTCTGTCATTTCCCTATACTGGTAGTTTGACACCTTTGGCTTTTTTAGCATGGTTGCCACTTTTATTTATCGAAGATACGGTCGATAGAAATCGCTATAAGTCAAGTAAAGTATTTATTCATGCCTATATTTCATTCTTCATTTACAATGTAGGTGCGACCTGGTGGATTTGGAATGCCGATCCTGCGGGAGCATCAATGGCTTTCATACTGAACTCGTTATTGATGGCAATTGCTTTTCAATTTTTTCATATAACGAAAAAGTATCTAGGACGTAAATTCGGGTATACTGCTTTACTATGCATCTGGATTGGATTTGAATTCATTCATTATCATTGGGAATTATCTTGGCCTTGGCTAACGCTTGGAAATGTTTTTTCAATTCGCACTTCATGGATTCAATGGTATGAATATACTGGGGTATTAGGAGGAAGTCTTTGGATTTTATTAGTCAATATCTTTGCATTTAAGTTGGTGAATGCGCTAATGAATCGTAAAATTTCACCGTTACGACCTAGAATGATAATGCCTGTATTTATTGCTTTGCTATTCCCCTTGACATTGTCATTTTCGATTTACACTGGTAGGGAAGATGTTGGGACTGCTGCAGAAGTGGTCGTGATTCAACCAAATATAGATCCTTATCAGAAATTCTCATCTATTGGTCCAGCACAGCAACTATATCGTATCGCTGATATTGCGGAGCAAACAATTACTGAAAACACTAAATTGGTCATTGCTCCAGAGACTGCAATACCTGTTTCTTTTGACGAAGCGGTTATTCAATATGATATGGGATATGAAATCTTTAGAGAACGAATGGAATCTTGGGGCGAAACACAATTATTTATTGGTGCCTCTACTGAAAAGCGTTTTGAAAAAAAGATGACGAGAGCTTCTCGATTGGATCCCTATGGCGGACCAGGTTATGTAGAATTCTATAACTCATCTTTGTTGATGGATGGGAAAATTGAGCCCGAAATCGTTCATAAATCCAAATTAGTGTTAGGTGCTGAAAAAGTTCCTTTTTCTAATTGGTTTCCAAAATTGGAAGAGTTGTCTTTAGATCTTGGTGGATCATCGGGTACCTTAGGTGTTGAGGAAGAACCTAAAAATATGCGAAGAGGTAAATTTCAATTCACGCCAAGTATATGTTATGAATCCGTTTATGGTGAGCATACAGCGAAACAAACAAAACTTGGTTCACAAGCAATCATTGTAATTACAAATGATGGTTGGTGGGGAAATACACCTGGTTATAAACAGCATTTTAGCTTTGCTCGATTGCGTGCCATTGAAAACAGAAAAAGTGTAGCACGTTCAGCGAATACAGGAACTAGCGGATTTATCGATCAGCGCGGTAATGTTGTTGCTGCTTCAGGTTGGTGGAGAATTGAAGGTTTAAAAGGTCAGTTGTATTTGAACAATGTACAAACGCTTTATATGAAGATGGGGGATGTGCTTGGGCGCATTGCATTTATAAGTGGTGTTATCATGCTATTATATGCTACTTTCTTAAAGTTTTTCCCTAGAAAGGACTTAAAGTCTGTTTGATTGAATTCCTAAATTTTACATTTTATCCTTCTATATTTTAATAATTTGGCATAAGCTTTGATTTGTAATCGGTATATAA
>Ga0233377_1000983_pt1 | contig 11474 bp, 7 predicted proteins | sample ElkDunMinimDraft_6_FD_191540 | JGI IMG/M metagenome (GOLD analysis project Ga0233377, IMG submission 191540) | Fecal eukaryotic communites from dung pellets of Tule Elk in California, USA - Elk Dung E36 | ecosystem: Host-associated > Mammals > Digestive system > Large intestine > Fecal | place...
GCTGGGGCCTGCCCGACGCTGTGCATATCGAGATGGCGCGCGATGTCGGCAACAGCCTGGAGAAGCGCAACGAGATCAAGAGCGGGATCGACAAGAACACGGCGGAGCGCGAACGCCAGCGCGCGGAAGTGCGCGAATTACTCAATATCGAGGACGTGAACGGGGACACCCTGCTGCGCTATCGACTTTGGAAAGAGCAGGCAGGGCGCTGCCCCTATACCGACAAAATGATCCCGCCGACCGCGATCATCGCCACCGACAACAGCCATCAGGTCGACCATATCCTGCCGTGGTCGCGGTTCGGCGATGACAGCTATTCAAACAAGGTTTTCTGCACGGCAGAGGCGAACCAGCGGAAGAAGGGTCAGACACCCTGCGAATGGATCATGGCCTCGCAAGGTGAAGATGGCTGGGCCACCTTCGTCGCCAGGATCGAGGGCAATTCGGCGTTCCGTGGCGCGAAGAAGCGGAACTATGTCCTGAAGAATGCGAAGGAGGCGGAAGAGCGCTTTCGCACCCGCAACCTCAACGACACCCGATATGCGGCACGGCTGCTCGCCGAGGCCGTGAAGCTGTTCTACCCCGAAGGCGAGCGACAGGAAAAGGGCGGCAGCCGCCGCGTGTTCACGCGGCCCGGTGGACTGACGGCCGCCCTGCGCCATGCCTGGGGCGTGGAATCGCTCAAGAACGTCGATGGCAGGCGCGTCGACGACGCCCGCCATCATGCTCTCGATGCCTTGGTGGTGGCCGCGATCGGCGAATGGGAAGTGCAGCGGCTGACCCGCTCCTATCAGGAATGGGAACAGCAGGGCCTTGCTCGGCCGCTGCGGCATGTCGATCCACCTTGGGGCGATCCGGCCAGCTTCCGGCGCGAAGTGCAGCAGGCTTACGACGATATTTTCGTCGCCCGGCCGGAACGCAGGCGGGCGCGGGGCGAAGGCCACGCCGCGACGATCAGGCAGGTCAGGGAGCGTGACGGCACGCCGGTAGTCTATGAGCGCAAATCGATCATCGAACTGCCGGAGAAGCGGCTGGAAGATATCAAGGACCCCGAACGCAACCAGGGCGTGATCGAGGCGATCCGGCAATGGATCGCCGATGGGCGGCCCACCGATCAATTGCCGCGATCGCCGGCTGGCGATGAAATCCGCAAGGTCCGGCTCCGCACGAAAGGCAAGCCGGCGGTTCCGGTGCGCGGCGGTTCAGCCGACCGCGGCGAGATCGTCCGCGTCGATGTGTTCGCCAAGCCCAACAAGCGCGGCAAGGACGAATTCTATCTCGTGCCGATCTACCCCCATCATGTCATGAACAAGCGCGAATGGCCGGGGCCGCCAATGCGCGCCGTGGTGGCCTACAAGGATGAGGAGGAATGGACGCTAATCGACGACACCTTTTCGTTCCGATTTACCCTTTACCCTCGAAATTATGTCGAGGTGGTGAAATCGACTGGTGAGGTCTTCGAAGGGTATTTCGGTGGAGTGGATCGCAGTACCGGAGCGGTGAGCCTTTTTGCGCATAATAGTACAAAGATTTCCTTCAGAGGTCTTGGTGCAAAGACCTTATTAACCATGAGGAAGTACAGTATAGACCGCTTCGGCGCGCGTTCCGAGGTGAAATCCGAGGTCCGCACATGGCATGGCGTGGTCTGCACATCTCCAACCCGGCCCGGCTGACCCATCGCAGCCGGCAAATCGTCGTTGACCCTGAAAATGACACCGAGGCGCTGACCTTTCCGGTCGAAGACATTGCCTGGATCATTCTCGATACGCCGCAGGTTTCCGTGAGCGGGTCGCTGCTCAGCGCCCTTGCCGAGAACGGCGTGGCCATGGTGGTGCCGGATGCGAAGCATCATCCGGCCGGAATGCTCATGTCGTTCCATCAGCATCATGCGCAGTCAGCAATTGCCCATTCTCAGATCGGGATGAGCCAACCGCTCAAGAAGCGGCTGTGGCAGAAGCTCGTTTGCGCGAAGATCGAAAACCAGGCTGCCGTTTTGCGCAGCATCGGCAGCGACCACGCTATTGCGCTTTCGGCCATGGCGGGTCGGGTGGGCTCCGGCGATCCCGACAACCTGGAAGCTCAGGCGGCTCGCGCCTACTGGCAACGACTGTTCGAAGGGTTTCGGCGCCATGACGAGGATCGGCGCAACGGTCTGCTGAATTACGGCTATGCCGTCGTCCGCGCAGCTCTCGCCCGCGCCTGCGCGGCATCTGGCCTGCTTCCCGCTTTCGGCATTCATCATCGGTCTCGAACCAATCCCTTCAATCTTGTCGATGATCTTATCGAGCCGTTCCGGCCTGTCGTGGATCGAATGGCCCGCGCACGGGCAACCAGCGAGGATCGGGCCGAGTTGGACGTGGACGACCGACGTCACATGGCCGGAATTCTGAGCGAGAATATCTCGATCGGCGAAGAACGCTTGACGGTGCTGGCGGCGACCGAAGCTGTCGCTGCCAGTCTGGTCAGAGCCATCGACGGCGGCAATGCCGCTCTTCTCAGTACGCCAGCGCTGCCGCTGGCGCGGCGCAACTGAACATGGAAGCCGAAGAGGTCCGCTTCATGTGGTTGATGGTGTTTTTCGATCTGCCGGTGAAGTCCAAACCGCAACGTCGGCGGGCGAGCCGTTTCCGTCAGTTCCTCAAGAAGGACGGCTACATCATGCTGCAACTGTCGGTTTACGCAAGGGTCTGTCGCGGGCAGGATGCGGTGGATAAGCATGTTCGGCGGGTGCGGACGAGCCTGCCAAAGGAAGGCAGCGTGAGGACGCTCCAGGTTACCGACAGGCAATATGGCAGGATGGAACTAATGCTGGGAACAGCACCAAAAATTGAAGCGATCGGTCCGTCCCAGATGGTTCTGCTGTTATTTCGGCGGTGTTCAAACCGCGAAAATCACAACAGTTCCAATCCATTACTCCAGAGCTGTCCTACCATGGGCAAATCGGTAGGGAAACCACGGCCTCGACGCCGCCGGGCGCGAAGGTCGTCAAGTCCTACCATGGGCAAATCGGTAGGGAAACCACGGCGTACGAAGTAATATCACGGCAAGTAAACGTGTCCTACCATGGGCAAATCGGTAGGGAAACCACGGTTGATGCGGCCGCCTTCCCTGCCTGAGGCGGGCATCCATTTTCCGAGCCGAACGAGGAATATGCGGCAGGAAGGCCAGTTCAGCGGAGTTGAATGAGCGGCGGCTTTCGGGAAAGCTTCACCACGGTCAAGCCGAGCCCGCGCCGCCGGCACCGGGCGCGATAACGGCACTTGCTCGGCAAGGTCTGCCACCCTAAGCCAGCCTCATGATAGCCGAGGTCGAGCCCTTCCACGCCATTGCGATCAGTCGCCTCGCGCACGATCTGGCGGCTGACGGGCGCGACATCATTCACATGGAGTTCGGGCAGCCGTCGACCGGAGCGCCCGTCGACGCGATCGCCGCCGCCCGTCGTATCCTGGATACCGATCCCATGGGCTATTGGGAAAGCGTCCGCCTGATGGAACGCATCGCGCGCCATTATTCCGAGGCCTACGGCGTCGACGTCGAACCCGATCAGGTCATCCTCACCTGCGGCGCATCGCCAGCCTTTGTCCTCGCGCTTTCCTGCCTCTTCGCGCCAGGCGCGCGCGTTGCCGTCGCCCGGCCCGGATACGTCGCCTATCGTAACACGCTGAAGACGCTCTATCTTGAGCCCGTCGAGCTGGCTTGTGGTCCAGCGGAACGCTTCCAGGTCACCGCGAAGGCGCTGGCCGCGCTCGATCCGGCGCCCGACGGCCTGATTATCGCCAGCCCCGCCAATCCCACGGGTACGATCATTCCTCCCGACGAACTGGCGGCGATCGCGGAGGTTTGCCGAACCCGGAACATTCGTGTCGTTTCCGATGAAATCTATCACGGCCTCAGTTTTGGCGAGCCTGCCCAATCCATGCTGGAACACGATCCGACAGCCTTGATCGTCAACAGCTTCTCCAAATATTTCAGCATGGCGGGCTGGCGGCTGGGCTGGTTGCTCGTGCCCCCGGACCTGATTGCCGCGGCGCGGGCGCGCATGGGCAATCTGTTCCTGACGCCTCCGGTGCTTGCCCAGCACGCAGGCCTGGCCGCCTTCGACTGCCGGGAGGAACTGGAGGGGCATGTTCGCGGCTATGCGCGCAACCGTGCGCTGGTGCTCGATGCTTTGCCCGCGCTGGGACTGACGCGAATGGCCCCGCCGGACGGTGCCTTCTATATTTACGCCGACATCAGCCATCTCACCCATGACAGCCTTGCCTTCTGCGAGCGGCTGCTGCGCGATACGGGGGTCGCAACCGCCCCCGGCATCGACTTCGATCCGGTGGACGGGCACCGCTTCATTCGTTTCAGCTTCGCGGTCTCCACGCCCCTGGTCGAGGAAGCCATCCGGCGCATGATACCGTGGTTCCAGGCCAGACAGGCTGACCCCTACCGCCCTTGAGATCGGCCGCGTCAGCTCAAGCCGCACCAGGCGCATTCGTTGATGGACCATTCCATCGTCACGCCATCAGGCCGGTTTTGAAGGGCCGGCCTGGCAACTCCCTGGGGCCCCGCTCGTTGGTCTGATGTGGTATTCATCACTAGGAACCCGCGCGAAAGGAACCCGGAAATGACCGCTCCCCGCGAAAGCAAGACCGCGATCGGCAATCATGCGCTCCACCCGGACACGCTGATGTTGAACTTCGGCTATGATCCGTTTCTTTCGGAAGGGGCGGTAAAGCCGCCGGTGTTCCTGACCTCGACGTTCGTCTTCCCGACAGCCGAGGAGGGGCGCGATTTCTTCGATTACGTCGCCGGGCGCCGGGAACCGCCGCCCGGCCAGGGCAGAGGCCTCGTCTATTCGCGCTTCAATCATCCGAACAGCGAGATCGTGGAGGATCGGCTGGCGGTCTATGAAGGCGCAGAAGCAGGCGCGGTATTCTCCTCGGGAATGGCCGCGATCACGACGACCATTCTGGCCTTCGCCAGGCCCGGCGACGTCATTCTCCATTCGCAACCGCTTTACGGCGGCACGGAGACCCTTCTGGCCCGGACTTTGGCGAACTTGGGCATTGGCGCGGTCGGCTTTGCCGACGGTCTGGATGCCGAACAGATCGGCGCCGCGGCCGAACGTGCCAGGTCGAAGGGGCGGGTGTCGATCGCCCTCATCGAAACCCCGGCAAATCCCACGAACAGTCTCGTCGACATAGCGCTGCTCAGACGCGTCTGCGACGCGATCGGCGACGCACAGGGCCATCGCCCGCTCCTGGTCTGCGACAATACGCTGCTGGGCCCGGTCTTTCAGCAGCCGCTGCGCCATGGCGCAGACATATCGCTCTACTCCCTGACCAAATATGTCGGTGGCCATTCCGATCTCGTCGCCGGGGCGGTTCTGGGCCCGGCTTCGCTCATCCGCGAGATCCGCCTCCTGCGCAGCGCCATCGGGACTCAGCTGGACCCGCACAGCTGCTGGATGCTGAGCCGTTCGCTCGAGACATTGGGGCTGCGCATGGAGCGGGCAAACCTTAATGCCGAAGCTGCGGCCGCGTTCTTGCAGGCCCACCCCAAGGTGGAAGGCGTGGCCTATCCCCTCTTCCACCCGCCGGGCTCGCGTCATGCGGAAGTCTTCGCTGCGCAGTGCAGCGGAGCGGGATCGACGTTTTCCTTCGATCTCGCGGGCGGCCAGGCGGCGGCGTTCCGTTTCCTGAACGCCCTTCAGATCTTCAAGCTCGCGGTAAGCCTCGGGGGCACGGAATCACTTGCAAGCCATCCGGCAACCACGACCCATTCGGGCGTACCGGTCGACGTCCGCGACCGCATCGGCGTGCGGGAGGCCACCATCCGATTGTCGATCGGCATCGAGCATTCGAGCGACATCATTGCGGACCTTGGCCAGGCGCTCGACACCGCCTGAATGGACGGCTGGTCGCAGCCTCAAGATCGCAATGGGCGACGGCACATCGTTCCCGCGCCCTTTTTCGCGCGCCGCAGGTCTTGCCGGAGCGGTTAAGCCCAGGTCATCCCCGATGCTCGATCGGCGCGGGGTGGCGAAATAGGATGTAATTGATATTTAACGATAAAATTGCCGTAGTGTCAGTTTCGAATCCCGCGGTGGGAAATCGAAACACCGATCTGATATCAAGGCACATGGCGGAGACGGAGGGATTCGAACCCTCGGTACCGGATTTACCAGTACGACGGTTTAGCAAACCGTTGGTTTCAGCCACTCACCCACGTCTCCGGTGCTTGCGGCGCGGCCGTTTCCCTAGGGATCAGCTATTTGGCTGTCAACGTGTGAAACGCGAAAAGCGTGCGGATAGGATTTTGTGGGGCGGTGCCGGCTCGCGGGCGGGGATGTTCTGATCTGGATCAACCGGGTTGGCCGCGATGGTTGACGTCCGAAAACCCCCGTGACAGGCTCGTTCCAAAGCATAGTGGCGTGATGAGATTCGGGGAATTTGAGCAGGGGGGCTGTTCATGCGTATCCGGTTCGAGAAGAGGAAGAAGCGCGAGGCCGAGTTCAAGGCCGTGTCGGGCACGCGCTTCGCGTGGTTTCCGACAAGGCTGTCGAACGGCACCTGGGTCTGGCTCGAGAAATACCGGATAGGCGTGTTCCGGTCCGGACCGCCGCGCCCCGAAACAGACTCCGATCCCGTGGACTATCCGCCTGCCAGCTTTGCCGGCCTCGCGGAATTCGGCGAACTGCGCGACGCGGGTTAGGTCGCCGGTTAGCCGTCAGCCGTCAGCCGCCAGCCGCCCGGGGGCGGTGTCGGCGGCGGGGGCGGTGGGAAGCCCGCGATCACCGCGAGAGTGCCCGCGCAAAAGACTCGGCTGGCCGCAAACGCGACTCAGTTCGTCGTCGGTTCATTGCAGGGTCAGGCGCGGAGGATTCTTTAGGCTGGGCGGGACGAGGGTCTGGACCGGTGTGCGGGTCCTCCGCGCGAGGGTTTGGCTATCATGATGTTCTTTACACGCAATTCGCAATGGGCAGCGGCTCTTGCCCTCCTTCTCTCGGCAGCGCTCGGCGCCGCGCCGGCGGCGGCGCAGATGCAGTCGGTCGATCCCGACAGCGCCATCGATGGCGACCTGATGGGCGGCAACACCGCAGCGCCGCCCGTGCCGGCTCCGGCGCCGACCTGGATTCCCGCCGATCCGCAACAGTCGAGCGCGGGCAACGGCATGCCTGTCGATAGCGGCATGCCCGTCGATAGCGGCGTTCCCGTCGGCAATGGCGTTCCCGTCGATTCGACCGTCCTCCCGCCGGCGGTCAACGCGAAGGGCGAGACGACCTACCGCAAGGACGATCTCATCGGCGCGGCCGAAGGCGTCTTCGGCAAGGGCGCGCAAGGCCTGGCCCAGATGATCGAGGACCTGCTCAAGAAGCAGGGCGAGCCCAACGGCTACATCGTCGGCCGCGAGGGCAGCGGCGCGCTCGTCGTCGGCCTTCGCTATGGGTCGGGTACGCTCCATCACAAGGTCGAGGGCGAGCGGCCGGTCTACTGGACCGGGCCGTCGATCGGGCTCGACGCGGGCGCCAACGCCGGCAGCGCCTTCGTGCTCGTCTACAACCTCCACGACAGCCAGGACCTCTACAAGCGCTTCGCCGCGGGCGAGGGGCAGGCCTATTTCGTCGGCGGCTTCCACGTCAGCTACGTCAAGCGCGGCGACGTGGTGCTGATCCCGGTGCGAATGGGCGCGGGCCTGCGCCTGGGCGCCAACGTCGGCTATATGAAGTTCTCGCAGAAGCAGCGCTGGCTGCCGTTCTGAGCCGGGCGTTCTGAGGCAGTTGGCTCTAGCTTGACAAATATAACCATATAGGTTATCCACCCGTCCGTCAGTTTCGGCTGGCATCGGACGGGTGCGAAGGCGTAATCGCGAACGCCGCCGCTTTCGGCGCCGTGGCCGGCGCCTTCGTCAGGCGTCGCATCGCTCACGAGGTTCGGCCGCAAGGCCGAGGGTTCATCCCGGCAGGCGGCCCTTGCGAGCCCGACCCGCCGCCGCCTCGCTGGCCAGGGTCGAGCCGGCGCATTCATGCCTCGCCGGCCGGTCGCAACAAGGCATGCAGCCAAGCCTGTCGCGCCAGGCACACCGAAGCGCCGGCCATGTCCGACCTTCTTCCCTTGCGGCGTTATCCCGGCCTCGCCAGCGGTCGCAGGCACTCGCGCCTGTGAACCGCCTCCCCGGGCCGACCCGGGGCATGGCCGCGCTGTCGCGCAGGATGGCGGTTTAGTCGCCTGCCGCCAAAGACAGGCGCGCGCGGCGATCCCAGTGTGACGACGATGGTGGAATTCGGCTATGAAGGCCGGAACGCCGGTTACGTCATGCCCAATGAAAACGGGAGAGGCAGATGGATTTCCGCACGCTTATCAGGAACGGCACCGTGGTCGACGGCTCGGGCGCGCCCGCCTATCAGGCCGACGTCCGCATTCGCGGCGGCCGCATCGTCGAGATCGGCCGCGATCTGGCCCCCGCCAGCGGCGAGCGCCTGTTCGATGCCGCCGGCTGCTATGTCGCGCCGGGCTTCATCGAATGCCACAACCACTGGGACGCGGCGGTGTGGTGGTCGCCCAACATGGAGCCGTTCCCCGGCTACGGCGTCACCACCTCGATCAACGGCAACTGCGGCTTCTCGCTGGCGCCGACCCCGCCCGCCGCTTCGGGGCGCGACGACATCATCGATATCTTCAATTTCTTCGAGGATATTCCCGAATGGCCGATGCGCCACATGATGCCGTGGGACTGGCAGAAGTGGAGCGAGTACAAGGCCTCGCACGAGCGCAACGTCAAGACGCCGGTCAACTTCGCCTCGTTCTGCGGGCACATCCCGATCCGGCTGAGCGTGATGGGGCAGGAAGCCTGGGAGCGCGCGGCGACGCCGCAGGAAGTCGAGGCGATGTGCGCGCTGCTCGAAGACGCGCTGCAGGCCGGCGCGCTGGGGCTGTCGTCGAACCAGCTCGACTATGACAAGCACGACCGGCCGCTGCCCTCGCAGAAGGCCGACGACGACGAATATCGCGCGCTGCTGAAAGTCGTCGCCCGGCATGAAGGGGCGACGTTCCAGCTGATCATCGACAACTGGATGCGGATGAACGCCCCGGCGGTGGTCGACCGGCTGGCGCAGATCGCCCGGGAAGTCGGCGCGCCCTATCAGTGGGCGGGGCTGCCGACGCTCGATTTCCAGCAGGACAATTACAAGATCCTGCGCGAGCAGCACGAGCGTTACAAGGCGGAAGGGCTGCCGTTCTGGACCGGGTTCACCCATGTCCAGTTCATGCTGTCGGTCGATTTCAAGCGCACGCTGATCTTCGCGCAGCTGGGCCTGCAGGCCTGGCAGGACCTGGTCGAGATCAAGGACGACGAGGAGAAGCTCGCCACGCTGGCCGACCCGGTGTGGCGGGCGAAAGCGCGCGAGGCCTGGGATTCGGGCTTCGCCAACAACAGCTTCACCGCGCAGTCGCTGTTCCTGCGCGAGAGCGAGAACGGCGCGGGGCCGGTCGGGGTCAAGCTGGAGGCCTTCATGGAGATGGCCGGCATCGACCATCCGTCCGACGCGCTGGCCGACTGGGTGATCCGCAACGGCCTCGATTCGCTGGCGCTGCAGGACGGCTGGGCGCCGGTGCAGGAGGCGATCATCTACCAGCTCAAGGACCCGCGCTCGATCGCCAACGTCTCGGACGCCGGCGCCCACGGCAAGATGTTCTGCGGCGCGGGCGACAACGTGCTGCTGCTGACGCAGTACGTCCGCGACGAGAAGCACCTGACGATCGAGGAAGGCGTCCACGCGCTCACCGGCAAGCAGGCCGAATTCTTCGGGCTCCACGATCGCGGGCTGATCGAGGTCGGCCGGGCGGCGGACATCACCGTATTCAACCTCGACGAGATCGAGCGGCGGCCCGAGGAGAAGCTCTGGGACGTCCCCGACGGCGAGGGCGGCCGCACCTATCGCTACATCCGCGCGGCGGCGCCGATGCGGCTGACCCTGGTGAACGGCGTGCCGACGTTCGACCGCGGCCTGTTCACCGGCAAGTTCCCCGGCCGCTTCATCGGTCCCGAGCCGCAGCAGGCTCAGGCGATGGCGGCGGAATAGGAACCGCGTGGATCCTCCCCTGCGAGGGGAGGATCCACGCGAGCGTTTCCCTCGCCCAGCAATTCGCGGAAATAGGCGATTGTTCGCGCCAGTCCGTCTTCCAGCGGCACTCTCGGCTCCCAGTCCAGCAGCCGCCGCGCGAGCGCGATGTCGGGCTGGCGCTGGCGGGGATCGTCGGTGGGGAGCGGCAGGTGGATCACGTGCGAGCGGCTGCCGGTCAGCCGGATCACCGCCTCGGCCAGCTCGATCATCGTGAACTCGCGCGGATTGCCGAGGTTGACCGGACCTTCGGGCGGGGAAGCGGCGTCCATCAGCCGCATCAGCCCGTCGATCAGTTCGTCGACGTAGCAGAACGAGCGCGTCTGGCGGCCATCGCCGAACACGGTGATCGGCTCGCCCTTCAGCGCCTGGACGATGAAGTTCGACACGACTCGCCCGTCTTCGGGCTGCATGCGCGGGCCATAGGTGTTGAAGATCCGCGCGACGCGAACGTCGGTGCCGTATTGCCGCTTGTAGTCGTAGAACAGCGCCTCGGCGCAGCGCTTGCCCTCGTCGTAGCACGATCGCGGGCCGATCGGATTGACGTGGCCCCAGTAGCCTTCGGGCTGCGGATGGACCACGGGATCGCCATAGACTTCCGAGGTCGAGGCCTGCAGCACCGGCGCGTTCAGCCGCCGGGCGAGGTCGAGCACGTTGATCGCGCCCTGGACGCTGGTCTTGGTCGTCTGCACGGGATCGCGCTGGTAGTAGATCGGGCTTGCCGGGCAGGCGAGGTTGTAGATCGCGTCGACTTCGACCTGGATCGGGCTGGTCACGTCGAGCCGGACCACGCTGAACCACGGATGCGACAGATAGGGCAGGATGTTCGCGCGCGAGCCGGTGAAGAAATTGTCGAGGCAGATGACTTCAAGATCGCGTTCGAGCAACCGCCCGCACAGATGCGAGCCGAGGAACCCGGCGCCGCCGGTCACGAGCACCCGTTGGCGTCGCTTCATCAAGGGTCCTTTTGAAATGGGAAAATGCGCAGGTCGCTGCCGCCTGGAGAGGCGGCGGTAGGTCACCGTCACCCCCGTGAAGGCAGGGGCCTATCCGGCCTGGCAATCAAGCGGGCGCGGCGGTGACGGGGATAGCGTGGCGGTTCGGTCCGGGAGGGCGGTTTTACGCCCGGCCGAGCTTCTCCGCCATCATCGTCTCGATCATGCGGCGCGAGACCTTGTTGCTGTGGAGCATCGGGATCTCGTCGCGGCTGATCTCCACATAGGCGCGCGGCACTTTGTAGCTCGACAGCTGCTTGCGCAGCTTGCCCTCGATCTCGGCGAAATCGAGCGTGGCGCCCTCGCGCGCGACGACCGCGGCGACGAGCAGCTGGCCGCGCTCCTTGTCGGGCAGGCCGACGACATAGGCG
>Ga0233377_1000985_pt1 | contig 11460 bp, 9 predicted proteins | sample ElkDunMinimDraft_6_FD_191540 | JGI IMG/M metagenome (GOLD analysis project Ga0233377, IMG submission 191540) | Fecal eukaryotic communites from dung pellets of Tule Elk in California, USA - Elk Dung E36 | ecosystem: Host-associated > Mammals > Digestive system > Large intestine > Fecal | place...
GCGTCGGCGTCGTCACCGGGACCGAGCCCGGCAAGGCCGTGATTCTCTTCGAGAGCGGCGTCCGCAAGCTGGTCGCGGGAGCGTGACGGCATCGCCCGGACCTGGTTGAATCCGCCCCGATGCGCCTGCTGGTCTTTCGCGCCTCGGCCCTGCTCGTCGCCAGCGTGACGCTCGCTGCCGGCTGCGCGGGCCAGATGAGACCGTTCCCGATGCGGGAGCCGCTCTCGCGCGACACGGATCTCGACCCGGTCAGCGTGAAGTGCGTGAAGCGCCCGAACGAGAAGGATCCCAACCACGTCTCGTGCGCGCCCGAGCCGTACATCTCGCCGCTCGCGTGGGACGGGGCCGACAACACGCTGTTCCGGCCGCTCTCGAAGATCTTCCAGGTCGATCCGCCGAAGGAGGCACCGAACGTCAACGCCTTCGACGAGGTCCCGGACTCGGCCTGGTTCACCAACCGCATCGGGATCCGGAAGATCCCGGTCGAGGACCTCGTCCGCGGAGCGTGCAAGGTCGAGGACATGCTCGATCCGGACGCCGCCAAGCCCGGCGAATACGTGATCGATCAGGGCAAGCCGAACGGCGCCTCTCCCGGCTTCCGCGTGAAGATCGGCGGCAAGAAGAAGTACATGTTCAAGACCGACTTCGCGAAGGAGCCGGAGCGCCCGAGCGCCGCCGCCGCGATCGGTACGGCGATCTATCATGCCGTCGGGTTCAACACGTCGTGCGAGCAGGTCGTGTACGTCGACCCCGAGGTCTTCGAGCTGAAGCCCGGGTTGAAGGTCACGGCGAACGACGGCGTCACGCGCCCGTTCGACAAGGCGGCGCTCGACAAGGTCATCAACGAGGCGAGCCGCCGGGGTGACAAACGCCGCTTCCAGGCGAGCGCATGGCTCGGCGGATACCTGCTCGGCCCGTTCAAGTACGAGGGGACGCGCAAGGACGACCCGAACGACGTGATCCCGCACGAGAACCGTCGCGATCTGCGCGGGGGCCGTCTGCTCGCCGCGTGGCTGCACCACTTCGACGCTCGCGAGCAGAACAGCATGGACTCGTGGATGGCCGTCGACAAGGACAGGCCCGAGTCCTCGCCCGGGTGGGTCAAGCACTACTACCTCGACACGAGCGACTGCTTCGGCAGCCTCTGGGACTGGGACGGCATCTCGCGTCGGATGGGTGACTCGTACCTGCTCGACTGGGGCGACATCGGGACGGACTTCATCACGTTCGGCGCGATCGAGCGGCCCTGGGAGCGGAAGAAGCTCACCCCCGGCATGGAGATGTTCGGGTACTACCACTGGGAGGAGTTCGACCCGGAGCGCTGGCGCAACGAGTACCCGAACCCTGCCTTCAGCCGCGCCACGGAGCATGACAACGCGTGGATGGCGCGCATCCTCTCCCGCTTCGAACGCGCCGACCTCAAGGCGCTCGTCGCGCTCGGGAAGTTCACGAATCCAGAGGCCGACGAGTTTCTCACGGAGGTGCTCGAGCAGCGCCTGCGCAAGATCCTCGACCGCTACCTCACGCGCCTCTCGCCGATCGCGGATCTACGCGTGGATGGCGACAGGCTGTGCGGCACCGACCTCCTCCGGCGGCGCGCCGTGCGCCCCGAGAGCGAGATCAGGTACGCCGCGTCGATGAAGAGCGAACGGGGCGCGACGCCGTTGCAGGTCGCCGTCGAGCCCGAAGGCCGGGTCTGCGTCACGCTCCCGCACACCGCGGCGAGCTCGCCCGTCTACGGCACGGTGAGCATCACGAACGGGGCCGCGAAGGGGGCGCTCGAAGCACACCTCTACGATCGCGGGCCCGGGCGCGGCTTCAGCCTCGTGGGGCTGACGCGTCCGGACCCCTGAGCATCGAGCGCTCGATCAGAGCGTCTCGACGTACGCCACGATGTCCGCGATCTGGTCCTTCGTCAGGTCCGCGATGTCGCCGTGCTTCGTGCCGCCACACCGCGGATCGAAGCGGTCGAACAGCGTCTGCGCGCAGCCCGTATGGATGAAGGGCGCCCGCCAGCCAATCCCGACGAGCGACGGCACCTGGAAGACGCCGTCCGTGCCGACGTCGACGGACTGGTTGTTCGTGTAGAGCGCGCCGGAGTGGCAGCTGCCGCAGCGCTGGCTGAAGAGCTGCTTGCCGCGCTCGGGGACGTCGGCCTCGTTCCGGAGCTTCGGCGGCGCAGGAAGCTTGAACATGTAGTGACCGAGGTGGTCGACCTGCTTGTCGTCCATCTTCGGACCGCCCATGCGCTCGACGAAGACGTGGTCGACGAGCGTCCTCAGATCCTTCATGTCGCCCGACCAGTGGAAGGGCTCGGTGCCCGGCGTCGTGCCGAGGAGCGAAGGCGTGCGGCGCGGGCCCATGCCGACGAACTCCCACGTCTTGCCGTCATCCATGCCTTCGGCGTGGCAGGAGGCGCACGAGATGTTGGCGCCTGCGTTTGCGTGGAAGATCGCGTGCCCGGTGTCCGCGACGCTGTCGGTCGAGAGCACGATCGTCTTCCAGACCCGCCGGCGGTCCGCCGTCATGATGTGGAGCGCGGCAGGCTCGCGGGTCTGCACGACGAGCTCGTCGTGTCCGTCGAAGCCCGCGGCGATGGCCTGTCCCGGGACGCTGCCCTGGACCGTGCTCACGCAGTCCTGGCGACCATGCTGCAGGTGGTCTTTGTGAACGACGAAGAGCTGCGGCAGGCTCTTCGTGAACGCGTTGCCGGCGGCGACGACCACGACCTCCCGGCCGTTGGTCGCGAGGTCGACGGGCAGCACCGCCGTCGGCAGGCGGATGGATGATTCGCTGCCGTCCTTCCCGACGCGGTGAAGCCGCGTACTGACGACCCCGACCGACGTCTCGCAGTTCGTCGAGAGGCCCGCGCTCGAGCTGCCGTAGCCGCCCGGCTCGGGGCGGACCGGCTCGTCGCTGGAATCCTGGGAGACCACGATCGCCGCCGGATCCTTCTGGTCGTCCTCGTTCGGATCGGCAGGGGCGGCGATCGCGCGCCAAGCCAGGTTCGACGGCCCGAGGTTCCAGTCCGGCATTGCCTTGCCGTCCTCGTCGACCGGGACGAGCCTTGCGGCTCGGAACCGCGTCGCGAAGACCTGGCCGTCGAGGAGGACCACGTCGCGAATGTCCAGGCCGAGGCTGGAGCGTGTCATGGGCCCGCCGCCCGCCGTCGCGAACGTGAGCAGGTCGCCCGTCATGCAGGCGACGTGCAGCACGTCCTTGCTCGAATCGAATGTGATCCCGCGCGGCGCCGTGCAGGCGGCGCGGAGCGTCACCGCGCCGGTGGCGATGTCGATGGTGGCGATCTCGCCCGTCTTGCGGAGGAGCACGTGAGCGCGGCCAGAGCCGTCGATGGCGACACGTCCGGGCTCGCTCCGATGCGCGAGCGGGACGACGTGGCGGACGGACCGCGTCGGAAGATCGACGATGTACACGCGATCGCGGTCCGAGTCGGCCGCGACGGCGACGTTCTGACCACGGTCGACCGCCAGGGTGCCGCCGCTGATCGGCGGGGGCGGCTCGGCCTGCTGCGCCGGCGCTCCGAAGTCGGGCTGCGGACCGCTGGGGGCGAAGACCGTGGGGGACGTCGGCAGCTCGGTGGTGTCGTCCGACCGTGCACTGCTGCATGCCGCGATGACCAGCGGGATGCCGAGCAGGATGTGCCGGGACCGCGCCCTCCTGTTCCACATCGAGCTGTCGAGGAGCCAATCCTGTTTCGTCATCGTCGTTCCTCCTGCACGCTCCCAGGCCGGCCCGGCCGGAACGTGCACACCCCTCGAGTGCCCGGCCCGCGCCCGGACGGGTCAGCTTTCGACCCCTAATCGCAGTCCGGGTAGTCGGCCTGAACCCACCGCCTCGCCGACGAGTCACAAGCATAGACGACGTCCCGGCCGAGCGCACACGCCCCGTAGTCGCAGGTCATCGCGCGGACGCAGTCGCTCCCGAGCGGCGGCCTCTGCGGAGGGCACCCACCGCCCGGCGGGGGCGCGCAGCGCCACGTACCCGGGATGGGCGCGGTCGCCGCATCGGGGTCACCTCCGTCCGGCAGACCGCCGACGTCCGGGACGCACGCGCAGGTCCCCTCCAGATAGCTGCAACCCACGGCGCTGTCGGCGCATGGTGCGCCCGGCACGATCTCGTCGAAGCTCGCCGGGCAACGCCCGAAGCACGAAGGCTGGCGCTGCTCTCGCCAGACGCCGGTCCGGCACTCGACGATCTCGTTGCACTGCCGATCGAGGTCGTGCCCGTACTCGCACGTGAGGTCCCAATCCGGGTCCGCGTGCTCGACGCATGCGGTGCCCGGGGTCGGCGGCTCGTAGCCCGGGCAGGGCGCCTCGCTCCCGACGTCGCCGGGAGGCCTCGGCGGCGGCATCGGGGGTGGCCTCATGTCGATGGCAGGGGGCGCAACGTCGATGTCGGGCCCCAACGGACGGCCCTCGCAGGCGATGGCGAGGCCCGCGATGCCGAGGAGCACCGCGATGGTGAGCTGGGCGCGACCGCGGCTCACTCGCACGTCGCACCTCCCGTGAGCCAGACGCCCTCCACGCACTCCATGATGGAGCCTCGCTTGAACGCGCAGCTTCCGTAGTCGCACCAGCGCGCCCCGGTGCACGAGCTGCCGAGCATCGGCCGACCGGGCGGGCATACCGCGATCGGCCTCACGCACACCCAGCGGCGCTCGTGTCTCGACGCTCCGTTCCGTCCCGTCGTGCACGCGCAGACGCCGTCCGTCATGTTGCAGATGGCCTCGTCGGCGTCCGTGATCGGGTCGCCGTCGTTGATGAGATCGCACGGTTTTCCGTCGAGGCTGCTCACGTCGCCCGACTTCGGACAGACGCTGGAGAAGCAAGTCTGCCGCGGCCTCGGCGTCCATGCGGCCTCGAAGGCGACGCCCTCGCAGGCGACCGTCGTGTTGCACTCCGGGTCCGCGTTCGTCCCGTACTCGCACGTGGAGCCCGGCTGCGCGCACGAGCTGTTCTCGCGCGGCTGGGACGTCGGGCACGGAGCGAGCCTGTCCCCCGGGAAGACCGGCCCGGCATCGAGCACGACGCTGGCGTCCGCCACGGGTATCCCCGGCGTGTCGGGCGGATCCGGATCGGCGTAGACGTCGCCGCACGCCGTGACGACGACCGTGCCTGCTACGCACCCCAGGATGCTTAGAGCGACAAACGGTTTGCTCCCGTCGTCTTTCCGCCGATTTCCGTCGCATCGCTTCGTCGCTCCTCCTCCGGATACCCCAGTATCCGTCGTCGTCGCTCCTCGCGCTGCTCGGAACTCGGCGGAAATACTCGGTCCGCAAACCGCTTGTCGCTCTAGGAGCGAACGGAGACGGAGCACTGAGGTCATTTGAACATCAGCTCCAGGCGCAGGGCGAGCACGCCGAAGGGCTGTCCCCAGTATGCGGCGTGGGCGCCGCGATCGCGCACGACGAGGCGGCTAGTCGTCGTGCCGAACACGCCGTCGACGGTCATGCGCAACACGCGATAGAGCCTCAGCGAGAGCCCGGCGTCGGCGTACATCGCGAACGACGCCGTACTGTCGCTCGTCTCCGGGCCCGGGAAGGGGGTCGCCCCGTCGAAGAAGACTTCTCGCCTCGTCGCATGGACCCACGCGACGCCCACGCCAGCGCCGAAGCGCGGGATGACGAGCGCAGCGGGACCGGAGAGCGGCAGGCCGATGCCGGCGCCGGCGAAGGCCGGCGCGACGGTCAGCGGGCTTCCTCGACCCAGCTCGGGGCTCTCGAGCGGATAGTCGAGGCGTGCAGCGGCCGTGAGGTGCCGGAGCACGCCGACCTCGGCCTTGCCAGAGAACGCCGCTGCGCTCGCGTCGACGCCCACAAGGCCCGAGATCCCCGTCGAGATCAGGAACGCGGGCGCGCGGTCCGTCCGTGCCGGCTGGACCGACGGCGCCGGCGTCGGACGATCTCGCTCGAAGGTCTCCCAGCCTTGCGGTTGTGGCTGCGCTTTCGGCTCCGGTGCTGGAGTCGCGCGCGTGGCCTCTTCTTCGGCGTCGCGCATCGCGATCGACGCCCGGGTCACCTCTGCCGCGCGTACGGCAGTCGTCTCACGGGCGGGATCCCCTTCTTCGTGGACCACGACGACGTCGCGGAGGCGGAGCGTGCCCGCGTCCGCCACCCAGATCCCGACCTGATCGGTGTCCGAGCACGTCGCGGCCGACGCCTCGTTGTCACGCGTCGCGATCACGACGGCGCTCCGCGCGCAGCCGTCCAGGGCGCCGACCCTCACCGTCTCGAAGCCGAGCGCCGTCAGCTCCTTCTGGATTCCATCGGCGATGGTATCGCCCTTCGGGCCTGCGACGACGACGCGACGTGCCTCGGGAGCGGCAAGCGCCGGGCGCGTCGAGCCCGCCGTGGCGAAGAGGAAGGTCGCGAGCAGCACCGCTTTGCGCGGGTTCACGGCCTCGGCTCCGTATCGGGCGAGCTCAGCTTCCGCGCGAGCTTTGCGTGCGGGCCATCGGGATACGCGGCGAGGTAGCGGACGGCGAGCCGCTCGGCGCGGGCTTTGTCGCCGGCCCGGCTCCGCGCCTCGATCGCTCGGCCGAGCGCCTCGCGTGCGAGGCTGCCGGTCGGCCGCTCGCGCAGGTACGTCTCGAAGTGATCGCCTGCGGCGGTGAGATCGCGCCGGATGTCCATCGCGATCCGTCCGAGCTCGAAGGCCGCTGTCGCCGCCGTGTCGCTGCCGGCGAAGCGCCTGCGCGCGATCGCGAGCGCCTCGGTCGCACGCTCGAACCGGCCCGCGTAGCGCGCGGCGTCTGCGAGGAGCAGGAGCTCGGGCCCGGCGAGCGCCTCACAGGTCGCGTCGAACCCATTCGCCTCCGCGGCGGCGAGCGCCTCCGAAGGCGTCGCCTTGAGCGCGCGGCCGATCACGCGCGCGGCGTCCGGACTTCTCGTGCTCGTGGCCGCGGTGGAAGGCGTTGGAGGCGGCGAAGGTGAGGGCGCCGGAGCGGGAGCGGCCAGGGCCGCCGGCGGCGTCGGCTCCGCGTTCTCGTTGTCGTTCGCGTCCGCGTCCGCGTCCGCTGCCGAGACCGTCATCGCCCTGTCCGTGCAGGACACCTCGAGGCGCTCGCCTGCGACGAGCCGCCGTCCCTCGTCACCGAGGAGGCCGCATCCGCGCACGAACACGGAGCCCTCTTCCATGCGCACGACGAGCCCGGTGGACGCAGGCTCGTAGACGACGTCGAACTTCGTCCCGGTGACGCGGATCTCGAACGGCCCTGCCTCGACCGCCCAGCGCGTCTCGCGGGTGGTCGCATGGATGACGGAGACGTGAACGGCGCCGCTCTCGACGAGGACGCGCGCGCCCTCGGGAGCGACCTCGGCGACGCGCAGCCGTGCCGCCGGCGCGAGCCGCAGCGTGCTGCCGTCCGAAAAGGTGATCGGCATCTGTCCCGTCGAGGGAGCCGCGATGAAGAGCCCAGCGGTGCCGTGCTCCTCGCGCTGGCCTTCACCGACGACGAACGAGAGCGGCGGCTCCGCCGTCGCGGGAGTCGCCGCGGCCGCGTGCACGTCGTGCTTCGGTGGCCACGCGAAGAACACGGTGAGCGCGATCGCTGCTGCGAGGGTCAGTGCGGCGACGAGCGCGAAGCGGGCGTTCGGATGGAGCGCGGAGACGGGGTCCCGGCGCTGCCACTCCGTCCGCAGGCGCGGCACCTCGCGAGCGACGAGCTTCGCGCGGACCCGCGAAGCGGCGTCGCCCTTCGCACGCGCCTCCTCCAGCGATGACGAGACCTCTTTTCCAAGCTCGGCGAGCCGCCTCATGCTTCGCCTCCATCGTGGTCGGCCGCGACATCGGAGCCCGGGACGGCCGCCTTCGAGGTGCGTCCGATGGCCCACCGGCCTTCTTCGAGCCAGGGCAAGAGGGCCCCGTGCCGCCGGGCGCGTGCGAGGAAGTGCTTCTCGGCGTCCTTGAGCCGGCGCTTCGCCGTCGAGACGCTCACGTCGCAGGCGAGCGCCACCTCGGAAAGCTCCATCCCCTCGATGAAGCGCAGGCTGAAGAACACGCGGTCGTCTGCGGACATGCTGGACAGGACGTCGTAGGTGCAGCGGGTTGCTTCGTTGACCTCCTCGCTCGCGGACGGCGTGGGAGGCTCGGGCAGCTCGTCGACGAACCGCAGCCATCTGCGGCGCGTCCGGCGGCGGATCCACTCGCGGGCCGTGTGCACGGTGATCCCGGTGAGCCAGCTCTTCAGCCGGGACGGATCTTCGACGCTCTCGATCCCCTCCAGCGCGCGCACGAAGATCTCGTGGAGGACATCCTCCGCCTCGGGCTCCGGACCGAGCAGGCTCCAGATGAGGCGCTCGACGTGACGGGCGTACCGGTCGAAGAACGTCCCGGCCGCCGCCGTGGACCCGTTCCGGATCTCGGCGACGAGGAGGGCGTCGGTCACCACGGCGTTCCGGGCAGCGCGCGGATGGAGCTCACGCACGATCGACGTGCGCGTCTCCGGCTTGGTCTTCTGGACGGCGGTCACTCGTAGATCCCCCCAGTGTCCGGTCCCCTGGAGCGCGGCTCGAAATTCCGCGAGGCGCCATGCGAAGGACGCCCACGCCCCTCCGAGATGGCCGCCTCCGCATCTAGCAGCGGCGTGAGTGCGCCGCTACATGGCCGAGCTTCGCCGCGGGTCGCGAGACGCGACGTAACTGCGCATGAACATTCCCAATTCGAGCCCCTCGACCGCGTTCAGAGATGGCCCGACGTGTCGCACCCGCGCCCGCACCCGCGCCCCGTACCCGCGCCCCGAGGCTTCGGACGCGCCGCTCCGCTTCACGCCTCGGGAGAGGCCCTTCGCTCGCCGAGCTGGGGAGCAACCTCGTCGATCGCGCCCCTGAAATGCGCGGGTGACATCTCGAGCGCGGTGGCGAGCTCGGTCAAGAGCGCGGTCTCCTCCTCCGTCACCGTCCCGTCCGCGGCCGCGACGAAGAAGGCCGCCTGCACGACGAGCTCCTTGCCGGGGGCGTTGAGGTTCGGCGAGACGCGCGTGAGGTATTGCCGGAGGCCGCGCCCCTCGGCTTTTGCGGCTTCGACCTCGGCCTCGACCTCGGCGCGACCGACCTCCCGCTTCGAGAGCTTCCCGAAGACCTGACGGATGGTCTCGATCTCCTCGGGGTCGATCTTCCCGTCGGCCATCATCATGAGCACCATCACGCGCTTGACCGCCGCGTGGAGCTCCGTCTCGAAGAGCTTCTTGACTGCGCTCGGGTCGTACGAGAGCACGTTCGGCTTGTAGGTGGCGCGGCAGTGCTGGCACTCGACGTACTCGCCGATGACGTCGAGCGGGATGATGGGAATGAAGTAGAGCGTGATGAACCGCCGCACCCTCTTGTGCTGGTACGGGCGCCGGGCGTCGCACTCCGGGCAATGGAACTCACCTCGCCCCGTCGAATAGGTCACACCGCGAGTGCCGAAGATGATGAGGAAGATCATCGCGTGCCGCGTCGTCCCGGGCCATCGTCGTGCCCGCGTCGTTTCTTCGTCTCACGACGCGCGGCGGTCCCGCCAGCCAGGACCCGGTGTGGGTCCGATCTGCTACGTTCTCGGCGTGGCGTTCTACCAGACCCCTCCTGAGCTCGGAAACACGTACCTCGGCGATGACGTCCTCCGCCGTTATCTGAGGCACACGCTCCCTGCTGACGTGCTGGCGCGTGTCGAGGAGGAGCTGACGGAGCTCGGCGAGCTCGCCGGCGGTGAGCTGTACAGGGACTCCCTCGCGACCAATCGGGAGGAGCCCCGGCTGAACCAGTGGGACGCATGGGGCCACCGTGTCGATCAGATCGAGCTGACCCCGCTCTGGAAGAAGGCCCAGCGCATCACGGCCGAGAAGGGCATCGTCGCGACCGGCTACGAGAAGAAGAGCGGCGCGCTCTCGCGGATCCACCAGTTCTCTCTGCTCTACGTGATCGATCCGTCGTGGCACGTCTACTCCTGTCCGCTCGCGATGACCGACGGCGCCGCGAAGACGCTGCTCGTCGCGAAGAACCAGAGGCTCGTCGAGCGCGCGCTCCCGCGGCTCACGAGCCGTGATCCCGAGACCGCGTGGACGAGCGGCCAGTGGATGACCGAGCGCACGGGCGGCAGCGACGTCGCGATCAGCGAGACGATCGCGCGTCCGGTCCCGGGCGATGACGGCGTGTTCACGCTCCACGGTACGAAGTGGTTCAGCTCGGCGACGACGTCGCAGATGGCGCTCACGCTCGCCCGCCCGGAGGGCAACCCGCCCGGCGGAAGCGGCCTCGCGCTGTTCTACGTCGAGGTGCGGAACCCGGACGGCACGATGAACGGCATCGCCGTGAATCGCCTCAAGGACAAGCTCGGGACGCGGATGGTGCCGACCGCGGAGCTGACGCTCGACGGCGCACGTGCCATCCCGGTCATCGGGACGAAGGACGGCATCAAGAACATCACGCCGATGCTGACCATCACGCGCACGTGGAACGCGGTGTCCGCCGTCTCCGGCATGCGGCGTGCGCTCTCGCTCGCGAAGGACTACGCGCGCCGCCGGGTGGCCTTCGGGGCCCCGCTCGCCAACAAGCCGCTCCACGTCGACACGCTCGCCGGCCTCGAGGCGGAGGCGCAGGGCGCGATGCTCATCGCGTTCCGCTCGGTGGAGCTGCTCGGCAAGGAGGAGTGTGGCGAGCTGAACGAGCACGAGGCCGCGCTCCTGCGGCTGCTCACGCCGATCGTGAAGCTCCTCACCGCCAAGCAGGCGGTCTCGATCGCGAGCGAGAGCCTCGAGGCGTTCGGTGGCGCCGGGTACATCGAGGACACCGGCCTCCCGCGCATGCTCCGCGACGCGCAGGTCCTCCCGATCTGGGAGGGCACGACGAACGTGCTCTCGCTCGATCTCCTTCGCGTCCTGTCGAAGGGCGGCAGCCTCGAGCCGCTCATCCGCGAGGTCCACGCGTGCGTGGAGGGCGCCGATCCTTCGCTCAAGGAGCCGGCCGAGGCGGCGCTCCGCGCGACGGAGCATGCCGGTGCATGGCTGATGCGGACGCTCGAGTCGGGCGGCCCCACCGCCGTCGAGGCGGGCGCGCGACGCCTCGCGCTCACGCTGGGCCGCGCGCTGGAGCTAGCGCTCCTCGTGCGCGAAGCCACGCGCGCCAGGAAGTCGGGCGACGACGCGAAGCCGGCCGCCGCTGCGCGCCGGTTCTGGCGAAACGGCGTCGACCTCGTGCAAGACGAGCCGCTCGACGCCGACGCGAAGACGCTCCTCGGCTGAACGAGCCACTGGCGCGGCCGCCTGGTCGGGGCGCCCGCGGTGACACATCTCGGCACAGGGCCAGCGCCTGTGATCGCCGTCAAAGCGGGGGGGCGACCGTCCGGCACGCCGTCTGCAGACGTGACCGTCCACTGGAGGTGTCCATGAGGATCCGAGCCCAATTCTTTAGCTTGCTCGTTGCCGCCCTCGCCGCAACGTCACTCGCGGGGTCCGCGTGTAGTGAGG
>Ga0233377_1000986_pt1 | contig 11451 bp, 10 predicted proteins | sample ElkDunMinimDraft_6_FD_191540 | JGI IMG/M metagenome (GOLD analysis project Ga0233377, IMG submission 191540) | Fecal eukaryotic communites from dung pellets of Tule Elk in California, USA - Elk Dung E36 | ecosystem: Host-associated > Mammals > Digestive system > Large intestine > Fecal | place...
ATCTTGACCCCGCCGCCGACGTAGATCAGCGGGCGTTCGGCGGCGCGCACGGCCTCGGCGGCGGCGGCGATGGCGTCGTGGTCCAGCGGCTGGACGGTGTTGGGATAGGGGAAGCCGAAGTCCTGGCTGGTCTTGCCGACCTGAACGTCCTTGGGCAGGTCGATCAGCACCGGGCCGGGGCGGCCCGAGGCGGCGATGTGGAAGGCCTCCTCGACAGCGGCGGGAATGTCGGCCGGGTCGCGGACCAGGATGGAGTGTTTCACGATCGGCAGGGTGACGCCCAGGATGTCGATCTCCTGGAAGGAGTCCGTGCCCATCAGCCCTTGGGCGACGTTGCCGGTGATGCAGACCATGGGGATGGAATCCATCATGGCGTTGGCGATGCCGGTGATCAGATTGGTCGCGCCGGGGCCGGACGTGGCCAGGCAGACGCCGACCTTGCCGCTGCGCCGGGCATAGGCGTCGGCGGCGAAGGCGGCGGCCTGTTCGTGCCGCACCAGGATGTGGCGCAGCGAGGTGCCGGTCAGGGCGTCGTAGATCGGCATGACGGCGCCGCCGGGGTAGCCGAACACGACCTCCACCCCCAGCCGCTCCAGGGTGGAGACCAGCAGGGCGGCCCCGCTGCGTTCAGCGGGTTCGGGGGCGGTTTGCAGGGCGGGCGCGGCGGCGCTCATCAGCTCAGTCTTTCTCAGGCGTCAGGTTCAGGCGGCTTCGGATTTGGGCGCTTGCAGCCAGGCCATCCGTTCACGCAGTTTCGCGCCGGTGGCTTCGATGGGCTGTTCGCTGTCGGCCTTGACCCAGGCGTCGTAGCGGGGCTTGCCGGCTTCGTTTTCGGCGATCCATTCGCTGGCGAACTGGCCCGACTGGATCTCGGACAGGATGTCCTTCATGCGGGCGCGGGTTTCGTCGGTGATGACGCGCGGGCCGGACTTGACCGAACCCCATTTGGCCGTTTCCGAGATGAACTCGTTCATCTTGGTGACGCCGCCCTCGTAGAACAGGTCCACGATCAGCTTCAGCTCGTGCATGCATTCGAAATAGGCGATCTCGGGCTGGTAGCCGGCCTCGACCAGGGTGTTGAAGCCCGAGATGACCAGCTCCTTGGCGCCGCCGCACAGGACGGCCTGTTCGCCGAACAGGTCGGTCTCGGTCTCTTCGCGGAAGGTGGTCTCCAGCAGGCCGCCGGTGGCGCCGCCGTTGCCCTTGGCGTAGCCCATGGCGCGGTCGCGAGCCTTGCCGGTCGCGTCCTTCTCGATGGCGAACAGCGAGGGGACGCCGCGGCCGCGCTGATACTCGCGGCGGACCAGATCGCCCGGACCCTTGGGCGCGACCAGGATGACGTCCATGTCGTCGCGCGGCGTGATGCGGCCGTAGATGATCGAGAAGCCGTGGGCGAACAGGATGGCCGAACCGGGCTTGGCGTTCGGCTCGATGATGTTGCGGTAGACGTCGGCCTGGACCATGTCGGGCGTCAGGATGGCGATGATGTCGGCGTCCTTGACGGCGTCGGCGGGCTCGGCGGTCGGGACGCCGTCGGCGGTGGCGTGCTTCCAGCCCTTGCCGCCGTGACGGACGCCGGCGACGACATCGTGGCCCGAGTCCCTCAGGTTCTGGGCGTGGGCGCGGCCTTGCGAGCCATAGCCGATGACGGCGATGCGCTGGCCCGCGATGGCGCCGGGCTTGATGTCGTCGTTGGTGTAGATGGTGATGGCCATGGTTCAGGCGTCCTCATGCGTCTTGATGTCGGCCCGGATTTGCCCCTGTGGGGTTTGAGCGGGCGGGGGATTGGGAATGGTCACGGCGCCCTGGGCGGCGGAGGCCACCGAGGCGCGATACTTGGCGAAAACTCCGTGCGCCGGGCGGGCAGGTGGGGCGCTGTATTCCGCCCGGCGCTTCACCAGATCGGCGTCAACGTCGATCCGGCGGTTGGTGACGTCGATGGCGATACGGTCGCCATCGCGAATGAGGGCAATCGGGCCGCCCGCCGCCGCTTCGGGCGAGACGTGGCCGGCGACGAAGCCGTAAGAGGCGCCCGAGAATCGGCCGTCGGTCAGCAGGGCGACGTTGTCGATCTTGCGGCCCTTCAGGGCGGCGGTGACCTGCAGCATCTCGCGCATGCCGGGGCCGCCCTTGGGCCCTTCGTAGCGGATGATGATGACGTCGCCTTCGCCGACCGAGCCGTCCTGAACCGCGTGGAAGGCGTCTTCCTCGCTGTCGAAAACGCAGGCCGGGCCTTCAAAGCGGTCGACCTTGTGGCCGGTCAGTTTGATGACCGCGCCCTCGGGGGCTACGTCGCCGTAGATGACGGCATAGGAGCCACGCGCCATGACCGGGGACTCGAAGTCGGAGACGACCTGCTGGCCCGGGGTTTCCTCGGCCTCGGCGGCTTCGGCGAACAGGCTGCGGCCGCTGACGGTGGGCGTGTTGACGATCTTGCCCGCCTTGGCCAGCCGTTGGGCGACCAGACGCGTACCGCCTGCCGCGAACAGGTGCGAGGCCAGGAAGCGGCCGCCGGGTTTCAGGTCGCAGATGACCGGCGCCTCGACGCAGGCCTGGTGGCAATCCTCGATGCCGAAGTCGACGCCGGCCTCGGCGGCGATGGCGGTCAGGTGCATGACGGCGTTGGTCGAGCCGCCCGAGGCTGAGACGGCGATGGCTGCGTTCTTCAGGCTGGCGCGGGTGATGTATTTGCGGGCCGTGTCGCCGGAAAAGACGCGCTCGACAATCAGACGACCGCAGCGTTCGCCCTCGGCTCCCTTGCCCGGATCGACGGCGGGAACGTCGTTGGCGCCCATGGGGCTGATGCCCATGACCGACAGGGCCATGGCCATGGTGTTGGCGGTGAACTGGCCGCCGCAGGCGCCGGCGCCGGGGCAGACCGCGCTCTCGACCTGCTTCAGGCCCGCATCGTCCAGAGCGCCTGCGCCGTGGGCCCCGATGGCCTCGAAGATTTCCTGAACCGAGATTTCTTTCTCGCCGATCCGGCCGGGCATGATGGTGCCGCCGTAATAGACCAGGCTGGGGATATCCATGCGGGCCACGGCCATGGCCGCCGCCGGAATGGTCTTGTCGCAACCGACGATGCAGACGACGCCGTCCAGTTGATGGCCCTCGACGGCCAGTTCGATGGAGTCGGCGACGACTTCACGGCTGATCAGCGACGCCTTCATGCCGGGGGTGCCCATCGAAATCCCGTCGGTGACGACGATGGTGTTGAAGTCGACCGGATACCCGCCCGCCGCGATGATGCCGGCGCGGACGTCCTTGGCCAGACGGTCCAGGTGCATGTTGCAGGGGGTGACGGTCGACCAGGTGTTGACGATGGCGATCATCGGCTTGTCGAAGTCGGCATCCTGCATCCCCGCCGCACGCAGATACGAGCGGGCGGCGGCGCGGTTCGGGCCAGCCGTGACGGCGCGGCTGCGCGCGTTGGCGGCAGGCTTTTCCGGCTGGGCCTTGGGGGTGAAATCTTGCGTCATCACAGGTCGTCGGTTCCGAAGGGTTTCGGACCGCGCGCAACAAAAAACCCGCTTCCTTTCGGGAGCGGGTGGCTGCGTGCGATCCTGAGGGGGCTTGGTTCAGGTTGCGTGCGTCCACACCGCTCCGGAGAGCAGCACAAGCGTTACAAGGGTAATAAGGGTGAACAGGGCCATTTCAACCGTCCGCGCAGACGGCAGCGCGACCGCCTTGGCGGCGCTCTTGCGGTCAGAAATGCGGAAGGCGTGAGGCACGTCGAAATCCCTGTTCAGCTGCATAGTAATCACGCCGCGCTGCGCCGCACAATGGGAAAAGGAGAAATTTTGCTGAAAAGGCGACGTGAGGCGCTCGCGGTGCAAAAACACACCGCGCAAGTCAGTGGCGGTGCTCAGGCGCTGCGGTCGAATTTGTCTCGTCTGCGTTTGCCCATCAGCAGGCGCGCCTCCATCCGCTCGCGGATGGCGTGGTAGTAGGCGCTGAGGAAGTCCAGATCGGACGCCTGGCCGCGGTCGTAACCGATCTTGCGGGCGATGCGGTCGGCCACGGCGCGCACGGTGACGCGCTCGTTGGAACGCAACACCTGTTCCAGCACCTGAAGCTCGCGCACCCCATAGGCGTCCAGCTGGGCGGTGGTGAAGGCGAAGTCGGCGCGGTGGACGGCGCCGCCGTCGGCCATGTCGCGCATCAGCTTCTGCTTGGGCGCGCGCAGCACCCAGGTGCCCGCCACCATGTCGCCGGCCCTCAGCTTGTCGGCGTTGAAGAAGGGCAGGAGGACGAAGGTCCCGCACCAGATGACGGCCAACAACCAGATCCATCCACCCATGCCGCCGTCCAGCGCCATGAAGGGGCCGACGGCCAGCAGGGTCAGCGGCAGGAACAGCTCCAACTCACGCAGGGCGTTGCGGGCGAAGATGGCCTCGAACGTCAGCCGCCCGCCATTGCGCGACGCGACCCGCAGACCCATGACCCGCTTGCCGGGCGTCGCAGCTCGTGCAGACATCTCGAAGGTCAGGAAATAGGCGTTGCGCAGCAGGAACAGGCCGAGGAGCCAGACGATCTGCATCAACTCGGCTGTAGGCCCTTCGACGCGCGAGGAGGCTATGGCCAGGACGATGGTGACGGCGACGATGGTCCCGATGACGATCATCATGTCCAGCGCCAGGGCGCCGAACCTTTGACCGACGGTGCCCAGCTCCAGGTTCAGGGCCACGCCTTCGGGCGTGACCAGGGTGCGCATCCGCTTGCGCGCCGCGGGGTTGAGGCTGAGGTCGGTCATGAGCCACCTCTCGCAGAGCCGATTTTCGCAGGGCGGGGCGCGTAGAAATACAGGCCCCACAGCACGGCGCTGCCTGCGGCGATGGCGTAGCGGATGTGGTCGCTGGTGATCAGCTGGCGGCCGAAGCCCTCCAGCAGGCCTGCGAGCATCAGCATGACGACGACGCCCATGGTGGCGGCGCCGGCGGATTTGCCAGCGCTGGACATGGCCTCAAGCCGGGTCTTGCGGCCAGGGAAGGCGACGGCCCAGCCGATGCGAAGGCCAGCCGCCCCTGCCAGGATGATGGCGAACAGCTCCGTCACCCCGTGGATCAGCAGCCAGCCGCCGAACTCGAAGCCTAGCCCCTTGGAGACGAAGACATGGACCATGGCCCCCAGCATCGCCCCGTTCATCAGCAGGACGTAGATGGTCGGGATGCCGAAGGCGAAGCCCAGCGCAAAGGCGACGATGGAAATCTGGGCGTTGTGGGTGAACAGCATGGTGGCGAAGCCTGACAGCCCGTCCGCCCCCTCGGTGTGATACAGGGTTTCGCGCAGAGCGGCTTCAGTGGCGCCGGGATCGCGGCCCTGGACAAGACCCGCATCGACGAAGCTGAAGAACCATTCGCTGTCCATGCCGACCAGAACATAGGCGACGATGGCGCCCAGGGCGGTGATGGCGAAGGCGGCCAGGGTCTCGCGCCAGATGGAGCGCACCCCGGCGGGCCAGTCGTGCGCGAAGAAGCTGGTGATCTGCTCCAGAGGGGTGGAGCGGGCGCCATAGACGAAGAAGTAGGCGCGGGCTGACAGGCTCTCCAGATAGTCGATCAGGGAGCGGTCCAGAGAGGTCTCGCGCGCCACCGACAGGGCCGACAGGGTCGAGCGGTAGAGCACTGGAATGGCCAGGATTTCGGTGTCGCTGAGGGCGCTGGCCGAGCGTTTCTCCGCCTTGGTGACCAGGGCCTCCAGACGGCGCCAGTCGGCCTCGCGCTCGCGGCGGAAACGCTGGCTTTTGAGTTGCAGCTCGCTCACAGCAAGTCCCGCCGCTTGAGGTCCAGGTAGACGTTGAGAATCTCGGGCCCGATCCGCTCGGCGGGGGCTTCGACGATGTGGGCCCCCAGTCGGCGCAGGCGCGCCAGCACAAGGTCACGTTCGCGCAGCAGGCTGGCGGCGACAACGGCGCGGGCCACGTCCTCGGGCGTTTCGGGGACGCTGGAGACCAGGGTCTCCAGCTCCTCGTCGCGCATGACGACGAACAGGACCAGGTGGCGTTTGATCAGGCGGGCCGTGGTCTCGATCATCAGCTCGGCGGCGGTGATGTCGGCGAATTCGGTGAAGACCACGACCAGAGAGCGACGTTTCAGACCGGCTGAAAGGGTGGTCAGGCCCAGCGCATAGTTTGTCTCTTCCGTTCCATAATCGATCATGGCCGCCTGCCTGGCCAGCAGGGCGAAGGAGCCGACGCCCGTGGCCGCACCCGTCGTCAGGTGGGGCTTGTCGGCGAAGGCGAACAGACCGGCCCGGTCCCCGCCGCGCAGGCAGGCGTAGGCCAGGATCAGGGCGCCGTGGATGGCGCGGTCGATGCGCGGCGCCCCGTTGATCGGCTCGCTCATCACCCGGCCGCAGTCCATGGCCATGATGATCTGGTGGTTGCGCTCGACGCGGAATTCCTTGGCCAGAAGATCGTGGTGGCGGGCCGAGGACTTCCAGTCGACCGTGCGGCGGTCCATGCCGGAGTGGAAGTCGCGCAGGGCGTGGAATTCGGCGCCCTCGCCGATGTCCAGTTGGGCCTTGGCCCCGTGCATGGCGTCGCGCGACACGAAGCGCACGGCCTCGTCCTCGATGCGGCGAATGTCGGCGCCGATGGGGGCAGTGGCATCCAGCTTGCGCCGGGTCTGACGCCAGATCAGGCCAAACGGCCCCTGCCAGCGCAGCACCACCTGATGAAAGACGGCCTGGCCGCGGCGTTCGGGCAAAAGGTCGAACAGAATGGCGCCGCCGGGGCTGTTGCGGCCGACGGCGGATTGCAGGCCGACGCGGGCCTCGGCGTCCAGCGCCACCTGCAGGTTCCGCCGCACGCCGCGCTGCAAGAAGGCCAGGTCCAGCCGGGCCGTGGCGGGAGCGGCGACGGCCAGATAGCCTGGCGGGGCGAACGTCGACTGCACCGCCGCAGGCCGCACGGCCAGCAGGGAGTCCACCAGCATCAGGGCGCCCAACGCCATCAGCCATGCGGGCGCGGCCAGCCACAGCCCGGGCTGCAGCAGGCTCAGCAGCAGGGCGATGGGCGCTCCTGCGAGCGCCACCAGAATGCACAGCCGGCTGGGATAGATCATCGCGGCGCGGGCACCTGATCGATCAGTCCGGCGACGACCTGATCGACGCGACGACCTTCGATCTCTGCGGCGGGCGACAGCACCACCTTGTGGCGCAGCGCGGGCAGGACCAGCGCCTTGACGTCGTCGGGGATGACGTATTCGCGGCCGTCCAGAACGGCGCGGGCGCGGGCGGCGACGGCCAGCATGGCCCCGGCGCGCGGCGAGGCGCCGGTCTGCAGGTCGGCGTTCTCACGCGTGGCGCGGATCAGATCGACGACATAGGCGGCGATTTCCGCCCCCAGGCGCACACGCGACACCGTCTGAATGGCGGCGCTGACCGTGGCGGCGTCGGCGACGGCCTCCACCCCCAACCCTGCCGGATCAGGCATTCCGGCGTGGGCGCCGTGGGCCATGACCACCTTCAGCTCATCGTCGCGCGACAGATAGTCCAGCGTCTGTTTGAACAGGAAGCGGTCCAGCTGCGCCTCGGGCAGGGGATAGACACCCTGCTGCTCGATCGGGTTCTGGGTGGCGATGACGGTGAAGCGCGGGCTGAGCGCATGGGTCTCGCCGTCGATGGTGACGGAGCGTTCCTGCATCGCCTCCAGCAGCGCCGCCTGGGTCTTGGGCGGGGTGCGGTTGATCTCGTCGGCCAGCAGCAGGTCGCAGAAGACCGGGCCGCGCGTCAGGCTGAAGGTCGAGGTCTGGAAGTTGAAGATGTTGGACCCCAGGATGTCGCCCGGCATCAGGTCGGGCGTGAACTGGATGCGGCCGAACTCAAGCGACAGGGTGCGCGCGAAGCTCTGGGCCAACAGGGTCTTGGCCGTGCCTGGCGGGCCTTCCAGCAGGATATGCCCGCCGCAGAACAGGGCGGTCAGCATCAGATCGACCGTATCGGTCTGGCCGATGACGGCCTTGCCGACCTCGGTGCGTATGCGGGCGGCGATCGCCCCGACTTCAGCCACGTCCACGGGTCAACTCCGATTTCCACTTCAACAGTTTGCGCACCACGACCATCAGGTCGTTGGCGTTTCGGGCTTGTTTGGCCTCTGCGGCCAGGGTCTCGAACGAAGCCTCGGCACCCTCGCGCTGGGCCAGCCGGTCCAGCAGGGCGGTCAGATCGTCTCGCGACAGGCTGGACGGGGCGGCGACGGCGCGTCCGGCCTGCTGGCGGACCAGTTCGGCGTAAGGGACGGCCATGCTGCGTTCGCGTCGCGCCAGGCGGACCAGGGCCGAGGTGTTGTCGGCCAGGGCGTGCTTGCCCAGAGCCACGGCGCGGGCGGCCTGAACATGGGGTGCAAAGCGGTTCATGGCCTGCCAGCCGACCAGGGCGGCGGCCATCAGCAGACACAGGGTGAAACCCAGAAGCGGGGGCTGCAGCAGCATGCGCAGGATGCTGCGAGGCTTGCCGAAGCCGTTCAGCGTCAGGTCGAAGGTGACGGCCTGACCCGGAACTGTCAGCTCGCGGGTCAGGGCCAGGGCGGCGCGAGCCTTGGCTGGATCATTCATGCCCATGGTGTTGATCAGGTCGGGATCGGCCAGAACCATGACGCCGGTGTCTTCGTGATAGACAACGACAGCGCGGCCGTCCGGAGTTTGGATCAACGGAATCCAGCCCGGACCGGACAGGGTCCGCAGCGAGCGGATCGGACCGCCGGTCGCGATCAGACCGCCGTTGTAGTCAGTCAGGTGCGGCGCAGCGGCGGAGGCCGAGGCTTCCGCCATGACCAGGCCGGTCTGCAGATCAGTCGGCAGGACGCGGAGCACGTCCGACGCCGGGATCAGACCCTCGTCCTGCACCCAGCCCTTATGAAGCGGAGCGCGGCTGGTGTGCCATTTGGGCAGGACGATCAGGCTGGTCTGCGCCGCCCAGCGCAGATGGTCGATCGCGTTCTCGTCGCGGCCGAGGGTCGGGGTCAGGATCAGCAGCCGTTCGTCATCATAAGAGGGCGTCGGCGAGCGGCTGAGGGTGACGGGGCGGCCCGACTGCTGCAGCAGACTGACATAGGCGGCGTAGCCGACGGCGGATCGGGACAGGGCGTGTTCGCCGCCGTTGCTTCCCTGTTCCAACTCTGGCGCGAAGGCGTTGAGCGCGGCCATGGCCGACAAGGCGAAGACCGCGGCCAGCACCAGGGCGATGACCGTGATGGGGCGGAACGGGCTGTGGCTTTCGCCTGCAGGCCGAACGGGCCCGGCGGAGAGGGTGCTGTCGCTCATCGCGTCCAGGTCCCGGCGAAGGCGAAGGCCTCATAGGCGTCACGGCATTCGCCGTAGGTGCGCTGGTCGACGGAGCCGCCGCCGAACAGGCTGGCCTCGACCGCCTGGGCGATCTGTCTGAAGGTCGGGCGCGCAGCGACGGGCAGGCGCTCCAGTCCGGCGATGTCGCGCGCGGTCAGGGCCGGACGCACAGCATCGGGCAGTCGGCCGTCGATGTCGTTGATGCTGCGCAACAGCAGCAGGTGGACGGCCTCGGCGAAGCGGCCTTCTGCGGCCAGGGCGTCGGCGTCGGACAGAAGGGCGACGGCGGCGGCGGTCGTCGGTCGCCATTCCTCGGGGACGAGATGGAGCTTGTCCTTCTTCTCGGGCATGCGGATGCGCATCAGCTCGCGGGCGATGAACCACAGGACCGCCAGGACGATGAGGCCGAGCAGGATCCAGAAGATGATCTGGAATATCGGCCCGAGGGATTCGAGGAATCTCAGCCAGCCGAGGTCAGTTGGCGGCGGAGGGGGCGGCTGGACCGGTCGGCCCTCCATGACGAATTGCAGCGAGGAATCATTGACGATCGCGCCGTGAGCGGCGTCGAACGTATCGCCTGCGGCGGCGATGGCCGGGTCTGCCCCCCCGGTCGGCTGGATCACTTCGATGCGCTGCATAGGCGGCCACGTTGCCCACTGGCGGCGGGGAAGTCGAGCCTTTGAACGGACGCTGTTCGAGAAAGATTCCGCATTGCACTACAACTGATGATCGAAGGGGCCTTCGCAACCCGGCTCCAGCCGTTCGCCGTTGAACAGCCGCGCGACGCGGGCGCCCAGAAGATCGCCGGGGCCCTGCAGGAAACGCGGAGCGCCGAAGCGTTCGATATTGTCCAGCTGGCGCGACAGGGCGCGGCGGTCCTGGGCCACGACAGTTTCAAGGAACAGGCGGATGGCGGCCTGTTTCAACCAGCCGGGCCCGCGCCCTTTCGGCGTGGTGAAACAGGCGAAGGGGGCGAGGGTCGTCTCGGTCACGGGGGTGAAGAAGACGGTGACGCACAGGGTCAGGCCGCGCGGCCCCTCCCAACGCGCCTGAACCGTGGTTGGACCGTGCAGGCGGGTGCGGCTGCGCTCGCGAGGCGGTTCCAGCAGACGCGACATCCAGCCCAGGTCGGGCTGGGGCTGTTCAACGATGGATTCGATCCAGTTTTCGCCCGTCTCGACGCTGAGGCGGACAGGGACGCGGCGGCTGCTGCGGCGAATGATTCCGTCGTGGATGAAGTTGGTGTGGAAGGGGTCGAGCACATTCTCCAGCGCGTCCAGCGCACGACCGCGCCACACCCCTTGCGACCACCAGAAGTGATCGTGGTCCGGGGCGCCCCAGACGGTCAGGTCGGGCAGGGGCTGTGAGGCGTCGCCGTCCAGCCGGATCAGGACGGCGCCGTTGATCTCCCTGACCACCACGGGCGTGGCGGCGAGCCGCTGGTCCTGACCCTCGGACAGGGTGCAACCGGGAACCTCGACGCAGGCTCCGTCGGGACCGAAGCGCCAGCCGTGATAGGGGCATTGCAGGCTTCCCTCAACCAGACGCCCTTCGGACAGAGGATAGTTGCGGTGTGGGCAGCGGTCGATCAGGGCGCTGACGCCGACGGGCGTGCGGAACAGGACCAGCGGCGTCCCGGCGACGGTGCGGGCGAGAGGCCTTGCGCCCACCTCGCGCGACAGGGCGGCCATCTGCCAGCTGGATTTCAGGCTGGTCGGCAGCGGGGTCATGTTGTTTCGCTCTGGGGCGCGTCCCACCGGGCGGGCGTCAGGGGCTGTCCGTTCCACTCGATGTCGGCGGTCATGGCTTCGGCGAGAGAGCGGCCTGATGTGAATGCACGCAGGCCGAAGGCGGCGGCGTCGGCCAGAGCGCCCCGGCGCGCGCCGGGGTCTGCGGGAGCGGTGAGGATGTCGCGGCTGGCGCGGCGTTGGTCTCGCCATTCGCTCAGGCGGCCTTGGCGCAGGGCGCGGGTCAGGCCGAAACTGTCCATGGCCAGGCTGTTGCGGACAGGGTCGGGCGAGGCCTCGGCGACGGCGCGGCCCAGAAGGGCGAGGCCGAAAGCGGCGCTGCGGGCGAACAGGTGGACCCCGCTGGTCGCACGCGGATTGCACTCGATCAGCCAGGGGGCGCGGTCGGCGTCGACGATGGCGTCGCAGGCGATCTGGCC
>Ga0233377_1000987_pt1 | contig 11450 bp, 8 predicted proteins | sample ElkDunMinimDraft_6_FD_191540 | JGI IMG/M metagenome (GOLD analysis project Ga0233377, IMG submission 191540) | Fecal eukaryotic communites from dung pellets of Tule Elk in California, USA - Elk Dung E36 | ecosystem: Host-associated > Mammals > Digestive system > Large intestine > Fecal | place...
GTGGGCAGAGGCTCGGGTCGCAGGCGAGGTCGGCGCGAGCGTCCGGCTGACGGTCCTCGACGACGTCCTCGACCTCGATTCCGTCCGTACGGCACGACAGCACGATCATGGATCGGACGCACCTGGCGCACCCGGCGCACTGGGCCTCGACGCCCGCGCCCGTGCGGAGGTGTGCGAGGAAGCTGGGCCGTCTGGGACGCACGCCGATCGCCTCACGGCGCTGACGAGCCACGTCGCAGACGTCGAGCGTGGCGTGGCGCAGGGCGTGCTCGCCGAGCTTCGCGCGATCGTGCAGCTCGCTCCCCTCGGGCTGCTGCTGGTCGTCCTCGCCCCGAAGCTTGCGGGTAGCGCTGTCGTCGCGCTCGGCGGGTTCGGGCTGCTCGCGTTCGGGCTGCGTCGGGCGTTCAAGCGCGCGCACGCTCGGGCCGCAGCGTCGTCCGGCGCGCTGGTGGAGGCCGCCGACGAAGCCGTCCGCCACGCCGAGCTCTGGGCGACCTATGGCGCGAAGCGGCGCATCCGTTCGCACGTCGCCGCCGTGGGCCGCGCGATCGCGCACGAAGCGGCACGCATCCGGGTCCGTGGATCGCTCCTGTCGTCGATGAGCGAGGTCCTCGGAGCGATCGCGCTGGTCCTCGCGCTGATCCTCGCGTCGCGATGGGCGCTCGGCGTCGATCACGGCACCGTCGTCCCCTTCGCGATCGCCTTCTTCATGGCGTATCGGCCGCTCCGCGATCTCGTCGACGCCAGGCTGGCGCGCGCGCGAGGAGACGAGGCGCTGCGCTCGGCGCTCGGCGGCGTGGTCGAGCGCGCTCCCGCCGAGACGAAGCGTGCGACGACGTCGTCGCTCCAGATGTCGTGGACGCTCGACCCGCTCGTGCTCGCGGCGGTACGTGCCCGGCATGGCGCGCACCTTCCGCTCACGATCGAGGTCGCGCCCGGATCGATCGCGGCCGTCGTCGGACCGACGGGGATCGGGAAGACGTCCCTCCTCCGGGCGCTCCTCGGGCTCGAGCCGCTCGCGTCTGGCGAGGTCCGCTATGGCACGCTCGTCCTCGACGACGCCGGCGTCGGCCCAGGAGAGCGACCGTTCGCGTGGGTGCCGCAGGATGCGCCGATCGTCGGCGACACCCTTGCGATCAACGTCGGGCTCGGACGCGCAGACGACGACGCGGCCATCCCGGACCCGGCACCGGTGCTGGCGCAGCTCGGCAACGACGCGCTCGCGCGGTCGCTCGGCGATCAGGTGCTCGGCACGGTGAGGCCGCTCTCGGGAGGGGAGCGCCAGTGGGTGGCAGTGGCCCGTGCGCTCGCGACCGGCTTGCCCGTGATCTTGCTCGACGAGCCGACGAGCGCGCTCGATGGAGCGTCGCAGGCGCGCCTGCTCGAGGCGATCGCGCAGCTCCGCGGCAAGCGGACGGTGATCATCGTCACGCACCGGCCCGAGCCGCTCGCGATCGCGGACGTGGTCGTCCGCCTCGACGCGACCCTGCCCGGGGGCGCCGTCGACGGACATCGTCGACGCTCAGCCGAGCACGTCGAGGATCGGGCCTGCGGTGACGGTGATCGCGTCGGCGCGGAATAGGTCGCCGTCGAGCACGTATGCGCCGCGTTCCCCCGGCGGGAAGCGTAGCTCGAGGTGGGCCACGAGCTCGTCGATGCGCTGCCCGAGCAAGGGGCGCCCGGCGAGGACGAGCGGCATCTGTGGGCCGAGGGCGCGCGGTCCCAGCGGGGTCGCGACGGTGTGGAACCGCTCGAGCTCCTCGCCGGCTCGATAGGTGAGGCGGAGCTTGAGTCCGAGATCGCGGACGACGCTCGCGCAGAGCAGGCTCACGCGATCGAACGGTGCCGGTCGTCCGTCGATCGTGATCGTGCAGGGGCTCGGCTCGAGGACGCGGCGAGCGAACGGCGAGCCGACGAAGCTGCCCGCGAAGACGCGCGCCGCAATCCGAGCGGCCGCCGCGTTGCCGCCTGCTCCGCGCGCGTCGTAGAGCTCGAAGAAACGACCGACGAGGCCGGCGCCGAAGATGAAGCCCACGCGTTCGTGGCCGCGATCATCGCGCACGCGAAGCGACGGCCGGCGGGTGACGCGAACGGAGCCTTTCACGATCGCGTCGAGGAGGCCCGCGAGCCAGCGGACCTCATCGCCGGCCATGCCCCAGTTCCGCGCGATGGTGCTCACCGTACCGCCCGGCGCAAGCGCGATCGGCGGCAGCGCCTCACCTCGCGACGCGCGTGCAAGCGCGCTCACCCCCGCCATGTACGCGCCGTCACCTCCGGCGAAGACGAGCACCGCGCGCTCCCCGGAGTCTCTCGCGCGCGCAAGGAGCGCCTCTGCGAGGGCCTGGAGGTCCGCGAGCGAGCTCGTCTCGTGGACCTCGATCCCCGGTCGCGGGCGATAAAGCTCGTCAAGCAGGGGGCCGCGATCCCGGAGGAGGCGTGCTCGACGATTCACGACGACGTGCGCGCGCAAAGCCGCTTCCTCTCCTTGCTCCTCGCCGCGAAGAGGAGCTAGCTCTTACACCATGAGGAGCTTCGTTCGCACCTTCTCGCTCTCGGTCGCGCGTCCTGCGCTCGTGCTTGCAGCCGTCGCGGCGTGCGGAAGCCCCGCGCTGCGCGCTGCCGAGCAAGGCGACAGCGCGAAGCTCCGCGCCGAGATCGCGCAGAAGCACGAGAAGGGGAAGCTCTCGAACGGCGAGGCGGCCGACCTCGCGCGCGCCGTCGCCGAGCGCGAGATCACGACGGCGAAGGACGAGGACACCGCGCTCGCACGCCTGCGCGAGACACGTGCTTGTGCAGCCGAGCTCGACGACGCTCGAAAGGAGCGGATGAAGAAGCGCGACGCCGCCGGCGCGGAGGCCGCGCTCTCGCGGCTCGAGGATGGCAAGCTGAGCGACGGTGATGCTCGTGGGTGGCTCGACGACCCGGACGGCCGCTGGCGTGCCGTTGCCGCGCGGACCCTGCACCGGGGTGAAGATCGGAAGCGACGACAGGCCGCGATCCTCGATCCGAGCCCGAGCGTGCGGAGGAGCGCCATCCGCGCCGCCGCGCAGGCGAAGGACCCGACGGACCTCGACATCCTCTTCGAGACCGCCCGCGTCGATCCCGAGCTCTTGCTCCGCAACGAGGCGCTCCGCTCGATCAGCGCCATCCTCCGCGGGCTGGAAGACAAGGGGCGCCCGAGGGCGGTGGAGATGGCCGTCAAGCTGCGGGACCTCTGGACGTCGGGCGACGACGCGATCAAGGAGGACGTCGCTGTCGCGTGGGGGCTCTCACCCGTGTTCGAGAACGGCGGGCGCGAGGCGCTCCGTGTCGCGCTGTCGAGCTCGAACGGCCCCGGGGCGATCGCCGCCGCGGGCGTCGTCGTCCGCAATGCGGAGAAGGACGCGGAGCTCGCGACCTCCGCGAACGCGCTTCTCGCTCGGACGATCATCGACGGCTCGCGTCGCGACCGGCTGCATGCGCTTGCAGTCGCGCGCGGAGAACCGATGGTGCTCGACGCGATGCGCAAGGCCGCGCAGGACGACGACCGGGAGGTGAAGGTCCTGGCGCTCGCGCGGCTGCTCGACTCGAAGCCGGATCGCGAGGCGGCGAAGAAGGAGCTCTATGCGATCGCCGGATATGGCGTGAAAGGCTTCGGCGGCAAGGTCGACGATCCGCGCGCGCTCGAGCACGCAGCCCGTGCTCGCCACGAGCTTGCTGCGGCAGGCGAGCTCGGTGTCCAGGCGTGGATCGAGCAGGATCTGGCGGCGCCGGAGCCAGCGCGGAAGACGTCGGCCGCTTCCGCGCTCGCCGCGCTCGGACGGTCGGCCCGCGCAGCGCCGCTCCTCGCCGACCCGGACCCGAGCGTGCGCACGCGCGCCGCGTGCACGATGATGACCGCCTCGCGGCGTTGATCGGGGCACGGCAGAAGCGAAGGGCCGCCCGGGTCTCGATGCCCTCCCAGGGCCCGAGTGTCGTTGACACGTCCGAAGTGGAGCCTGTACCAATCGAGCGAGATGCGAAACAACGTTCTCGGTCTCGCCTTTGCGGCGACGCTCGCCCTCGGATCCACGGGATGCGTCAAGAAGATGCTGCTCAACGGGCAGATCCACTCGACGCGCATCGGCGCAGGTGCGGCCGACACGATCGGCGACTACGAGGTCGCGCGCGGCGCGGCGGCGGGTGGCGTCCTCCAGTTCGAGGGCATGCACCGTCTCGCGCCCGACAACGAGGACGCGCTCTTCTTGCTTCTCCGCGGCTGGACCGGGTGGGGCTACGCGTTCGCATCGGACGACTACGAGGTCGCGATGCTCGCCGGTGACGAGGCGACTGCCGAGTACCACAAGGGAAGGGCGAAGCTCGCCTTCGATCGCTCCATCGCGTACGGCCTCGAGCTCATCGGGAAAGAGGACGACGGGTTCGCGAACGCGAAGAAGAACGCCGACACGCTCAAGGCGTGGCTCAAGAAGCACTTCGACGACAAGGAAGACGCCGAGACCCTCTTCTGGCTCGGATCGGCGTGGCTGGCGCGCGTGAACCTCCTGAAGGACGAGCCGGAGTTCGTCGCGGAGCTCTACGTCGGCGTCGAGATCCTCCAGCGGAGCCGCGAGCTCGCCCCCGAGCTCATGGCCTGGGGTGCGACGTCGACGCTCGCTGCGTACCATGCGCGCACCGCCATGGCCGAGCTCGACGAGTCGAAGAAGCTCCTCGACCTCGCCCTCGAGAAGACCCAGCGGAAGTCTCTCGGCATCCTCGTCAACTACGCGAAGTACGCCTGCGTGAAGAGCGATCAGGCGCTCTACGAGAAGGTCCTGAACGAGGTCCTCGCAGCGGAGGACCCGGACCCGAACCTCCGCCTCCAGAACGCGATCGCGAAGCGACGCGCGAAGCGCGCTCTCAGCAAGCCCGCGATGGAGGACTGCGGCTTTTCGCCGTCCGAGCCCGCGAAGCCGGCGGAAGCAGCGCCTGCCGCTGCCGCTGCTCCGGCGCCTGCCGCTGCTCCGGCGCCTGCCGCTGCTCCGGCGCCTGCCGCTGCCCCGGCGCCTGCCGCTCCGGCGCCCGCCGCTGCCGCCGCGAAGAAGTAGGTCGCCGCTTCGCAGCGCGTCAAACGGCGGCCTCGACTCCTGTTATTGAAAGAGACTTGCGGCTTTTCCGTCCAAGCGTAGGGTCGTGATCAGCGGCGTAACGCTGCGCTTGTCACAGGAAGAGGAAGGAGAATCTTCCATGCTTCGAAGGTTGGTGATGCTGGTGGCCGTCATGGTCGCCACGCTTGGCTTCTCGCGCACCGCGCTAGCGGACACGAAGGAGATCAAGCTAGGAACCCTCGCACCGAAGGACTCCGCCTGGGGCAAGGTCTTCGGCGCGTGGAGCAAGGCGGTCGACGAAGAGAGCAAAGGCGCCGTCAAGCTCACGTGGTTCTACAACGGCAGCAAGGGCGACGAGATCGCCATGGTCGGCAAGATGCGCAGCAAGGAGCTCGACGCCGCGGCGATCACCGCGACGGGGCTCGCGCAGATCTGGCCGCACATCGGCGCGCTCCAGATGCCGGGGCTCTTTCCGACGTGGGCGAAGCTCGACGCCGCGCGCGAGAAGGTCTCGCCGAAGATCGACAAGGAGTTCGCGTCGCAGGGGTTCGTCGTGCTCGGCAAGGGCGACGTCGGCATGGCGCGTCTCATGTCGCGCGGGGCTGCGATCCGTACCCCGGACGATCTGAAGAAGGCGCACCCGTTCTACATCGCGGGTGATCCCATCGGTCAGAAGTTCCTCGAGACCGTCGGCGTGCCCTCGCCGAAGGCCCTCACGGTCCCCGCGATTTTGCCGGCCGTCTCGTCGCGCAGCGAGGGGTCGATCGACGTCATCAACTCGCCGTCGATCGCCGCCGAGCAGCTCGGCTGGGCGCCGCACATGACGCACATCAACAACATGGTGACCGGCATCGGTATCGGCGCGCTGGTGATGTCCAAGGAGACGTACGACAGCCTCCCGGCCGACGCGAAGGCGGTCCTCGAGCGCACGGGCAAGAACACCGGCAAGCTCCTCACCGATCGCATCCGCGCGATCGACGAGGCGGCGTTCAACCGCTTGAAGGGCAGCAAGACCGTCGTCGACCTGAACGACGCCGAGAAGGCGGCTTGGGCCGCGACCTTCACGAAGGTTCGCTCCGCTCTCAAGGCGGAAGGCAAGTTCCGCGCGGACGTCTTCGACGAGGTCGTCGCCGCCGCGCAGTGACCTGAACCGACCTCGGTGAGGTCGTGAGCACGAAGGCCTCGGAGAGCGATCTCCGGGGCCTTCGTTCTTGGAGCGTCTCGAGTCCGGCGCTGCCCAGCCGTGAAACAGGCAGAGCTCAGGACGACAGTGTCGAGGAGCTGTTCGTGGGCATTCCGTCCGGGCTCGAATCGGAACGGATCCAGAGCGTCTCGACGCTCTGGTTTCTCCATGTGCGCAGAAAAGCTCGTGTACCCTCGCGAATGCCATGGCAGACGAGGAAAAGCCTGACGGTGCGGGAGACGACGGCGGCGAGAAGCCGGAGTCGAAGGCCGCCGCCGGCGACGACGCTCCCGAGAGCAAATCCGCCGGTGTCTCTCCCGCAAACGCGGACGGGTCTGCCAAGTCCGAAGACGAGGCAGACGCGGGCCGCGAGAAGGCAGGGAGCATCGACAAGAAGCGGCCCTCCTCGCCCTGGCCGAGCGCGCAGAAGAGCGAGAAGCCGCCTGCCGTCGCCGCGGCCGCGCCGGCGCCGGAGGACAGCGGGAAGGCCGCGTGGGGCGCGCCGCTGGCCAAGCTCGATCGCGCGTGGACGACGCTCGAGTCACGGCTCGCCGCCGGCGTGCTCGTCGCGGAGATCGTGACGCTCGTCTTCTGGATCGGCATCCGCGCGCTGTCCGCGACGGGGCGGGGCGGCTCCGGCATGGTGTTCCGCGCGCTCCTGACGGCGCTCGTCTTCGGCCTGATCGCGCATCGGTTCTCGAAGAAGCACGAGAAGCACGAGATCATCACGACGGCGGCCGTGCTGAGCGGGGTCGTCCTCGGCACGCAGTGGCGCGACGCGGGCACCGCATACTTCTCGAACCTGTTCGCCTGGCTCCAGAACGCGTCGATCCTCGTCTTCTTCGGCGGCGCCAGCGAGCTCGCGAAGCGCTTCACGCTCTGGCTCGCGCTCCTCGGCGCCTCGCTGGCGACCGCGCAGGGCAAGCACATCAACGTCGACGTCGTCATGCGCTTCCTCTCGCCGCGCGCCCGTGTCCCGGTCGCGGTGCTCGGATGGCTGGCAGCGGCGATCGTCTCGCTCTTCGCGTCGTGGGGCTTCTTCGACTACGTCGCCGTCGAGGAGATGCGCGCACCGCCGACCGTCGCGTGCCCGAGCGACGAGACGAAGCGCTGCCCCGCGCCGATGATGTCGAAGGTCGAGAAGGTCACCTCGTCGGCCGGACGAAACTTCTTCCTCGCCGGGCGGCAGCTCTCGCTCGACCTCCGATCCTTCCCGAAGGTCATCACGGGGACGCCGTACAACCAGTGGTTGAAGCCGCACGAGTGGAACGAGTGGCTCCGCGGCGGCAACTGGGAGAGCCACTTCAAGGCGGAGGACGTGAAGGCATTCGAGCTGCCGGAGGACGGCTCGATCGAGTTCCGCAACCCGTCCGTCACGGCGATACCGGGCGGGACGGAGGCGATACCGAAGCTCCTCGTCCCGCTGATGAACCTCGTGTTCTCGTTCGGACTGCTCGTCATCGGCATCCGCTTCATCCTGCGCTCGCTCCTCGCCATCTCCGGATGGGTAAAGGTCGACCCCGCAGCGGCGCACGGCGACGACGAGCTCGCACATGCGCACGATCACACGGCCCAGGCCGATCTGGTCGAGGCCAAGATCAAGGAGACGCACACGTGAGCGCCGCCTCGAACAACGAAGACGTCGTCAGCCCGAAGGCTGCACGTACAGCGTTCGGCGCCATCGGCGGCATCGTCGCGCTCCTCGGCGCCGTCGGCGGTGCGCTCACTGCGCTCGTCGGCGCGCTCGCCCTGATCGGCGCGCCGCTGTTCGCCATCATGGGCGGCGCCGCCGAGCTCGCGTGGATGACGCACCACGACCCCGAGCAGCAGGTCTTGCGCCGGCTCGCGTCGGACGTCTTCGGACCGTACTTCGCCGGCTCGCCGATCATCACGACGATCCCGCTCTTCACGTTCGTCGGCTACGTGATGGCCGAGTCGAAGACGCCCGAGCGTCTCGTCCGGGCCGCGACGGCGTGGCTTGGATGGATGCCCGGCGGCCTCGCGATCGTGTGCGTCATCGCGAGCGCGATCTTCACGCTCTTCACCGGTGGCAGCGGCGTCACGATCATCGCCGTCGGCGGCCTGCTCCTCCCGGCGCTGCGGAAGAGCGGCTATTCGGAGAAGTTCTCGCTCGGCCTCGTGACGACGGGTGGCTCGCTCGGCCTCCTCCTGCCATGGGCGCTGCCGCTGCTCGTCTACGCGATGATCACGGGCCTCGACTTCCAGCTCGTGAACAAGGCCGTCCTGCTTCCGGGCGGGTTCGTGCTCGCGATCCTCGCCGTGTACTGCGTGTACATCGGCGTGAAGGAGAAGATCCCGCGCCAGAAGTTCGACGCCAGAGAAGCGCTCGCCGCGACGTGGTCCTTCAAGTGGGAGATGGGCGTCTTCATCCTGCTCATCGTCAGCATCAAGACGCAGCTCGCGGGCATCGACGAGGCGGCGGGCCTCATCGCGGCCTACACGCTCGCCATCGAGGTCTGGATCTACAAGGACCTCACGTTCAAGAGGGACCTCGTCCGGATCGCGCGTGGATCGATGGCGCTCGCCGGCGCCGTCATCCTCATCCTCGCGATGGCGAACGCCCTCGTCAGCTACATCGGCGACGAGCACCTGCCGAACAAGGTGCTCGACGCGATGCTGAACCTCGGCTTCGACAAGACGTGGCAGTTCCTGATCGTGATGAACGTCTTCCTGCTCGTCCTCGGGATGATCATGGACGGCTTCAGTGCGATCCTCGTCGCCGTCCCGCTCGTCCTGCCGTTCGCGTCGTACTTCGGCCTCGGGCCGTTCCACGTCGCGATCATGTTCATCCTGAACCTCGAGCTCGCGTTCTCGTGCCCGCCGCTGGGCCTGAACCTCTTCATCTCGAGCTTCCGGTTCAACCGGCCCGTCATCAGCCTCTATCGCGTGGCGATGCCGTTCGTCGGTCTGCTCACGCTCGCGCTGCTCGTCGTCACCTACGTCCCGCGCCTCTCGAACCAGCTCGTGCTCGGTGACATCGCAAAGTGGCGCGAGCAGGCAGAGAAGGAGAACCGCGTCCCGAGCGAGGCCTGGTTCCTCGAGTGCGTACAGCTGGATCGGAACAACCCGAAGCCGTGCACCGAGGAGGACAAGCAGAAGTACCCGAACGGGCAGATGCCGGAGCAGGCGGTGCCCGACTCCGTCGGAGCGGGCGCCGAGCCGTCCACGCCGTCCGGCATCGAGGACGACGATCTCGACGCGATCATCAAGGGGACTGCCTCGTCGGAAGCCGGCGCGAAGGCGCCCGGCACGGAGTCCGAGGACGACATCCTGAACGCCATCAAGGGCATCGCAGGGGAGGACGCTGACGCTGGCGCCGCCGAGAAGCCGAAGCCGAAGGTGGGGCAGGAGACCGAGGACGACCTCATGGACCTCATCAAGGGCAACTGAGGCAGGCCGCCGTCGGTCGGGCGCGCGCGGCCTGCCGGGAACGGCGATCGCGAACGTTCTGCCGCCGTGCGCGTCAGCGCGCGCGCGTGAGACGATCTTCGAAGGCGCTCACACGCTCTGGGCCAGAGGCCTGGCGCTCGTCACGCCTCGAGCGTCGTGATCAACGGCGACCGAGCAGGAGTAAGCTGCCCACCATGGCGACCGTATGTGAGGTCTACTTCAACCCAGCCTGCAGCAAATGCCGCGAGGTACGCGCGATCCTCGAGCAGCGGGGCGTCGAGGCCACGTACCGCGAGTACCTCGTCGCAGCTCCGTCGCGCGCCGAGCTCGTCGACTTGATGGAGCGGCTCGGGATCGATGATCCGCGGAAGATGATGCGTGCCTCCGAACCGCTCTTCGCGGAGCTCGGGCTCGCCACCGCCGATCGGGATGCGCTCCTCGATGCGATGGTCGAGAACCCTCGCCTCATCGAGCGGCCGATCGTGATCGCCGGCTCCCGCGCCGTGATCGCGCGTCCACCCGAGCGCGTGAGCGAGATCTTGTAGCCTCGAGCCTCCGAGGGGCCGACGCGGCCACGCGCTTCCTCACCTGGCGTCGAAGGGGTCGAAGCCGTTGTTGACCCGTTGCCAGAGCGACGAGCAGTTCGTGCTCTCGGAGGCACAGCGGCTGTCCATCCCGCCCTTGGCGACGACGAAGAGCATTCCGTTGAAGTGGATCTGCGTCGCGCCGGACGCGGTGGTGCCGAGGTTGGAGACGTCGTCGGAGAAGTCGGGGCTCGCCATGGTCTCGAGGACCTGCGCGTGCCGCGTGCTCGGGACGGTCGGCAAGGTCTCCGTCGCCCACTTCACGCCGGCGGCGTTGAGGAGCAAGAAGTGGCGCGAGTCGGCAAAGTTCGGAGCCGAGCCGTGCGTCCCCTCGGCCTGCGTCGGCGCGGAGTCGACGTTGTAGACATAGAAGAGGCGGCCGTCTTCGTCCTTCACCAGCACGGTCGACGACCTCGTCCCGTCGAACTCGCTCGACTCGATGACCTTCGCGCTCGCGCCCGCGCCGAGGGCGGGGTTCTCGACGAAGAACGACTTCAACGTCTCCGCTTCGGCGATGTCGGCGCTCGAGACCCCGCTGGTGAGGTCGTCGATCGTCGAGCCCTCCGCCGTCGCGGTCTCCGTCGAGCAGCCGGCGGTCAAGCCGAAGAGCGTCATGGTGCAGAGGGTGAGGAGCGTCGTCGTCTTCATCGGAGTGGCCTTTCGTTCGAGGCGGCGATCGTCGCCACGGGTTCGTCTTCACGCGTGACCGCTTCCGGTCGTTCGCTGCGGGTTCGATCGATGGACGCTTCGAGGTCGGGCGATGTCGGATGTCTCGGGCTCACGAGGCGGTGCTTTTCAGATTTTCGGAGGCGCTCTGGATCGTGATCACCCTCGGCGCCGGCGCCAGGAAGGGACGCGAGGAGACGGCCGATGCTGCCGATCCCCGCCTCGATCGCCTCGGCGATCACCCCGCGCGTCGCCTCGCGCGAGAGGCCGAGCGCTTGCTCGAGATGCGCGCGGGTCGCCTCCGCGAGCGCGGCGCGTGCGGCGTCGAGCCAGCGGCCGGCGGTCTCGCGATGGACGTCGAACCGGTCGGCGAGCTGCTGGACGGTGAGCCGCTCGACGGCGTGGAGGCGAAGGAGCTCGCGGTCGCGCGCGCCGAGCGCGGAGGTGGCCTCCCGCAGAGCCGTGCGGAAGGCGAAGGTCTCCACCTTCGACCGGTAGTCCTCCTCCGGGCCGGCCTCCTGCGACGGCTCGGCCGCGGCGCGT
>Ga0233377_1000988_pt1 | contig 11439 bp, 9 predicted proteins | sample ElkDunMinimDraft_6_FD_191540 | JGI IMG/M metagenome (GOLD analysis project Ga0233377, IMG submission 191540) | Fecal eukaryotic communites from dung pellets of Tule Elk in California, USA - Elk Dung E36 | ecosystem: Host-associated > Mammals > Digestive system > Large intestine > Fecal | place...
CAGGGTGTGCTTGCAAATAGGAAGGATCTAAATGTAAGTTAACAAACGTCTTAGTAAAATCTCCAGAAACAAACATTTTCCCACCTTCCTTCATCTTAAACGGAACTGTATCCTTAGTAGCAAGATAAGCATGAAAAACGATTTTGGTTGAATCGATTGCGGGGTACGCAATTGCTTGATTGACATTTAACTGGTCAAAATCTTGTAAATGTGAATAGAGTACAACACTTTTATTGAGGTAACGTTGTTGATTAATCAACTCCATCCACATAGGAGTAACTTGATTAGTTTTTGCTTCAACAATGCGTTTCACTCGCTTTTTTAAAAATTCACCCTTATAAAAACAGATATAATCTTTCCCATAAAAAAGATAAACATTATGTTCTTTGATCTTGTAAATTTTCTGCTCATCGATCTGAAATTCTTGAACATCGAAAAAATGATGAAGTTTTTCAATTCCACTTCCCAATTTTGTACTATCAGTTAGTTCAGTTAAAATACCATACTCACCGTCTTTATTGACAAAAACGAACATCGGTTTTTGTAAATTCAAACCGTAATTCTTAGCTTGAGAAAGCACAAATTCAGGCGTTAAAAAATCACGATAAGCAACTTTATAGTAGAACATCATTCCACTAATTTCACGAGCTAACCGAATACAATCTGCCGTTGCTATGAAATCGGCATCTGGCAATCGATCTTCAATTCTTGGATATTCTTCTTGCTTGTTAAAATACGGTCGAACTACCAAGAAGGTACCAAACAATAATGCTAGAACAAAAATGAAAGTTAGCTTTCGCAACATAAATCTCTTACTTTGATATCAAGTAAATACTATTTACGAAGTCTAAAATATATTTCCCTGAATGCTCAAAATCGCTTTCAAAGTGATAATTAACATCAATATTCGTACTGCTTTTAGTTGTTTTGCTAGAAGTCAACTTCATCATTCCACCTTTTCCTCTTAAGGCATCGATAATTTGGTTTTGCTCTCCTGTAAACAAGTCACGAGGCAATCCGTCTATTGTTTGCTTCCAATCAACTTCAGCGTACATAAAACCGTTTTTCTTAATTTCTTTGGCCTTTTTACCTTTAATTGCTTTATCTCCGTAACCATTAACATTTTTATCAACCAAATCGAAATCATTGGTCATGATTAGCAATCCTTTTGTAACGATAAAATAAACAGGTGCCGTTTCTAATATAGCATCGTGATAAATCCAATATGATCCAGCATTTTCTATCTGAGAAGTAAAGCGACTCAAACGTTGCAAAACTTTAGTAGCGATATCCGAACGCTGAGTTGAAAATCCTAGCGTAAAAATTGGCATATCTTCTTCTGCTTGAGTTTCAGTCTCTGTATATTCAAATGTTTCTTCGTTGTAATCAAATACGATTTTTGTTGTATTGATCTTTTTTATTCCATTAAAATCACCGAACATACTTCCTTTGTATGTTCCAAAAAGCGCATCTTTATTAATGTATTCATCTAATAATTCCAAAACAAGTAAGTTCATTGTTACTTGCATACTCGTTTCTTTTTCTAGAATCGGAACCATTACTTTATATGCTTGCTCATATGCTTCACGTAAATCAATGTTGTATGTAAAGAACGCTGAACTGCTGCTATTAATGTATTTCAATACATTTTTGTCAAATTTGGAATCATTTAATTTTTCATAAACTGTCCCCAACTTTTCGCCATAGTATGATACCAACTTAAAATCGATGTCTTTTTCCTTTAAGAAAATATCTCCTAGAATTAAATTTCCTTCATACAACTCTTGCAATTCACCATACAAACCAGGAAACATCGTTTTCATGTACCAAAAACTTTGGTTTTTCTCAAGGTTTCTCGAATTGTCTAGGTAAAATACTCCATCGCAATCATGCTTTAATTGATTTGCAAAGCGTAAATCCGACTTCACCAAATTTTCATTCCCTACAAACTGTAGATCAAGCAATTCTTTTATATATAACTTTTGAAGTGAGAAACCTACACTATCGCTCAATTCCCAATATGTTTTACCAGAAACAAGGTCTCTTACATCATCAAAAACAGTTTCACTAGGTACGTTAAGCGAGTCACCATAAACCATTTCTTCATTAACAATCTCTTCCGTCTCGACATCTAAAATATTTTCTTCTACATTGTCGAATGCAAACTCTCCTTCGTAAGCTCCCCAGTAATATTCATTCCCTCTCGCATACCAAATTGAATCTGAAACATTTGCAATTTTTTCTTGCAATGGCTCAACGCGAATCAAAAGTCCTGCATTTCCTTTTAAAACTAACTGATTAAAGTACGAGGAATAAATCTCTACATCGCTGTAATTAGATGCTTGTTTTTCGAAATCATCAAATACAGTAAACAATTGTGCCTTATCTGTAAATCCGAACGTAAAACCAGAAATTTCATATTCATATGTTTTACCATAAAAGACATTTAATTTCTGTTTCAAATCAATTCCTGCATCTTTTATTGATTTTCCAGCTGTTGAACCATCAAAAAGCTCTTGTTGAATATCAACCATGAAGTCATATTGAATCAACTCATCCAAAGACACCTTTTGAAACAAAGACATGTTATTAATACTCAACACAGTAACTGCATCCTTAGGAATTAAATCTTCTGAAAATTGACCAAATGAATAGTTAAAACTTAGGATAAACCCAATTAAAGCTAATTGCTTCATGTTATAAAATTTAGATTGCAAAATTAAACAAATTTACCACATGCTACGGTTGAAGATTGCCAAATTTTGCTGACAATTAGTTAGTCGGAAATTTGAACATAAAATCGAACAAAATTATTCAGAAAAAACCTATTAATTTGAAATACAGATCAAAACAATTAAATTAACAGTTTTTAGGATATTTATTTACCATGGTATTTAATTTAGACCTATATTTGCTCAAAATTTAATTGATATGAAAAACCTAAATTTATTTTTATTCGCAGCTGGAACAGCATTATTGACAGCTTGTGGAGGTTCAGCTGAAAAAGCAGTAGAACCAGTAGTTGCAACTTATACTTTAGATGCATCAGCATCAACTTTAGAGTGGACCGGATTTAAAAAAGGTGTTGAAGAAGGTCAACACTCTGGAACAATTAACTTTGTAAGTGGTACAGCAGAAACAACTGACGATGTTATCACTTCTGGATCTGTTACTTTAGATGCTAAATCTATTGCTACAACAGATGAATTAGGACCAGCAAAAGACGCATTAAACGGTCACTTACAAAACCCAGATTTCTTTGACGCTGAGAAATACCCAACTATTGAGGTTACTTACGGTGAATTGAAAGATGGTAAATTACCAACTACTGTTAAAGTTTTAGGAACAGAGTTCAAACAAGATGTTGAAGTTGCTTCTACTGTTAACGGAGATCAATTAAACGTTACAGGTAAATTTACATTTGATTTCGAAGGTATCACATCTCCAGGATTTGGAGCAGGTGGTGAAACTAGAATCCTTCCTCAAATTGATTTCAACTTAAACTTGGTGTTCAAAAAATAATTTTGATCAATCATATTGTAAGAGGCCAGATTTATCTGGCCTTTTTTATTTTTGCAGAATGGATATAAAAGCAGCTATTGAAAATTACGAAGTAATTATATTTGATCTTGGTGGTGTGGTTATCGATTTAACGTATGAAGACACTATTGATGCCTTAGAGCAATTAGGCGCGCAAGACTTCAAAGAATTATATTCCCAAGCGCTTCAATCCGATCTCTTTGATCGTTACGAAACTGGAGCAATTTCTAGCTTACATTTTATCAATAAGTTAAAAGAATATTTACCTGCTTCCATTTCGCCGAACAAAGTAGTAAGCGCATGGAATGCAATGATAAAATCTTTTCAACCGGAAAAACTTGATTTTTTACTCAAGCTAAAGTTGTCACATAAGACAGCATTATTAAGTAATACAAATGATTTACACGAAACATTTGTAAGAAGAAAATTGAGTGAGCAAACAAATTTACCTCTTGAAGCATATTTTCACAACACTTATTTATCTCATCAAATAAAGCAACGAAAACCTCATCCTGAGACCTTTCTTTGGGTTTGTGAAGAAATGGGGGTAAAAGCGAAAGACGTTTTGTTTATTGACGATAGCGCTCAACATATTGAAGGTGCAAAAAAAGCAGGACTCAATGCCCTGCTCTTTCCACAAAATGATGTCTGGTATTAATGTGATTTACGTACCATTAACTCACATTTTCTCAAATTATGTATACCTGGTTTTTGAGTCTCTTTTAAACGATTCATTAATCGATCAACAGCTAACATTCCAATTTCTACAATTGGTTGTCGCAAAGCAGTAATCGGTGGATCAACAAATGCAAATGCCTCATCATCATCAAAACAAATTAAGCGCGCATCAGTTCCAAGTTCGATTCCATTATTTTTTAGGCCAGCCAACAGCTTCAAAACAACTCTGTTATTCAAAACAAGAAAAGAATCAAATCCCTTTTCAGCCAATTCTTTCACTTTGGCATTAACTCCTGCAGGATCGGCTGGTAGTTGAACCAAATCCATTGGGATATTTAATTCTTTACACGCAGCTTCAGCACCTTGAATTCTTTCTTCAAGAGTAATAACCATACTGTTATTTTTCAACACCACTGCTAATCTTTCAGGTTGCTTGGAAAAACTATAAACCAGTTTTTTGGCTTCATCAAAATTGTCTACACCTACAAAATCTGCATTTTCATCACCCGGACGATCAGCAAAAATTACAGGAATATGCGACTCACGTAAAATTGGAATCAAAGACTCAATTCGATTACTTGGCGAAATAATCATTCCATCAACCGAACGTTGAAACAACTCGCGCATCAGAACTTTTTCTAAATCTTTGTCTTCATCCGTATTTACGATAAACACATTGTAACCCTTTTTATACAATTCCTCTTGAATCGTTTTACTCAATTCAGCATAAAAAGGATTGGAAATATCTGAAACTACAAGTCCAACCGTCTTGGTTTCACCTTGTCGCAAGCTTTTAGCAAAAAAATTAGGAACATAAGACATTGCTTTTGCAGTCTCGTGTATTAACTTTTGCTTTTCTTTACTAATATTAAACGTATCTCCCTTGCCATTGAGGACGAAAGATACAGTCGCCTTAGAAACTCCAACAGCCTTAGCTATATCTTCTAAAGACGTTCTTTTGGTTTTCATTGTTGATAAATTTTAGAAATAAGGTGAAGAGAGATTTATGGTAATTTATTAATCATGGCTTTGTATTCTGCCACATAATTCTTATTGCCTGCACACCCTTTGGTAGCTTTTAAATTGTGATAATTTTCAATTCTATTATCAGGATTTGGATGCGTGCTTAAAAACTCTATTGTACCAGAATTACCTGCTGCTTGTAATTTTTCAAAGAATCCAGCCCCACCTGATGCATTGTAATCAGTATTACATAAATAATGTACAGAACGCTCATCAGCTTCCGTTTCATGACTTCTAGAATTTTTCAATTGCAACAAACCTGCTGTTATTGTCTTAATGGATTCACGGTTTCCTGCAAGTACATCCAAAAGCGTTTGAATACCATACATTGTCGTCATTTGACGAGTTGAATGACGCATATCTGCGTGTGCAATTTCATGACCAATAACTCCTGCTAATTGGTCCTCAGATTCCAAGAACTTCAAAATTCCAGTATACACATAGATGTAACCTCCTGGCGTACAAAATGCATTCAACGTGGAATCATCATGAATTACTTGAATTCTCCATTGAAATTCATCTTTCAAGGATACATTTCCAGAGTTCAAAATTTTGTTTCTTACGTTGTAAATGTAATTATACACGGAGGCATAACGTGTAGAGTCCAAAACTGGATATGTCTTTGGATCAGAAGCAATTTCAGCTGCCACCTGCGCTCCCAATTCTTTATCTTGTTGAACTGTAAACAGGTTAATTCCTTTACCTCCACCGCTACTAGATCCACAACTGGCAACAAACAACGCAATAAAAGTACTATAAATGATAAATTTCAATTTCATATAACAATCAATTTAAAAATATAAAACAAACAGATAATCTGTTAGAAATGTAACAAAAAATCCAATATTAAAACCAATTAACAACTCACTAATTGTATGCTTTCGTAAAAATATGCGTGATGCTATAATCAATCCAGCAACAATCGAACACATATAAATAGGCCAACTAACTAACAAAGATTGTTCCATATAATAAGAAAACATGAATCCTAACAAAATTCCAGCTCCACTTGCATGTAAACTTACTTTGAATCTAAGATTGATCAACAAACTAACAAAAGCAATAATTGCACCACTCACTGTTAATGAGAAGAGATGAGCAGACAAACTAACTTGCGATTGAAAACGCATCAACAAAGTAAACAACATGATGGCATACATGCCTGATAAAAATAACGGAACGGTGCGTTGTCGTTGATTATCCAACTGCAAGGAATCTATTTGCCTTGAATATTTTAAAATTAGAATTGAAATAACTGGAAAAACAAATCCAAATAAGGCAAATGAGCGAAGTAAAAATAATTTTACTCCATTGTTCAGAAAGAACAAACTGTTGGTTTGCGTACTAAACTCTAGATAAGTTGGCGTGTACATCACCACTAACAATACAATAAGTGGCATCGATAGCGGCATGAAAAGCCATGTAATAAAAGTGAAAAAAAATTTCATATTAGAGTTCCTTGCGTAATCGGGCAACAGGTATGTTCAGTTGCTCACGGTACTTAGCGATGGTACGGCGGGCAATATTATAACCTTTGCTATTAAGCAATTCTGCCAATTTCTCATCCGTTAATGGTTTTTTCTTCGTTTCACCCTCAATTGCTTCAGATAGAATTTTCTTCACCTCACGTGTTGAAACTTCTTCTCCCGAATCTGTAGAAAGTGATTCAGAAAAGAAATATTTTAAAGAAAAAATCCCATAATTAGTTTGTACATATTTACTATTCGCTACACGTGAAATAGTTGAGATATCCAACCCCACTTGATCAGCTATGTCTTTCAAAATCATTGGTCGCATGTGCGTTTCATCACCTGTCAAGAAAAATTCTCGTTGGTATTCCATAATTGCAGACATCGTTAGCAATAAGGTGTTTTGTCGCTGTTTAATCGCATCAATAAACCACTTAGCTCCTTCCAATTTTTGTTTAACAAATTGAACAGCCTCTTTATCTGAACGACTGGTCTTTGCCCCCTCTGAATAAGTGCGAAGCATATTTTCATAACCTTTGCTTACTTTCAATTCTGGAGCATTTCTACCATTTATGGTTAATTCAAGTTTGCCTTCAAATTCAGTAATCATAAAATCAGGAATAATTTGCTGCATATTTTTAGCAGCTTCCTTCATTGAACCTCCTGGCTTAGGATTCAATTTGATAATTTCATCAATTGCTTCCTTTAAATCGTCCTCTTCAATTTCAAGCTTTTTTTGAATTTGGGCATAATGCTTTTTAGTAAACTCTTCGAAGTAATCTTCCAAAATTTTTCTAGCCGTATACTTGGTGATATCACCATCTTGCTTGCGTTTCATTTGAATCAACAAGCACTCTTGTAAGTCACGCGCACCAACACCTGCTGGATCTAAATCTTGAATAACAGTCAGTACATCTTCAACATCTTGTTCTGTTACCATCACATTCATTGAAAATGCCAAGTCATCTACAATTGCTTCCACTTCTCGATTCAAATAACCAGAATCATCCAAATTACCAATAATAATATCTGCAATTAAAAATTGGGTATCATCCAAATCAACCAAAAGCAGTTGATCCATCATTCGTTCTTGAAAAGATTGTTCACCCGACAAAGGCACACCACGCTCTTCATCATCTTTGGAATGATTATTTACTTGCGTTTTGTAATCAGGAGTATCGTCATCGAAATAATCTGAAATATCAAAATCTACGTCATCATTTCCGAACTCATCATCGTTATCAAATTCATCTTGATCACCATAATCATCATCAGATTCTTCGGCACCTTCTTCCAATGCTGGATTCTCTTCAATTTCCTGTTTAATGCGCTGATCAAGCTCCATAGTTGGAACCTGCAAAAGCTTCATTAATTGAATTTGTTGAGGTGAAAGCCGCTGTTCTAATTTTTGAGATAGATGTTGTTTTAACGCCATAAATTATGAAGAATTCGAAAGTAATTCAATTTTATTCAAATATAAGGCAAATCTTTAAGTGCACCAATAATACACTCCATTGTTTATGGTTGAGATGGTATTTTAAATCAAAAAAACCGATTGTAGTGAGACAATCGGTTCTGTATTTTTCTTTGGTAAGAAATTAATTCAGGTGAATTAATATTTTTCCATCCTTAATGGATGTCGTTTCAATAGATTTACTGTAATTAAAAATAGAATTTAAAACGGAAACACTTGGTCCACGAGATTTATCTTTTTTTACAGATTTGATAGAGGGTAAACTATTTAACATAGGCAACATTTATTTTTGATTTATACCAATTTAAACGATATAAATTCAACAATATTGCATACTTCTCTAAAATTTACCTTACAAAGGTAGGAAAATCTATTCATTATATTTCCATCTTTAGGTCTTTTAACAAAACTAAGCCTGTTAATTAACAACAAAATAAACTATTAAAATAGCACCTAATTATATGACATAAAAAAAGAGGACAATTTACTGTCCTCTTTTATATTGTAACAAATGTACTATTATAAAGAATCTACAATTGCATTGAATGTTGCACTTGGTCTCATTGCCTTCGCTGCCAACTCATCGTTTGGAAAATAATATCCTCCAATTTCTTGAGCAACACCTTGTGCGGCGATTAATTCCTCGTTGATTTCCGACTCGCTTGTAGTCAATGCTTCTGCTACCGACTTAAACTCAGCGGCCAATTCAGCATCTTTAGTTTGAGCAGCTAATGCCTGTGCCCAATACAATGTTAAATAAAAGTGAGATCCACGGTTATCGATTTGACCTACTCTTCTTGCAGGCGACTTATCATTCGCTAAGAATTTTTCAGTTGCTTCATCCAAGGTCTCAGCCAACACCATTGCTTTTGCATTTCCTTGCGTTTGAGATAAATGTTCGAATGATGCACCTAATGCTAAAAATTCACCTAGCGAATCCCAACGCAAATATCCTTCCTCAACGAATTGCTCAACATGCTTAGGGGCAGAACCTCCAGCACCTGTTTCAAATAAACCTCCTCCATTCATCAATGGAACAATTGACAACATTTTTGCAGATGTTCCTAATTCTAAAATTGGAAATAAATCTGTTAAATAATCACGTAATACGTTTCCTGTGACAGAAATTGTATCTAATCCTTGACGAATTCTTTCCAAAGAAAACTTCGTTGCAGCAACCGGATTCATAATTCGAATATCCAAACCAGTTGTATCGAAACCTTGTAAATATGTATTTACTTTCTTGATAATTTCTCTATCGTGTGCTCTTTGCTCATCCAACCAAAAGATAGCAGGCGTATTCGATAAACGAGCTCTATTAACAGCCAATTTAACCCAATCTTGAATCGGAGCATCTTTCGTTTGACACATTCTAAAAATATCTCCTGCCTCAACTGCTTGATCAAAATAAACTGATCCATTTGCATCTACAACACGAATAGTTCCGTTTGATTGAGCTTGGAAGGTTTTATCGTGTGATCCATATTCCTCCGCTTTTTGAGCCATTAAACCAACATTTGGAACAGATCCCATTGTTTTTGGATCCAATGCACCATTTGCTTTACAATCATCGATTGTTGCCGTATAAACTCCAGCGTAACATCTATCAGGAATGATAGCGATTGTATCTTGTTGCTTACCTTCTTTGTTCCACATTTGTCCAGAAGTACGAATCATTGCTGGCATTGAAGCATCAACGATTACATCTGAAGGCACGTGTAAATTTGTAATTCCTTTATCCGAATTAACCATTGCCAAAGCAGGACCATTAGCAATCGCAGCATCAATTGCAGCTTTCACTTCAGCTTCTTTTGCATTACCTTCAATTCTTGAATAAACTTCACCCAAACCGTTGCTTGTATTAACGCCCAACTCTTTGAATAAATCACCATATGTAGCAAATACATCTTTGAAATACACTTCAACGATAGCTCCGAAAATGATAGGATCAGAAACCTTCATCATAGTTGCCTTCAAGTGGGCAGATAATAAAACTCCCTCCTCTTTTGCTTCAGTGATAGCTTCTGCAACAAAGGCTTTCAAAGCATTCAAATTCATAACTGAACTATCAATTACTTCACCAGCTTTTAAGTTAGCCAATCCTTTTAATTCTTTAACCGATCCATCTGCAGCAACAAATTCAATTTTGAATTGAGCATCTTCTTTTACTGTAACAGATTTTTCAGTTCCGTAAAAATCCCCAGTTGACATATGAGCAACCTTCGTTTTAGAATCTGCAGACCATGCTCCCATTGAATGAGGATTCACTTTTGCATAATTTTTAACAGCTTTAGGCGCTCTTCTATCAGAGTTTCCTTCACGTAAAACTGGATTTACTGCCGATCCTAAAATTTTAGCATAAATTGCTTTTACTGCTTTCTCTTCATCTGTTGACGCATCGTCAGGATAATTAGGCACTGCGTAACCCGCAGCTTGCAATTCTGCAATTGCCCCTTTTAACTGAGGAATAGATGCAGAAATATTAGGTAATTTAATAATATTCGCTTCTGGCAACAACGTTAATTTCCCCAATTCAGACAAGGCATCTGCATAATCAGTAAAACTTGACAAAATCCTTCCTGCCAATGAAATATCTTTCTGTTCAACATCAATTGCAGCTTTCTTAGCAAAGGCTTGCACTATTGGTAAAAAGGAATAAGTAGCCAATAAAGGTGCTTCATCTGTTTTTGTGTAGAAAATCGTCGATTTGCTCATTTTAAAATCTATTTTAAAGTAAATTCTGAATACTCAGAATAAAATAATAATATGTGTGGCAAATTTAATGTAACTAAATAGATTATCAACGTTTATTTTCCAAAAAATCAGTTAAAAATTAAGTTAAAAAAGAATGTCATTTATTAATAAAATTTAATGGATTCCAACTAATTGCACATAATTTTCAATACATTAAAGTAAAATCGTTTAACTTTGTAAATCTATTATTTAAGATTCCATGAATAAAATAACCATTCTTAACTATTTATTGATTACGCTTTATTCACTCATTACTCTAAATTCCTTTTCATGTGATGTTGATGTGACAATTCAAGAAGGTAATACAATTACAGCATGTAGAAACAATCCAAATACACTTAACGCAAGTGCAGGTTTTAATCAATATGTTTGGTCGGGTGTTGCAACAGGCAATTCAGCAGGTGCAGCAGTAACAGGAGATGGATGGGCATACGTAACAGCAACAGACAATGTAGGATGTGTTTCTAAAGATTCAATTTTGGTAACAACTTTCACTTCAAC
>Ga0233377_1000990_pt1 | contig 11416 bp, 8 predicted proteins | sample ElkDunMinimDraft_6_FD_191540 | JGI IMG/M metagenome (GOLD analysis project Ga0233377, IMG submission 191540) | Fecal eukaryotic communites from dung pellets of Tule Elk in California, USA - Elk Dung E36 | ecosystem: Host-associated > Mammals > Digestive system > Large intestine > Fecal | place...
GTCCTCGGCGAGGGCGGGACCGGCGTCGTCTACGACGCGCTGCGAACGGCGGACAAGAAGCCGGTCGCGCTCAAGGTCATGCACGACGCGCTCGCGGGCGACAAACAGATCCGCGGGCGGTTCCAGCGTGAGGCGGCGATCCTCCGCCGCCTCGAGGGCGACCACGTCTGCCCGATCCTCGACTTCGGAGAGGTCCTGAGCGGAGACACCGGCGCGAGCCTGCTCTACATCGCTCTCCCGAAAATCGACGGCGAGTCACTCGCCGACGTGCTCGAGCGAGGGCTCACCGAGGTCGACCACGCGCTGGACATCGTGCTCGAGGTGCTCGAGGCGCTCGAGGAAGCCCACGCGCAGGGGATCATCCACCGCGACCTGAAGCCGGCGAACGTCCTGCTCGAGGCCGCGAAGAAGGCGATCGTCGTCGACTTCGGAATGTCCAAGATCATCACCGGCTCGGGGCTCGGGACGACCAACCTGACGACGCACAACATGGTGTTCGGCACGCCCGAGTACATGTCGCCCGAGCAAGCACGCGGCGACGATCTCGACGCGCGCTGCGACGTCTACGCCGCTGGCGTGATGCTCTACGAGATGCTCACGGGCGCCCCACCGTTCACGGGACCGACGCCGCTCAGCGTGCTGACGGCTCACCTCACGAGCGACCTCGAGCCTCCAAGCAAGCGACCACGCGCCGCGGGTAGGGTCACGCCGGCGCTCGAGGCCGTCGTCATGGGCGCGCTCGCGCGCGATCGAGACGAACGTTACGACTCCGCGAGCGCCTTCGCCGCGGCGCTCAGGCACGCACGTGCGCGTCCGGACGACGTACTTTCCGTGCGTCCCGTGGCGTACTCCGTGTCGACGCCCGGGACGGACGCGTTCGCGGTGACGATCCCGACGGCGATCGTCGTCGATGGCCCTGTCGACGTCACGGCGCCGACGCTCATCAACGATCGGCCGATCATCCCGTCTGCGGTACCGCCGCGCCCGAGCGCCAAGCCGTCGCAGCCTCCGTCCTCGAAGTCGAACGGCAAGCCCAGCATCCCTGCGCCTCGCCTGGCGGAGCCCGAGACGGATGGCCGTACGTGGATCCTCGTCTGGGTCGTCGTCGGCCTCGCGAGCATCGCCGTCGGCGTGTGGTTCGCGCTCCGCCACTGACCTTCGAAGCTCAGATCCACTCGCTCGGCATCGGCCACGAGGTCCTCCGCCACCCCGACGCGGGCAGGAGCGAGGCCGCGACCTCACGCGGGGTGAGCGGTCCGGCATCGGCCGGGACGAGGCCAAGCCCGCGCGCGAGCTCGCCGATGATCACCTCCGGTCGAACGCCACGCTCCGCGAGCTCGCGGACGGTCGCGCCGCGCGTCCGCTTGGCGAGACGCTCGCCCGTCGGCGCGACCACGAGCGGTACGTGCGCATAGGCGGGCACGACGGAGCGGCCGAGCTGTCGCAAGAGCAGGATCTGGCGCGCCGTCGAGCCCAGCAGATCGTCGGCGCGGATGACGTTCGTGATCCCTGCCGCGGCATCGTCGAGGGCGACCACGAGCTGGTAGGCGAACACGCCGTCTCCGCGCCGGAGCACGAAGTCTCCTGCGGACTTGCCGACGTCCTCCTCGACAGGACCGCAGATCGCGTCCTCGAACGCGACGACCGAGGCCTCGGGCACGCGCAGCCGGATCGCAGGCAGGCGCTTGAGCTCGCGATCGCGTGGCGCCTCGCGGCACGTGCCCGGGTAGATCGTCTCCTTCCGCTCCTCCCCGGCATGGGGAGCGCTCGCGGCCCGGGCGATCTCCGCCCGCGAGCAGTCACAGAGGTACGTGAGGCCCGCCGCTTCGAGCTTCGCGAGGGCGGCCTCGTAAACGGCGGTCCGCTCCGACTGGTAGACCGGGCCTTCATCCCAGTCGAACCCGAGCCATGCGAGATCAGCCAGGATCCGAGACGCCGAGCCCTTCACGACGCGCGGCGTGTCGATGTCCTCGACACGCAGCACCGTCCGGCCCCCGGCTGCACGTGCGAACGCCCACGAGGCGAGCGCCGTCCAGGCGCCACCGAGGTGGAGATCGCCCGTGGGGGATGGCGCGAACCGGGTCGTGATCACGGACGCGATGATAGCGTCGTCGGGACAGGCGTGGCTCGAGAGCCGCCCGAGCGTTCAGCTCTCGACCGGCGCGACACGGAAGAGCAGGACCGCGAAGCGCTGCGCGTCGTCGAGCCACGAATCCGCGAGCATCAGCCCAGCTTCACGTCCGAGCCGCTCGGCACGCGCGAGATCGTACTTGTACGAGCGCTCGGTGCAGAGCGATTCGCCGTGCTCGAACGTGAACACGTGACCTCCGAGACGGACCTCCTGTCGGCGCTTGCTGACGAGATGCATCTCGATGCGCCCGGGAACCGGAGCGTAGAAGGCGTAGTGGTCGAACGCGTCCAGATCGAAGTTCGCTCCGAGCTCCTCGTTCATCCGGCGCAGGACGTTCTTGTTGAAGGCTGCTGTGACGCCGCCGGCGTCGTTGTACGCGGCATGGAGCATCGAAGGCTCCTTCTTCAGGTCGACGCCGAGCAGGATGACGCCGTCGGGACCTGCCGCCCGGCGGAAGCGGCAGAGCAGGCGCCCGGCCTCGTCGGGATCGAAGTTGCCGATCGTCGACCCCGGGAAGTACACGACCGTGCGTGCAGCCGCGCCTACCGGCGGCAGCGGGAGCTCCACGGTGAAGTCCGCCGCGAAGGGCATGACGTCGAGCCACGGGATCTCCGCGCGGAGCTGCCGGGCCGTGTGCTCGAGATGCTCTCCGGCGATGTCGACCGGGACGTACGCCGCGCAGTGTCGCTGACCAAGCGATCGCAGCAAGAGGCGGGTCTTGGTTCCGCTGCCCGCGCCGGGCTCGACGACGCGGCACGGACCGCCTTCGGCCAGGCGCGAAGCGATCTCGCGGCTCCTCGCCTCGAGGATCGAGAGCTCCGTTCGCGTGACGTAGTACTCGGGCAGCTCGCAGATGTCGTCGAAGAGGAGCGAGCCTTCGCGATCGTAGAAGTACTTCGGAGACAGGCGCTTCGGGGTCGCATGGAGGGCGGCGAGCGCGTCTCTCATGAACGCGGCCTGGCCCGCTGCATCGCGCGCGTTTCCATTGGAGACCGCTAGCTCCTGAGAGCCGTCGAGCGGAGTCATGTCGCGTCCCTCGCAAGTCGAATGCCAGTGAACTGCCAAGCCGCGCTCGGCGGGAAGAAGTTGCGATATGTCGCGCGGATGTGTCCTCGCGGCGTCGCGCACGACCCGCCGCGCAGCACCATCTGGCTGACCATGAACTTGCCGTTGTACTCGCCGAACGCGCCCTCGAGCGGGGCGAACCCGGGGTACGGCTCGTACCCGCTGGCGGTCCACTCCCATGCATCGCCGAAGAGCTGCGCGATCCCAGTTCCGGAGCGTGCTGCGCTCGGGTGCAGCGCATCGTCCTCGGCGAAGGCGCCGTGCACGCCGAGGTCCTCGCGTCCGGAGAGCGCCTTCGAAGCGCCGCTGCGATCGACGGCGACCTCCCATTCTGTCTCGCGAGGCAACCTTGCACCAGCCCAGCGCGCGTACGCGTCGGCCTCGTAGTAGGTGACGTGGCACACGGGCTCGTTCGGCGCGAGGACGCGCCGGCCGCGCAACGTGAAGAGCGTCCGAGCATCGAGATCCCAGTACATCGGTGCGCGCCGCGCCTGGTGCGCGCCGCCCGCGTTCACCCAGGTCCAGCCGTCGGAGAGCCAAAGCTCGGGGCGGCGGTAGCCGCCGTCCTCGATGAACGCGAGATACTCGCCGCACGTCACGAGCCGCGAGGCGAGCGCGAACGAGGGGATGAATGCGCGATGGCGCGGGCGTTCGTTGTCGAACGAGAATGACTCGCCGTCATGACCGATCGAGACGAGGCCGCCGTCGAAGCGATGCCAGGTGAGGCGCTGGACGTCGCCGGACACTGACTCGCGCGCACCCGCGCGGCGGTACACCGGCGCGAGGGGGTTCTCGCCGAAGAGGTGCTTCACGTCGGTGAGGAGGAGCTCCTGGTGCTGCTCCTCGTGGTTCTTACCGAGCTCGAGCGCAGCCGCGATCTCGCCGAGGCGCCGGGAGCCCTCGAGATCGGCGAGCCGCGCGTCGACGGTGCTCCGGTACTCGATGATCTCCTTGGCCGTCGGACGCGTGAGCATGCCTCGACGCGCGCGCGGATGACGGGCGCCCACGCTCTCGTAGTACGAGTTGAAGAGATAGTCGTACTCCTCCGAGACAGGCGCGATCCCGAGGGGGCGCAGCACGAAGCGCTCGAAGAACCACGTCGTGTGCGCGAGGTGCCACTTCACCGGGCTCGCGTCGGGCATCGACTGGACGACCCAGTCTTCGAGCTCGAGAGGTTCGGCGAGCCTCATCGTGGCTCGGCGAGCGCCAAGGACCCGTGCTACGAGTCCGCCCGGCAAGGAGTCGTTCTCCGCCGCACCCATCATCTCGGGGATAAACGCGTCCTTCGTCAGGAACAAGCCAGAACAGGGCGCTCCCCGCCAATATTTTGACCCCCAACCATCACGCCGCACTCGAGATGTCGATCCTTCGTCCTACGATGTCTGGCGCGCGTCCGCTGTTACCGCGCGAAACCTCGCCGCAGCCGAACGCCGAGGGAGGTTCGTCTTGACGATCTCGCGGCGCAAGCTGATCGCCATCGCCGCAGCTGCGGTGCTCGTGCCGGGCGGCGCGTTCGCCCTCGTCTACCGTCCATTCCCGTCGGACCAGACGCCGGAGGGAGCGTACATGCGCATCGCGCGCGCGGTCGCGAAGGACGATCCTCGCGCCTTCTTCGCGTATCTCGAGACCGAGGCGCAGTGGGCCTGTTACACGCTTCGCGAGATGCGGAAGGACGCTCGCGCTCGTGTCCTTGCGAGCTACCCGGAGCCGCAACGCAGCGAGCTCGCAGCGACGTACGCTCCATTCGCCGACGCGCCCGACGGCAGCGACGTGTTCGCGCACGTGTATCGATCACGCCAGTGGGCGAGGCGGCTACGGAAGGACCTCTCCGGCACCGCCCACGTCGACATCGATCCAAAAGGTGAGCGCGCGAGCGTCGTCACCGTCCAGGGAACACGATGGCCGTTCCGCAAGCGCGACAACGGCATCTGGGGTCTGACGATCTTCACCGCCGAGCTCCTCGCCGAGGCCGAGAAGGCGACCCGCGATCTCGCCGTCGTCGAGGCCGCCGCCGCCGACTACGACAAGCTCCGCGCGCAGCGCTGAGCAGGGCTCGTTCGGCGGGGGCTCGACGTGCGGCGCGTGCGGCGCGTGCGGCGCTCGGCGCTCGTCAGGCAGGGCGCGGAGCCGCCCGCTGCGGGAGTGGGCGGACGATGCCGTACTGCTTCGGGATGAACACCTCGCGCCAGCCCTGCTCGATCGCAGCGCCGATCGTGAAGTGCGGATTGGCCAGGTGCGGACGAGCGAGCGCGCAGAGATCGGCACGGCCGGAGAGGATGATCGTGTTGATCTGATCCGCGCTCGAGATGTTGCCGACGGTGATGGTCGGGATCTTCACCTCGTTCTTCACCATGTCGGCCCAGTAGGCCTGGTACATGCGGCCGTAGAACTTCGGGCGCGAGTCGGGCGTGGTCATGCCACACGAGACGTCGATCACGTCCGTGCCGCGCTCCTTCAGCGCCCGCGCGAGCGCGACGACGTCCTCGTCCTCGATGCCGCCCGGCAGCCAGTCGGTCGCGGAGATGCGCACGCTGAGCGGCTTGTTCTTGGGCCACACCGATCGAACCGCCTCGAGCACCTCGAGCGGATAGCGCATCCGCCCCTCGCGCGAGCCGCCGTAGGCGTCCTTCCGCACGTTGGTCAGCGGTGAGATGAAGCTCGCGAGGAGATAGCCGTGGGCCATGTGGACCTCGAGGAGGTCGAAGCCGGCCTCGTCCGCCCACATCGCGGCGCGGACGTAGTCGGCCTTCACCTGGTCCATGTCGGACCGATCCATCTCGCGCGGGATCTGGCTGTCCGGAAAGTAAGGAAGCGGCGAGGCGCTCATGATCGGCCAGTTGCCGCTCTCGAGCGGGCGATCGCTCCCTTCCCACATCAGCTTCGTCGAGGCCTTGCGCCCCGCATGCCCGAGCTGCATGCCGATCTTCGAGCCGGTTTGCTCGTGGACGGCCGTGACGATGCGCGTCCAGGCTTCGCGATGCTCCGGCAGGTACATCCCTGCACAGCCGGGAGTGATCCGTCCCTCGCGGGAGACGTCGGTCATCTCGCACATGACGAGCCCCGCACCGCCCATCGCGCGCGAAAGATAGTGAGTGAAGTGGAAGTCATCGGGTAGCCCGTCGACCGCCGAGTACATGCACATCGGCGAGACGACGACGCGGTTCGCGAGCGTCAGCTCGCGGAGCTTGAACGGCGTGAACATCGCCGGCGCGCTCGGCTTGGCCTCGGGGGTCCGCTCCTCGTGCCAAGAGCGGACATGCTCGGCGAACGCAGTGTCGCGGAGCTTCAGGTTGTCGAAGGTGATCCGCTTGCTCCGGGTGAGGAGGCTGAACGCGAACTGCGTGGGCTCGAGGTCGCGGTAGCGCTTCACGTTCTCGAACCAGAGAAGGCTGTCCTGCGCGGCCTTCTGCGTGCGCTCGACGATCGGGCGCCGCTCCTCTTCGTAGGACTCGAGCGCATCCGGAATGCTGTGGGGATTCTCGAGTAGCGCCTTCACGAGCGCGATCGAGTCCTCCATGGCCATCTTCGTCCCGGAGCCGATCGAGAAGTGCGCGGTGTGCGCGGCATCGCCCATGAGGACGACGTTTCCGTGGCTCCAGCGCTCGTTCTTGATCGTCGGGAACTGCACCCACTGCGAGCGGTTCGGCAGGAGCTTCTCGCCGCCGAGGTGTTTGCCGAAGAGCTTCTCGAGATACGCGATGCTCTCCTCCGTCGACATCTTGTCGAGGCCCGCCGCCTGGAACGAGGCCTCGTCGCACTCGGCGATGAACGTGCTCGTGTCGGCGTCGAAGCGGTAGGCATGCACCTGGAACATGCCGTGCTCGTTCGCTTCGAAATAGAACGTGAACGCGTCGAACGTCTTCTTCGTCCCGAGCCACATGTAGCGGGCCTTGCGGACGTCGATCGACGGCTTGAAGGCGTCCGCGTGGCGCTCCCGGATCTTGCTCTTCACCCCGTCGCACGCGACGACGAGGTCGGCGCCTCCGAGCTTCGCGACGACGGCCTCGTAGTCGTCGACCTCGGTGTCGAAGACGAGCTTCACCCCGAGCTCACGGCAACGCTCCTGGAGGATGACGAGCAGCTCCTTGCGCGCGATGCCGGAGAACCCGTGACCGCCGGAGCGAAGACACGCGCCCTTGTAGTGGATGTCGATCGCGTCCCAGTGCGCGAAGCTCTTCGTGATCGCTTCGTGCGTCGGCCGGTCGTTCTCCTCTAGATACGACAGCGTCTCGTCGGAGAAGACGACACCCCAGCCGAAGGTGACGCCGGGCGCATTGCGCTCGACGACCGTGATCTCCGTCTCGGGACGCGCCTTCTTGAAGAGAAGCGCGAAGTAGAGGCCCGCCGGCCCGCCGCCGATGCACACGATCTTCATGGAGCTTTCCTTTTCGCGGATGGCTCTACCATCTCGCTCGCGCGCGTGCGAGCCCACGCGCGTGGCGACGTCCGGCCCGGCTTACCGCCAGCGCTCGGGATGGAGATGGCAGAGCCGCCTGCGTCTTCGCAGAGCTCGACGTCACGCGTCGCGCATCAGCTCGAAGAGAAAGAACCGGTAGCCCCTCGACCGTCCGGCGCCCCCCGCCGTTTCATCATCGAATCCCGGGCCGAGAAGTGCGTGACTGTCTCGACCCGGGCTCGATCACTTCTCTGTTCTCACGCGGCGATGAGCCTGCGGAGCTGAACGCGCATCAGGTCGAAGCTGGGCGCGTCGAGTCCGCGGGCACGTCGCAACAGGAACAGAGCATGGTGTACCTCCGCCTCATCTGGCTCGTTCGTGTCTCCGTCGAGAAGGTTCCGATCCTTGGCGAGCGAATACGCCGCCGAGAGCTCGTCACCTTCCGCCGAATCCAGGTAGGCCAGTGCCTCGCCGAGCGTGAGTGACTCGAGAGACGTGATGATAGGAGTCATCCATTACCTCTTTGGCTGCTACACGCAGCCGATTCATCGGGACAACGTCGGGGCACCCGTCCCCGACGGTGGCTAGAGATGCCCGAAGCGCGCTCGGATCGACACCGTCGGTTTCTTGGACCTCGTAGGTGTGACCCGCGCTCGCTTCGAGCGCTCCGTTGACATGCGCCAGTCGCGGGTTCGCGCTGACGCCGAATGGCGCGACGCTCGACGCGGATTCGATGGGATGTTCGGAGGTCCCATCGAAGCCTCGTGAACGCCTGTTTGCTTCCACGGAGCTGCCCATCGCGGAGGCGCTCCGTGGTCTGGACTGATGTCGTGCGAGCCTCGTGCACGGATAGGTTTCCAGCGGGTCCCGCCGCATGGTGCCTTGGTCGGTGCTGGACTGGGTCACGATCCGGAGGTCTCCCTCGCCCATTTCGAGCGGCGTCCCGGAACGTAGCCAGCACGCGTTCGGCATCTCCCTCCCAAGCTCGAGGGGTGACGAATCACCCCACGCTCTGATGAAGTTACGATCGCGCGAATCGTCAGACCACTCTTCTTGTGCATTTCGGGAGGGTGATGTAGGCGCCACGAACGGCTGGGGTCTATCACTCGCCGTCGCCGAGCTCGCCGTCGCCGAGCTCGCCGCGCTCGCCGAGACAGCGGCGCGCTGTTCGGTGCGGACGGTGCGGGCGAGATGCGACGCGCCGGAGCGCCCGCTGACCTGCCCACGTGGGCATACCTCGCTCCGTCTCGATCCCCACGACGATGCACGGGTCATTTCGGACGGTTGCTGGCGAAGCACTACCTTTGAGAGAGCAAGACGCAGGCCCAAGCACTCAGCGCGGTGCGGCCAGCGCGTCGACCTCGAGCCAGCGGACCATCATGCTGCCGGCGTGCTGGGCGTAATCGATTCGAAGCTGCCAATCGACGGGGCTTCCTGGCACTGCGCCGCGCACCGCCACAGGTTCGGCGAACAGGTGGGTCGGACCGGGGTGGAACTGACTGCGCAAAACGAAGGCGAGCGCACGGCGGAGCTCACGATCGACGAGCTCTAGCTCGTCCTTTCGCCCCATGTGGCCAGCCAGCCGTTCACGCACGAGCACGTCGAGGAGGGCGCCGGCCGCCTCGCCGCGGCTCGACGCCGGCGTGACGCGAGGTGCCACGAGCGGTCCGAGCCCGAACGCCCCTTCCGCATCGAACGGCGTCTCGTCCGCGTCCTGCTGCAAGCGCCGCTGGTACTCGTGCCAGCGCCCGCAGAACGTGAGGGCCTCCTCGTCCGGGACACGGTCCCACAGCTCCGCGACCGCCTGGCAGGTCCAGTGCTCCTCGCTGAAGTAGTAGCGGCTTCCGAAGAAGCTCCAGCCGCTGCCGGACAGACGTGCGAGGCCACGCCGGGCGGCGTCGAGGTCATCCGGGTCCTCGGTGATGCGGTGCGTCCGTGCGAGCGCCAGCGTCGCCTCGCCGCTGAAGTACAGGAACTGGACGTCGATCGGTTCCTTCGTCGCGCGGTTGTACTGGTGCATGAACTCGCCGTCGGCGCGTTGCTGGCTGCGGAGGAACCGGGCCAGCTCCACGATCGCGGGGCGGTAGGCGCCGTCGGCTCCGGTCCGCACGATCTCCGTGAACGCGATGAGCGCGAGGGCGCTCGAGCCGATCTCGGTGATCGCGTCGTCCTCCGCGATGCACCGGTTGGGACCGCAGTCGCGCATCATCCGATCCCGCAGGCGCGACGCGGCGCGAAGGGCAGCGTAGCGGACGAACGCATCGTCGAGCACCGCGGCCGCCTGGGCGAGGAAGAACGTCGCGCCGGAGTGCCGCGGCCAGTTGTAGCCAGGCATCGTCACGTTCGTCGTCGCGTCCACCAGGTAACGGTAGCGCCCGTCCTCGTCGACGTTCCGCGCGAGATGGGTCGCCGCCTCGCGGATGCCGTCGAGGACGATCTCTCGGGAGAGGTTCGCCTCCGTGATCCGCTCCGGCCGCGCCATCATCGGCGCGAGCGGCTTCGTCTCCGGCGGACGCGAGGCGCGGCGCTCGAAGCGGACCCGCGAGAGCTTCGCGCGCGCCTCGATCTCCGCCGGGCGTGCGCCGAGCTGCTCCGAGAGCACGTGGAGCACCGTCGCGCGATGTGTGCCCCAGCCGAAGCTCGCCTCCACCCAGAGGTGCGCGCGGTCGTAGGCCTGCAGGCCCATGAGATCGTCGACGGTGGCGTACGCGACCTTCCCGTCGATCTCCGCCTTCACGCCGTCACGGCCGGGGACGAGGCCGAGCGTGAAGAACAGCTCGTGGGCATAGAGCGGGCCCTCGCCGGTGACGACCTCCTCGGAGACGGCCGCGTCGCGCGGCGGGACACCGAGCGGCCGCTCCTTCTCGTAGGTCCGCCGGTGGATCCGCTTGCCGCCCTTCCACCAGCTCTCGACGACGACCTCGGAGGCCGGAGCCGCGAGCGAGAACCACCAGCGGACGCCGACGCAGAAGACGACGAGGAAGACCGCGTAGCAACCGAGCAGCCGGCGCAGCGCACGCGGGCTCATCCGGCTTCCTTGGTGTCGGCCGCCTCCGGCTCCACCTTCTCGAAGGCCTTCTTCTCCTTGGCCGTCTCGACGGGAGGCTTCGCGCGCGGACCGATCCACGCAAGCTCGACGGCGGGCAGCACGACGACGTACGGGAGAACGAGCGCCGCGACGAGCCCGAAGATGATCGCGCCGCTGGCGCCGACCTGCCCGTACACGCCGCCGATCCAGCCCGCCGTTCCGACGATCGCCGTGAACAGCGCGAGCCCGATCGCGAGGACGAGGCCCGACGCCAGCCGCGTGAGCTTCTCCGCGATGGGCGCCTCCGCGAGCAGCGTCAGGCCGGACGAGCCGAGCAGGAGCCCGACGATGACGGCGCCGGCATCGACGACCCACCAGCGCGTCGGCAGGAACCGGAACACGCCAACGACGACGAAGGCCGCGACCGCGACGTTCGCCACCCCGAAGCCGATCCGCGCGCGCCGATCCCTCGCCTCGATGCCCATCCCCCCACCCTTCTAGACGAGGTCGTTTCGCCGGGAAACATCTCGTCACATCGCGCGGCGTGAGGGGGCCGCCTCGCCGCGAACAGCGCGCGTCAGAACTGGCCGTAGATGAACGGCTCCGCCTTCGCGCCCGACGCGAAGTGCAGGAGGTACGCGCAGGCCGCGAGCATCACGCCCTGCACGACAGCGGGGCTCCTGACGAACAGGCCCTTGATCGCCTCGTACCAGGAGCGCGGGATGAAGTGGGTGACGAGGCCCAGCGAGAGGATCGCGAGGATCCGCGGCGTCAGGTTCGGGGCATCGAACGAGCC
>Ga0233377_1000991_pt1 | contig 11410 bp, 8 predicted proteins | sample ElkDunMinimDraft_6_FD_191540 | JGI IMG/M metagenome (GOLD analysis project Ga0233377, IMG submission 191540) | Fecal eukaryotic communites from dung pellets of Tule Elk in California, USA - Elk Dung E36 | ecosystem: Host-associated > Mammals > Digestive system > Large intestine > Fecal | place...
GCGGCTGGATTCAAGCCGATCGCCGAGACCGACGCCTGGGCAGACCTCCAGCCCGGGCGGTACACCTTCGCCCACGGCGGCACGAGCCTCTTCGCGTTCGTCATCCCCGAGGGCAAGCGCATCTCGGGATTCCGCATCGTCGGAGCCCACACCGACAGCCCGAACCTGCGGCTCAAGCCGAAGGCGGAGTACAAGAAGGAGGGCTACGCCCAGCTCGGCGTCGAGGTCTACGGGGGTGTCCTGCTCAACTCCTGGCTCGACCGCGATCTCTCGCTCGCAGGACGCGTCTTCGTGCGCGAAGGCGGCCGTGTCGAGACGCGGCTGGTCCGGTTCGCGCGGCCCATGCTCCGCGTCGCCCAGCTCGCGATCCACCTCGACCGAGACGTCAACGATGGGCTCAAGCTGAATCGGCAGGAGCACCTCGCGCCCATCTTCGGGCTCGCGTCGGACGGGGCGAAGGACCTGATGACCCTCCTGGCGGAGGAGCTGAAGGTCGGCCGCGACACGATCCTCGGCAGCGATCTGATGCTCTACGACGTCGTTCCGCCGACCCTCGGCGGGCGCGACGAGGAGATGATCTTCTCCGGGCGCCTCGACAACCTCGCCATGTGCCACGCAGGGCTCCGTGCGCTGATCGACGTGGCCCCGGACGCCGCGGGCGGCGACGTCGTCCCGTTCGTCGCTCTCTTCGACCACGAGGAGGTCGGCAGCGAGAGCGCTTACGGCGCACACTCCGGCGCGCTTCCGCGCGCGCTCGAGCGGATCATCCTGGGCCGCGGCGGCTCACGCGAGGACTACCACCGCGCGCTCGCCGGCTCGATATGCGTGTCCGCCGACATGGCCCACGCGGTACATCCCAACTACGAGGGCCGTCACGATTCTCGACACAAGCCCGCGCTGAACGGCGGGCCCGTGATCAAGATCAACGCCCAGCAGCGCTACGCAACCTCGGGCCCGACGGCGGTGCTCTTCCGCGACCTCTGCGCGAAGGCCGAGGTGCCCGTCCAGCACTATGCGCATCGCACCGACCTCCCCTGCGGGAGCACCATCGGGCCCATCGCGTCCACGCTCCTCGGGATCCGCACGGTCGACGTGGGCAACCCGATGCTCAGCATGCACTCGATCCGTGAGCTCGGCGGCTCGAAAGATCCCGCAATGATGACCAAGGTGCTCTCGGCGTTCTACGCTTGTCCGGATCCGGGCAACGCCTGACGTTCGCGAGGTGACGTCGGCCTGCTCGAGCGTCACGTCACGTCACGGCTGCGGACAGAGGATGATCCGAACATGAGAGAGAGGCACGTCGTCGTCGTCTTAGCGCTGGCGATCGCCGCGACGCTCACGGCCGCGTGCGGCAAGAAGGCCGACGGGACCTGCAAGAGCAACGAGTCGACGTGCGTCGACAAGACCAAGGCCCTCGTGTGCCGCGCCGGCACGTTCCTCGAGATCCCGTGCGCAGGACCGACCGGCTGCGGGAAGTACCAGGACCGCGCGAACTGCGACACCTCCGTCGCCCGCGCGGGTGACCCGTGCATGGGTGAAGAAGACGAGTACGCCTGCTCGACGGACAACAAGCGCGCCCTCGTCTGCAAGGGCGGGAAGTTCGAGCCGTACCTCGACTGCCGCGGGAAGGCCGGGTGCGCGATGCTCGGCCGCGCCGTCGCGTGCGACACGTCCATCGCCGAGAAGGGCGACGCGTGCACGACGCAAGGCGCCGTCGCGTGCGGAGCCGACCAGAAGCACATGCTCGTGTGCCGCGACGGCAAGTTCGCCCTCTACCGCTACTGCCGCGGGCAATACGGGTGCTTCAACAAGGGAGAGACTCCGTCCTGCGACGAGACCCTCTCGCTCGCCGGCGACCCGTGCGGGATCCCAGGGCAGGTCGTCTGCTCCGTCGACGGCAAGACGGAGCTGGTGTGCCAGGGCGGCGAGTTCACGAAATCGCTCACCTGCAAGACGGGCTGCACGGTGACGAACCGCCCAGGCCGGCCCATCGAGTGCAAGTGAGCCAGAGCACGGCGCGCCCTTCGCCTTGATCGTGAACGGGAGCCCTCGGCGCGATCAGCGCGCGCTCCGCGATCAGCGCGGATCGGCGCAGCAGCGGAAGCCGGTCGAGTAGTCGTGGTAGCTCACGTCGTGAGCGACCGTCTTGTACTTGCAGCCGTCGCCGTTGAGGTGCGTGTCCTGATAGTAGCCGCCGCGAAACACGCCTCGCGTGCCCTTCACGTCCGCGGTCCACTCGTGCAGGTTGCCGACCATGTCGTAGACGCCGAACGCGTTCTTGCACTTCGAGAACTCGCCCGTCTTCGCGACCGTGTTCGGAGCGCGGTTGATCCGGGGATCGTTCATCGCCTCATGGGACGAGTACAGCGCCTCGCCGACGCCGGGGTTCAGCGATGCGAGCGGAGCGCGTCCGGAGTCGTTGCAGTAGCCGGACTTGCGTTCGTCACCGTACGGGAAGGTCGTCGGCGTCTTGCCGCGGCACGCGAACTGCCACTCGTCGCCGGTGCAGAGGCGCTTGCGCGCGCCCTTGCATGCGGCCTCGGCCTCGTTCTTGGAGATGTACCCTTGCGGGACGACTCCCGGCTTCGACACCGCCTTCACCTTCAGGTTGGTGACCGGCTCGTACGGAGGGTGGGTGACCTCCTTCTTGCCGCGAAGCTCGACGATGGAGCCTTCCCACTTGTCGATGCAGAACGAACGCGCGGGCGCGTCGTCCGTCGTGATGTACGCCATCCCCGACGGGCATGGGCCGCTGCGGCCTTCGCTGGGCGACGCGAAGAGGGCGCACGAGGCCCCGCTCGCGGCGAGCACAACGATGGCTGTACGACGCGCGAAGAGGCCCATTCGCGCCAGAGCTACATCGGCCGGCACCGGCGATCAACTCATTGGTGCGGTATCAGGCCCGAGAACCAGGCCGCTCCTGCGGCCGCGGCGACGACGAGGAAGAGCACGACGCCGATGGCGGCATTGCTCCCTCCGCCACCGCTCTTGGCGTGAGCGGCGGAGCGACCCGCGGCGGGCGGCGGGCTCGAGCGCGGCAGGAGCTGGCCGCCGGGCGAGGAGATCGCCGGCTGCGGCGCCGATCCGGGCATCGGCTCCTCCTCGAGCGCCGAGAGGTTCCCCTGCTCGAACACGTCGCCCGGGAGCGAATGACGGATCTGCTCGAATGTCTGGACGGACCGCTTCTCCTGGATGGCGATCTCCTCCGCCCAGTTCGTCGGGTCGACGAACTGCCCGGCGGTCAGCGGAGCGGCGGGGCCGACCTTGATCGCTCCCTCGGACGGAGCGCCGTCCTCCTTGAGGGAGGTGAACTCGAAGAGAGCCTCCTCGATCAGCTTGTCGATGATCGACCCCTGCGGCGGGCGTACGCGCTGCTTCTCGCGCATCGTGCTCTGCACGATGGTCGCGATGTCGAAGGTGCCGATCGGCTGCCCGTACGCGTAGAGGAAGCGGATGAGATCCGCGCCGAGCTCGCGCGCGGTGTCGTACCGCTGGACCATCTCCCTCGCGAGCGCCTTGTTGACGATGCGCTCCAGCTCGGGCGGCACCTTCCGATTCACCTGCGAGATCGGCGGCACCTGCGCCTGCTGGACCTTCTTCACCGTCTGGAAGTCCGTCTCGCCGAGGAACAGGCGCTGCCCCGCGAGCAGCTCCCAGAGGATGATGCCGACCGCGAAGATGTCGGTCTTGCTGTCGACCTCCTGGCCCATGGCGGCCTCGGGCGACAGATAGGAGAACTTGCCCTTGATGATGCCCGGCTCGCTCTTCTCGAGCTGCGAGCTCGCCTTGGCGAGGCCGAAGTCCACGATCTTCACCTCGCCGTACTTCGTCACGAGGACGTTCGGCGGGGACATGTCGCGGTGGACGATGTTGAGCGGGCTCCCGTTCTGGTCGGTCAGCTCGTGCGCGTAGCTGAGGCCCTTGCAGATCTCCTGCGCGATGAACGCGGCGGCCGCGACCGGGAAGTCCTTCCCCTGCTTTTTGAGGGACTCGGCGATCGATTTCAGGTTCGCGCCGTCCACGTACTCCATGACGATGAAGTACGCGCTGTCGCCGACGCCGATGTCGAAGACCTGAACGCAGTTCGAATGCGAGAGCTGCGCCGAGATGCGCGCCTCGTCGAGGAACATCGCGATGAACCGCTTCTTCTCGCTGAGGTGCGGAAGAACGCGCTTGATCGCGACCTGCTTGCGAAAACCTTGGAGTCCCTCGCTCTCCGCGCGGAACACCTCGGCCATGCCGCCCGACTCGAGCTTTTCGACGACGCGATATCTTTGGGCGCTCTCGGTCATGCCGCGGCCCATGGAGGGTGCCACCCGTTCCCTCGATGCGTCAACAATTCACTCCGCCTCGTCGCACCGGGACCCGTGGCGTGCCGCGGGAGCGGCCGGAGCCTCGTCCTCCGTCGAGAAAGCTCACCTTTGTTCACCCGAATGTTCACCCGAAAGGGCGTCGTTCCATCGTTGACACAAGCACGACGGTTCCTCGATGCTCCCGCGCGCGTCGCCTGGTGGCGTCCTTGCAATGCGCCTTCGCTGTCTTTTCTCGAGTCTCGTAGCTGGCTCGGCGCTCTCCGCCTCGCTGTTCAGCGCCCGGCCTGCGGGCGCGCAGGACACCGCCGGAGGCCTGGCCCCGAACACAGCTGCGACCCCGGCTGCGCCGTCCAAGGTGACGGGGGCGCCGGCCGCCGATCGTCCGCTCGACGCGGAGATCACGAGCGACACCGCCGCGCAGTTCTACGAGATGCGGAGCCCCACCGGGGAGACGGTCATCTCGAGGCGGCGGCTGACGACGACGCTCGGCGTTGCCGTCTACGACCTCTTCGACAAGGTGGACGATCCGCGCGCGCCGACGCTGACGTTCCGCGCGCGCCTCCGCTACGACGCCGACTACGGCGGCAACGCGGAGGAGACGTCGATCCATCGGCCCGACCGCCTCGTCCCCGGCTTCTCACGCGGGCCGGTCGATCTGATGTACGGCTACCTCGAGGGGCGGCGCTTCTTCAACGGCCTCCTCGGCTTCCGCCTCGGCCGCCAGTACGTCACCGATGCCCTCGGGTGGTGGTCGTTCGACGGCGGGCAGGTGAAGATCACGACGCCGTACTTCCTCGCGTTCGAGGTCTACGGCGGCCTCGAGCAGCGGGGAGGTCTGCCCTTCTCGACATCGCGCTACGAGCGCGACGGCATCTGGCGCGGGGACCGCTCGGGATACGAGCGCGATCCGACGCTCTATCCGTCGTTCCAGCCGAGCGACATCGCGCCCGCGATCGGCGCAGCGATCGAGTCGTCGGGCATCACGTGGCTCCACGGGCGGGTCACGTACCGGCGCGTGTACAACACGGGCGCGTCGAACGTCTCTCAGTTCACGAACGGCGTGCGCTCGAACACGACCTACGAGGGGACGCGCATCTCGCAGGAGCGCATCGGCTACGCGGTCGACGGGTCACTGCCGACGCTCGGCGGGATCAAGGCGGGCTTCGCGTACGACCTCTACGTGAAGGCGCTCGGAAACGTCTACGCCTCCGTCGACTGGTATGCGACGCAGAAGCTCACGCTGAGCGTCGACTACGACTACTACCGGCCGACGTTCGACGGCGACTCGATCTGGAACTTCTTCATGGCGATGCCGATGAACGACCTCGGTCTTCGCGCATCATGGGATCCGAGCTCCCGGGTGAGCGTCTCGGGAGCGCTGCGCGCGCGGGCGTTCACGGTGCAGACCGAGCCCGAGAAGGACCTCTCGTTCCAGACCTCGCCGAACGGTCTCTACGAGGCCAACTACTACCCGTCGAGCAGCATCGATCCGATGGGAGGAGCCAACCTCGCCGGACGATATCGGATCGGCGAGGGCTTCATCGGCGCCCGCGGCGCCGCCGATCTCCACCGGAGCGGCGATCGCGTCGGGCTCGACGTCTACGGCGAGCGCACGCTCGAGACCCGGTACGTCCTGCAAGCCCGCACGGGCGTGTGGCACTGGAACGACAAGCTTCGCGCCGATCGCGAGGCGACCAACTTCGGCTACGTGCTCGCCGCGGGGTACAAGCTGTTCCAGCGCTCGATGGTGCTGGTGGACTTCCAGCACGACATGAACCGCATCGCCGGACAGCGCTTCCGCACGATGCTCTGGCTCACCATCGCCCTTTCGAAGTGAGAACGCGACCATGATCCCCGCAAAGAACGAGATCGATACGACGGAGGAGAGGCGCGGCCTCGGCGCTCTGTTCGTGCTGATCGTCGTCATCCTCGGCGCGATCGGGACGGCGTTCGCGCAGGATGTCGAGCCCCCGGCCGACCCTGCGCCCCCGGCAGCGTCCGCCTCGATCGCCCCGCCCCCTCAGCCACCATCCGCCGGACCTGCGCACACGCCCCCCGTCACGCAGCTCCCGCTCACGTCCGGGATGGCTCCCTTGCCCGGCGATGCACGCGTTCCGCTCAAGTGGCTCCCGCCCGGAGCGTTCGAGCAGGACACGGGACCGTCCGCTGCGGTCTTCCCGCCGCAGAAGCTGACCCTTCGCTTCAATCACAAGTTCCACGTCGAGACGCAGAAGCTCGAGTGCAAGAGCTGCCACCAAGGGGCGCTCACGAGCCAGTCGGTGCACGACGTGCTGCTCCCGAAGCCGACGCTCTGCGACGGCTGTCACGGGACCGACCACGAGAACCTGAACGCGGTCGAGGCGGGCGACGACGACTCGGGCAAGTGCAACTTCTGCCACGTCGGCTACCAGCCCGGCGACGGCAACCGCGTCGCGAAGTTCCAGATCCCGACGCCGAACCTGGTGTTCAACCACCAGAAGCACGCCGCGCGGAACATCAACTGCCAGCAGTGTCACGGCGACGTTCAGGAGCTCGAGCTCGCGACGCGCGACCAGATGCCGCGCATGCGAGGCTGCTTCGGCTGTCACCAGCATCCCGACTCGGCCGCGCGCGGCGACGCCAAGAGCTCCTGCGAGACGTGCCACATCAAGGGCGGGGCGACCGAGGGTGGCCGGCTCAAGACCACCTTCCCGAGCGGCGTGATGAATCCGCCGCGCTGGCTGCACAACGCGCAGCACGCGCCGGACTTCATCCAGCGCCACAAGTACGTGGCCGCGAACGACTCACAGTTCTGCGCCAACTGCCACAAGGAAGAATATTGCGTCGGCTGCCACGACGGACGCGTCCGGCCCCGCAGCATCCACCCGGCCGACTACCTGAACATGCACGCGACCGAGGCTCGCCTCGCGACGCAACGCTGCACGAGCTGCCACCGTGAGCAGAGCTTCTGCCTCTCCTGCCACCAGCGGCTCGGCGTCTCGATGAGCGGGCCCACTGGCGTCCGCGAGGCCGGCCGCTTCCACCCGCCGAAGCAGGAGTGGAGCGACGCACCGCGGCGCCCGGGACACCATGCCTTCGAGGCGATGCGGAACCTGAACGCCTGCGTCAGCTGCCACATCGAGCGCGACTGCGTCGTCTGCCACGGCGGCCAGGGGATCGGGGGCGGCTTCAATCCGCACAGCGGCGGCTTCGCCGGTGGCTGCGCGACCCAGCTCCGTCGAAACCCGCGGCCCTGTTACGTCTGCCACGATCCCGGGGCCTCCGTGCTCCAGAGGTGCCAATGAGGCCGACGAGGCTGGCGGAAGCCCAGCAACGCGGCCTTTCTGGAGCCGCTCAATGAGCCGAGAACAGCGCTCAAACCGCTGCTTCGCCGGCATGGGAGCGGGATTTGCCACGCAATCCTCATGTTTTGGGTTGTGTGAGAACGCCTGCGGCGGCTATATGGGCTGCTCGTTCGGCATCTGCCGCCCTTCGCCTGAGGAGACCCCCCATGAAAGAGCTCGTCCGATACCTCTTGGACAACATCTACGTGGACTTTCAGGGGGAGATTTCGCTCGACACGGTGCGTCAATTCCTGCGTGGAGACGACAGCCGCGAGGCGAAGGCCCTCCTGCAGAAGTTGATCGAGGACAAGGGTGTCGACGATCTCCTGATCACCCTGGCCGATGTCCTGAAGGACCACGTCCGCACGGGCGTGAACGACCAGGTGATGAAGGAACAGCTCGTGATGTACGCAGAGAGCTGAGTCGCTCCCGGAGACGTCCCGTCACGCGACGCATCTTCACGCGTCCTCGCGCCACTGTTCTCTCCGCGCTGGCCATCGCGGCCGTAGCCTTCGCGTGCGACATCGAGGGGACGCAGCGCGACCAGAAGACCCTCGGGCCCGCGATCACGATCGTCGGTAACAGCATCGACGCGAACGATGGCGTCGTGCCGGCCGACGGCGTGATCCAGCTCGCGTTCGACCGGTACCTCTTGCCGTCGACGATCACGCGACAGTCGTACGTGATCCTCGACAGCACGAACACGCCGCTCGAGAACGCGGCGCTCGCGACGACGTACGATCCGGTCGCGCGTACGGTCACCATCGTCGGACCGTCTGGTCCCGGGAGGCCCTGGCTGACGCCGGAGCAGTCGTACAAGCTGGTGCTGCTCATCCCGCGCGATCCGCGGAGCGACATCGGCGGCTTCCGCGCGATCGATCGCGCCACGCTCTTCCCGCAGCAGAAGCTCGAGTTCGTGTTCCGTGCAGGCCCCCCGACGCACCGCACGCAGCTCGAGCCCGCGGTCGACTTCTGCGCGGACGTCATGCCGATCTTCACGCTCAAGTGCAGCGATCCGAGCTGTCATGGCTCGTCCGACAAGGCTGCGTCGAGCCTGATCCTCGCGAGCTCGGAGGGCGTTCGCGTCACCGCTCGCGCGCGGGTCGCGCAGGGGGCAAACACGGGCCCGCGCGCGAGCTCGGCAGAGCCGACGCCGTCGCTCTTCGGGATCAACATGGACCTGATCAAGCCTGGTGACCCCGGCGCGAGCTGGCTCATGTACAAGATCGAGCTCGCTCCCCACCCCGTCATCGACGCAGGGCCGGTGCCGCCCGCGCTCTGCACGCCGCCGGAAGGTGCGCCTCCAATCCCTGCCCCTGCTGCGCCGTACTCGACGCTCGCCCCGGCGATCACGCGGGCCGACGAGATCGAGCGCGCGATCCTGAACGACTACGTGCTCGGCCGCGAGATGCCGTATCCGTACACGCCGTCCACGTACGTGCCGCCGACGCCGACGCCGACGAACCCGAACCCCACGGCATACTTCTACACGCCGCTCGACTTCCAGGAGCGCGAGAAGATCCGCATCTGGATCTCGCAGGGCGCCGAGATCCGCGAGTGCGGCGGGTGCGGCGTTCTCGACATGCCACCGGCCGGCGGCGGTGATGCAGGTGCCGCCGACGCGGGCGGTGGGTTGGACGCAGGAGACGGCGGACCGTCCGACGCGAGCGACCAGTAGGACAGGCCCTCTAGGCCCTAGCCGACGACGCGGTTGCGTCCGCCGCGCTTCGCCTCGTAGAGGTTCTTGTCGGCCGCCTCGTAGAGCGACTGCGGGGTCGTCATGCGAGCGTCGAACGCCACGACGCCCGCGCTGATGGTGCAGCCGAACTCGTTGTCTTCGACGAGGAAGCGCGCACTCTCGACGAGGCGCCGGACCTTCTCGGCGGCGATCATCGCGCCGGCGGGCTCGACCTCCGGCAAGAGGATGGCGAATTCCTCACCGCCAACGCGCGCGAGCACGTCCTGCTGGCGGAGCCGGGGTTTCACCACGCGCGAGAGCTGGCGCAGCACGCTGTCGCCGGCGACGTGGCCGTAGGTGTCGTTGATCCGCTTGAAGTGATCGATGTCGAACAGCACGAGGGAGAGCGCGCGGCGATAGCGCAGGCTGCGGTGGTACTCGCGCTCGAGCGCCTCGTTGAAGTACCGCCGATTGTGCGTCTGCGTGAGCGCATCCATCGTCATCAGGCGGTAGATCTCTTCGTGGTAGTTCGCCTCGATGTTGTCGCCCGACATGTACTTGAGGATCGAGCGCCCGATCTTGATCTGATCGCCGTCGTGGAGCGCGCTCCGCTTCTGATTCTGATCGTTGACGAAGGTCCCGTTCGTCGAGCCCATGTCCTCGATGAAGTGTCGCTCGCCGTCGAACGTGATCCGAGCGTGGTGGCGGCTGATGCTCTCCTGGTCGATCGCAAGGTCGGAGCGCGACGATCGCCCGATGTCGAACGTGCCATGCCCGAGCGCAGCCCGCTTGCCGAGCTCCGGACCATAGATGACGACGAGGCATGCCCGATCCGAGCTCTTCGGGGTCGTGCTGAAGACCTCGATGGGATCTGGAATCGTCGCGCGCCCGCTCTCGTCGCGCGGATCGCGCTGCGGCTTCTCGGCGATGACGACGGGCGGCGAGACTGGTGGCCTTTGGTCCTTGGGATCCACGGATTCGACGAATGATACGCCTGAACGCCCGTCCTGGCCCAGAACGGACGTTCCTTCATGAGAGATCGTCAGGGGACACAGCCCTGCCCATCCGGGAAGCTCATCTTCACGTTCCGCACCCAGTGGGCACACGTGAGCGCCCCCGTTGCTGCCGTGAATCCCCAGCGTCCGCTGAAGGGAATGTACGACGGGAGCGGGAACTCGAAGACATAGCTCACGGAGTCGAGCCAGACGCTGATCTTGCCATCATCGAGCTTCACCTGGAGCTGGTGCTTCTGACCGTCTCTCACCTCCGGGATCGCCTGACGGACGAGATGCGTCTTGGACTGCGCATTGACCACGGCGAGGAAGGGGGCCGCCGGCTCGCCGACGTTCGTGTAGGTATCGATCGCCACGGCGTAGCCACCAAGCCCATTCACGCCATAGCCGTAGGCGGCTTCCCCCGTAGCCGCGACGTTCGTTCCGGGAACGAACGCAAACGCGAGCCCGTCCGCGCAATCCTTGCGAGCGGGCATCCAGAAGGACGCCGTCACATCGAAGCTGTCGAAGCGATAGCTCGCGGACCACCAGAGCGCTCCGGCGGTCCACGTCTGCTCGGGAGTGAGCTGGGCCCAGCCGTTGGCGAACGTTGCCGCACCTGCAAGAGCCCAGCGCGGGTCAATCGGCACGGACAGCGACCCGCTGAGCGTGGCCGGCAGCTCGTCGATGCGCCCGTCGCAGTCGTCGTCCTTGCCGTTGCACTGCTCCTGAACGCCCGGGTAGATCGTGGCGTCACCATCGTCGCAGTCGGCGGGCATGCCGTTTCGAGGGCAGGTGTAGAAGCCGTCGTTGTCCTTGTCGAAGCCCTCGTCGATCGTCCCGTCGCAGTCGTCGTCCTTGCCGTTGCAGACCTCCTGCGCGCCGGGATTCACGAGCGCGTCGGCGCCGTTGCAGTCGGCCTTCTTCGCGCCGATCGCACAGGACATCCACCCGTCCGCGTCGGCGTCGAAGCCTTCGTCGATCTTCCCATCGCAGTTGTCGTCCTTGCCGTTGCACTGCTCCTGCGCCGCCGGATTCGTCGTCGGATCGCCGTCGTCGCAGTCGTCTCTCAGGGCGTAGCCGTCCCCGTCTGCATCGCCGGTA
>Ga0233377_1000993_pt1 | contig 11392 bp, 14 predicted proteins | sample ElkDunMinimDraft_6_FD_191540 | JGI IMG/M metagenome (GOLD analysis project Ga0233377, IMG submission 191540) | Fecal eukaryotic communites from dung pellets of Tule Elk in California, USA - Elk Dung E36 | ecosystem: Host-associated > Mammals > Digestive system > Large intestine > Fecal | place...
AAAAAGAATTAGAAACTGAATACAATAAATTGGGTTCTTGACAAAAGGTAGCCGACCATTATGGATTAACTCGTAAAATAATACAAGGTATTAGAACGAAAAATTCATAATCAGGTGATCACAGGTTCAAATCCTGTCTGGCCCACTAATAAAACAAAAAACATTATGAATAACAAGAATTTTTTAATGGCATTATTTGCCCTTATTTTTGTAGTTTGTGTATTATCATTAGTACACGTTGGACTACATACAAAAGATGAATCAAAAATTGAGGAAACATTTATTAATCGTAATAGTGTTCAAACATGCAATATTGAATGTATAACTAACGATGGAGTAACTTGTGAAGTTACTTATAAATGGATACTCGATTTAGATTATACTGAAGTAGATCAATTTAAAATCAATTGTATAATAAGTAGAATAGTAAAAAAGAATTTTTTCAAATATTCGCTTAAAGATTTACAAATTGAAAGAGATAAATTCATGTCAGATTTAATCGAAAGGATTGAAGATTCAATTTTTCCTTTATATCCTACCGGTTTTAACATGGTATTATGCGAAATACAAATCTCTAATAGTCACTAAAAACTTACTTCGATAAATTAGTTTAGTGGTCAAACAAAAATTAGATCAAATTTTCAACATCGGTTCGAATCCGATATTTATTAACATTTTAAGTTTTTAAATTTTCTTTAGAGATTTTCTTGAAAATATAAGGGTAGTCATGGATGAGTTTCTTCGTAACTCATTTGGATAGAGTATAAGTCTGCAACACTTAAGGTAGCCGGTTCGAGTCCGGTCGAAAATCAAAGCTCATCCATTTTTCTCCCTTTAAACATATAAAATAGTAGTCAGTTTAGAGTTTCATCGTTATATGGGTTCGACTCCCATTTTTCGCGTCATTATTGCGAGAATAGCCGAATTGGTACAGGCAAAAGATCAAGGATCTTTCAACAACATTACACTTTAAACGTTTTCTCTATTTTTTTCTTTTAACATTTAAAAAGTCAACTAACTATGGCAAAAATGAGAGACAGAAATGCGCAATTGCAATCTGCGCTTGGAGCAATGGCTCCTGTAAAAAGGATTGTAGAAGCTAATAACGTTCCTATAGAAGATACAGTGAACAGACAGGGACATAAAGCATATAGCGTTGACGATGAACTTCGTCTTATTGCAATGCTTAATACCCTTAAGCTTGAACCTCAGTATTATCGTTCAGAGAACGAAACAATGAGAGAGTTGCGTGATCTTATCGAAAGAATTGGACTTAAAGATCCATATTTTGTATGTCAGGCAATCAAATATTCTCGTTGTATGAGAGATGGTATGAGGTCAATCAATCATCTTGCTGCAGCACTTGTGGCACCATTTATCGCTGGCAAGGACTATGCTAAGCGTTTCTATAGCTTGTACAACAAGAAGACAAAAGAAGGTGGTTGTATTTTCAGACCAGATGATATGAGTGAGATTAAGGACGTGTTTAGCGCACTTAATCAAAGTACTCTTTCAAATGCAATGAAGAAGGGATTTGCAAAGGCAATTGAGAGTCTTGATACTTATCAACTCGGTAAGTATAAGTCAACAATCATTGACATTTCAAATCTTGTACATCCAAATTCTACGTTGTCACAAGCAGTAATTACTGTAGATGGTAAAAAGATAAAAGCCCTTGATGCTATCATGAAAGGTATTACTGTTTCAGCAGATACTTGGGAGGTAGCAAACTCAGAAGCTGGTCAGCTGGTTGCAAAAGCTGTAAAAGAAGGAAAGCTCGATAAAGAGAAGGCAAAAGAAGTTCTTGCAGAAGCAAAGAATGATAACTGGGAAGCTCTTCTTAAAGAGGGTAAACTTGGTATTCTTGCTGCTTTGAGAAATATCAGAAACATGATGAATTCACCGCGCGCTGAAGTAATTGGTGCATTGTGTGGACTTCTTTCAAATGGCGAAGCTATTCGCAAAGGAATGATTATGCCATATCAGATAGATATAGCATATGAAATTCTTGAGGAGGAGTTTAAAAATCATCAGTTTACTCCAACTGTTCAACAGGCTCTTCTTAAGGGCTATGAGGAATCAATTCCTAATCTTGCAGCAGCATTGCCAGGTAAAACCCTTGTTATGCTTGATTGTTCAGGATCAATGGGTACAGCATGTCGTAATGGTAGTGGAAGAATGCGTACATCATGTATGAAAAAGGCAGCATTACTTGCTGCAACAATTGCAAAAGCGACAAAGGCTGATGTGATTCGTTTCGGATCACGTGCAGAATATATTAGCTATGATCATAGACATAATGTATTTGCATTGGCTCAAAACTTCTCAAGTAAAGACATGGGATGTACTTACATCGGTGAAGCGTTTAATCTGATAACTCGACAGAGAAAACAGTATGATCGCATTATTCTGCTTTCAGATAATGAAGCAAATATGGGATGTACTCGTAAAGCATATCAGAATTACATCCACGATGTATGTTCTCCTTATATCTATGCAGTAGATCTTGCTGCATATGGTACTACACCACTTAAGAATAATGACAAGGTAAACTATTACTTTGGATATGGATATAAGCTGTTTGATGACATTGCCGCAAATGAGTTTAATCCAAATATGCACATTGATGCAGTTCGAAAAGTGGTTATTTAGTAAAAAATAAGTCAAAATAGTCAGTGGTCGGTTACTTCGTAATAGTGTTTGGTTCTAATAAAAAATAACCGACCACATCTTTCTTTGATATAAATAGCGGGATAGCTCAGTTGGTTAGAGCACGTAGAATAACACTTTCAAAGTTTTCTTCTATGACAGTCATTTGAAAGTTACTTCATTTGCATCAGGAGCACGGTGTCATTGGTTCGAGTCCAATTCCCGCTACAAATCCAATAGTCACAGATAAGTTACTTCGTATTAATTAGCTCATTTGGTAGAGCATAAGTTCAGGGTACTTAGGGTAGTTGGTTCAATTCCAACATTAATAAACATTGTAACACTTATCTAATTTTCTTTGGATTATTTTGGTGCGGTAGTTCAGCTGATTAGAACACGTGCCTGTATAATGGAGTAAACCATTTCAAAAATCATAACTCCCATATCTGGTAGATTGCCGTTCGATTCGGTATTTCTTCTGGTTGAAGAGGTTGTCTATGGACAATTGAGGAAGTTCGATCCTTCCATTGGGAGCCACACATGGGATCACGGTTCGATTCTAGCACCGAGTACTAAATTTGGATATTAAAAATAATTTTAGTATCTTTGTAAACTTTAATGGATCGCTCTCATAGCTCTAATTGGCAGAGCAGGCGGCTTTTAACCGTCGGGTTGCAAGTTCGAATCTTGCTGGGAGCACTAAAAACCTTAATAAATTATAATTTATGAATAATATGAAAACAATTGATCCTGCAAATCTTAAGGCAGGAATGTATGTACTTTGTACACAGGTAGACAACGGTAATCAGTTTATTGGTAAGATTCAGAAGATAGAGAATGGTGTTATTCATTTTGATTACACTCTTAGAGATGATGGAACAAATTCAGGTTATTGTAATGGTAATATTAATTCATTTGAATATACTAATTGCAATATGTTTAAGGACGCTATAGATTTTGTTAATGACATAGTATCATCGGATGAATCGAAAACATCGAATATTTCTAGTGTTTGCTCAAATGATGATTTTGAGAAACGTCCATTTAACTTTAAGGCTTGGGAGGATGGAAAGTATCCTCTTGTAACAAAAGATGGTCGTAAAGTAAGATTTATTACATCTGGAGTTAAAGGTCAGTATAATCTTCTTATGCTTGTAGAAGAGGCTAATGTTGAACTTCCAGTTTGTTATAATGAAAATGGACTTGCAGGTATTCCTGGAGAAAATAAGGGATTTCATTCTATGCACTTTGATGGACTTAATTTGTTCATGCTTGTAGAAAAGCCAAAACCTATTGTTCAGTATGCTAGAGTTTATCGAAGAGATAATACTGGAACAACATTTATGAGTCAGCTTGTAAATGATCCAAAGTATTTTGATAATATTGAAATTCCATCTGGATGTTCTGTTGTTAAAATCATTCCTATCGAACTTTAACAAAAATTTCTGATAAATGTTGTGGTGCAGCGTAACTATTAAACAGAGAGCGCTTCTGCACAAGTGCGGGCTAAAACTTAGTGTTGCCCGGAGGTTTATTTTATCTGCATCTTTAACCTCTGATTCTATTTTTAAATCCCACTACTTAGTTGTTTCACTAAGTAAATTCACGGAAGCGTGGTGTGTGGGCATCTGGCTTCCATTTATGCACCAGTCAGCTAGTGGTCAAGGCTGCAAGTTTCTCAATCTTGTAACAGGGGTTCGAATCCCTTCTGGTGTACAAAATTACTTAATTATGGGATATATTGGAATAATAATTTTATCATCTTTCATATTAGGATGGATGATAGCGCAATGTTTTCGAACATTTGAAAATGAAGAACCAATATCTTACAAAGTTATTGGGATTATTTCTATTGTTTTAATGTCATTTGTTCTTATTTTCTTTTGTGTAGGATTACGAGAAGAAATAAGATATAATGCACTTGAAGATTATTTTAATGGAAAAATTGAAGTAATTGAAGATCAACAAACAGTAAGAACTTATAAATTCAATTAATATGAAAAAAACATTACCTTGGATAATATTTGGGTTGTTCTGTTGTTTATTTTGTGGTTGGGGAATAAAACTTGATCATGAAATTAAAAAACTAGAACATCATCATATTATAGATGACGGTTACTCTTATACATTAGACTGTATAAGAGAAGCAGAAATTAAGTATTGGGGATATAAATCAGATTTAGTTGATGAAGTTCAATCATATATTGATTTAGTTGCTCCAACTTCTAATTTAAGAGGATATGCTCTTGTGGAAGAATGTGAACAATATAATGTAGATATTTGTTTTGTTTTAACACAAGCAGAAATTGAATCTCATTATGGAACCAAAGGATTGGGTGCTAAAATTAATAATGTCTTTAATGTAGGTGTGTTTGATGGTAAAAGTCTTGCAGAAATTGATAAGAAATACAAACCTGATCATCCTAATGAAAGTATTAGATTGTATCTTGATCTTTTAACTGAAAATTATTTAGTTGGAAAGGTTGAGGAAGATTTGATGCAAAACTATGTAGATAAAAATGGTAATCGATATGCATCAAATCCAGATTATGAATCAATGTTTTCAGCTAAATACAAATATATTTGTGAAAACACAAAAATAAAAGAGATTCAAGCAATTATGCATAGTTATGCAATAAAGTGTAATAGATAATTAATTAAGGGAGTCTTATGACTCCCTTTTATTGTATATAAATATGGGTAAATCATCATCATCGTCATCATCTAGTGGAATTGGATTCGCTGGATTACTAACAATCGTATTCATAGTATTAAAGTTAACAGAAACAACTGTTGTAGCAACATGGTCTTGGTTATGGGTATTAAGTCCTATATGGATAACATGGTTGATTATACTGATTGTTCTATTTATAATGTATTTATTTACGTAATGGCAGCAGAAGTTAAAAAGTGTACATGTAAGCACGAGGGTCAAGATAAACTCTATGGTGCTGGAAACAGACTTATGAACGAGTATAGCAAAGGATATCGCTGTACTGTATGTGGTAAAACAATAGATACAGGAGGTAAAAAGTAATGTATTTCTTTAGATTAATTCTAACAACATTTTTATCTCTGTTGTTTGCCTATTATATTACAGTGGCTCTTCAACTTTTTGGTGTTATAACTTTCACTAAAAAGGAAATATCAGGAAAAAAGTTAATCATCCCATTTTATTATTGGTTTAAATAAAAATTAAAATTATGCAGATTTCTAAGAAAAGTATTCTCGGAGGAGTTATCGCAATCCTCGCTATTGTATTTGTAGCATGCCTTGGCCGTATTGGTGAGGATGTAAAGAATGAACAGATTGTAGTAAACCAGTATCCGTTTACTGGTACAATGGAGTACTGGACAACTCCAGGTTTCAAGTGGCAGTGGTTTGGTAAGACTACCAATTATTACAAGACTAGCCAGCTTTGGTTTGGTTCTGACAATGAAGAAGGAGAACAGATGGGAAATCCTATTCCAGTAATTTTCAATGATGCTTCAGATGGTCAGATCTACGGTTCATTGCGAGTAAAGCTCCCAACTGAAACTCAGTATCTTGAAAGAATTCAGACTGATTATAATGGTATGGATAGACTTATGCAGGATCTTGTAAGACCAACTGTAACGAAGGTTATTTATGCATCTGGTCCTCTTATGTCAGCTTTTGAATCATATGCCGAGAAAAAGAATGATCTTATTGAATATATTACAGATCAGCTTAATAACGGTGTATATAAGACTACTGTAAAGCAAGTTGAAACAATCGATCCGATTACTGGAGAAGCAAAGACTGTAAAGATTGCTTCACTTATTCCAGATGAAAATGCTCCAGGTGGATTTAGAAGAAGTGAAAGTTCTCCATTCCAGTATTATGGTCTTGAAATCGGTCAAGTTGCCGTTTCAAAGATTGATTATTCTGAGAAGGTAAAACTTCAGATTGCACAGCAGCAGGAAGCTAATATGTTGGTACAGACTTCTAAGTCTAAGACTCTTGCAGCACAGCAGGAGGCAATTAGAGCTGAAGAGGAAGGTAAAACGGAAGCTGCAAAGGCTAAGTGGGCTCAGGAGAAGATTAAGGCTGTTGAGGTAACTAAGGCAGAGCAGGAGTATGAAGTAGCACGTCTTGCAGCACTTAAGGCTAAAGAGGAAGCTAAGAAGATTGAAGCGGAAGGTATGGCAAAGGCTGCAGCCAATAGAGCATTGGTAAATGCAGGGTTAAATGTTAGCCCCATTAATGCGTAAGTATTAATGATAATAACTCTTTTAATTACTGGAAACTCCTAAAAATAGGACAATCAGTAGCTAAGCTAAAAATAAATTTGGATTTGTCGTTTTTAATTAGTACATTTGTAGATAAAATTTTATTTTATTTACAAAAGATCTTTTTTATAAAATTTTTTATTATGGCAGGTCCAAAACATAAATTTAAATACACTATTGGAGATAGAATTAATGATAGTTTTACTATTCTCCGAGAATACCGTCAACCAACAAATCAAATAACTCATCCTTATGAGTGAATGGTTGAATGTAAATGTGATTGCGGAAACATATTTCATTGCAGACAACACAAATTAGAAAGTAGATTAGGTTGCATTTCATGTACTGCATCTAAATCTTTATCTAAAAGAAGTGAGATTAAAACTGGAATAGAAAATCATGGACTTAAATTACGTAAATATAGAGAATATCAAAAAGGTGCTAAATTAAGAAATTTAACGTTTGATTTATCTTTTGAGGAATTTCTTAAGATAAGTAGCAAAGATTGTATTTATTGTGGTTTAACTCCAAGTGCTTATCCAGGAGATGCCGCATATTTAGCAAAATTTGCAAATCCTTGATTACGTAATGGAATAGATCGAATCGATTCTTCCAAAGGATATAGTGTAGATAATTGTGTTCCATGTTGTGCAAAATGTAACTATGCAAAACATAATTTATCTATTGATGATTTCAAAAATCACATTGAAAAAATTTATAAACATTTATTTTTAGAAAGTTCAACGACTATCCCGGCAGGGAGTACATCTGAAGCTAATGCAGATGGAAATGGAGAGCCCCTTAATAAGGGTGAAGATATAGTCTAATCTGTATGGTGACATACAGCAGTTCATAAGAGAACGTATACAAATTTGCGATTTGTATAGAATATTAATGTAACGCCGCTTGAAAAAGCTACAATTGAAAAGGAAACTGCTATTGGTGTAGCAAAGGCTCTTGCAGAATCTAATGTTCGTTGGGTACCTGAAGTTATGGTTACCGGTTCAGGTTCTGGAAATGCAGCCAATCCAATGGATGCAGTAGGTCTTAATATGCTATTGGATATAGCAAAGAAACAAAGTAAGTAATGCACTGGACGTTAATTTTAATCATAATATCTTTGATAATTAATGGAATTATTATATATTTGTTGCGCAATTCGCACAGCTATTACGACAACGAACAAATTAAATTTCCATTAATTATTTGGATTCTTATAGGAATTTCAACATTTATTCCTATTATTAATTCTTTAGGATCAATAATTCTTATTGTATTTGCTATATGTAATTATAGCGAAGGAGATATTGAATTAAATGATGATTTTTGGTTAACAAAAGAATATTAAAATGAGCAATCAGGGAAAATTTATGAGTACCGTAACTGGTACATTTAAACAGATTCGCGAGCAGAGAGCTCAGGGTCTTGTAGAGGATGTAGAACTTGAATACAAGCGTCGTATTGAAGATCTTTGTAGAGAAATTAAACAGTATGATCGAAGTGCAGATTCTCTTCTTCTAGATCTTTGTCCAGGTAACGTGACGACTCTTCAGGTAGTTCCAACAGAATTTAAGCCATCAGCTTATATGGAAAAGGATCTTGTATTACATCTTAATAAGAGAAACGCAATTATCAAACTTGAAATTGCAGTGGATAGATATGAATATCTGTTTGGTCCATATGCAGAAGCGTCTCGTATTGCTGAAATCGTTCCAACTTGGAAATCTAAAATTACAGAGTAATGGGTTGGGGTGGATATAGTTATTTAAGTGCTTCATCTAGAGCAGCAGATCGTGTAGATATGTCTGCAAAAGAGATTTTTAAATCTCGTTCGATGAGTCAGAAAATGGATATCCGCGATAAGATAAGAGAGTGTTGTGATAGCGAAGAGCATCCCAACACTCTTCCAATCATTATTGCATTGGATGTTACAGGTTCGATGGGAAGGATTCCAGAGAATCTAATCAAAGGTGGATTTGCTGAAATCATGAATAGTATTTATGAAGCAGGTGTTGTTGATCCACAAGTATGTTTTCTTGGTATTGGTGATCCAATTTATGATAACGCACCACTTCAGGTAGCACAGTTTGAGACATCCGATCAGACTCTTGATGAATGGCTTGAATCAATGTGGATTGAAGGTGGTGGAGGTGGTAATAACTTTGAAGGATATATTCTTTCATGGTATTTTGCAGCTCGACACACAAATTGTGATGCTATTACAAAAAGAGGACAAAAGGGCATTCTCATTACAATTGGTGATGAAAAAGTAACTCCAAAACTTACAAAATCTCAGATTAAAGATATTTTTGGAGATACTGTTCAGGATGATATTTCTTGTGAAGATCTTTTTACAGAAGTATCTGAAAATTGGAATACTTATCACATTTCAATGGCATATAGAAAAGGTGATTCTTTTCTTCAGTCTTGGAACTTTCTAGGAGACAATCATATTGTCATAGATCGTAAACCAGAGAATGCTATTGATGCAATTGTAAATATTGTAAAAAATCATAGTAATTCAGATTCTATTACACCAACTGTAGTATCAGAATCTTCAGAAATTCTCTAATATGGAAATTAAAGTAGTTCTTGGTTTAAATTTTGGCGATGAAGGAAAAGGAATGGTGGTTCAAAACTTATGTAAACAAGCATTGTTAGAAGGAAAGAAACCATTAGTTGTTCGTTTTTCTGGTGGACCACAAGCAGCACATACAATTATACATGATGATCAAGTACATATTTGTTCGTCATTTGGATCAGGAACTCTTCTTGGAATTCCAACTATTTATAGAAGTGGATGTATAGATCCAATATCTTTATTTAAAGAAAAACGTCTTTTAAAAACAGATCCAAAAATATATATTTACGATCAAGTAAAAATTATAACACCTTATGATGTTCTATTTAGTCAAAATGATCCAACTACATTATCTGATGGAACATGTGGAAAAGGTGTTTACGCAACTATTAAAAGATATAAAGAACAATATTTTGGATTTATAAGTGATTTTAGAAAAAGAAAAGATTGGATGGTATATCTAAAATGTGTTGAAGATTATTATGCTAACAAAGGATATAATTTTGATGTAAGAGATCAAATTAAACAACGTTTTTGTGATTGCGTAATGCAATTAGACACAGTACGGGCACTTTGGGAAGCAGAAATCAATCACGACGTTTTAATATATGAAGGAACCCAAGGACTACTTTTAGATCCTATAACATCTCCATTTAAACCACATGTTACTTCAACAGAATTATTGCCAAGTACAAATTGGCTTCATTATGATACTGTTGAGTATTATTTTGTTACAAGATCATATTTAACTAGACATGGAAATGGTTATGAACCAAAAAAATGTGATGATTTTTATGATTTAACAAAAAAATTTGAAACAAACAAATTCAATCAATTTCAAGGTGAATTTAAAACTGGAGTTTTATCATTAGATTTAATTAATAGAACTATTGATCGAAATCTTTTAGATGAACGTACTGGTAAACTTAATTTGGTAATAACACACATGGATATTCCAATTGAACAAAACAAATTTATGTTTGAGCAATTTGGGCAAATAAAAACTTTTGAAGAATTAAATCTTGAAGTTTCTCCAGAAGAAATATGTTGTTATCTCGCAAATAATATTAACCTTGATTTTGATAATATCTATTATACAAATTCGCCCAATTCTAGTTTACATGTTAGTCATATGTCCAGATGTTCACGGTAGAGATTTTTATAAATCAATACTAAAAAATACAACAGATAAAATAATCTTTTTAGGAGATTACGAAGATCCGTATCCACATGAAGGTTTTACATTAGAAGATGTTAAATCTGCTATGATGGATATTTTTAGTTTTGCCCAAGATAATCCAGACAGAGTAATTCTACTATTAGGAAATCACTCATTACCGTATTATTGGAACAATAGAGGTTATGCTCGTTGGGATTGGGCTCATGCAGATGAACTTCATCAGATATACGAAGAATTCAAAGGTTTGTTTAAAATTGCATATTGGGATGAAGATACACAAACATTATTTACACATGCTGGTGTAACATATGATTGGTGGAACGATCTTGAGTTACCAATAGATGCGTCTGGTAAAGATATTGCAAATACACTAAATACTATGTTAGAAACAGATCCAATGTCGTTAGAAATGATCGGTCGTTCAAGAGGAGGTTATTCTCGACATGGTAGTTGTGTATGGGCGCATGTATCAGAACACGATTCTGAAGATCAAATGCCATTTAAACAGGTGTTTGGACATTCTCAGTTACAAACTACTGGAAACTTTATTCATCAAGATAATTGGTGGATGTGTGATTCTCGTTGTATTTTTAAATATGATGGGAAAAATTTAGAAAAATATTTGGAAGTTTAAAAAATATTCTCTATCTTTGCATAATAAATCATCCTAAATGGGTGATAGGAATTGCCCACTGGTATATCGGTCTGATTACTCAGGTTTTTGGCACCTGC
>Ga0233377_1000994_pt1 | contig 11374 bp, 9 predicted proteins | sample ElkDunMinimDraft_6_FD_191540 | JGI IMG/M metagenome (GOLD analysis project Ga0233377, IMG submission 191540) | Fecal eukaryotic communites from dung pellets of Tule Elk in California, USA - Elk Dung E36 | ecosystem: Host-associated > Mammals > Digestive system > Large intestine > Fecal | place...
TGTACGGCGCGTACCGGCCGACGGACTGGTTGGTGCTCTACGCGGAGGGCTTTGCGGAGGTGTTCCAGGACGGCTTCGACGAGGTCCACTACGAGGTGCTCCCCGAGGTGTTCGCCGACTTCCTCCTCACGAACCCGAGAGATCCCGAGGCGCGCAAGCGTGGTCCACACATCGGTCCGCTCAACGCGCGTGTCGGCTTCATCCAGGTGCCGATCGGCTACATCAACGAGAACGACGAGCCGATCATGTTCTATTCGGTCAACCGGCCGGAGGTGGAGCGGCTCGTCATCCCCTCGCAATGGGTCGAGCTCGGCGCGGAGCTGTACGGCAAGCTCGGAAGACACGTCGAGTGGCTGCTGCACGCCTTTCAGGGCGTCGATGGGCAGGAGCTGCTCGGCGCGACGTGGGCGCGCCGTGGACGGAATCCCGGTTACAGCTTCAGCTCACCCGCCATCGCCGCGCAGATCAACGTCGCGCCGCTCGAACATCTCGACCTGAGCGTCTCCGGCGTCGCGATGGAGAGCGGCGGAGGCCGTCACATCGTCGTCGAAGGCCGCGAGCAGTCGATCCAGGCGCGGACCGGGCTCGTCTCCGGCCACGTGCGCTACGAGCTCGACAACTGGACGGTCATGGTGCTCGCCGCGGCCGGGTACATGGCGGACACCGACCAGCTGTACGAGCTGACACGGCGGAGCGACCGTGGACCCCAGGTCCTCGGCGAGCGAACCTACGGCTACTACGTCGAGGTCGGTTGCGACGTGCTGCCCTACCTCCGCAAGCCGTCCGGCGATCCCGTTCACTCGCCGCTGTATCGAAGCGACGAGGTGCAGGTGCCGATCTTCGCGCGCTACGAGCGGCTCGACACTCATGCCGACATCGACGCGACGCTCGCGCGTCGGCTCTCGCCGGAGCAGCCCATCTATCGAAGCGACCTCGATCTGATCACCGTGGGGGTGAACTTCAAACCGCGCCGCAACCTGGTGCTCAAGGCCGACTACACGTTCCGTCGCAACCGGGCGAGGGGACCCGGCCTCGCGCGTGAGGGCGACCAGCTCGAGCTCGGGCTAGGCTTCATCTTCTGATCCACTCGCTGCGCCGCCGCGGAACCGGACTATCCTTCCGGCGTACCCAGCACGAGACATCCCATGAACAAGAAGACCGACGCTGACTACAAGGCCGAGCTCACTCCGGAGCAGTACGAGATCACGCGGAAGAAGGGCACCGAGCGCGCCTTCACCGGAAAGTACTGGGACTGCCACGACGCCGGGACCTACCGCTGCGTCTGCTGCGGCGCCGAGCTCTTCCGTTCCGAGGACAAGTACGACTCGGGAAGCGGCTGGCCGAGCTTCACCACGCCGATGAACGGCGCAAACGTCGCAACCGAGGAGGACCACTCGCACGGGATGGTCCGCACCGAGGTGACGTGCTCGCAGTGCGGCGCGCATCTCGGCCACCTCTTCCCGGATGGTCCGCGCGACCGCGGCGGTCTGCGTTACTGCATCAACTCGGCGTCGCTCGACTTGAAGAAGACGGAGTGAGCCGCGCAGAGCCTCTCTGGTCCCGAGGTCGCGGCCGGAACGACCGGCGCGCCTCGGGTCGGGAGGGGCGCGGGGGCGCGGGGCATGCGATCAGGTGACCGCGCTTCCGCCCACCGGCAGAAACTCGCGCGTGAAGTTGCGCGTGCCTGACCCGGTGACGAGCACGTCGTCCTCGATGCGGACGCCGCCGAGCGGCGCGAGCGCCTCGACGAGGTTCCAGTCGACGAGCTTGCCTTCGGGCTTGTTCCGCAGCTCGAGGAGCAGCGAGTCGACGAAGTAGAGGCCCGGCTCGATGGTGAAGACCTGGCCTTCGACGATGGGCGATGTATTGCGGAGGAAAGGGTTCTCGGCGCGCGGCTTCACGACGGCGCAGCCGACGTCGTGCGTCTGCAGCCCGAGCGAGTGCCCGAGGCCGTGCGGATAGAACACGCGGCTGATGCCCTGGCCGTCGATCTCCGCGACCGATGCCTTGACGACGCCCGCCTCCTTCAAGATGGCGCTCACCTGACGATGTGACTCGTCGTGCAGCTCCTCGTACGGCATCCCCGCCGCGACGCGCTCGACGAGGCGCTTCTGCATAGCCTCCATCCCGTCGAGGATCGCGACGAACGCGGCGCTCGCGGCGCCCTTCGACTTCACCCACGTCCGGGTGATGTCGGAGCAGTAGCCGAGGCAGGTGGCGCCGGCGTCGAGGAGGAGCGACTCGGCCCGCGTGGCGTCGCGGCCGTAGCTCACGTGGTGGAGGATCGACGCGTTCCGGCCGGTCGCGACGATGTTCTTGTACGGCGTCTCGGGATCGTCCTGGCGCGTCGTGCGCAGGTAGAGCAGGTGCAGGTCGAGCTCCGAGTGCTCGCCCTCGACGAACGCACGGCGGACCGCCTCGTGTCCGAGCGCGGCACGGCGGTTTGCCTCGACGAGGCACGCCACTTCGTACGCCGACTTCGTCGTGCGGAGGCGGTCGAGCGCGGCGAGGAGCGCGGCCGGGTTCCGGCTCTCGGCCGCGATGCCGAGCGCCTCGGCCCGGGCGACGTCGTCGCCGATCCAGGCGACGCGCTTGCCGGCCGGAAGCTCGGGCGTGGCGACGCGGCGAACATCGAGCACGTTCATGAACGCCGTCGACTCCGGCGCGGCCGGGCGCTCCCAGAAGTCCCTGATCTCGGGCCAGAAGAGCCTCGGCTTCGTCCCGCCCTCGATGACGAGGAAGCAGCCCGGCTCGTAGAGCGCGACCCAGTGATGGAAGAACGGCGTCGGGCGGAGCGGCCAGTACGCGTCGTCGAACGACGTCTTCTTCTGGGCTGTCCCCGAGTGCACGACGACGGCGTCGAACCCGGAGTCCGAGAGTGCCTGTGAGTACAGCTTCTGGAGGTGGGCGACGTGGTCGGGATAGAGCGCTTCGATGGGTGCGAGGTCCACGGCGTCACCCTACCAAAGAACGCGGGCGCTTCTAGGCGCTCGCGTCGTCTTCGGGCTCAGCGGATCGGCGCGAGCGGCGTCTCGACGAGCTTTCGCTGCGCCATCCCGCCGGGATACGCGTAGCTCGCGTAATACGACCAGCCCCACAGTGTCGCGGTGAACGGCCCGTTGCTGCGCATCCGCTGGAGGCCGTTCTGGCAGGTGCGCGAGCCGAACGTCTGTCCGGGGCCGCCGGCCTTCGCGAGATCGACGCGGAGCCACTCGTAGTCGCCCCGGGTGCCCACGGGCTGGAAGCCGGTCAGGTCGCCTGCACATTCGAGCCAGACGTCCTCGAACTTGCCGGCGGCCTTCGCGCGGACGATGACGAGCGACGTGTCCCTGTACGTCGGGTCCGCGTACAAGCTGTACGAGTTGAGGTACTGCCCCGCGGGGATGACGTTGACGAACTCGGCGTCGCCTTTGCCGAGCAAGTTCTGGTCGCCCAGGATGTCCTTCGAGTCGGCCGCTCCGCCGCCGGACATGTACGCGGCGAGGTAGATCGGGTGCTCCCCGTCCTGCGTCCGGACCACGAACGGTGAGCCGACCTCGCCCCAGAACGTGGCGACCTCGCCGGCCGACAGCGTGACCGGCGCGCCGGCCGGCACCGCCGGATCCCATTCGAGGCGCGTCTCGTCGCGGGCGGCGACGATGCGGTAGGCCATCGGCTCGTGCTCGTTGCCGATGCGCGGGCGGTAGCCGACGCCGACGTACTCCGATCCCCACTGGTCGAACGAGGGCAGCTGCTGGAGCGCGGTATCGCAGGCGTCGCGTCCGGCCGGCACCGTCAAACACGCGTGCCCGCCGAAGATGCTCGTCGGCTTGGTCGACGTGACGAAGCTCCCGGAGAGCTCTTCGGCCTGCTTGAGCTGGAGGACCTCACCCTTCGCGAGCCGGTACGTCGCCGGGACGCGCGCCGGGGTCCCGATGATGCCGGCGCCGTCCTGGATGTCGCGCGTCGGGACGATCGTGACCTCGGTGTCGTCCTCGGCGGCGACGATCTGCGCGGCCGGCTGCTCGATCCCGACGTAGGAGAAGCTCGTGGTCGTCTCCCACGCGTTGACGATGATGTGCTCCTTCCCCCACGTCGCGACGGGCAAGAGGAGCGTCGCCGATGGGAGGAAGCTCTGCGCTCCGCCGAACGGATAGATCGCGGCCGCGCTCACCGGCACGTTCGTGCGCAGGTGGAACGACGTGCCGATCCCGGTCCCGTCCGGGAGCGTGTCGCCGCGCATGGCAGGGACGGTACCTTCAGGGCAGGGCGCGTTGCGCTGCGCAGGCGGGCCGTTCGGGTCCCGATCGGAGACGAAGAGGATGACGCTCTCGCCGACGGGGATCGAGCCGGTGTGCGGGATCAACTTCGCGTTGCCGCTCTCGGTGCGGAAGAGCGACCTCGAGATGTCGAGCGACTTGCCTTCGAGCTCGAGCGAGAGGTCGACCGGAACCGTGGACGTGTTGACGATGTACGTCGCGTAGCAGGATTGGCTGAAGTACTTCGTGAAGAGCGGCGGCTGGAAGTAGAACTCGCAGCCGTTCGACCGGCGATCCGCCGCGGCGGCCTCGCACGGCGCGAGGCATGCGCCCGCGCCGCATGCGAGCTCGGCCGGGCATGTCTCGACGATCTCTCCGGTGCACGTGTCGACCACCGAGCGGCCGTCGAGCGAGCATTGCAAGAGGCACTCGACGCTGCTCTCGACCGAGCCATCGGGTTCGAACGTGCCGCCGACGGGGACGTCGAAGCCTTCTCGATCGCCGCAGGCGCCGGCGAAGATGGCCGACAGCGCGAGCCCCGCGATGCCGAACGTGAGGGCTCGTGCCCTGGCGGTGCCGATCATGGCGAGACGATCTCCTGCGGGACGAGGTTTGGCCTCGTCGTCTTCCCGGCTCCGAGCTGGCCGTAGTCGTTGTTGCCCCAACAGAAAATCTTTCCGCTCGTGAGGAGCGCGCACGACGCGAGCGGCGTCGTTCGGACCTCGGCCGCCGCTGCGGGGAGTCCGGCGACCTTCACCGGAGTCGGCGCGTAGGTCGTCGTTCCGTCGCCTGCCTGGCCGCTACTGTTGTTTCCCCAGCAGTAGACCGCGCCGGAGACGCCCACTCCGCACTGGCGCTGCGGCATGGTGGCGATGGCCGTGTCCCGCGTCGTCGCGATCTGCACGAGCGGCTCTGGCGTTGCGACGGGCTCGGGGAGCGCGCGGTCGAGTGCGTTGTCGAGCGCCTCGTTCGCGACCGGGCCGTACGGGGCGCCCCAGCAGTACGCGATGCCCTCGGACACCGCGCACGCGTTTGCCCCCTCGATGTCGATGCTCGAGACGCCGGCGAGCGCCGTCGCGGAAGGATGGGGATCCGGAAAGAGGGAGGAGACACGGCCGAGCGGAGGAGTCGCGCCCCACGTGACGAGCGAGCCGTCCTCGCGAAGCACGAACGAGGCGCTGCCCATGCGTAGCGCGCGGATCGGCGCGCCAGGCGGGAGCGTGATCGCTCGAGGCGCGAGCGGCACGGTCGTCGATGCATCGGGCGCCGGCGTGGCGACCTGCCCGTTCGAGTTGGTGCCCCAGCAGAGCATGCCGCCGTCCTCGAGGACTGCGCAGGCGGTGGTCTCCGTGACGGCGACCTTGGTCGCGGGCGGGATCGCGAGCTCGATCGGCGACGTCTGCGTCGTGGTCGGCTGGGTGGTGCTGCGGAGGAACGGCCCCTTGCCCCAGCACCAGGACTTGCCGCTCGTGTCGACCGCGCAGGTGTGATCGAGCGCGACGACGTTCGTGAGCCCCGGGACGCGGGCGGGCGTGGGGCTGGTGGTGGTGCCCCCGGCGGCACCACGTCCGAGCTGGCCGGACTCGTTCACTCCCCAGCACGCGACGGTGCCATCGTCGAGGAGCGCACAGAAGCCCTCGCTGTTCAATGTCGTCACGAGCGACTTGGCGCAGGGGCTCGTCGCGCAGACGATCGGAGGCGCGCCCGCATCCGATCTCGGCAGCCCGATCGAGGGGAGCGCCGCGTCGGCGTCGTCATCACCCGCGTCGAGCGTCGAGGCATCGTTCGGGAGCTCGCCGGCGTCGACGCCGGCGTCCGCCTCGGAGCCGAGGACGAGGTCGTCGTCGCTCGAGCAGCTTGCCACCATGCTGCCGGCGAGGAGCAGCGGGACGAGCCCGAGCGCGAACAGCGAATCAAGGCAGCGTCTTGCGATAGGCATACCCTACTCCTGCCGCCCAGAGGGCATTGGCTGATCCGCGCAGGCGCCACAGCGCACCCACGTTCGGGACTCCGTCGCGTACCAGCGTCGAGATCTCGTACGAACCTTCGTCGCTCCAGACGTTCGTTCCACGAACGATCCCGCCCACGCCGTTGCGGTCGGCGAGGAGCCAGACGGGATCCTTCGAACCTGCCCAGGCGCCTGACACCTTGACGCCGGGCCGCTTCGCGACGGTGACCACGCTCGCGCCGTCGCCGGTGGCGTCGATCTCGACGAGGTCGTTCTCGGGCTCGAGCGTCCACAACGTCCCGACGGCTCGACCGTTGCCCGTCGACTGCAGCGTGCCGCCACCGCCGAGGTTGGTGAGCGCTCCAGCGAGCATCGTCGTCCCCGGCTTCTCCGTGCAGTCGGTCGTGAAGATACCGGCTTGGCCGTCGACGATGCGCTGGTACCCGGCGGCGGTCTTGTGCACGACGACGGCGCATCCTCCGCCGAGGATCCACAAGGCGCCGCGGACGCCGACGAACCAGACGTCGTCCGGGCCGCTGCCCGTGATGCCCAGCGTCTCGAGCGGGTTGAACGGGTCGAGATCGTCGTCGACGAACTCCGGCACCCATCGCGACGATGTCCCGGCATCGGCGTCTGCCGCGACACCGGCGTCCGGGCTCGCGTTGCGGTCGAGATGGTGCACCGTCTTGCAGGCCCAGAGGTAGACGTCGTCGGGGCCCGTCCCCCAGACCTGCGGGGCGCCGGTCGCCTCGCAGCCGAAGTCGATGCGCGTCCACGTCCAACCCTGATCCGGCGGCGCCGCGCGCGTCCCGTGGAACAGATACGGGCTGTGCGCGGACGCGGCTACCTTCGGCGAGCGCGCGATGGCGGTGAAGTAGACCTCGTCCTTGTTCGGAGCCCAGATGGTCGTGAGCAGCGCGTCGGAAAGGTCTCTCGTCGAGCCGTCGTCGATGTAGACCCAGTGCCCGACGCTCTCGTCCCACTCGACGACGGCGCTCTCGACGAGCCCGAACGCATGACCGTCGAGCGGCCAGATGTCCGTCATCGTCATCTCGGGCGTGGGCAGAGGTACCACGCACCAGCCTGCGTCGCTGCACGTGGAAGGTCCCGTCACGACATCCGACGGGACTGCGGAATCGGCCGCGTCCGGAACCTCGGCGTCCGCGACGGAGGCGGGGCCGCCGTCTTCGGGAAGCGGAGTGGCCGTCGGCTCCTCGCCGGAGGCGGCGCACGCGACCGCGGCCGAGAGCGCGACGGACACTCCCGCGATGCGGAAGAATGAGGTCCTCATGACTTGCCTCCGAGCGAGAGCACGACGCCCTCGCCGCCAACCCAGACGTGACCAGGCGCGGGCGACCAGACCGTGTAGAGGTTCGGTCGGCGATCGCCGAGCCCGCCAACCGTCACGCGTGACCACGCCGTGCCGTCGTAGTGGAGGACGACCGCGCCGTCGCCGACGGCCCAGACGTCCGTCGCCGACGTGCCCCATACCGCATGCAGATCCTCCGTCGTCGGGACGCGGTCGACGACGTCCCACGCCGAAGGATGGCCGGTGTAGCGGCGGATCGTTCCGCCGCCGCCGACGGCCCAGGCCTCCGTCTCCGAGACCGCCCACACGCCGTCGAGCCCGGCCCATGTCTTGCTGTCGAACGCGCTGATCGTCGGCGTGTCGCTCTGGGCGCCTTCGATGCGGACCGTCGCGCCGGTGTAGCCGACCGCCCAGAGGACGTCCGCCGAGGCGCCATGGATGCCTGTCAGCTTGCGACACGGCAGGACTCCGCACGTCCCCGAAGGCAGCGGGCTCGCGAGCTCGATCATGCCGTCGGAGGGAGCGACCCGCAGGCGCCAGAGGCCGTTGGTGATCGTGCCGTTTGTGAGCGGCGCCTCGACGGTCGTGCACCATGCCCACTCCGCGCCGTTCGCGGCCCAGACCGAGTGGAGCAATCGGTTCCCGCTCGGGGGCGCTGGGACGCTGCGAGGGGCGCCGATGGCGGTCCAGCCCCCCGCCGAGGTCGTGCCGGCATCCGTCGGTGCGTCCCCGCGCGTGAAGACGGAGGAGAGCGACGCGACCGCGATCTCGTCGGCCTCCAGGAGCCACAGCCCGTTGATCGTCTCCTTCGTGCCCGTGTCCGAACGCGTCCACGACGTGCCGTCGAAGTGAGCGACCGCACCCTGCACGCCGGCCGCCCAGACGTCTGTCGCCGACCGACCGCGGATGACCTCGATGCGCGTCCGTCGATCGAGGGCTCCGCCCGGGCGCCCGGGATCGAAGAGGTCGTTCGGACAGAGCTCGTTCGGCGAGCACGCGTATGGCGGCGCGTCCGTGTCGGCGTCATCGGAGGCATCGATCGCGGAGGCGCCGCTGTCGGCGGGGGGGACCGTGATCGGACCCTGATCGGGATCCTCGAAGTCCTTGCTCTCGTCCGTTGCGCACGCGGCGATCGCGGCTGTGCACGACGCGAGCGCGAGAGATGCAGCGAGCCAACGTGCGCTCATTTCGTGCTACCTCCCGGCTCGCAGGGCTCGACCGCGCAGCGGCCGGCGACGCAGGGCTGACCGACGGCACACGCGATCCCGCAGCCGCCGCAGTTGCGAGGGTCGGAGTCGAAGTTGGTGTCGCAGCCGTCGCCGGGGTTGGCGTTGCAGTCACCCCAGCCCTCCATGCAACTGTGCTCGCACGCGCCGAACTTGCAGAAGCCGTATCCCCGGTCCTTGTTGTCGAACGTGCAGTTGACCCCGCATCCGCCGCAGTTGTCCGGATCCGATCCGAGATTCACGCAGCGGTCGCCGCAGAGCGCCTGGCCGGGTGGACACGCGCACGCGACCACCTGGGTGTCCGGGTTCCGGACGCACTGCTGCCCGGGGGCACAGACGTTGCCGCACGCGCCACAGCTCGAGGGCGAGAGGAGGTCGCTCTCGCAGCCGTTCTCCTCGTCGCCGTCGCAGTCGCCGTGGCCGGCGGTGCACTTCAGGCGCCCGCACTGGGCGTCGACGCAGCCCCAGTACATGTTCGTCGGCGGTGTCCCGCCGTCGCCGTCACGGTCACAAGCGATCGAGCAGCCTCCGCAGTTCGCGTCGTCCGTCTTCGGGTCGATGCAGGACGAGATGTTGAGCGTGCCGCAGAGCAGATGACCGGGCTCGATGCAGCCGCATCGCCAGTTCTGCGATCCGAGGAAGATGCAGGGCTTCGCGGGGTCGAGGCACTGATCGCCGGGGTCGTTGCAGTTCTCGTTCGTGCCGAGCGGGGCCTCGCAGCCGTCGTCGAGGACCCCGTTCCCGTCGAAGGAGCGGTGGTCGCTGCAGGTCATCACGCACTTGCCCGCGACGCAGGCGAAGTCCGCGTTGATCCCGAACACGGTCCCGGGGCAGCGGATCCCGCAGGCACCGCAGTTGTTCGGATCGGTCATCAGGTTCACGTCGCACTGGAAGCGCGAGCCCGGACACGTCGTGCGTGAAGACGGACAGGACGTCGCGGGGCAGTAGTCGACGAGGGCTGCGTCCGGCTCGTCCGACGCCGGCGCGTCGACCTCCGTGAACGCCGGCGCTCCGCCCTCGGGCGGTCGCGCGAGGTTGAGCGGGTCCCGGTGGGAACATCCTCCGCTGCCCATCGCGATCGCGAAGGAGATGGCGGCGATCGTCGCGATCGCGATCCTACGTAGCATCACGGCTTTCCTCAGGGGACGCGGGGGGAGGAGACGAGCGATCGAACGCGAGCCGCGTACGGGCTGTCGGCGGACGACGAGAGGAACGTGCGCGCAAGGGCCTCGGCCTCGTCCCGACGACCGCCGGCGAGGAGCAGCTCGATCTCGAGGACGCGGGCTTCGTCTCCGAGGAGCTCCTTCGGGAATCTGCTCTCGTAGCCGGAGAGTCCTGCGCGCGCGTCGGCGAGGCGGCCTTCGGCGAGCGCCGCGCGCACACGCTCGAGCGCGCGCACCTCGGCGGCGAGATCGTCCGCGGCCGCCGGTGGAGAGATCGCGTGAGCGCCTGCTCCGGCAGGCACCGGCCCGCCGCCGATCGTGCGAGCGGGGAGCGGCGGCGCCTCCGGGAGAAGGTCGACGGATACGGCCTCGGGCGGAGGCGGTGCGGTCACGGACGCGATGGAGCGCTGCGCGATCGGCTGCGCGGCAACGGCCGCCGGCACCGACGGCGCCGGATCCGGCGGCGGAGCGTCGCCACGGACGACGAACAGGGAGACGGCGGCCACGGCCACCGCGACCGCGGTCACGGCTGCGAAGGTGGACGCGGCGGGCAGGCGTGGACGCGCAGCCGGACGAGCCGGCGCGGTCGCGGACGGCGATTCGACTTGGAGCGCGCGCCCGAGCGACGCCACCTGCGCCTCGTCGAGGCCGTCGCTCGACGCAGCGCCGAGGAGAGCACGCGCGAGCGGTGATGTCCTGTCGTCGCTCAGGTATCGACGGGGATCGCTCATGGCATTTCGCTCTTTCGGTCGAGTCGAGCCTGCAGCTCACGTACCTGGCGCTCGAACTGTTCGCGTGACCGCGAGAGCCTCGAGCTCACCGTTCCGATCGGGACGTCGAGCAGCGCGGCGATCTCCGACGTCGTCATCTCCTCGAGCTCGAAGAGGGTGAAGACTGCACGCATCTCGACGGACATCGTCTCGAGGACGGCGTCGAGGGTCGCGCGCGCCTCGCGCTGGCCGATCAGGTCTTCTGCGCTCGGGCTCGGATCGACGTCGGCCGAATCGTGGTCCAGGGGCACGTCGGAGCGTCGGGCCTGCGCCCGTTGATCGACGCGCCGGGCGTTGGACGCCACGCGCATCGCCGTCCCGTAGAGGAACGAGCGCTCCGCACCCTCGAGGATGAGCTCCATTTTCTGCGAGGCGATCACGAACACCTCCTGCACGGCGTCTTCGACGTCGCTCGGCGGCACACCGAGGCGGCGAAGCGAGCGCGCGATGAAGTGGACGTGCTCGCGAAACAGATCGCCGAACGAGGCGCGGGTCCTGACGGGCAGGGGCGCAGGACGCGCGACCGCGAGCTTGCGCTCGTGTGCGTTCGGAAGGGCCGCCACGCTCGAGCAATGTACGTCGGCCCGTCGTTTCATCCCTCGCGTCCGATTTTTCTCCGATGCTCAGAACAGGCGCACGGTCACGGTCGCGCCGACGCGAGCGCCGAACGGCCGGACGAGCTCGACCGTTCGTCCGCCTTCCGGGTAGACGTGCTCGCGC
>Ga0233377_1000995_pt1 | contig 11364 bp, 12 predicted proteins | sample ElkDunMinimDraft_6_FD_191540 | JGI IMG/M metagenome (GOLD analysis project Ga0233377, IMG submission 191540) | Fecal eukaryotic communites from dung pellets of Tule Elk in California, USA - Elk Dung E36 | ecosystem: Host-associated > Mammals > Digestive system > Large intestine > Fecal | place...
CCAATAATTTAGCATCAGCAATCAATTGATTTGCTTCTTCCTCTTCTTTCGCTCTTACAACGTAAGTTCCGAATTTATAGATCGATTGAGGAGTTAAACCTAAGTGACCCATAACTGGAATTCCAGCCGTTAAAATACGAGAAATCGATTCGATAATTTCTGATCCACCCTCTAATTTTACAGCATGTCCTCCCGATTCTTTCATGATACGAATCGCGCTCGATAAAGCTTCTTTCGAGTTTCCTTGGTACGAACCAAAAGGTAAATCAACTACAACCAACGCACGTTGAACGGCACGAACAACAGAAGAAGCGTGGTAAATCATTTGATCCAAAGTAATCGGAAGCGTCGTTTCATGACCAGCCATAACATTCGAAGCAGAATCACCGACTAAAATCACTTCAATTCCTGCAGTGTCAATGATGCGAGCCATTGAATAATCGTATCCTGTCAACATCGTGATTTTTTCACCACGAGCTTTCATTTCTTCTAGTGTTTTAGTTGTAACACGCTTAATATTTGTATGTACTGACATAATCGTATGTTTTATCCAAAGCAAAGCTACAAAATTTATACATTAAAGTCGGATTTAAGCGCTCAACTAAAAATCCAAATAATCACAATATTGATAGATAGTTGGATTTTAACCGATTAAAAAGCTGATGTTGCACAGTTTTCTAATTTCTGAGATTTTACTAAGCCTTTTTTTCTATTTTTGGACTAGAAATGATGCAGAAATTCAACTCCAAATCAAAATTAAACGTCACAGTTCTAGGCTCAGGCACCTCTCAAGGCGTTCCGATGATTGGCTGTGATTGTGAGGTTTGTAGATCGACCAATCCGAAAGATAAACGCTTGCGCTCATCCATCATGTTGACCATTGACGGTCTAAACTACGTGATTGATACAGGTCCCGATTTCCGTTACCAGATGTTGCGTGAGAACGTTCAATCGTTGGAGGCCATTTTCTATACACATCAGCACAAAGATCACTTGGCTGGCTTGGACGATGTACGTGCGTTCAATTTCAAGCAAGAAAAAGACATGAAAGTTTATTGCGATGTGCGTGTGGATGAAGCCTTGCACCGTGAATTTGCATATATTTTCTCTTCTTTTAAATATCCTGGAATTCCGAAGTTAGACATAGAATTAATCGACGAAAATTCGACCATTCAAATTGGAACTGACGCGTTGCAAGTCATTGAAGTGATGCATTACAAATTACCTGTTTTAGGATTTCGCTATCAGAACTTTGCCTATATCACTGATGCCAACTTTATCGCTGAAAAAGAAAAAGAGAAGTTGAAAAACCTGGATGTTTTGATTGTCAATGCGCTACGTAAAGAAGAGCATATTTCACATTTCAATTTGGCGCAAGCATTGGATTTAATTGCCGAGTTGCAACCCAAAAAAGCTTACCTAACACATGTTTCCCACTTAATGGGCTTACACAACGAAGTGAATTTGGAATTACCTGAAAACGTTGCCTTGGCGTATGATGGCTTGAAATTGGAGTTATAAATCCAACCATTTTTGATTTATATTCGTTATAATCAATAAATTAATAAAGCCATGAAAACTAACATTTTACTACTCTCATTCCTGTTGATACTTTCTGCGTGTAAAAAGAACAAGGAATACACCGTAAAAGGAAGAGTTTTATGTTCTTGCAGCTCTTGGTGCGAAGAAAAGGAATTTCAATTGTATCAAGACAACATAACACTCACTGGCATTGGAGGGGTACTCACATCTTTCAAAACTGATCAAAATGGTTATTTCGAAGTAAAGTACAAAGCCAAAAATAGATTTAAAATCAAATTACGTCAGGGTTCGATAATTATGGATGAAATCCCCATTTATAAGAATGTTGATCTCGGTACAATTTACTTAGAACCGATAATAAAAGACTTTTCGATCAAGCTAACTGTTAGCAACACCTACACATCAAGTGATACACTTTATTATTATTTCGGAACAGAAACAACAACTGTCAATCCGAACTATATTTTCAAAGCAGCTGGTCCGTTTACAAATGGAGAATTAGAAGTTATTCAACACTACATGTTTCATGAAAATGTAATCAAATACGGTGAACCATCGAATCTGCAATTCAATTACTTTCTAAATGACCTCAGTGCAATTAAGTCAATTTATTTACCAATAGAACCCTGTGCATCTCCCCAAATTGATGTGGTAATACCGGTGCAATAGTTTTTTTTGTTGGGCAGCTATTTCCGTGCTCCGTTCTCGCTTTTTCCAAAGAGCTCCACTCAGCCCGGGCTGTGAAATTAGAAATAGGAAGTTAGAAATAAGAAGTTAGAAATAAGAAATATGAAGTTAGAAATAAGAAATATGAAGTTAGAAATATGAAATACGAAGTTAGAAAAAGGTAAATGGAGTTGTCATCCTGAACATGTCGAAGGGGCAAACCACATATCTAAATATTCCTTATATTTAGTTGATTATAAATAACTAGCTATGAAAACCTATTGTGTATACATTTTAAAATGTAGAGATAAGTCTTATTAAACTGGGATCACAAATAACATTGAACGACGGTTCAAAGAGCATCAAAATGGAATACATAAAAAATGCTACACCTTCAACAAACGGCCACTAGAATTGGTGTTTACAGAAGTTTTTTTTGATGTGAACCAAGCTATTGGTTTTGAAAAACAAGTAAAAGGGTGGACCCGAAAAAAGAAAGAAGCAATTATCAATGGTCGATGGGATTTACTTCCTGGGTTACCTTCTTCGACAAGCTCAGAGTGAAAATCTCTTCGTCAAAATCATCATGACAGCAGGTTTTGAGAAAAAAAAATGAAATTTTCGAAGCAGAATCCTCGGACTTTTCACCAGCGAAAGTGGGCTGCTTAGCGTAATCGCGACCCTCCGGAAAATTTATTTGGAAGAGAATAGGTCATAGCGTGAAGCTAAGAGCAGAACCACGGTGCGTAGCATTCGCCTTTGAAAAGGTCTTGACTTTTTTGCAACCTTTTGCGTCAAGGCAAAAGTTGAAAATCTAATTTGCAAAAGAAACCAGTCTTCTTATGCTTTGTCAAACTCATCATGACAGCAGGTTTTGAGAAAAAAGAATGAAAATTCCGAAGCAGAATCCTCGGACTTTTCACCAGCGAAAGTGGGCTGCTTAGCGTAATCGCGACCCTCCGGAAAATTTATTTGGAGGAGAATAGGTCATAGCGTGAAGCTAAGAGCAGAACCACGGTGCGTAGCATTCGCCTTTGAAAAGGACTTGACTTTTTGCTACCTTTTGCGTCAAGGCAAAAGTTGAAAATCCAATTTGCAATAGAAAAAAATCAATCCAACAACTCTCTAAGCTCCGTCAATTCCTGAACTTTCTCTGCATTTCCAGCTTGCTGAAATCCACTGATAAGGTTTGTAAGCATGCGACGAATGATCATCGAGTTAGAACAAGGTTCAAGGTATTCGCGCGACATTGGAATATTTAATTTCTTGACAAAAGCAGTAATTTCTTCTTCATCGAAGATTCCGCCTTGCGAAAAAGCATTGATGTAAAACAAAACACCGCTGCGATTATCACTATTGAAATAAGCATTGGTTCCATCTTCATCCATGTATGCCAAAACAAAATGATTTGGAAGATTAACACCGTAAACAGGCATTTCCAAGGTCTGTGCAACAATGCTATAAATGATACTCAAACTCAAAGGATTGCCCTTTCTTGTTTCAGTTACAATGTTTAAATAAGAATTGGAAGGAGAATGGAAGTTTTTAGAATCACCTTTAAAACGATACGTTTCGTAAAAAATCTTGTTTAAAGTGTGAACTTTTTCGAACGCCGTCATTCGAGGATTCATTTCCAACCACGCTTTCTTTCGCATTTCGATGAAGAACGAGCGAATGGCGTTATCATCCAAACTTGGATACTGGTATTTAGCAACAACTAAAGCGCCTGAAAGTAAATCTTTGTCACCACTAATCCAGTTTAGAAGCTGCTTTTTTGTGTCTGAAAATTGAATGTCATGAATCAACAACTCAATGCGATTGAGGAAAATCAAGCCGTAGTCCTTTTCGCCCCAAGAATTTTCCAAAAAAGGAATCGCATCTGGACCGTACTGCATCAAGCGATCGCGGACATGCATAAAGATGTCTTCATCTGGATCGTCAATCAGATGTATTAAGGCTTCTATTTGATTGGTGTTTGACATTGCAGCAAAGATAGAGTAGAGGAACGCTGCTTTTGCTCTTGAACTAATTAGTTTATCAAATGTAAGTTGTTAATTATGTTGCTCAAGCTCCAATTTTAAAGGGTTGACACCAATTTTACTTGTTGAAGAATAGTTATTGATACAAATACAATCCGCCAGTATGTAAAAACACAACCGTTGTGTTGTCAAATGATGGGTTTTCGATCGTTTTTAATAAACAATAAAATGCTTTTGATGTATAAGCTTCATCTAATGGAAGTTGTAAATTTTTATCGCAATATTCAATAAAAGAAATAAGCTCCTCAGTCGACTTCGCATAACCACCAAAGTGGAAGTCAGGATGAAATTGAACAACTTCAAGTATTTCTTCAATTAAATCATCTTCAAGTCCTGATTTTAAATAGAGTTGAGTCATTTCTTTTTTTGAATCAAAACCTTTTAAAGCAGGTACAACATGTATTTTCTGCTTTGTAACTCCTAATGCCAATCCTGCACTTGTTGTGGCTGTTCCTTGCGCAACAAAAAGGTGATCGAACGCTGGTAACTCCTTAATGATTTCTTGGCAACCGATCATTCCGTAGTACGTTGCACCTCCTTCTGGAACGATGTAAGAATTGGGATATTGAATGATTAATTCTTCATAATATTCCTTCATTCCACGCAGTGCATAGTCTTCTCGCGAAATAAATTCCAATTGCATTCCAAGATCAGCGCATCTTTTTAGTAAAGGATTTGAATCAGCAGTTAATTCTTCACCGCGCACCAAACCAATACATTTAATTCCCAATTGATTGCAAGCACTCGCTGTAGCTAATAAATGGTTGGAGTAGGCGCCACCAAATGTTAGAATCTGTTCCTTTCTAGTTTCCTTAAAATGCTCAATGATGTACTTCAATTTACGCCATTTATTTCCAGACACTTCAGGGTGAATTAAATCATCTCGTTTAACAAGAAGGCGAATGTTTCTAGCTTTTAATTCATCTAATTGAATTTCTTGAATGATAGATTTTTCGGTATCAAATAGCATTTTTCCTACTTTAATTTCATTAATTTTGCAGCATGAGCGATGATATGTCAGGATTTTCTAAAAAGAAACGTTGGGAGGATGATGAACATTATTACACTCCAGAAGGCTACGTTGTTTTTACTGAGAAATTCCACCTCAAGCGTGGCTACTGCTGTAAAAGCGGTTGTAGACATTGTCCTTATGGCTTCGATAAGAAAACGGGATTAATCAAACCAAAGAAAGATTAATCTTCCGCTCGAATGCCGTTTTCAGGAACTTTTCCTGTGTATTTACTCAGACTTTTCTTGATAAATTTAATGTCTTCTTCAACGTTACCTGTTGGAGTAAATAGCTCATCCCAACCACCAGTTTTATTTTTGTAATCAATGTACGCCATATAAATTGGAACGTTTGCTTCTAAGGCAATGTAATAAAATCCTTTTTTCCAATTGGCATTGTATTTACGGGTTCCTTCTGGCGTAAAAACTAAAAACATATTGTCATTTTTCTCAAAATGTTCAACAGCGGCATGAACCATGTTGTTTTTCTTATGTCGATCAACAGGAATTCCACCCATTTTGCGCATAAACCATCCAAATGGCGGTTTAAACAACTCTTTTTTGATCAAAAATTTCGTGTTTACCCCGTAATAAGAAAAGGTAAGTTTTCCAATCACAAAATCCCAGTTTGAAGTGTGCGGTCCCATGCAAACCACGCATTTACTAACTTGTGGCGGTTGCTTGTCAATTTTCCAACCAAATAAACCAAGAATGAATAAACCGATTTTTCCCATGTGCCAAAAATAGAAAAAAGATATTAGAATATGGATGAAATCCAACGGAATGATGCACTTAAAATATGGATGTAGGTTTCGTTGTAATTACTATATTTGTACTGCAACAATTAAAAATCCACCATGAAACAATATCACGAATTACTGCAACACATCCTTGATCACGGCGTTAAGAAGGAAGATAGAACAGGTACTGGAACAATTTCAGTTTTTGGTTATCAAATGCGTTTTGATCTATCGGAAGGTTTTCCAGTAGTGACAACGAAGAAATTGCACCTTCGTTCGATTATTCATGAATTGTTGTGGTTCTTGCAAGGCGATACAAATATCAAGTATTTGCAAGACAATGGTGTTCGTATTTGGGACGAATGGGCGGATGAAGAAGGCGATTTGGGACCAGTTTATGGACATCAATGGAGATCTTGGCCAGGGAAAGATGGTCAGACAATTGATCAAATTTCTAAACTGATTGAGCAAATCAAGAAAAACCCAGATTCACGTCGTTTGATCGTTTCTGCTTGGAATGTTGCAGATGTTGACACAATGGCTTTGCCTCCTTGTCACTCAATGTTTCAATTTTATGTTGCTAATGGTAAATTGAGTTGTCAGCTGTACCAAAGAAGTGCCGATACATTTTTAGGAGTTCCTTTTAATATCGCTTCGTACGCTTTATTGACGATGATGATCGCGCAAGTTTGTGGATTAGAAGCAGGTGAATTTGTTCATACATTTGGAGATACGCATTTGTATTCAAACCACATTGAACAAGCGAAATTGCAGTTAACACGTGATATTCGACCATTGCCTCAAATGAAAATTAATCCTGCGGTAGATGATATTTTTGGATTCAAATTTGAAGATTTTGAATTAGTAGGTTACGATCCACATCCACATATCAAAGCTGAAGTTGCTGTATAAGTTATGAAAGTAGTGTTGATTGTTGCCATGGATCTTGATCGTGGCATTGGAAAGAACAACGATTTGATGTGGCATTTGCCCGCTGATATGCGTTTCTTTAAAGAAACTACAACTGGACATGTCGTTGTGTTAGGTCGAAAAAATTATGAATCCATTCCAGAACGTTTTCGTCCACTTCCAAACAGAGAAAATGCTGTATTGACAAGAAACATATCTTTTGAAGCTCCAAATTGTATTGTATTTCACACTTTAGAAGAGTGCTTGAATCATTACAACAATGAAACATCACGCACTATTTTCATCATTGGTGGAGGGGAGATCTATAAACAATCTTTAGAATTAAATGTAGTCGATGAAATGTACATCACGCATGTTAATCACAGCTACGGCGCTGATACTTTTTTTCCATTATTTAATGAAAACGAATGGAGCAACGAAGTGATTCAAAACCAATTAATTGACGAAAAGCATCCCGTTTCATTTGAGATTAGACATTACACAAAAAAATAGTTTTATTCTTATTTTTTTAACCCTTTTGGATTGAGACACGTTATCAAGGTAGTTAGTATTATGGTTAGTAATAGTTATCCTACCTTTTGATATTCATATTTATAACCTTTTAAAAACAGTAGTAAATTGCTTACTACTGTTTTTTTATTTCATTTTCGCTAAACCAGCAATCGATTGACGCGCGATTGGATGATAGTTTTTCTTTGATTTATCAAACAGTTTTAAAGCGAACGTTTTGTCACTTTCATATCGACTATGAAATAAAGATTCGTAAAGCGGTTCAATGTATTTCAAACGACCAGTTCGGTTCAAAAACTTCTCCATACTAGGGCGCACCAAAGTATATCCACGATTGATAGACAACAAATACCACTCAAACATGATTTCTGAATTCCCACAATCCTTAAACGATAATTGTTTGTCGATTGCCTTCATTTCTTTAGGAGTAATGTCAGCAGGTAAATGGCGAATGAAAGAAATCCATTCTTGCGTTGTGCGATCTTCACGCTTGATTTTCTTAAACTTACTTAATACTTTAGGTTGATCTAATTTCTTCGCAAAATCCTGGATTTTATCCAAACGTTCTGATTTTACTTCGATGCAGTTTTTTGGAATGCCCGACGAATAGATCCATTCAGCAGTATTGAATTTTAAGTCCTTCTTTTTCAACAAATGCTTGTCTAAATACGCTATAAATTCTTCCGTTTTCAATGTTTTAAATGAAAAATCATTGAAATAGTTTTTAATAAATTGGTCAAACGTTGGTCTTCCAACAAGTTCTTCCAATGTTCGCAAGAAAAATGCACCTTTTATGTAGGCTATATCTGTCAAACCTTCATCAGGATTACGTTGAAATAAATCAAGTTTTAATTTCGTATCCTCGTCATCAAGTTTCTTTAAACTTCGTTGCAATTCTTCAAATTCAATCACTTGGTGAATGGCAGCAACATCTTGACCATACAACTTTTCCATGATTCGATTTTCAAAGTATACAGTAAAACCTTCATTCAACCAGATATCTTCCCAAGAAGCATTTGTTACCAAATTACCAGACCACGAATGCGCCAACTCATGTGCAATTACACTTACCAATGATTGATCTCCCGCAACAAGCGTTGGGTTTAAAAATGTCAAACGTGGGTTTTCCATTCCTCCAAAAGGGAAGGAGTAAGGCAAAAGCAATAAATCGTACTGATCCCATTGATAGGTTCCGTAGATAGATTCTGCTGCGTCAATCATTTTCGCTAAATCTTCGAATTCATGTGCTGCAGCTTCGATTAATTCAGGCTCTGCATAAATCCCACAATTTTCACCCAAAGATTTATATTCCAAGTTTCCGATTGCAATGGCTATCAAATAAGAAGGGATTGGTTGCTTCATTTCAAAATGATATTCACCCTTCTCATTTTTTTCAATTGGATTGTTAGCACTCATCACTGCTAAGAATTCATTCGGAACCTTTACGTTTGCACTATAGGTGATACGGTTGGAAGGGCTATCTTGCAATGGAATCCACGAGCGCGTTAACACTGCTTGACCTTGCGAATACATGAATGGATATTTTTTTCCTTCAGTTAATTCAGGGGCAAGCCAATCTAACGCTTCTGTTTTATCCGTCGTTTTATAATAAATATTGATGAATTGTACAGATGAATCGATGGCAACCAATAATGGCGCACCTAGGATAGGATCATGTTGACCAATAACATAATCGGTCTCTTTTTCCTTTTCTTTACCAACGGTCACTTTTTGAATGTCCAGATACTTAATGTCGAAAATCGCAGAATCAGTTTCTTTTAATTGCTCAATTGAGTGACGAGCTATTCCATAAATCGTATTGTTTTCGAAATTTACATCTAAATCTAGGTGGAGGTGTTTGGTTTTTACTTCATCTAGATTTGCATGGGAGTGCAAGTCAACACGATTGTTTGGTCGCGCAGGAACAACTTTATCTTCAACTTCTTTTTTTTCAGAACAGCTTAAAATAGTGGAAATTAGAGAAATAAGGAAAACTGAAAGCATAGCCTTCAAATACTGTTTCATTTTTTTAGTGAGTTTTAAGAAACAAAAATAATTAAATTACTTTACGGTTCTGATTTTCAGTTTATTTGATTTGAACTCCAACAGGGCAGTGGTCTGACCCATGAATATCATTATAAATCATAGCGTCTTCAATTCGAGGAAGGAAGCTTTCTGAAACCAAAAAGTAATCAATTCTCCAGCCTACATTCTTTTCACGTGCTCCACCACGATAACTCCACCAAGTATATTTTATGGTATCACCATGGATTGCTCTAAAGGTATCGACTAAACCATTCGAAGTAAACGCGTTCATTCCATCGATTTCGGCCTGCATGTAACCAGCCGATTTATTATAATTTTCTTTTGGTCGAGCTAAATCAATCGCTGCATGTGCCACATTAAAATCACCACAAACAATAACTGGTTTTGTTTGCTCTAAATTTTTCAAATAAGCCAAAAACGCTTGATCCCACGTTTGACGGTAATCCAATCGTAACAATTCGCTTCCAGAATTTGGAATATATGCTGTAATCAAATAAAAATCTTCAAATTCCACTCCAGTCACACGACCTTCATTATCATGTTCAGCGATTCCTAAATCCTTGAAAACACTTATTGGCTTTATTCGAGTAATGATTGCCGTTCCTGAGTAGCCTTTTCTTGTGGCTTCATTTCCATACACTTCATATCCGTCCAAGTCCCTTACAGCTTCGATTGTTTGTTCAACCGTAGCTTTTGTTTCTTGTAAACAAATAACATCTGCGTCCACACGTTTCATGTCGCTGATGAAATCTTTTTTAGTAATGGCTCTGATTCCGTTTACGTTAAAGGAAATAATCTTCATATCACACTATTTATCGAAGGTGTGAAGATAAGTAAATCGATTAAATAATGGAATTAAACACGCTTTAATTGAAATGTTGATTGATGAAATTTGCCAGTTTTAATACAAAATCAGTGCTGTTTGCTTGATTCCATCCACCGTGTCCTTCACCCGGATACATCGACCTTTCATTGTAAACTCCTTTGGCATCCAATTCATTGTGCAAACGATTCATCTGTGAACTTGGGATTAAATTATCATTGTCACCATAAAATGAAATTGTTTTTGGTGAAGTTGAACTGACAGCTAAAGCAGGACTCACTTCAGCATGCAACGAAGGATTTTGCGTGTAGGTATACGGACCAACCAGATATGAAAGACCATATTCAAATACAGGATCTTCTGTGTACGCCGGATCTGTAAAATCTACTGGCCCAACCCAATTACAAATTCCTTTAACCTCACTAGTTGGATCATATTTATAACCATACATTAAAGAAAGGTGAGCACCAGCTGAGCCTCCAATCATAAAAAACTGGTTTGAAACATTGTATTTAGGGAGTTTTATATGCTCTAATGCTGCTTTGATATCGTTGATTTGCTTTGGATAACCTGGACTAACCAGTGTAGCTAATCGATAGTTTAAATTGATAATTGCATGATTAGGATACAACGTTTTTAAATTATCAACAAACGAAATAAAATCAGACTTATCGCCAGCATTCCAACCACCTCCATGCACGAGTACGAAAACCTTTGTGGAACTTGAATTTCGATTTTTAGGCAAGTAAATATCCATTTTTTGCTGGTTGTCAGAGCCGTATGAAATATTGCTTAGAGAATAAGCTTGCTCTATTTTATAGTTTCCATCTGCAATGTTTTCTTTGTCTTTTTTACACGAAGTAAAAGTTATAAGTGCAACGATGGTAATTGCGAAAATCAAAGTCAAATTTTTCATATAGTATTCGTTTTATGGTAATTCAAATATAATTCATTTTAATACAATGTTGGAAAAACAGTAATAAATAGCAATGGCATAGTGAACAAATATTGAACGATAGCTCTGTTTCATTGCATGGGATGTGAATTGTTATATAATTCT
>Ga0233377_1000996_pt1 | contig 11361 bp, 9 predicted proteins | sample ElkDunMinimDraft_6_FD_191540 | JGI IMG/M metagenome (GOLD analysis project Ga0233377, IMG submission 191540) | Fecal eukaryotic communites from dung pellets of Tule Elk in California, USA - Elk Dung E36 | ecosystem: Host-associated > Mammals > Digestive system > Large intestine > Fecal | place...
ACGGCGACCTGCACCTTCATGATTGTCGATGTCCGCACAGGCTTCATCTACGGCACGGGCGAAACCACCGCGACCGGTGATCAGCGCTCAAATGTCTGGGGCTCGTCCAGCGCCATTGAGGCGGCGCGCCTGGCCGCTGAACGACAGGCGTTTGAGGACGGTATGAGCGAAGTGGCGCAACTGTGGACGTCGATCGTCGCCACGCACGCTGGTCGAACACCCGGCTAGGCGACCCTTTCGGGCAGCCTCTCCAGCCAGTCGCCCAGCGCTCGCGACAAAGCTTCGGGCTGTTCCAACGGGATCATGTGGCCGCTGTCGGCGATATGAACCAGCGTCGCGCCGGCGATGCCGCGATGCAGCTCTTCCGCCTCATCCGGGCCACGCAGCTGATCGGCGTCGGCGGAGACGATCAGGGTCGGCTGGCGGATGTCGCCCAGCCGGTCCAGATCTCCGGTGCGGACCATGGCCGACTGGCGGTGGAAGACTTCGCCGCCCAGCCTCAGCCCCATGTCCCGAACCCGCGCCACCATCACCGGATCATCCGATCGATCAGGATGCAGGGACGAGGCGATGGCGGTGCGGCTCAGCCCCTTGAAGGCCTTGGGCGGGGTCTTCAGGGTCGAGCGGCGCTGACGGATCATCTCGTCGGTGTCGCCGCGCGCCGAGGTGGCGATCAGGATCAGGGCCGTCACCCGCTCCGGCGCGGTGCGCGCCATCTCCCGCGCCACATAGCCGCCCATGGAGAAGCCCACGGCCACGAACCGCTCGGGCGCGTCGCTGAGGATGGCGGCGGCCATGGTCTCTATGTCCTCGCCCCGGCTCAGATCGGCCGTCTCGACCGGGCCGAACGACGCCAGGTCGTCGGCCATGGCGTCCCACAGGGCCGCATCGGCCATGAAGCCGGAAATGAGCAACAGGGTCATGCCGCGTCTATAGGCCTGTCCCTTGGCGGGCGACAGCGCCCGGCGGGGGCGCTATGAGGCGTGCCGACTGTTTCCGTGATGCGAGCCGCCATGCCGACCTTCTCCTTCGACGCCCAGGTCACCGCCGCCCTGTTCGATGACACAGGCGCCGTTTTTGCGCTGGGCGACGGCTCGGTGCGCTTTGCGGGCGGTGAGTTCAACGCCGCCCATGACGGGGCCATACTGTGCGCCGCCGTCCACCCGTCCGGCGACGGCATCGTCACCGGGGGCGACGACGGCCGGGTCATCTGGCATCGGCGCGGCGAGGCGGGCCTGCTGGCGACCAGCGTGCGCGGTCAGTGGGTCGACGCCATCGCCGCCTCACGCGACAGCGGCCTGATCGCCTTCACGACGGGCAAGACCCTGTCGGTGATCGACGCCAAGGACCTGCATTTCCGCCGCGACTTCACCCATGAGCACACCCTGTCGGGGGTGGCCTTCGATCCCAAGGGCCGGCGCATCGCCGCCTCGACCTACGGCGGCGTCGCCCTGTGGTTCGCCCGTATCGAGCAGCAGAAGCCGACGGTGATGAAGTGGGCCGGGTCGCACACCGGCGTGGCCTTCTCGCCCGACGGCGCCTTCGTCATCACCGCCATGCAGGACAACCAGCTGCACGGCTGGCGGCTGAAGGATCAGAAGAACCTGCGCATGGGCGGCTATCCGTCCAAGGTCCGCGCCCTCAGCTTCCTGTCGCGCGGCGCCCTTCTGGCCACGGCGGGGGCGCAGGGCGCCGTGCTGTGGCCCTTCATCGGCGCCAATGGGCCGATGGGCCGCGAGGCGACCGAGATCGGCTATGACGAAGGCAGTCTGGTCGCCCTGGTGGCGTCCCAGCCCGGATACGGCCTGCTGGCCGCAGGTCTGAACGATGGTCGCGTCTGGCTGGCCGATCCGGCGGGGCAGGGCCTGAACTTCCTCAAAGCGGACAAGGGCTCTCCCATCGCCGCCCTGGCCATGAGTCCGGACGCTGACCAGATCGCCTGGGCCGATGAAGACGGCGCCGCCGGCGTCTTCATCCTGTAACTGCTTGCATCGACAGCGTGGCCGTGGCGATCATCCGGCCATGAAACCGCAACGCGCGCGCAAGGCAGGGCTGGGACGCTGGATCGTGCGCCTGTGCGCCTGGGGCGCGGCCTGGGTGCTGGGCGGGGTGCTGCTGTTCGCCGTCGTGCCGCCGCCGCCGAATGTCCTGATGCTGTCGCGGGCTGTGGCGGGCGACGGGCTGGACTACCGCTGGCGCTCGCTGGACCGGATATCGCCGCGTCTGGTCCAGGCGGTGATCGCGTCCGAAGACGCCCGCTTCTGTTCCCATGACGGTTTCGACTTCGACGCCATCGAAAAGGCCATGCAGGCCAATGAGCGGGCCGAGGCGCGGGGCAGTTCGCGGCGACGCGGCGCCTCCACCCTCAGTCAGCAGACGGCCAAGAACGTCTTCCTCTGGCCCGGCCGGGACTGGATCAGAAAGGGCGCAGAGGCCGGCTACACCCTGTTGATCGAGACGGTCTGGACCAAGCGCCGCATCGTCGAAGTTTATCTGAACGTCGCGGAATGGGCTCCGGGCGTCTATGGCGCCGAGGCAGCGTCGCAGCACTGGTTCGGCAAGAGTGCCTCAGATCTGACCGCCAATGAGGCCGCGCGCCTGGCCGCCATCCTGCCCAGCCCGCGCCGCTACAGCGCCTCGGCTCCCGGCCCCTACGTCCGCCGTCGCGCCGCCCGCATCCAGGCCGCCATGGGCACGGTCAGGAACGACGGTCTGGCCGGGTGCGTGCTGTCCTGAAACGCCGCCGAGCTTGACGTCTCGCCCCCGCCGGTTCCACCTACCGCTCGGAAACGCGTGGCGTCTCAAGACCGCGCGAGGAGAGGATACGCCATGAAACGCACCCTGATGACGGCCGTCGCGGCCTGCGCCCTGATCGCCGGAACCGGCGGAGCCGCACCTGCGCCCGACACCTCCGTCCCCATCCAGACGCCTGCGCCTGCTGCGGCGGCCCCCGCCACCGCCGAAGCCGCAACGGCCTTCGTCGCGGAGGCCGAGACGCGCCTGGCCGCCCTGAGCGAAGAGGCCGCCCGCATCCAGTGGACCCGCGCCACCAACATCACTTTCGACACCATGTGGCTGGAGAGCCGCATCAACGCCGAATACACCGAGCTGCAGGTCGAGCTGGCCAACGGCGCCGCCGCCTTCAACGACGTTCAGGTTCCTGACGATGTGCGGCGCAAGCTGAACCTGCTGCGGCTGGGCATCGTCCTTCCGGCGCCTAACCGCCCGGGCGCCGCGGCGGAACTGTCGGACATCACCACCCGGCTGGATTCGACCTACGCCACCGGCAAGTTCGACTATCAGGGCCGGCAGATCACCCTGGACGACGCCACAGCCCTGATCGCGGAGAGCCGCGATCCTGCTGAGACCAAAGCCCTGTATGAAGGCTGGCGCACCATTTCGCCGGTCATGGCCGACGACTACGCCCGCATGGTCGAGATCGCCAATGAAGGCAGCCGCGAGCTCGGCTTCGCCGACACCGGGGCCATGTGGCGCGCCGGCTATGACATGGAGCCCGACGCCTTCGCCGTCGAGACCGACCGGCTGTGGGAGCAGGTCAAACCCTTCTATGAAAACCTGCACTGCTATGTGCGGGGACGCCTGAACGCCCGCTACGGCGACGCGGTTCAGCCGGACCAAGGCCCGATCCGCGCCGACCTGCTGGGAAACATGTGGTCGCAACAGTGGGGCAACATCTATGACGTGGTCGCCCCGACCACCGGCGGAACCTCAAGCTACACCCTCGATAATCTTCTGACCGGGGCGGACTATGACGCCGAGCGCATGGTCAAGACGGGCGAGAATTTCTACGTCTCTATGGGCCTCGATCCCCTGCCTCAGACCTTCTGGGAGCGCTCGATGATCACCCGGCCGCGCGACCGCGAAGTGGTCTGCCACGCCTCGGCGTGGGACCTCGACAACCTGGAGGACATCCGCATCAAGATGTGCACCCAGGTGAACGGCGACGACTTCTACACCGTCCACCATGAGCTGGGGCACAACTACTACCAACGCGCCTACAAGGATCAGCCCTTCCTGTTCAAGAACGGGGCGAACGATGGTTTCCATGAAGCCATCGGCGACTTCGTCGGTCTGTCGGCTCTGACCCCGACCTATCTGAACCAGATCGGTCTGTTGCAGACCACGCCGGGTGAGGAGGAGGACATTCCCTTCCTGCTGAAGATGGCGTTGGACAAGATCGCCTTCATGCCCTTCGGCCTGATGGTCGACCGCTGGCGCTGGGATGTGTTCTCGGGCGAGACCTCGCCTGCGGAATACAACGCCGCCTGGACCGCAGACATGCTGAAATACCAGGGGCTGGTCCCGCCGGGAGAGCGTCCGGCCAACGCCTTCGACCCTGGCGCCAAATACCATATCCCCGGAAACACGCCCTACACCCGCTACTTCCTGGCCCACATCTACCAGTTCCAGTTCCACCGCGCGGCCTGCCAGCAGGCGGGCTGGACCGGGCCTCTGCACCGCTGCTCCATCTACGGCGATGAGGCCGTGGGCGAACGCTTCAACGCCATGCTGGAGATGGGCCAGTCACGCCCGTGGCCCGAAGCGATGCAGGCCTTCACCGGCGAGACGGGCAACGACGCCTCGGCGGTCGCGGACTATTTCGCCCCGCTGAACACCTGGCTGACCGAGCAGAACCGCGGCAAGGACTGCGGCTGGGAGGCTTGAAGATCAGAGTTCGTTAACTCTCGGCGTTGAGGTCTCTCTTAACCGGATCGCGTCAGGGTGGTCGGGACTGTGGGGCGGAGTCCGCCCTGCGCCCGGCTGAGAGACGACCATGGAACTGCGCCAGCGAATGACGGAGAGCCTTGCGGCCCTGTGGGATTCCTGGGGCAGCTTCATGCGCCGGGCAAACGCCGATGCGCGCGGCAATGTCGCCATGCTGTTCGGTCTGGCCCTGCCGGTGCTGCTGATGATCGTGGTCGGCGCCATCGACATCAACCGCGTCTCGACCGCCAAGGTGACGCTGCAGGATGCGCTGGACGCCGCCACCCTGGCCGCTGCGCGCTCGCCCTACACCGCACAGGATGACATCCGCCGCGTCGGCATGGATGCGCTCAAGGCCAATCTGGAAAACTATTCCGGCATGACCCTGCTGGAAGACGAAACCACCTTCGTTCTGGTGGACGAACAGGTCGTCGTCGCCGACGCGCGGGTGAATGTGAAGACCCTGGTCGCCAACATCTTCCTGCCGCCCTACGGCCAGTTGCTGGACGACTACCTGCCGATCGGGACGCATGCCGAGGTGAACCGCTCGACCAAGGATATCGAGGTCGCCATGGTTCTGGACATCACCGGCTCGATGAGCGGCAGCCGCATGACGGATCTGAAGTCCGCCGCCAACGATCTGGTTGATCTGGTCGTTCAGGATGACCAGCGCATCAACCGCACCCGTATGGCTTTGGTGCCCTATTCCATGGGGGTCAATCCGGGGACCTACGCCGTGGCCGCACGCGGCGCGCCGCGCGGTCAGACGACCATCACCGATGCTTCTTGGATGAGCGCGGGCTGGTCGGCCAAGACCATCGGCGGGGTCTCCATCGCCAACCCGGGGGCGATCACCGTCAACAATCACGGGCTGGTCACGGGTGATTTCGTCTGGATCAGCGGCGTGGCGAACACCAATTCAGGGTCCGGCAGCAACCTGAGCACACTCCTCAACGACAGGGCGTATCGTGTGGTGCGCACCTCGACCAACGCCTTTACGCTGGAGAGCTGGAGCGGAAGCAGCTGGGCGGCGGTCAGCACTTCAGGACGCAAGGCCTATACGGCCAACAGCGGTTCGTTCCGCAAATGCCAGATATCGACCTGCGAGGTCGTGGTCACATCCACTGGTCATGGTCTGTCCACCGGCGAAGCGGTGAGGATCGCCGAAGTCCGCGGCATGACCCAGATCAACAACACCGTCAGCGACGGCGTCTCGACCCAGACCAACCTGTACCGGACCATCACCCGCCAGTCGGCGAACACCTTCTCGGTGAACGGTGTCGCGGGGGCCAGCACCTCCGCCTATGACTCGCGCGGTTACGTCCAATGTCTGGAACAGAGCTGCCAATTCTACAAATTCAACAATCTGTCCAACGGTTCGCTGCGCATCCAGCCGATCACCAACTGTGTCAGCGAGCGTGTCGGCGCCCGGGCCTACAGTGACGCATCGCCGTCATCAGCGCCGGTGGGCAATGTCTATCTGGCTCCCGACAACCCCTGCCTGGCGTCTGTGATCCAGCCGCTGACCAGCGACCGCGACGTGCTTCACGGCCAGATCAACGGCTATGCCGCCGTCGGCTCCACAGCGGGTCAGATCGGGGTCGGTTGGGGCTGGTACATGATCTCGCCCACCTTCGGATCGATCTTCCCCGCCGAGAATCGACCTGATCCCTACGCTGCTCAAGGTCTGCTGAAGGTGGTCATCCTGATGACCGACGGCGAGTTCAACACACCCTATTGCAACGGTGTCGTGGCTGGATCGGCTTCCGGCAGCGGCTCGACCGCCAACCACATCAACTGCGCGGCGACGAACGGCAATCCTTTCGCCCAGTCGGTGACCATGTGCACGGCCATGAAGGCCCAGGGCGTGATCGTCTACACGGTCGGCTTCGACATCTCGGGTGGGACAGACACGACGCCGAATGTCGTCGACACCGCCAAGGAGGTGATGCAGCGCTGCGCCACCTCGCCCGAGCACGTCTACCTGCCCGAGAACGGCGCATCCCTGAAGACCGCTTTCGGCGCCATCGGCCGCAGCATCAGCCAACTGCGGATATCCAAGTAGGGACGTAGACCGCCCCCGCGACCGCTGCAACGCGCCGCCGTGGGGCGAGCTTCAGCGCTTGATGACGGCGCTCAAGCAGCGAGCGACCGCGTCGCGAGCGATAGCGCCCCTTAAATCAGCCTGATCTCCCTCAGGCGCTCGGTCAGGAAGTCCTCGGCCATGATGGCCTTGCCGACATAGCGGTCGGGGTTCTCGGGCGTGACGGTCGAGGGCAGGCTCTCGATGACGAAGTCCGGGTTGAAGTGCAGGAAGAAGGGCGTCGAATAGCGGGCGAAGCTGGCCCGTTCCGGCGCCGGGTTGATGACCCTGTGGCTGGTCGACGGCAGGACATGGTTGGTCAGCCGCTGCAGCATGTCGCCGATGTTGACCACCAGAGCGCCCGGCGGCGGGGCGATGTCCAGCCATTCGCCGTCGGCGTCCTTCAGCTGCAGGCCCGCCTCTTCGGCTCCCAGCAGCAGGGTGATGACGTTGATGTCCTCATGGGCGCCCGCGCGAACGCCTGAAGCGCCAGCCGGCACCGGCGGATAGTGCAGCATGCGCAGGATGGAGTTGCCCAGCTGAACCTTGTCGGCGAAGAAGTCGTCGCCCAGATCCATGTAGCGGGCGATGGCGCGCAGGATCTTGGCCCCCAGATCGTCCATGGCGCTGAACATGCCGTACAGGTGGTCGCGGAAGCCCTCGACCTCGGTGGGCCAGACGTTGTCGCGCATGTATTTCCGATAGGGATGGCCCTCGGGCAGTTCGCGTCCGACGTGCCAGAACTCCTTCAGATCGACCGTCGCGGCGCCCTTGGCCGCCTCGACCCCGAACGGCGTCAGGCCGCGCGCGCCGCCCGTGCCGGGCTGGTGATACTGGCGCTTGGTCTCTTCGGGCAGGGCGAAGAAGGCTTTGGCGTCGTCGATGGCAGCGTCGATCACCGTCTCATTCAGCCCATGGTCGGCGATGACGGCGAAGCCGTAGCGTTTGAACGAGGCGCCCAGCTGATCCGAAAAGGCCTGGAAGTCGGCGTCATGCAGACGCATGGACACGGGTTCGATGCCGCGGGCGGGCGAGGAAGAAGAAGTCTGGAGCGTCAAGACGGGAACCTCAAAGGGCGATTTCGGCTTCCATACGCCTGCGCCCGCAGCTTGGCAAAAGCGGGGCGTAGGGTGAGCCTGAACCCTTGTCGTGCGTTCAGGCCTCATACATGTTGGAACCTTGACAGTAGGGGCCGCGTTTCAGCGCCAGTCGACTTTGCAAAGGATCATCCCATGCGCGCCAAACTTCTCATCACCGGTGTCAGCATCGCCGCCATGCTCGGCGCCGCCGCCTGCACCACCGCCGACCCCTACAGCTCGACCCCGCGTCGCAACAACACCGCCACCGGCGCCATCGCCGGCGCGCTGGGCGGCGCTGTTCTGGGTTATCTGACCAACACCTCCAGCGGCGAGCAAGGCCGCAAGAACGCCCTGATCGGCGCCGGCATCGGCGCCCTGGGCGGCGCGGCCGTCGGCCAGTACATGGACCGTCAGCAACGCGCGCTGGAAGCCGAGCTGTCGGGCAGCGGCGTCGGTGTGGCGCGTCAGGGCGACAACCTGATCCTGCGCATGCCGTCGGACGTCACCTTCGCCACCAACCAGTCGAACATCGACGGCCGCTTCCTGTCGACGCTGGACGACGTGGCCCAGGTGCTGACGCAGTACGACCAGTCGACCATCGACGTCATCGGCCACACGGACTCCTCGGGCGGCGACGCCATCAACCAGCCCCTGTCCGAGCGCCGCGCCTCGTCGGTCGCCTCCTATCTGGTCAGCCGGGGCGTGATCGCCGAACGTCTGTTCGTCGCCGGCCACAGCGCCAATGAGCCGGTGGCCTCCAACGCCACGACCCAGGGCAAGGCCCAGAACCGCCGGGTCGAAATCCTGATCCGCCCGTTCCGCGGCTAAGGTTTTCAAACGACATGAGATGAAGGCGGCGTCCTGCGGGGCGCCGCCTTTTTCATGGCTGCAGTCCGTCTTGCAGTCATGCGCGCCAGATGCTCTGAAAGACCTCTGTGATGCAGCAGGAATCAGGCGTGGGCCCGGATCATCAGGAATTCATCCAGGCGTTGACACTGGCGGCCATCGCCCTGGTCGCGGCGGTGCTGACGGCGGTCGTGGTCATCGGCGCCGGCCAGATGCTTCTACCCTCGGCCGCGATCGCAGCGGCGGGGCAGGGCGCTGGTCAGGCCCGGCCGATCGAACTGTAGCGGAAGCCGCGCGCGCGGATGTCGTCAGGCCGGTAGACATTGCGCAGATCGACCATCACCGGTTGGCGCAGCAACAGCTTGACGCGGTCCAGGTCCAGAGCCCGGAACTGGTCCCACTCGGTCAGGATGACCACGGCGTCGGCGTCGACCACGGCGTCATAGGGGCCGTCCTTGTAGACCACGTCGGGCAGAAGCTTTTTCGCCTCCTCCATGCCCTCGGGATCAAAGGCCTGCACCACGGCGCCCGCCGCGATCAGGGCGGGCACGACATCCAGCGACGGCGCGTCACGCATGTCGTCGGTGTTCGGCTTGAAGGTCAGGCCCAGCAGGGCGACGGTCTTGCCCTTCAGGTCGCCGCCCAGGGCCTGCGCCACGCGGTCGGCCATGGCCTTCTTGCGGTCGGCGTTGATGCTGACCGTGGTTTCGATCAGGCGCACAGGCGCGCCCGCGTCATTGGCCGTCTGCACCAGGGCCAATGTGTCCTTGGGGAAGCAGGAACCGCCATAGCCCGGCCCGGCGTGCAGGAACTTGGCCCCGATCCGCTTGTCCAGGCCGATGCCGCGCGCCACCTGCTGCACATCGGCGCCGACGGCTTCGCACAGGTCGGCCATCTCGTTGATGAAGGTGATCTTCATCGCCAGGAAGGCGTTGGCGGCGTATTTGGTCAGTTCCGACGTGCGCCGTCCCGTGAACAGGATCGGCGTCTCATTCAGGTTCAGCGGGCGATAGAGTTCGCGCATCACCCCTTGGGCACGCGGATCCTCGGAGCCGACCACCACGCGGTCGGGGCGTTTGAAGTCCTCGATGGCGGCGCCTTCGCGCAGGAATTCGGGATTGGAGACCACGGCGAAGTCGGCGTCGGGACGGCGTTCGCGGATGATGCGCTCGATCTCGTCGCCGGTGCCGACCGGGACGGTGGACTTGGTCACGACGACGGTGAAGCCCTCGATCAGGCCGGCGATCTCCTCAGCGGCGGCGTAGACGAAGGACAGGTCGGCGTGGCCGTCACCCCGCCGTGACGGCGTGCCCACGGCGATGAAGACGGCGTCGGCGGCGCGGATGGCTTCGGCCCCGTCCAGGGTGAAACTCAGGCGCCCATCGCGCACATTGGTTTCGACCAGATCATCCAAACCGGGCTCGAAGATGGGGATTTCGCCCGCCTTCAGCCGTTCGATCTTGGAGGCGTCCTTGTCGATGCAGGTCACGTCATGGCCGAAGTCGGCGAAACAGGCCCCTGACACCAGGCCGACGTAGCCCGTTCCGATCATTGCGACGCGCATGCGGGATCACCCTCCAGACAGGATTTGCAGATAGCGAGCGGCGAGCGGGATTACCACCCCGATGCCCGGCCCCTGCACAGCAAACCGCCCGCCTCCTTGCGGAAGCGGGCGGCTTTCAGTTTCGGCTTCCGAAGGAACCGTCGGCGGGAGGGGCGCAAGGCCCGTCCCGCCTTCGGGTCTTACTGGAAGTTGATGCCGATGGTCGCACGACGGTTCAGCGGCTCGCGCACGCCGTCAGCCGTGGCGCGGGCCAGAGCGGTTTCGCCCTTGCCGTCCAGCGAGATCACGCCGCCGTTGACGCCCTGGGCGACCAGAGCATCACCCACGGTGCGGGCGCGGCGGTTGGACAGGCCGACGTTGTACGCCGCCGAACCCGAGGTGTCGGCGTGGCCGACGACCAGGATGCGCGTCGGGCGGCCCGACTTGGCGTAGTTGGCGGCTTGCGTCACCACCGACGAGGCTTCAGCCGTCAGGTCCGAACGGTCCCAGTCGAAGTAGACCACGAACTCACGTGCGGCCGGAATGACCGGAGCCGGAGCCGGCGGAGGCGTCGGGCGCGGGGTCGGAGCCGGGACGGGCGCGGGAACCGGTGCGGGCGGCGGCACATAGGCCGGCTCGTCAGCGCCGAAGGCGTAGCGCAGACCCAGGGTCAGGGTGTGGCTGTTTTCGAAGCGGCCCTCGAACGGACCCACGGCGGGGTTGCCGGCGGTCACATAGGTGGCGAACTCCATGTCCGACATCAGGTAGCGGTAGGTCAGGTCCAGGTTGGCGCGGTCGCCGAGGCGAACGGCCACGCCGGCCAGAGCCTGAGCCGCCAGCTTGGTCGAGCTGTCGTCGGCGCTGATGCCCACGCCGCGGTTGCCGCCTTGCGTGCCGACGAACTTGGTCGAGATGTTGGCCACGCCGGCGCCCAGGCCGACGAACGGACGGAAGCCCCAGTCGGCGTTGCCGAAGTCATAGATGACGTTGACCATGGCGGTCGCCGTCTTGACGTCGCCGTTCGGGGTGGCGCAGACGCCAGCGGCCGGCGTCACATTGCACACGCCGTTGGGCACATTGCCGTC
>Ga0233377_1000998_pt1 | contig 11355 bp, 8 predicted proteins | sample ElkDunMinimDraft_6_FD_191540 | JGI IMG/M metagenome (GOLD analysis project Ga0233377, IMG submission 191540) | Fecal eukaryotic communites from dung pellets of Tule Elk in California, USA - Elk Dung E36 | ecosystem: Host-associated > Mammals > Digestive system > Large intestine > Fecal | place...
CCCAAATTCCACCTAAGGCAGAAAGAAGCAATACAGAAAGGGAACCTAGGATTGCCCCTTGTTGTTCTGTCTGAGCAATGGTTCCAATCAATAATCCGAACGAAGTTGCAGTTAAGCTGGTTGCTACTCCCAACATGATCAAGCCTGCGTAGCTATCTCCTAAATCTAAAGCTGGAAGATCGATTAATGGCATGAAGTATACTCCAACCAACATCATAGTGAAGAATTGAATGGTACATATTAGCACATATACTAATAGTTTCCCTGTAATTAGCTGACTGTATTTGATTGGCATGGTATGCAAACGAAACGCACTTCCATCCCTTTTTTCTTTCATAATATTATTTACCGTTGATACTACGATAAAGAATATTCCAAAGATTGTCCAAGCAGGAACGTTGTGTTGAACAGCATTTGGGGTAATTCCTCTCTCTAGTTTTGAGGCAAATTCTTGCTTGTATTTAACAATTTGTGTGCGTTCGTAAGCGCTTGTTGGTTGTGTGGCTCCATCTGGGATGATGGACGCAATCTGTTCTGAAAAAGATTCGAACATGACCTTCGTCTTCATTGCAGCGATGAATTCGTGTAAGTTACTTGTAACAGTAACAACAATAGAGTTTTTTGCAACGGGATCGATGATTAAATTAATTTCCACACTATCAATAGCTGCTTGACTAGCTGCGGCATCATATGTTCCCATTGTTTCATCTACCAACCCTTGAACGCTCGTTCTAATTTTTGCTGTTGCATTTTCAGGAATTACGACAGCTACCATAAATTTTCCTTCGCTCACAGCTTTTCTTGCTGATTCGACGGTTGGCGTTTTACCTTTAATATGTTCATGGAGTACACAAAGATTGGAGTTTTTCAATCCATTTTTGATTGAAATTCCTAGCGAATCTTTATCGTTATCAACCAGAAGTAAGGGAACTCCTTCCTCTTGAACCGCATGAAATGCAGCATCTTGGATAACTGTCATTACTACAATTAAGACTAGCGGCATGATGAATAAAATACCTAACCCGATCATATCGCGGGATAGCATTCTAAACTCTTTGGTGATAATGGCAATGAATTTTTTCATTAGTCGCGAAGCTTTCTTTTAGTTAGTGCTAAAAAGACATCTTCCAAATCTCGTGCATTTTTCGTTTGTTCGATTAAAGTTATTGGCGATCCAGTAGCGATGATTTTACCTCCATCAATAATTCCAATAGTATCACAGAAATTTTCAGCCTCAGCTAAGTGGTGAGAGGTATAAATGATGGTCATTCCATTGTCGTTCAATTCCTTCAACTGTTCCATGATTTTCATGCGCGACTGCACATCAACACCTACTGTTGGTTCGTCTAAGAAAAGTAATTTAGGATTGTGAAGAATACTTGCAATAAGATTAATTCTTCTTTTCATTCCGCCCGAAAAGTGTTCGATCCGTTTATTTGCGGCGTGCGAAAGTTCAAATTTATCGAGCCAAAAATTGATTTTAGTTGTCAATTCCTCGCCATGTATATCGTACATTGCACCATAAAATTCTAGGTTTTCACGTGCAGTTAATACGGAGTATAGTGCTATATCTTGAGGGACAACACCAATTTCTTTTTTTAAGAATTCAAGCTGTTCGTGCAACGATTTCCCCTTGTAGAGAATGCTTCCGCTTGTTGCTTGAACGATTCCACAAATGATGGAAATCAAGGTCGTTTTACCAGCACCATTTGGTCCTAATAATCCATAAACTTCACCTTGTTGTACATTTAATGAAATCCCTCTTAAAGAAGGTTCAAATGCGCCAAGATACGTTTTATGTAAATTTTCAATTTGTAGTATCGGAGAAATCATAATTTAAGTCACCCATCAATTCTTATAGGTGCATGAAATCCTTTTTAGCAAGTAATTCATCTTCTGATTCACGGAAATCTGGATCATCAACACAGCAGTCAACAGGGCAAACAGCAGCACATTGTGGTTCGTCATGAAAACCTACACATTCAGTACATTTATCAGTAACGATGTAGTAAACATCCATATCAACTGGTTCGTTTGTGTCGTCAGCCAATAACTCTTTACCATCCAATGTTGTAATCATTCCAGTTAATGAAGTACCATCCGAATAGCGCCATTCAGCACCACCTTCATAAATTGCGTTGTTTGGACATTCTGGCTCACAAGCTCCGCAGTTGATACACTCATCCGTAATAATAATTGCCATCTCTCTACTCTTAAATTTGTTGCAAATATACTGAGATTGAATGGAATTTTCTGTAATTGGGCAAATAAAATTCTGTCATCGGAACATAGCAGTAAAAATTTCGATTCTAATAGTTCTATCAATTTCACGTAAAAAATTTTATTTCCCGTTTATAAATAACATAATTGTGTTAATTTTTAATACATTAGGAGTTGTAAAGTTTTTGATAACCAACCTTTTAATTGATTCCAATGAAGCTAATATTGAACTCTTCCTTACTGTTTTGGTTGTGCAGCTTTATTTTGGGAATTCTAGCTTTTTTATCGGATGTTGGCATTGAATTGTTAGGGGTATGCTTCTTTTTTTTTATTCTTGGAATTATTCTGTCTAGAACCTATGCATCCTTGTCGTTTTATGTGATTTGTCACGCACTTTTCTTCGCTCTAGGTTATGTTTCAATTGAGCAATGGTTTCCCGTCAAAAATAAGCAGATCGTTAGCGAGGAAATCTTTTACTATGGTATCGTAGAGCAACAAATGAATGAAGGCGAAGTTTGGAGTTCTAGTATTGTGAACATACAATTTGCGTACGATCAGGAGAAAAAATGGATGTCCTTGAATGAAAAAGTTGTATTGATGACTGAAAATGATGGACTTTCAATTCTAAAAAATGATCGAATTGTTTTTAGTGCTCAGTTAAACGAAATTACAGTCCGTAATAATCCGGGCGAATTTGATGCACGGAAATATTACGTTTCAAAAGGAATTCGCTACAATGGTTTTTCTTCAAAAGACGATTATCAATTAATTGATCACGTCCCTTTGCCTTGGTTTGAGCAGATTTTGGTTGATAGTAGAAACTATTCGACGCAAATTTTAGATAAATGGGTTGGACCAAAAGACGCTCCTTTGATTAAAGCCATTTTATTAGGAGATAAAAGCGATTTAGATGTTGAAACCAAACGCGTTTTTATGAATACGGGGGCGATGCACATGTTGGCAGTTTCTGGAATGCACATCGGATTAATTGTTGTATTGCTGATTTGGATATTTAAACGTTTGTTCTTTTACCGAGGTAGAGTAGTGGCGATGATCTGCATGATTGTTTTATTGTGGTTTTACGCCTTTTTAACTGGTTTCTCAGCATCGGTTGTTCGAGCAGTTGCTATGTTTACCGTGCTCATTGTTGCTCAATTACTAAAACGAGGATATCAGCCCATCAATTCACTGAGTGTAGCAGGTTTTTTTATTTTATTGGTTGATCCGCTGGCTATTTTTGATGTAGGATTTCAACTGTCTTTTCTTGCAATGCTAGGAATATTTACTGTTTATCCACTTCTTGAAAATGTGTTGCAGTTTAAGAATTACATTTTAGATCAGGCGTGGCAAGGAACCGCGATTGGCTTAGCTTCACAAGTATTTACTGTCCCAATTTCTATTTATTATTTCAATCAATTTCCAAATTATTTTCTAGTAACCAATTTTGCTGTCATGCTATTTTCTGGAATAATGCTTGGCTTGGCTATCGGTTTACTCGCAATAGGTAAATTGGCTTTACTTTCTATCCCAGTTGGGTGGTTTTTGGCACTTTGTTGCTCGATGTTAGTTGGTTTTATTGCTTTTGTTGAGTATTTGCCTGGCGCCTTAGCTGTAGGGTTTTCTCCTCATTGGAGTTGGGTCATTTTAACCTACATTTTTTGTTTTTTGTCGCTTGCATGGATGGAACGAAAACGTTGGATTTTACTTTTAACTTGTTTAGTTCCAATTGTAATTTGGTTGCAGGCGAATCGATTTGAGAACTTAAGTAGACAGGAAGTCGTTTTCTTTAATGCGTCTTTTCCTATTGTTTTAGTCAATAATGGAGCATCCCAAGTTTGCTTTTATGCTGGTTTGGAAAAGGGGAAGAAGCAAGCCGAAAGGGCAATTGGCGATTATCAGAAATTACATGCGGGCGAAGTAACATTTATTCCTTTCAGTGATGATGAAGTTTCCGTTTATACAGCGAAAGACTCAATCTTTATTCTAAAAGAAAATGGTTGGATCGATGTTCAATTTGGTACACATAAATTGGCAATTTTAACATCACTTAAAGTCGATTTAAGTCAATTTGATAAAGATGTAAAATTGGTTTCTATACGAGAGAATTTGGATCCGGCGTTTAGATACAACTTATCAAATGGTGCTTTACGATTTCCTTTGGATTGAATTAATTGAGTGCATTCAAGTTTTGTAAGATTGCCTCGTCAGCAGGAAATACTTTCAAACCTTCTTCCAAAATTTCTCTTGATTTGTCCTTATTTCCAAGTTGATATTCACTCATTGCATACAAAATGTACGTTCTCGGCTCCTTCACCACATCAAATAATTGCTTTGCTGTTTGAGCGTACTTTTGATGATCTTTTTGATGCTGGTAAATCTCTAGTAAATGGTTGTAAGATGCATAAAACTGTGGTTCAATTTTCACTGCGTTATTGAAAGCTGAGATTGCTTTATCGTATGATTGTGTAATCATTGCTGCGCGACCTAAATTGACATAAACATTGAAATAATCTGGTGCGATGAGCAATGCTTTTTCAAAATGTTGAATGGCTTCATTTTGCAAGGAAAGTGCAGTATTTTGATTTTTCTCAATAGCTGGATTTGATAATCCCATCAATGTCATGGCGTACATGTTATTTGCCTGAGCTGAATTTTCGAGATGTGCAATATCGTGGTTCATCAAGGTGTACGTGTTCTTCCAATGCGTATTTCTGGTAAGCGTTCTTCCAGCAAAAATCACACTTATTCCAAGCACTGCGATTCCAGCAATTCCTAATTTTTTAATTTCTAGTTTTGGAGCTATCCAAGCGATGATTCCAGCGATGAAAAGTGCAAATCCGGCAGAAGCAGTAAATGCTAAACGTTCTCCAACCATTCCTGCAACTAGTTCCACCCAGTTACTGAAAAGTAAAATACTCGCGAAATACCAAAGTACACCAATAGTAATCATTGGTCTTTTCTTAATCAAACTGATTCCAATAAAGGCAAATGCAAGGTGTAAAATTAGCGAGATCCATACTGCAACTGAGCTAAAATCTACCGTCTTGATTTTTGAATATCCATAGTAGAAAGATAATTCGATAGGGTAGAACTGTAGTTTTAAATATTCACCAAGTGTATAAAATCCGGTAGCAATTTTCTCCTCAGCCGTATGTTTTACAACCAAGGTGTTTTCGACGTATTGCAATTGTCGACCTTCTGTAATTTGAGTTTTTTTATGGTCGATAACTTTACTACTCGTATTTCCAAGGTTGTTCACACTTCCTGTTTCAGATGCAATGATAGCATCGTTGTAAGTTCGATTTTTAACTTGATCAATTGTTTGAAGTAAAAGTATTGATCCAATGACAACAATTGGAATAAAGCGAACAATTCGATTCAGTTGCGGTTTCTTGTTTTTGAAATAAAGAATCAGAATTGATGTAAGAACAACAATTACAAAGGGTGAAACTTCTTTCGTAATAAAATAGAAAGTTGCGATGAGAATAATCGTGAAAAGCAACGCCAATAGTTGTTTCTTGAATGCTAGATAGCTCAATATTGACACAGCCAGAATATACAGAAGTGATAAAATGGATGGAGCATTGATGAAATAAAGCGAAGAACCCAACAAGAAGTATGGCAGCCATATAATTAACTTTTCATTTTTAGTGTATAAATATGCCGAAAATGCACTAGCGATGTATAGTAAAACGTGGTTGTTATTAATGTATGGAATACTGTTTGGTATAAAATAAAGCATGAATATGCTTAAATAGATGGCTACTTTGTAATTGTTCTTGTAAGTCCAAATGAGACAAACGAAACTTGCAAGTAAAGCAATTTGCGAATAGCTGAAATAGTAAAATGTAAATGTTGCTATTGTTGCAACAGTCGGAATTAGCCAATGGATAATAGAATGGTTGTTAGATTTTATTTCAGCGTTTTGATCACTTTTTTGTGTTAAATAATACGTTAGTGAAATAAGAATTGCAGGTAAAACAATCATTAAAATAGTTCTGTTTAATGTGGCATCAGCTCCAATGATTGCTGCTGGAATAATTAGAATGGCACTTGAAATGATGAGTTGCTTCAGATTGATCCGAACTAAAATCAATTGAATAATTGGTAGTAGAATTGTTAATGGATAAGCGCTTTTCTTGGATAGCATCGCTAATATTGTGTAGAGTAGAATGCCGATTAATGAAGTTATTTTACCTTTTTCAATGTACTTATGGAGACAAAGTCCAGCCGAAATAATGAAGAGAAATGCAAGTAATTCATCTCGATTTTTAAGACTGTTTACAACTTCTGTGTGAATGGGGTGAACAGCAAAAATTAAGGTTGCAATTGCAATGAAAATGAGGTTTTTCTCGCCAAACCATTTTAGTAGTAGTTTGAAAAACAGCAATACACAAAGTATAAATAATACCACATTTATGAAATGACCGGCCCCAGGTGATTGACCGAATAAATCGTGTTCCAATGCAAAAGAAAGGTGAACAATCGGTCGATAACCATAAGCATAACCCAAATTGTCGCTGTAATACGACGAATTGAAGATTTCACCAATGGCACTTAAACCTTTTGATGTTAATGGATGATTGTTAGTCACCAGGGTGTCGTCTAAGTTGTAACCGTGACCAAGCGTGTTTACGAAAAGCAAAAATGTTATAATTCCAAAGAAGTAATAGTATTTTTTAAAAGGTGATTTCTTGTCTTGCTCAAGCTGCGTAACAGAAGGTTCAACCGTTTTAGTTTTGGAAGATTTTGCCATATCTTTCTTTTGAGAGTTAGTCAATTTGTGTTGAGATCCACTTGTAAAGGTGTTCAACACCTGTTTTCAATGTGTATTTTGGAGTCCAATTTAAGTCTTTTTCGATTAATGCGTTGTGCGAACATCTGCCTTGCACTCCTGTTGGACCTTCAATATTTTCGATTTCGTTCCTTTTGTTGCTAATTTCTAAGACCAATTGTGTAAAATCGTTCATAGAAATCATTTCTTCAGAACCAATGTTGTACGGTCCAGTAAATTCTGAACGCATCAATTTTGTTGCTGCATCTATGCAATCTTCAATAAATAGGAAGGAACGCGTTTGCTTTCCATCACCCCAAATTTGAATTTTCTGCTCTTCTTTGGCTTCAGCTACTTTTCTACAAATTGCCGCAGGTGCTTTTTCTTTTCCACCTGTCCAAGTAGATTCTGGACCAAAGATGTTATGAAAACGTCCAATTTTTACATTTAAGCCGTAATTTCGTTTGTACGACAAATACAATCGTTCGCTTACCAATTTTTCCCATCCATATTCACTATCGGGGTTTGCAGGATAAGCAGAACTTTCTTCACAATTTGGATTGTTTGGGTCCGTTTGATTTTCGGCTGGATATATGCAAGCAGAGGATGAAAAGAAAAGAGCTTTAACTTGCTTTTCTGTTGCTATTTTCGCAATATTTAAATTAATTTGACTGGAATTGTGCATAACATCAGCGTCATGTTCTCCCGTAAAAATATAACCTGCACCACCTACATCTCCTGCTAATTGGTACAATTCATCGATACCTTCTTCAATTACTGATTGAACAAAATTGACATCGCGCAAATCGCCAATGATAAACGAATCGGCAGGTGAGGTACTAAATTCTGGATATTTTAAATCAATGCCAATCACAAAGTAATTCTCAGTCTTCAAACGTTTTACCAAATGACTTCCAATAAAGCCACCAGCACCTAATACAATTGCTTTTTTAAGATGATTCATACTTATTTTTCTACTCGTCGCATTAATTTCCATCGAAGGTAATAAAAGTATGTCGATACTTCCTGCATCGTCATCTTTTTAATAATGGGAAATTGGTACAATGGTTCGTATTTTCTAATTGTGTCAGAATACACCTTGATTGCATCATAAAATGGTGATGTCGGATGACGAAATCGTTCCACCGTTAATGGTGTATAGTGCACAAAAATTAGTGGATCCCCATCAATTGTAAAATGATTCGTTTCATGTTTTTCCAGACGGATGTTATCACAATTCCAACCCGCGAAATTACATCCACGGTGTTTAATAATTTCTACTTTATCGAATTGAACAGGTATTAAATCCAAGTATTTTTGATCGTCATATAATCCTCTCCAAAAAGATTTTTTGACATTGTATAAACAGCATTGTGCCCACCATTCTAAAATGGGAAGTGCATTTTTATTCGCTGCGAAAAATCCAGCATTGTACAATCCAACTCTATAATTTGCCTCCAACCAGTTTTGATCTTTTTGTGGATTCGCCTTGTAAAAATGTGGTGTTAAAAGAAAATTACTTGTCTCCAATTTTTCAAAAAGAAAACCAACCGAATCATATAAAAAGATATCGTTGTCCAAGTAAATTACTTTATCGTAACCACTATTTAACAGGTACGAAACATAAACCGATTTCAATGCCCAGCGCAATTTATCGCCTTTGTACTTTTTCTTTAGTTCAGTGGCAATGTCAGAAGTTAAATCCGGTAATTGATGAAAATGAATACCTTCTTGAACTGGTTTTTCTTTGGAATCAATTACCAAGCAGAATGTTTCTGTTGCATTAAATTGTTGCACAGATTCAAGTAAAGCATAGCTTTTGAATAAGTGACTATCAGTTGATATGGTACAAATCGCGGTCTTCATGCTTTATTTTTTAGGTGTTTAATCCAATTCTTTATTCTCAGTAGAGTTGGATAGTGAATTGTTCTTAGTTGATAAAACGTGTACAAACTTCCTATCGTTGTTTGCTTAAAAACTGCATTTTTATCAAGTCCCCTCATACGCCATTCTTCATTCATCCAATGGATAAAAAGCCAGTTTTCTGGAAATTTTGCATTTCCAGTGATGAATTTATCGACTTTTTCCCACCAATCAATGGTCGATCGATCTCCCACAATAAAAGAATGAAGATTTAAATTTTCAATATGCTGATTTAGAATTTTATTCGGTAGTAACCATTCCAAGGTATTTTCATCACATTCCGCTAACGTTTGCTCATAAGCTAATCGCATAAGTTCACTTTTTGCTGGAACTTTTATGATGTTTCCAATCATAGGTAAAATTGGATGCGCTCGAAAGAAATAGGGTTCTTTGATGGTAAACGGTTGCAAGCAGGTAACATCCATGTCAACCCACCAGCCTCCATGCTCATAAAGTAATTTGTATCGAAATAAATCTGAGAATGGAGCGCCTATGCTTCCCTTTCCGATTTTATATATTGGATCGTCGAATTTTCGTCTAAAAATGCCACTTGCAGGAATTATTTCATTGGCATCGCGGATGATGACACCTTTTGGCAACTCATTTTGTAAGGGCTCATACACCCACAAATGAAATTCGTGACCAAAGTGCGTAAAACTTTTTAAAGTCAGCAACTCCATGGAACTTAGCTTGTTTCCAACCCACAAACCATGAACGATCTTGTTATCTTCGGATAAAATCATCGAATGTTGTATTGTTTAAGTAAGTCCCTGTATGTGCTCCACCTTCTGCTTTTCAATTTTGCGGAATTAATCCAATGAATACCCATCCAATCTGTTGGAAATTCATATTTATTTTTCAAATAGGGTTCGATCGTGTGCATCATGTCCAAATTAAACAAACCTAATTTACGGTAATGCATCAGCCCCAATTTTTCAATTTCTTCATTGAGAATTGTGATCGGTTTATGCCAGTCGGTATTGTCTTTTGTTACCTCTAAACGTGCTCGTTCGTAACAGTTCTGCATCAATTCACTTCCTTTAGGACATTTCATGATGTTACCAACCACTGGCAATTTCCAGTGATTTCTAAAAAAGTATGGTTCGCTAATTTCAAATGGTTTTAGACAAGTAACATCCATATCGACCCACCAACCTCCTTTTTCAAAGAGTAGTTTGTAGCGAAAAATATCTGAAAAGCCTGCGTATGAACCTTTTCCCCAATCTATATTTCCGTTTTTTTCATAACTGAAAACATCTTTTTCAGGAATAATTTCATTGGCATCTTCTACAATAATTCCTTCGGGAATATTTGCAATTGGACTGTAGGTCCACAAATGAATGGTGTGACCAAACTTCTGAAAAGATTTAAGGGTAAGTAACTCCGTTTTTCCGAGTTTTTTTCCGATCCAAAGTGAATGAAATTGATCCATCATTTTAATTGCATTAGTTGGTTCCAAATTCTCCAGCTTGTATCGCCAAATCTTTGGTAAACATGTGCAAAATTAACCTTTTGAACTGTATTGCCACCATCTTCGGTGAATTTGCAAGAATCAAAAAAATGGAGTTCAGTTTTATTTCCAGGAATTAAGAAATTCCATTCTTTGTCTAATGTTGCTTGGTTTTGTAATTCCATGCTCCAAATTGTTTCAATGAGCGAACCCTGGTCACGTGTTTTCCAAGTTGGGAGTTCAAATTTTTCTAATGTTAAGCGATGCCACAACTCTAGAAATGTGTGTGATTCATCTGTGAAAAGAAACAAGCCCCCGTTCCAATGTGTCCATTGATCACTTATTTCTTTAGTTAAAATAGATTTTATCTCATCACGCAAGTGCGAACATTTTACTTGATACGATTTACTTGCACTCATGTGATTCAAATCCAATTTATCTGCTTTATCTAAATACCATTCACCTGTTTCTTTATGAAGGTAAAATCGATTCTGTAAATGATAGAAAGTTGGTGATAATTTGTATTTTATTTTACGTAAAAAGTACGTTTTTTGTTGTTGATGCGTTGCAATGATTTGATCGATTTGCTTCAAATTTTCAGTAATAAAATCTGTTTTTTGTTGGTGTTCTTCCAAACACTGACAATTTAGCGCATATGGACTAAAATAGTCGATCGAAAAATGGTCTTTTGCAAAAATAATCGGCGCTTGATATTGGTCGAAAACCATATCAATGTCAGTTGTTAATGCTAATATGTCTGTATCCAAGTAACAATAAAAATTACCTTTCGGTAAATACCGATGGACACTTGTTTTCAAAAAAATACTTGCTTGTTGATTGGTCAAATGTTTCGGAGTAGATACATGGACGACGTTTGGAAAATCAATCACAATTTCGTTTCTATCTTTATCAGTAATGATAATGATTTCTTTTGTTGTTCTTTTCTTCAGAAATTGAATTGAAATATGCAAGGATTCCAGGTGCTCTC
>Ga0233377_1000999_pt1 | contig 11343 bp, 9 predicted proteins | sample ElkDunMinimDraft_6_FD_191540 | JGI IMG/M metagenome (GOLD analysis project Ga0233377, IMG submission 191540) | Fecal eukaryotic communites from dung pellets of Tule Elk in California, USA - Elk Dung E36 | ecosystem: Host-associated > Mammals > Digestive system > Large intestine > Fecal | place...
CGTCCCCTCGAACAAGGCTGCGAGGATCGCCGTCGGGACGATGAGGAGCAGCTGCCAGCCGAACATGCGCGGGACGCGCCGGAAAGCGCGCCGCACGCGTCCGGGCGGGACGGTCTCGTCGCGTACGGCGTAGAGCGCAGCCTCGGCGAGGAACGAGAGCGCGAGCGCGCTGACGACCAGGGCGATCACGATGCCGGCTGCGCCGAGTGCGACGAGCGCGCCCATAGGAACGACCGGAGGAGGCGCGACGCCGAAGGGGCTCGCCGTCTGCGGCTGCACGGCGCCGAGCAGCGTCCGCAGCCCGTACACGAGGGTCGCCGCCCCGCCGAGCCCGGCTTCGAGGAGGCTGCCGATGATCTGCACCGCGAGGAACGGAATGACGAGCGAGAAGAAGTGTCCGCCCAGCGCGCGCATCGCGACGCCGATCGCCTCGCCGAGGGTCCACGGCTGATCGACGTCCTCGGTCGACCAGCGCCCGCCCGGCTTCGCGGGCTCGGGCGGCGGCTCCGGCGCGCTCGCCTCGGATACGTCCGCGGCCTCGTTCTCCGGATCGTTGGTTTGCGACATACGCGTCAGGTCTCTTTGCGGAGCAGCGGGAAGAGGATGACGTCGCGGATCGAGGGCGCGTTCGTGAGCATCATCGTCAGGCGATCCATGCCCATGCCGAAGCCGGCCGCGGGCGGCATGCCCTGCTCGAGCGCGCGGATGTAGTCCTCGTCGTAGTCCATCGTCTCTTCCGCCCCCGCAGCCTTCTTCCGCACTTGCTCGCGGAACCGCTCCGCTTGATCGTCCGGATCGTTGAGCTCGCTGAACGCGTTGCAGAGCTCGCGCCCGTGGACGAACAGCTCGAACCGGTCAACGAGATCTGGCCGCGCGTCATTCCTGCGGGCGAGCGGAGACGTCTCGAACGGGTAGTCCTTGATGAAGACGGGCAGACTGCGCTTGCCGTCGCTCGCCTTGTAGTCCTCGGTCAGGAAGGGCTCCGAGAGGTACTCGTAGAGCGCGAACAGGCGCTCGCCGTCGTTCTCGCACTTCATCCAGCCCTTGCGGAGGTTGCCCCAGTCGATGGCCTTCGCTCGCGGCGAGCTCTTCGACCACTCCTTCATGCTGCCGCCGAAGTCGCCCAACGCCGTCAGCGCTGCGATGAGGCCCATGCCTCCGTCCTTGGACACCGCCTCTTCCCAGGCGGCGATCTTCGTCGCCTTGGCCGCGTTCGCGACGGCGACGTTCATCGGGATACGGGCGAACGGCTCTTCGAAGGTGAACGGCCGCTCCGCGCTCCAGCGCGCATGCGCCTCCGGCATCGCGCGGCCGAGCTCGGCGTCGATCGACCGGAGCATCTTCTCCGTGAAGTCCATGAGCTGCTCGTACGTGGCGTAGGCCCAGTAGTACTCGAGCATCGTGAACTCGGGATTGTGCCGGGTCGAGATGCCCTCGTTGCGGTAGCAGCGGCCGATCTCGTAGACGCGCTCGAGCCCGCCGACGAGCAGGCGCTTCAGGTACAGCTCCGGCGCGATGCGCATGAAGAGCTTCATGTCGAGCGCGTTGTGGTGCGTCTCGAACGGCCTCGCGACGGCGCCGCCGATGAGCGTGTGCATCGTCGGCGTCTCGACCTCGAGGAAGCCCTGCTCGTCGAACACCTTGCGCGTCGCGCGGACGACGTAGCTCCGCGCGCGGAAGACGTCGGCGACGTGCGGGTTCGCGACGAGGTCTACGTACCGCTGGCGATAACGCGTCTCGACGTCCTGGAGGCCGTGCCACTTCTCGGGCGGCGGCCGGAGTGCCTTCGTGAGGATGCGGACGCGGGACGGCTCGACCGAGAGCTCTCCGCGCTTGCTCGCCGTCAGCGTGCCTTCCGCCTCGACGATGTCGCCGAGGTCGATCTCGTCGAGGCGCGCGTAGGACTCGCCGAGGCTCGCCTCGCTGATGAGGAGCTGCACCTCGCCGGTGCGGTCACGCAGGCGGAGGAAGGAGAGGCCGCCCGTGGAGCGGAACGCGATGACGCGCCCCCTGATGTGGAAGACGGCGCCGCCGGTCGCCGCCTTGACGCGGTCTTCGGCGTATTTGCCGTCCTCGCCGCGCGCGGCCTGTGCCTTCGCGCGGAGGTCGGCGATGTCGACCGTCGTGCCGCCGCTCTTCGGGAGGACGTCGTTCGCGAAAGGGTTCTCACCGCGCGCGCGGAGCTTCTCTGCCTTGGCGCGACGGGACGCGATGAGCGCGTCCTCTGCAGATGAGCCGCTTGCTCCCGGGGCCTCTTGGCGTGCGTCGGACATGGCGAGCGGCGTTTAGCGCGTGCTCGGTGCGACGTAAAGCGTCGACAATTCGGCGGAAACACAATGGCTCATGCGCGTGAGGGCGCTCCGCTTCGGCGTCTCGCCCTCACCGTGGCCTTCCCGGCGCCTGCAGCTCGGGGCGAGCCGCCACCGATGCCCGCGCGTCACGAGGCAGTGACTCGCTCTCGTAGTGACTCGCTACCCTCGAGCTCCCGCACGTCGTCTCTCGTGCCTCTCTCGTCGCCTCTCGTGCCTCTGCGGCTCGGCCAGACCGAGCCGACGAGAAGCGTTGCGGGGGCGTGCGACGGACGATGGCACACCGCCCTGCGACCGTCAGGGGGCCTGGCACGTGTTCGCACCGAAGATGCCCGCGACGCAGGAATAACCTTCGTCGGTACGGCAGTCGCTCGGGCTCGCGCATGTCCGGAGGCACATCTGCATGCTGATGCTTCCTCCCCCGCGAGCCTGCGAGGACTGCACGCAGATGGCGGAGGGGCCGCAATCGGTCGACAGCTCCCGGTCCTTGGGGTTCGTGCTGTCCGGATCCGGCTCACCGCAGCGCCGTGTGCACATCCCGCCGGGGAACGTCTTGCCGGGGAAGCCCACCGCCGGGACGGGCGGGATCTCCGTCACGCACTCGAGGTCGAGCGTCGCATCGCAGTCGATGGTCTCGCTGCATGCCGAGCCGACCTTCCCGTCGCCCTTCGCGGCGGGGTCGGCGCTCGCTCCACCGTCGTCGCCGGCGACCGAAGCGCCCGGGCTCGCGTCCGATCTCGACGCGCCGCCGCCCGGCTCCGGCTCGAGGGGCGTGCGTTCGTCGTCGACCGAGCCGCACGCGAGCGTGAGCGCGAAGCACGGAGCGAGGAGCGCGAGGAGGATGGCGAAGCGCCGATCGTTCATCGGCCCCCGCATACCATCGACGCGGTCCGGGGGAGCACGATCGATTCGATCGTGCCTCCGGGAAGGCCATCGTCACGGCGAGCGGCTTCGGCGAGACATTGCCGGAACCGACGTGCGTGGCGTCGCCGTGGTTCGTCGAGCTTTCCTTGGGTCGTCCATGTTGCGTGCCTGGCATCGGGGGGCGATCTCCGGCACTTCCCCGCGCGCTATCCGTGTGCGTCGCTGACTGCTTGCGCACGAGGTCCGCGGGCGCGGTGCCGCAACGAGCGAGCGTCCTACGTCGCTCTACACGCCGGAATTCCTCGTCTCGTCGACACGTTGCGTCGGGGAACAAGGAAGTGGGACGGGGGAGCCAATGGGCAATTACGCAGAAGGCCAAGCTGCTTGGCATGAACGGCAACCTGATGGAGCGCGGCGCACCGACGCTCGCTCGCCTCGCGACGGCGGCGACGGCGCTCGAGGAGAGGAGCGGGCTCTGTGGACTCCCACAGGCGAGCGCATCGCGAAGACCGCCATGGCTGCGTTCCGCGCCGACGCTTCGCGTGCTGCCGGCGTGAGCCTCGAGGATCCGGCCGCTCTACACCGCTGGTCGATCGAGCATCCAGCGCAGTTCTGGCCGCTCGTCTGCAAGCACGTCGGCCTCCGCTTCGTCGATCCGCCCGTCGAAGTCACGAGTGACGACCCGCCGCCGTGCACTCGTTGGTTCCGTGGGGGAACGCTCAACTACGCGCAGCACCTCCTGGAGGGAGGGGACGACTCCGCCACCGCGATCATCGCCGTCGACGATGACCATCGGACGCGCACGGTGACCTTCGGCGAGCTGCGAGCGGAGGTGGGACGCGCCGCGGCCGTGCTGGATCGGTTCGGCGTCGTCCCGGGCGACCGCGTCGCGGCGTACCTTCCGAACGGCGTGGAGGCGCTCGTCGTACTGCTCGCATGTGCCGCGCGCGGTGGAGTGTTCACGAGCTGCTCGCCGACGATGGGTGTCGAAGCCACGATCGACCGCTTCGCACAGGTCGCCCCGAAGGTGCTCTTCCTGACCGACGGCTACTGGAACGCCGGCAAGCATCAGCGAAGCGACGCCGAGAGGCTGGTTGGCTCGCTGCCGACCGTGGAACACCTCGTGTGCGTTCCGAGCACGGGCGATATGGCCCCCACGTTCCCTTCGTGGAAGGACGTGGTGCAGACCGCGGAGCCCGACCTGCGCTTCGTCCCGCTACCCTTCGATCATCCGCTCTACATCCTCTACACGTCGGGGACGACCGGGCTGCCGAAGTGCCTCGTCCACCGTGCTGGCGGCGCGCTCCTCACGCACCTGAAGGAGCACCGGCTCCACTGCGACATCCAGAAGGGCGACGTTGTCTTCTTCCAGACGAACACCGGATGGATGATGTGGAACTGGCTCGTCTCGGCGCTCGCATCGCAGGCGACCATCGTGCTCTTCGGGGGGACGCTCTTCCACCCCTCGCGCGACGCCTTGTGGCGGGTCGCCGACCGGCTCGGCGTCACCCACTTCGGGACGAGCGCGACGCACATTCACAGCTGCCTGCGCATCGACATGCGCCCGCGCGATATCGCCGGGCTCGGCGCCCTCCGCTGCGTCATGTCCACCGGCTCGCCGCTCTCTCCCGAGGGCTTCGAGTGGGTGTACTCCTCGGTGAAGGACGACGTTCATCTCGCGAGCATCAGTGGAGGCACGGACATCGTCGGCTGCTTGATGATGGGCGACCCGACACGCCCCGTGTACGCCGGCCAGATCCAGGGCCCCGCCCTCGGCGTCGATCTCTGCGCTTACGACGAGGCGGGGGTACCCGTCGTCGGCAAGGCAGGTGAGCTCGTGTGTCGCCGTCCGCTGCCGTCGATGCCACTCCGCCTCTGGAACGACGAAGGCGACGCAAGGTACGTCGCGACCTACTTCTCGAAGTACCCCGGCATGTGGCACCACGGTGACCGTATCGAGATCACGCCCCAGGGTGGGATCATCGTCTGGGGCCGTAGCGACGCCACCCTGAAGCCGGGAGGCGTCCGCATCGGGACGGGAGAGATCTACCGTGCTCTGGAGGACGTGCCGGAGGTCATCGAGGCCCTCGCCGCCGGGAAGGAGAACGGCCACGACGTCGCCATCTGGCTCTTCGTCATGCTGAAGCCGGACGCCACGCTCGATCGCGCGCTCCGTCAGCGGCTGAGCAATGTGGTGCTGAAGCGCACGACCGCTCAGCACGTTCCGCACAGCATCTTCCACGTCGCCGAGCTTCCGCGAACGCACAGCGGCAAGGTCATGGAGATCGCGGCGACGCACGTCATCAACGGCCGGGACCTCGACAACCTCTCGGCCATCGCGAACCCGGAGTCGCTGACGGCGCTCGCCATCGCTGCCGGCGTCACGCCACGGCGCTCGCTCGGAAGGAGCTCGTCGTGATCGAGACCTTCGACCTGACCCCGAGCCATGTCGGTCTCGGCGACCTCAACGAGTTCGCGCTGCTCACGCTAGTCGCGAACACGCACTACCGGATCCTCACCCAGGGCACCAACGCAACGCCTCGCAGGATCGTCGACAAGGCCGGCGAGGCCCTCTACCCGAGCGTGTTTGCGCTGCACCTCCAGGCTCCGATCCGGCGTCCGATCGAGGCGCATGTCCTCTGGGAGAAGCTCAGCGTCGGGGCGGACGTGCGCTGCTTCGGGCGGAGCTTCCTGGATGTTCGCGGCGTGGTCGGGAGAGCCGGCGAGGTCCCGGACGCGCCGGAGAAGTGGACCAGCGCTCCGCTCCCGAGCGTGTGCTGGGCAGGCGCGTGGACGCTGAAGGGCGAAGTGGCGATGCCCGCTCCGCCCTTCGTCGCGAACGTGCCTCACGCCGCTGCACCGCCAGTGCTCCTCGCTATGTTTCGTGCGGCCCAGTCCCGAGGGACCATCGCCGAAGCGCCCGGGGCTCTGACCCCGAGCGCGCCCATCCTCTACCCGGTCGTGGCAGGACGCGACGTCGCGCGCGGCAGGCAGATGATGTTCTCGCAGTTCGTCGTCGTGATGGACCACGCAGAGCGCGTGTTCCTCACCGAACGCGTGTGGCCGTCGTTCCCGTGCGAGCTCATCGAATGCCGTACGACGCTCGAGCGGCGCATCTTCTACTTCGGAAATTGCCGAGCCGACGACGTCGTCGAGACCGTCGTCGGGGCATGCCTCGAGAAGGTCGCGCGTCCCTCCGACGAGGACCTCCCGTTCGTGCCGGGCGCCATCGTCGCGCTCACCATGGCGCTGACCGACAAGAACTCCCGGCGGCTGGTCGCCCTGTGCGAGACGAGGAAGCTGCTCGCGATCCCCTCGAACCAGGTTGGACTCCTTCGCGACGCCGAGCGAATGCTCGCGCGCCATGGCGAACACACTCCACTGAAGGAGCTAAGGCAGTGCTGAACATCGAGACGCTCGTGCACGAGAAGGTGCTTGCGATCGTTCGTCTGCGACGGCCGACTGCCCAGGCGGTCACCGCCGAGGACGAGCTGCGCAACGACCTCGGGCTCGACTCGCTCGACCTCGCCCAGCTGGGCGCGGAGATCGAGAGCGCGCTCGATGTGCCTGTCTTCGACGGCGTCGCCGTCGGCGCCATCCTCACCATCGGGGACCTGACGGCCATGTGCGAGGAGACCCTCGCGAAGACGAGGAGGGTGAGCTGATGTTGCCGGAGAAGGCCAAGGATCTGTTCCTGGCGTTGATGCGCCAGCAGGAGGCTCCGGCCGACCCGAAGGACGAGGCCGATCCATTCGCCGTCAGCCTCGTGCGCCTTCAGCCCGAGGGGAAGAAGCGACCCTTCTTCTGCGTTCATCCGGCCTCCGGGACTGTCGGCGTGTTCTTCGACGTCGCCCAGTCGATCGACCCCAAGCGTCCGTTCTTCGCCTTCCAGCCGCCTGGGATGGACGGAGAGCGCGAACCCATCTTCGATCTGCGGGCGCTCGCGAGCGGTTACCTGCGCCAGATGCGAAAGGTACAGCCGAAGGGGCCCTACACCCTCGGCGGTTGGTCGGCGGGAGGGTTGATCGCCTTCCAGATGGCGCATGAGCTCGTGGCGTCGGGTGAAGAGGTGGCGCTCCTCGTGCTCTGCGACACGGTGAACGACGATGTCTACGCGTCGTTGCCTCACACACGCCGGGAGATCGCCACGTTCATCCATCAACAGATGGCGCTGATGGTCGCGCACCTCGCGAAGCAGCGAGGAATAGAAGTCGACGTGGACGCGGCGTTCGACCGGATCGAGTCCGTCAAGCAGGGGTCAGTCCGATCGCGCGCCGATCTGATCTTCGACATGCTGCAGGAGGCAGGGCTGTTCCGCTCGCTCGACTCGCGGCTCATCAAGGTCTTCCGCAGAGTCTTCCGCGCGAATCTGGCGGCGGTAGCCCGCTACGACGCGCCGCGGGAGCCGCTCGACGCGACGATCACACTACTGCGCTGCAAGAACGAGGAGTCCGTCTTGAAGCTCGCCGAAACCAACCCCACCTACGGGTGGGCCACCAAGACGACCCGTCCTGTCCACGTGATCGAGATGCCCTCGCATCACTTTGCCCTGTTCCATGGCGACGTAGCCCCCATCACGGCACGGACGCTGAGGAACCTGCTCGACGCGGCGGAGTGACCATGAGCTGCATCTCCCACACGACGTCGCTCCTCGACGTGCTCGCCGTCTTCTTCGCCCAGGCGCTCGGGCGTCCGTCGTTTGCGCTCTCCGAGAGCTTCTTCGCCGCCGGCGGAGACTCTCTCGGCGCCGCGGACGTGCTCGCGAGGGTCGAGGAGACCTTCGACGTCGAGCTCAGGTTCCGCGACATCCTCGAGGCGCCTACACCACTTCGCCTCGCGCTGACGATCCTGCGGGTCCGAGCCAAGTCGGCCGGCCACGATCTGGCCGACGAGTTTTCCACGCTCTCGACCGAGGACGCGAGCCGATTGCTCGCGCATCTGCAAGAAGCGACGCCGTGAACGCGGCACCGTAGGCTCGTCCCGAACGACACGACCGTGCTTGCGCCGGTCCTCGACGGAGCGTCGGCCGAGCTCGATCCCCATGCCGGATCCCTCGAGCTGAGCTCGCTCCGACCTTCTCACGAGCCGGCTCCGGTGGCAGTGTCTGCGCTTCGTTTGGGGTGATGACCCCTGGAGCCGCTCGTTCATGGAGTCGTTTCGTCCGGATCGCGCCCGTGTGGCGCGCGAGATCAGCGCTACCGTTCGCCTCGCCCTGCCGCTCATCCTCGCGCAGCTCGCGGCGGTCGGGACGAACATGGTCGACGCGATCCTCGCCGGCCACCACAGCGCGCACGTGCTCGGTGCGGTCGCGGTGGGAACCAGCATCTGGTCGCTGGCGATCCTGAGCGGGATCGGCGTGATGATGGCGGTGCCGCCGTCGGTGTCCCAGCTCGACGGCGCCGGACGCCGCCACGAGGTCGGCGCGGTGTTCCGCCAGGCGATGTGGCTGGCGCTCGTGATGGGCGGGGTGCTCTGGTTCGGCGTGCGCCATGCGAGCCCGCTCGTCGCGCTCGTCGGGGTCGCGCCCGGGCTCCGTGGCGAGGTCGGCGAGTTCCTGCATGCCATCAGCTGGGGAGCGCCGGCGCTCACCTGCTATTTCGCGCTTCGCGGCCTCTCGGAGGGCCTGTCGCTGACGCGTCCCTCGATGTACTTCAGCCTCGGCGGGCTCGTCGTGCTCGCGCCGCTCGGCTACGTGCTCATGTTCGGCAAGCTCGGCTTCGCGCCACAGGGGGCACGGGGGTGTGGCATCGCCACAGCGCTGGTGCTCTGGCTCGAGATGAGCGCGTTCGCCGTCTTCATCGCGCGGCACCGGTACTACCGTGGGCTCGGTCTCGGCGAGCGCTTCGACCCGCCGCACCCGAAGCGGATCGGCGAGCTGCTCTGGGTGGGCTTGCCGATGGCGGTGACGCTGCTCGCCGAGGGCGGTCTCTTCGTGGCGGTGGCGCTGGCGATCGGAACACTGGGTGAGCAGGTGGTGGCGAGCCACCAGGTGGCCTTGAACATCGCCTCCTTCTTCTTCATGGTCCCCCTCGGGCTGGCGATGGCGATCACCGTGCGTGTGGGCCATGCCGTCGGTCGCGGCGACGCTCGAGGTGTTCGCTATGCCGGCTTCTGCGGGATCGCGCTGACGCTCGCCACGCAGACCTTCTCGGCGGGGCTGATGCTGAGCATGCCCCACGTCATCGCGTCCCTCTACACACGTGACGTCGGCGTGGTCGCGACGGCGACCGAGCTGATCGTCCTCGCGGGCTTCTTTCAGCTCTCCGACGGGATCCAGGTGGCGTCGAACGGCGCGCTGCGAGGGCTCAAGGACACTCGCGTGTCGATGGTGATCACGCTCTTCGCCTACTGGGGCGTCGGCATGCCGGTTGGATGGTGGCTCGCGTTCCAGCGCGGGCTCGGCGCGCGAGGCATGTGGATGGGCCTCATCGCGGGCCTGAGCGTGGCGGCCGTGCTGCTGTTCACGCGGTTCTCGCGCACCTCGTTCCGTGAGCGCTGGCGGCGTTCGGGAGCCATGACGTGACGCTCGCGTCGAGATGCACCAGCGCGCCGTCGTCACATCGACGACCTCACGGGCAGGGGTTCGCCGTCGGGTCACACGTCGTGCTGCACACGGAGTTGCTGGGCTCGTAGGCGGTGCCGTCCTTGATGCAATACGCACCAGTCAGCCACGTGTTGCCGCCACCGTGATTTCCGATCGCCTGTGTGCACGCAAACCCGCTCGGGCAGGCGCAATAGGTGTCGCCGTCGTTCGTCTGCCCGTCCGCGTTCGCGCAGCGGCATGACCAGTACATCGTATCGGCTGGCCTTCGATCTGTGCATTGTGCAGGCACGGCTCCCTCGGCGGGAGCTCCTTCCGGCGTCGTGCAGGCAGGGGCGCCCGTCGGCGGTGTTCCCGTGGCGTCTTGCCCGTAGGGGCACGTCGAGCGTCCCTGGAAGTGGTAGGTCAAACAAATGGGCTCTCCGGATCGCTGCGCCCCTTGCTCCTCGACGTTGATCTCCCCCGTTGCGAACCCGGGAAAGTCCGGCTTGGCTTCAGCACTGGGGATGCAGCGCTCGCCGATGGTTCGCGTGGCCCCGTACGCGTCGAGCGCACTCGCCTGTTTCGTGTCGGACGAGGAGCTGCCACACCCTGCGATGAGAAGGGCGAGCACGACGAGGCCTGCGGTGGAGACCGTAGCGACAGATCGAAATCGTAGGTTCGAGCTCATACCCCGCCGATGGCCGGTTCGACCGACAACCGTCGCGCTGCATTGCAGCAGCCAGGAGGTCACCCCGACATGGTGAGCCCCGACGTGCAAGAGCGACTTCGACGGCGATCGCTGTCCCGCTCGGGATGGGGGCGCCCACGCTGACGCAGGACGGCCCGATGTCGACCTCGCCCCCGGCCTCGTCCGGGTGCCAGGAGCCGAGAGCGTGCACATCGGATAGACTCACTCCATGCGCGTGCGGCTGCCGATCCCGAGCCTCCTGGCTTGCGTGCTGCTCGCCGCATGCAACGCCGTCGTCGGGTTCGGGGACCTCGAGAAGGTCTCAGCGGGTCCGTCGGACGCCGGCAAGGAGGAAGAGGCCCCGGCGCGCCCCGACGGGGGCCGAGTGCTCGACGGCGCACCGGAGAGTGGCCCGCCGGCGACATGCGATCCGACGAAGCCATTCGGTGCACCGAAGCCGGTGGCCGGTCCTGTCAACAGCAGCGGCTACGAGCGATCGCCGACGTTGACCGCCGACGAGCTCGTCATCGTCTTCGATCGTTCCGTGAACCTGAACGCAGGCACCATCTTGATGGCGACGCGCAGCTCGCGCACCGAGCCGTTCTCCGCGCCCGCCGAGGTCCCGGAGCTGATGCAAGGTCTCGCGGACGTGCAAGCGATCGGCGGACCTTCGATGACGAGCGACGGGCTGACGCTCTTCTACTTCGGCGAGCTCGCGTCGGCCGACGACGCCGACATCTTCAGCGCGTCACGCACCGTCGTGACCGCGCCGTTCGGAGGTCCGCAGAAGGTGGCGCGGGTCGGATCGAACTCCGTCGAGGTGTACCCGTCCGTGATGCATGGCGGCGGCGAGCTGTGGTTCACGTCCGAGCGACTCGGCGGGGTGACGCGACACCTGTTCCGGAGCGTGCGCGATCCGGTCGGCTTGTACGAAGAGGCGACGCTCGTCAGCGAGCTCA
>Ga0233377_1001000_pt1 | contig 11335 bp, 14 predicted proteins | sample ElkDunMinimDraft_6_FD_191540 | JGI IMG/M metagenome (GOLD analysis project Ga0233377, IMG submission 191540) | Fecal eukaryotic communites from dung pellets of Tule Elk in California, USA - Elk Dung E36 | ecosystem: Host-associated > Mammals > Digestive system > Large intestine > Fecal | place...
ACCGCCCGCGGCAAGAGCACGCTGCACAACGCCGCGCGCGAGCCCGAGATCGTCGACCTGTGCAACCTGCTGGTCGCCATGGGCGCCGAGATCGAGGGCATCGGCACGTCGGATCTCACCATCCACGGCGTGCCCCGGCTCCACGGTGCGACCTATCGCGTCATGCCCGACCGGATCGAGGCGGGCAGCTATGCCTGCGCCGCCGCGATCACCGGCGGCGACGTGATGCTGCAGGGCGCCAGGATCGAGGATATGGAAGCCACCGTCGGCGCGCTGCGCGACGCGGGCGTCCATGTCGAGCCCCGCGGCGAAGGGGCCAATGCCGGGATCTACGTCGCCGCCGACGGCCCGTTGCGCGCGGTCACGCTGGCGACCGCGCCCTACCCCGGTTTCGCCACCGACATGCAGGCCCAGCTCATGGCGCTGCTCTGCCGCGCCGAGGGCGCGAGCGTGCTGACCGAAACGATTTTCGAGAACCGCTACATGCACGTCCCCGAATTGAACCGCATGGGCGCGCATATCCAGACCAACGGCCGCACCGCGATCGTCCATGGCGTGCCGAAGCTGACCGGGGCGCAGGTCATGGCGACCGACCTGCGCGCTTCGATGAGCCTCGTCATCGCCGGCCTCGCCGCCGAAGGCGAGACCCAGGTCCACCGCCTCTACCACCTCGATCGCGGCTACGAGCGGCTGGAAGAGAAACTCGCCCTCGTCGGCGCGGATGTGGAACGCGTCGGCGACGAATGATCGTTTTCAGCAACGTTGAAGCGGCTCCGGCCCGCGACCGTTTCGACGAAGCTGAACCCAGCGCCTGAAACCTCTCGGCAAGCGCGGCGTTATGCCCTCGTATTCAAGAGGAGCATGACCCATGCTGTTGAAATTGGCTTTCGCCGGCGCCGTCGGTTACGGACTCTACAAATACGCGACCAAGCACAAGCTGATCGAGCCTGCCGCCCTGGCTCCCGGCGAAGCGGCGGGGCCTGCCACCGGTGAGGTCCGCAATGCCGGACCCGCGGCGATGCGCAGCGATCCACCGCAGTGGGACCGAATCGACGAGGCCAGCGACGAGAGCTTCCCGGCGAGCGATCCGCCCGCGGTGAACCGCTTTACCTGATATGGTCCGCCGCCCGCGCCGTCAGCCATAGCCGGATCGCTCCGGCAAGGCCCGGCGGCGCGTCGGCATCGAGCCGTTCGGCATCGATCCGCGCGACAAGCGCGTTGAGCGGCAGGCCCTCGGCCTCCGCCGCTGCCCTGAGCAGATCCCAGAACAGCGGCTCGAGACTGATCGAGGTCTTGTGCCCGGCGATCTCGACCGATCGCTTGACGGGCGGATGATAGAACGGCTGAGCCACGCCCAGGCCTAGTACATGTGCTGCCCGCCGTTGATCGACATCGTCGAACCGGTGATGAACGCGGCATCGTCCGAAGCGAGGAACGCGACCCCGCGCGCGATCTCCTGGGCATGACCGAGGCGACCGACCGGAATCTTGGCGATGATCTTGTCGAGGACGGGCTGCGGTACGGCGGCCACCATGTCGGTGTCGATATAGCCCGGCGCGATGGCGTTGACGGTGACGCCGAACTTGGCCCCTTCCTGCGCCAGCGCCTTGGTGAAGCCGTGGATCCCCGACTTGGCCGCGGCGTAGTTGACCTGGCCGTACTGCCCGGCCTGCCCGTTGATCGAGCCGATGTTGACGATGCGCCCCCAGCCGCGCTCGCGCATGCCGGGGAACGTCGCCTTGGCCATGTTGAAGCAGCCGCCAAGGTTGATCCGCATCACCTCGTTCCAGTCATCGAAGCTCATCTTGTGCAGCACGCCGTCGCGCGTGACGCCGGCGTTGTTCACGACCACGTCGACCGGGCCGAAGCGCGCCGCGATATCGACGCAGTTGTGGAAGCAGGCCTCGTGATCGCCGACGTCCCAGCGCGCCGCGGGAATGCACGTCCGTTCGGTAAAGGCCTTGGCCTTTTCCACGTTGCCCGCATAGTTCGCGACGACAGTGTAGCCTTTTTCCTTCAGCGTGAGCGAGATCGCCTCGCCAATGCCCCTCGTACCGCCGGTAACGATTGCAACGCGTGCCATGGACCTGTCACCCTTTCATCATGCAGTTGCGGGCGGCCACACGGGCGACCGTCCGAATGGAACTCGTTTGATCGAAGCTATCAGAAACGGAACTGCGTGCCGACATAGACGGCCTGGTTGTCCTGCTTGCCGTCGGTGGTCAGCGGCAGCAGACGTTCGCGCTCTTGCGAATAGCGCACACCGGCGGTGACATCGAGGTTGCGCGTCACGCGATAGGCGCCGCCAACGTCGACCCGGTCCTCCTTGTCGCCCGCGAAAGTTCGCGGTGCGCGGCCGGCAGCCTGTTTCTCGTCGATGACGATGCGCGGGCTGAAGCGCGAATCTTCGGGTTTCGCCCCCGGCGCCAGGCTGAAGCGGGTAAGATCGGGCATCTCCGCCTTGCGGCTGTCGGCGGGGGGCACGAGGTTCTGGCCGAAGTTGTGATAGCCGCGCGAAACGCCGAGATTGAACGCGTTCGGCGCGATGCGCACCGGACTGACGGCAAGGTCGATCGGATCGCGGTGGCCGAGCACCGAAATACCCTTGGCCGCCAAGGGATCGACTCGAACCGCGACGGTGATCGATCGATCGGGCCGATTCGGGGTCTTGGCCGGGGTGAACAGATAGAGACGGCCTTTCGCCAGCGAGCGCAGCGGTATCGGCCGCGCCAGTTCCGCCTGGCCAGAATCGGCCAGCGGCCTGCCGCCGCCCGATGCGGGCGCGGGCTGTTCGGGCTCGAACCCGGTGGAAAATGCCAGAACCGCGCTCGGCAGAGCCAGAGTCACGACCGCGCCGGCCAGCAGCACGCCAGCGGTGACACCGCCTTTCGTGCCGTTACCCGCGCTGATCATACGCAATTCTCCCTAGGCCTTGCACGGCGGTTCGATATCCGAATCCGCAGCAATCATAACGCTTTCAAAAGCTGTTTGCACCTTAACACAAGCTGATCCGCGCACCCAGCGCCCCTTTGGGCGACAAGATCGGCGGGGCGATCCCCCTTTGGAGACGCGGCGGCCGGCGCCAGCCCGCAACGGTTCCGTTCAGGACGCGTTTAGCCGCCACGACGCACCTAGCCCTTGCTCGCCACTTGAGCCCGCCCACTTGCCGCACGGCACGGCGCGGCTATAGAGGCACGGCACGGCGCGGCTTTTTCCCGCCTATCCCGGCTCGATTACAGGATGTGGACACGACGATGACTGGCAGCACCGAAACCGGCCGACCCCTTCCCCGCACGCTGGTAAAAGTAGGGGTCTGCGCGATGCTCGGCCTCGCGCTGGTGGGCTGCGGCGGCAAGAAACAGGGCATTCGCTCGGACGTTGCCGCCTCGAAGGTCACGACGATCGGCGTCAACGGCTATCTGTGGCGCGCGAGCCTCGACACGCTGTCGTTCATGCCGCTGCTGCAGACCGACAGCAACGGCGGCGTCATCGTCACCGACTGGTACGCCAATCCCAGCAACCCGGGCGAGCGCGTCAAGGTGACCGTCACCATCCTCGACCAGGATCTGCGCGCCGACGCGCTGCGCGTCGCGGCGAGCCGCCAGGTCGCCCAGGCGGGCGGCTGGGTCGATGCCCCCGTCCAGGCGGCGACCGTGCAGAAGCTCGAAGACATCATTCTGACGAAGGCCCGCGACCTGCGTCGCAGCGCGATCGGCGGCTAGGACACACGACCATCATGACTGAGCGTTTCGATCCGTCCGTGGCAGACGGCCGCTGGCAGCGCGCCTGGGACGAGCGCCAGTGCTTCCGCGCCGACGACGCCCGAGCCGACGCCGAGGGCAAACCGCGCAGCTTCGTGCTGGAGATGTTCCCGTACCCGTCGGGACGCATCCACATCGGCCACGTCCGCAACTACACGATGGGCGACGTCCTCGCGCGCTACAAGCGGATGAGGGGCTTCGAAGTCCTGCACCCGATGGGTTGGGACGCCTTCGGCATGCCCGCCGAGAACGCGGCGATGGAAAAGGGCGTCCACCCCGGCGGCTGGACGCGCGAGAACATCGCCAACATGAAGGCGCAGCTGAAGCGCCTTGGCTTCGCGCTCGACTGGAGCCGCGAGCTCGCCACCTGCGAGCCCGAATATTACGGCCACGAACAGGCGCTGTTCCTCGATCTCTATGCGGCCGGCCTCGTCTACCGCAAGGAATCGGCGGTCAACTGGGATCCGGTCGACATGACCGTGCTCGCCAACGAGCAGGTGATCGACGGCCGCGGCTGGCGCTCGGGCGCGCTGGTCGAGAAGCGCAAGCTCAGCCAGTGGTTCCTCAAGATCACCCAGTTCGCCGACGAACTGCTCGAAGGCCTCTCCACCCTCGACGGCTGGCCCGAGAAGGTCCGGACGATGCAGGAGAACTGGATCGGCAAGAGCCAGGGCCTGCGCGCCAGGTTCCACTTCGTCGACAGCCCCGATGGCATCGAGGTCTTCACCACCCGCCCCGACACGCTGTTCGGCGCGAGCTTCGTCGCGATCTCGCCCGACCATCCGCTGGCGACGGCGCAGGCCGAGACCGTGCCCGAGCTCGCCGAGTTCATTGCCGAGTGCAAGCGCGGCGGCACCACCGCGGCCGAGCTGGAAACCGCCGAGAAGAAGGGCTTCAACACCGGCCTGTCGGTCGAGCATCCGCTCAAGAAGGACTGGCACCTGCCGGTCTACGTCGCGAATTTCGTGCTGATGGACTACGGCACCGGCGCGGTCTTCGGCTGCCCGGCGCATGACCAGCGCGACCTTGATTTCGCGCGCAAGTACGGCCTGCCCGTGACCCGCGTCGTCGCCGACGGCGACGAGGACGGCGCCACCTTCCGCGGCGACGAGGCCTATACCGGTCCCGGCCGCATCGTGAACTCGGAGTGGCTCGACGGCCTGACCGTCGCCGAAGCCAAGCCCGCGATCATCGCCAAGGCCGAGCACGAAGGCTGGGGCACCGGCGAGACGCAGTACCGCCTGCGCGACTGGGGCGTCAGCCGCCAGCGCTACTGGGGCACGCCGATCCCGTTCATCCACTGCGAAGCCTGCGGCGTGGTTCCCGTGCCCAAGGACCAGCTCCCGGTCGTGCTGCCCGAAGACGTCGACTTCCAGACGCCGGGCAACCCGCTGCTGCGCCATCCGACCTGGAAGCATGTCGACTGCCCGACCTGCGCCGCACCGGCGCTGCGCGAGACCGACACGCTCGATACGTTCGTCGATTCGTCGTGGTACTTCCTGCGCTTCGCCAGCCAGCCCGCCGACAAGCCGTTCGACCCGGCCGAGATCGCGCGCTGGCTGCCGGTCGAGCAGTACATCGGCGGCATCGAGCATGCGATCCTGCACCTGCTCTACGCGCGGTTCTGGACGCGCGCGCTCAAGCACATCGGCCTGATCGACATTGGCGGCACTAAGGGTGCCGAGCCCTTCGCCAGCCTGTTCACGCAGGGCATGGTGACGCACGAAACCTATTCGCGCGTCGATCCGGGCAATGGCCAGCCGGTGTTCTTCAGCCCGACCGAAATCGAACGTGGCGGCGAGACCGCGACGCTCAAGGCCGATGGCGCGCCGGTCGAGATCGGCCGCGTCATCAAGATGTCGAAGTCGAAGAAGAACGTCGTCGACCCCGACGAGATCGTCGCGACTTACGGCGCCGACGCGATTCGCTGGTGTCCGACAGCCCGCCCGAGCGTGACCTGCCGTGGTCCGAGGCCGGCATCGAAGGCTGCGGCCGCTTCGTCCAGCGCCTGTGGCGCCTGTTCGGCCAGTACGACGCCGCCGCGACCGGTGAGGACAAGGCGCTCGATCGCAAGCGCGACCAGACCGTCGCCGCCGTGGCCGAGGATATCGAGGCGCTGTCGTTCAACAAGGCCGTGGCGCGCATCTACGAGCTGACCTCGGCGATCGAGAAGGCCGCGCCCTCGACCAGCCGCAGCCAGGCGATCAAGGCGGTCCTGCTGCTCTCCGCGCCGATGATGCCGCATCTCGCCGAAGAGGCCTGGGCCTCCGTCGGTGAAGGCCTCATCGCCGAAGCCGCCTGGCCCGAAGTCGATCCCGCGTTGCTCGTCGAGGACGAAGTGACCGTGGCCGTCCAGGTCAAGGGCAAGCTGCGCGATACGCTAACCGTCGCCAAGGGCACCTCCAAGGAGGAGCTCGAAGCGCTTGCTCTGGCGAGCGACAAGGTGCAGCGTGCGCTGGACGGGGCGGAAGTGAAGAAGGTGATCGTCGTGCCCGACCGGCTGGTCAATCTCGTAGCGTGAGGTTTCCCCTCGCCCTTTTCTCGTCATTCCCGCGAAAGCGGGAACCCGCTTTCGCGGGAATGACGAAGAGCGTGGTCCTGGCATTCCCCCTCTTGCTCGCGGCTTGCGGGCTGCAACCGATGTACGCCGGCGGCGGATCGGGCGCGGTCGCGCAGGGCCTGGCCTCAGTCGACGTCTCGGCCATCGAGGGCCGCGCCGGCTGGCTGGTCCGCAATGCGCTGGTCGACCGGCTGGGCGCGGGCAACAGCGGCGGCTCGGCGCGTTACCGTCTCGACGTCCGCCTCGACGACAAGCTCGAAGGGCTTGCCCTGCTGTCCGACGATACGATCGGCCGCGAGCGCCGGACGCTGCGCGCGCGCTACCAACTCGTCGACACGGCGACCGGCGACATCGTGCTCGACGCCACGGCGGGTTCCGATGCCGGCATCGACGTCGTCTCTTCCGAATATGCGGTGATCGCCGCCGAGCAGACCGCGCTCGAGAATCTGTCGCGCGATATCGCCGATCGCATCGTCACCAATGTCGCGGTGAACCTGCGCAAGACCCCCAACCCGTGACAATGCCGTGAAGGCCACGCAATCGACTTTCGCCGGCGTGGCGGCGAAAGCGGCCGCATCGGCAAAGGTCTTCTTCTTCTGCGGTCCCGACGAGGCCGGTGCCCACGATGCGGCGTCGCGTATCCTCTCGCTGCTCGACGCACCCGGCGAACGGATCGAGCTGTCCGGCGCCGAACTCAAGCGCGACCCGGTCAAGCTCGGCGACGAGGCCCGCTCTAACTCGCTGTTCGGCGACACCCGCCACATCTTCGTCCGCGCCCAGGGCGACGATGCCCACGACGCCGTCGAGGTGCTGCTGGGCGGCGACGTCGAGCCCTGCCCGGTCCTGATCGTCGCGATGGGCGCGACCGACAAGTCGCGCACCGCCAAGCTGCTCGCCGACCGGCCCGACGCGCTGGTTGCGATGTTCTATCCGCCCGACCTGCGCGCGGTCACCCAGGCGGTCCGCAACATGGCCGACGGCGCGGGCCTGCGCATGGGCAGCGAGCTCGCCGAGCGGATCGCGCGCGGCTGCGGGCTCGACACGCGGCTGGCGCAGTCCGAAGTGACCAAGCTTGCGCTCTATCTCGATGCGACGCCCGCCAGTCCGCGCACGGTCGAGCGCAATGCCCTCGACGCGATCGGCGCGCAGACCGAAGAGGACGGCTTCACGCCGCTGGTCAATGCGGCGCTGGGCGGCGAGACCGACAAGATCGCCGGCGAGATCCGCCGCATGCGCGAGCTTGGGCTCAGCGCGGTCGGTCTGCTGCTCGCGATCGAACGCCGCGCCGCGCAGCTCGCCGGGCTGTCCGCCAAGCTGGGTCCGCGTGGCGACATCGCGGCGCTGCTCGATGCCGAGCGCGTGTTCTTCAAGGACAAGCCGGCGCTGAACAACCAGCTCCGCCGCTGGCGGGGCCGCGCGCTCGAACGGCTGCTGGCGAAGCTGCTGCAGCTGCACCGCGACATGCTGACGCATAGCCAGGATGCCGAACTGCTGCTGGCGCAGAGCCTCGGCGAGATCACACGGATGGCTGCGCGGGTGCGCTAGTTGGTGCTGTTCTTCGGCACCGCGAAGGAGCCCGAGACACGGCCGCCCTTGCCGCCGCCGCCGGCCACGCTGGACACGCCGCTGTTGAGATCGATCACCATGCGCCCGCCGTTGAGATTGTCGCCGTTGGCGCGCTTCAGCCGGACGTTGCCGACCATGGTGATGATGCGCTTGTTGAAATCGTAGATCGCGACGTCGCCGTTGGCGCTCTCGCTGCCACGGCTGACGAAGACGCCGCCGGTCGCGTCCATCCGCTGGATCTTGAGCGAGCCGGTGTCGGTATAGGCGACCGTGGTCCGCGCCGCGCGCAGGCGGAGCTCGCCCTGGGTAATGTCGACGTTGCCCGACAGGACGACGCGCTTCTGCTTGTCCTGAAGTTCAATGCGGTCGGCGGCATAGTCGACCGGCGCATCGCTGTTGTGGCCGCCGAACACCTGCGCGCCAAGCTGCGGCGCGCCGATCAGCGCCGCACCGCCGGCCAGCGTTGCGCCCAGGGCGATGCGGATCATGCGAACACGAGGCTTCATTGGGGCATCCTGAACTTGCCGGGGGTCATGCGCAGGCGCGCGCGGCCTTCGAGGGCGACCGTGCGTTCGCCGAGATCGGCCGACATGCGATCGGCGGAAAACACGCCGCTCGGCACTTCGCCGGAAACGCCGCCGGCCCCGGCCAGCTTGCGCGTCTTGAGATCGATGCCGACGCCGTTGGCGACCATGCGATAGCCATCGGCGGCGGTGACGTTGACCGGGCCCGGCACGGCGACCTGACCCGTATCGAAATTGTACTTGCCGTTCGGCGCGGTGATCTCCGCCGGCCCGTCGGCCAGCAGGATCTTGCCGACGAGCTGCTTCATGTCGACCACCGGCGTCGTCGACGAGGTCTGCACGGCGCTGCCCGCGGTCAGCGAGAACGGGTGACCGGCGTTGTCCTGGCCCCGGTACATCGCCTTGTCGACCGCCAGCCGCTCGTCGGTGACGGCAACCTTGTTGCGATCGAGCAGGAAGCTGATCTCGCCCCGCTGCGACAGCGGCGCGAGGATCATCACCGCCGCGATGATGCCGATCAAGGCCGGCAAAGCCTTGCCCAGCACCGCGATCAGCCGATCGTGGAATCCGCCGGGTGTGGCGAAATGCCGACGCTTGTCGCGGATGAGATCGGCTTGGGCGGTCATATGCTACTAACTATCGAACCTGTTATTCGTGACTGAATATGTCGTGCGTCGGCCATCCTGCAAGGTCGAGCCGGGCGCGGGCGGGCAGGAAATCGAAGCAGGCCTGGGCCAGTTCGGTCCGATTCTCGCGCGCCAGACGCTCTACCAGGATCGCGTGCATCGCGTGGAGATGGCGCACGTCCGAGGCCGCATATTCCTGCTGCGCGTCGGAAAGCACCGCGCCGCCCCAGTCGCTCGACTGCTGCTGCTTCGAGATTTCCTTGCCGAGCAGTTCGCGGACCAGATCCTTGAGACCGTGGCGATCGGTATAGGTGCGCACCAGCTTGCTGGCGATCTTGGTGCAGAACACCGGCGCGGCGACCACGCCAAGGTAATGCTCGATCGCGGCAAGGTCGAACCGCGCGAAATGGTAGAGTTTCAGCCGCGCGGGATCGGCCAGCACCGCCTTCAGATTGGGCGCGGCATAGCGCGATCCGGGGTTGAAGCGGACGAGATGCTCGTCCCCCTTACCGTCGGAAATCTGCACGACGCAAAGCCGGTCGCGCGGTGTGATCAATCCCATCGTCTCGGTATCGACCGCAACGGCCCCGGGTGCCAGCACGCCTTCGGGGAGATCTTCTTCGTGGAGATAGACAGCCATATGCGGCAAGTGCTTAGGCTCATAAGTGGCCTAACGGAAGAGGGCGAATGTCTGCGGATTCAGTCCCCGAAAGCTGGCGGCCGGCGATCGAGCCGGCGCTGGCCACGCGCGAGGCGCGCGCGCTCGGCGGTTTCCTCAAGACCGAGGAAGCGGCAGGCAAGCGCATCTATCCGCCGCGCGGGTCCAGGCTGCGCGCGCTGGAGCTGACCCCGCTGGACCAGGTCAAGGTCGTGATCCTGGGGCAGGATCCCTATCACGGGCCGGGTCAGGCCCACGGCCTCAGCTTCTCGGTGCCCGAGGGGGTCAGGACCCCGCCCTCGCTGGTGAACATCTACAAGGAGATCGCCAGCGATCTCGGCATTCCGCCCGCCCCGCACGGCAATCTCGAGAACTGGGCCAGGCAGGGCGTGCTGCTGCTCAACAATTCGCTGACCGTCGAGGATGGCCGCGCCGGCTCGCACCAGAAACTCGGCTGGGAAGCGATCACCGACGCGGCGGTGGCGGCCGTGGCCCAGCGCGCGGAGCCTTCGGCATTCCTGCTCTGGGGCAGCCATGCCCGCAACAAGGCGGCGCGGGTGGCGGGGCTGATGGATGGCCGCCATCTGGTGCTGACCGCCCCGCATCCCAGCCCCTTGTCGGCCCACAAGGGTTTCCTCGGCTGCCGCCATTTCAGCCAGGCCAACGCCTTCCTCGAATCCCGGGGCCGCGGCGCGATCGACTGGCGGGTCTGAACCGCCGGAAGCTCACGAAGTTCGTTCCTGTGACGCATGGAAAGATTGCGCCGCGAGTCGGTGAATTTCGCGCCTGATCAAGGTGTTGTCACGATTTCAAAGAGCCGCGCGATTTTCGCCGGGGACGGGCGTGTAGGACAGCGCTTTTTTCGCGCCGCGCGATCGGGCAAGCGGCCGGAATGCGCCGCGCCCTGCATCTTCTGCTGGCCTTCGCCGTCCTGTGGTGCGGGCTGCACGTCATGGACCCGGCCGAGGCGCGAAGCGCGGCGTTCCATGCCGACCATGCCGCCGAAATCAGCGGCGACGCCGGCGAGCGCGACGATCGGGACCACGCGCCGGCCCGGCACGCCTGCCACCACCACCACTGCCCGGTCGCGCCCGACCTGCGCGCCGCCGCCGGTGCCGCGCCCCTCCCCGCTTTCGCGCAGGAGGCAGCCGGAGAGACCCCCGAAGCGCAACGCGGCTGGAAACGGTGGCGCCCGGTCGCGTGCGCCTGATCAACATGGCGGGCCAGACGCGCATTCGCGGCACCGAGGCCCTGCTGCGCTTCGGCGGTGGGACGGACGAGAGGCCCTTTTCCCGGCATTGATAAGGATCCTCCCCTGGCAGGGGAGGTGGCAGGCGCGCAGCGGCTGACGGAGGGGTGTGACCGTCTCGATAGGGCGACACCCCTCCACCACCAGCAAGGCTGGCGGTCCCCCTCCCCTGGCAGGGGAGGATCATGTCCACCCGATCAACCATCCGAAAGCCCGGCCACGCCCCTTGTACCGGCAGCGCCGCAATGCGAGGCTGTCGGGCATAGGCACAAAAGGGAGAGAACATTGGGCAGACTGGAAGGCAAGATCGCCGTCGTCACCGGCGGCGGTCGCGGGATCGGGCGTGCCTGCGCGCTGCACTTCGCGCGCGAGGGGGCCAAGGTGGTCGTAT
>Ga0233377_1001002_pt1 | contig 11329 bp, 8 predicted proteins | sample ElkDunMinimDraft_6_FD_191540 | JGI IMG/M metagenome (GOLD analysis project Ga0233377, IMG submission 191540) | Fecal eukaryotic communites from dung pellets of Tule Elk in California, USA - Elk Dung E36 | ecosystem: Host-associated > Mammals > Digestive system > Large intestine > Fecal | place...
CCCCGCGGCACTCGAGGGGACGTTCTCCGTAGCGAGACTCCCGCGGAAAGGGGCGCCCGTTCCTGCAGCCGGCATACCCGCCTGCGGCGGTGTCGGGGCGGAAGCTGCGTCCCGTTGCGACCGTTCGGACCGGTCCCTCGCTGCACGTTTGCCGTAAGATAGCCGCGGCTCCCACGGGCGTACTCTTCAACCGGCGCGCGCTTATCGTTCCGATCATGTCTTTGTCCGCCAACGGCAGCCAATGGAAGGCCATGCCACAGGACTCCTTCGCCCGCGAATCCTTCGGCCAGGAACAAGCGGGTTCCAGTCAGACCGCCGCACAAGGATTCGCGGCTTGGCGTCTGGCAGCGAGCTAGGGAGTGTGCTAGATTGTCTTGACCATTGTGGCCTGCCCTGTGTTCTCAAAGGCTAGGATAACATCCGGGGTCGCCGCTGCCGCGCGGAGCGTCCCGCCAGAGGGCTGAAACCCTAACACGAGCGGGTTCCGTCGGCAAGAATTAATGGAGCCCGGCATCGCGCATGGCGCATCGAACTCCGTCCACCAACGGCCCCCTCAAGTCCCACGATGAGCTTCGCGGGAGAACCCTCGCTCGCCTAGACGCCGATATTGCCGAAATCGAAGCGGACATCACCGCGCGTGAACGGGAACTGCAGGAGGTCCGCAAGATCTGCGAGGAACTTGGCGCCACTCGAGAGCGCCTTCGCTTGCTTTTCGGTGGGAACCCGCGAGCTCCGTCTCAGCCGGGGCGTCCGGACGAGCATTCCACGGTGGGTACGTCTGGGCCTGCTCGTCAAAAGGCGCGGCCGAGACGGGCAGCCAGCGACGCGACACGGATCAGGGAAGCGGCCAGGCACGTACTCCAGCGTGCGGGCTGTCCGTTAAACCGGGCGAGCATCCGGGATGAACTCATCCGCGACGGTGTAGTCCTGAAAAGCAAGAACTCCCTCAAGCGCATCGGCAAGGTGATGTGGCAAGCCGAGGAGTTCCGCCACGTAGCCGAGGGATATTGGTTTTCCGACGTACCGCTCCCCTGAGCAGATTGGTCCGAAAACACCTCGCGAATGCCGGCCGGTGTCCGTCTTCCGTCAAGGGCCGTCGGCGGCCACGCATCGTCGGCAATGGTCGGAGCAGGCTCCAGCCGGGTGAATCCGTAGAGACAGGTGACCGCCTTGAGGCGATGCACGGCAACTGCTCTGATCCCTGAAAACTGGATCGTTCGGAATTGGAGTTTCCGCGGTAATCTCCCTTGGCTGGGAGGAGCGGAAGACGATGAAGGCATCGAAGTTTTCGGACGCGCAGAAGGCGTTCATTTTGAAGCAGGGAGCCGACGGGATACCGGTGGCGGAGATCTGCCGCCGCGCGGGGATCAGCCAGGCGACCTACTTCAATTGGAAGAAGAAATACGACGGGCTGCTGCCGACGGAGATGAAGCGTCTGAAGCAGCTGGAGGACGAGAACGGCAAGCTCAGGAAGCTGGTCGCCGATCTGTCGCTCGACAAGGAGATGTTGCAGGACGTCATTCGGCGAAAACTGTGAGGCCTGGTCGCAAACGCGAGCTGGTGGCACAGACTTGTGGAGAGTGGAACGTGTCGATCCGGCGGGCCTGCCGGGTTCTGGAGTTCGACACGTCGAGCTACCACTACAAGTCCCGTCGCCGCGATCAGGCCGGCATCGAAGCTCGGATCAAGGAGATCTGCGCGACACGCGTGCGCTATGGCTACCGGCGTGTCCACGTCCTTTTGAAGCGCGAGGGCTGGGACGTCAACGTGAAGCGCACCTATCGCATTTACAGGGACTTGGGTCTGCAGTTGAGGAACAAGACACCGAAGCGACGTGTAAGAGCGAAGCTCCGGGTCGACCGCCAGGAAGCCGTCGGCCCGAATGACGTCTGGGCCATGGACTTCGTCCACGATCAGCTCGCGACGGGCAAGAAGATCCGCGTGCTGACGGTTGTCGACACGTTCACCCGCTACGTACCCGTGCTCGATCCCAGGTTCAGCTACCGGGCTGAGGACGTGGTCCGGGCTCTGGAGCAGGTCTGTCCGACGATCGGCTATCCGAAGACAATCCGCGTCGACCAGGGCTCGGAGTTCATCTCCCGCGACCTCGACCTATGGGCCTACAGCAAGGGCGTTACCCTCGACTTCTCGCGACCGGGAAAGCCGACCGACAATGCCTACATCGAGGCCTTCAACGGCCGCTTCCGGACGGAGTGCCTGAACGCCCACTGGTTCCTGACGCTTGCCGATGCGGCCGAAAAGATGGAGGATTGACGCAGATACTACAACGAGGTGCGCCCGCATGGGGCGATCGGGCACAAGGTGCCGATCTCGTTGATCAATCCCGATGGCGCAACCAGCCCGCCGTCGTGAAAAAGCCGGGAAACTCTACCTTCCGGCGGTCCAGAGAATGGTATCGGAGCAGAGACGGCCGAGGCTCTAAGCGCCGCTGGACGACAGTTCAGGGGCGGGTCATGGATGGTGAGCAGTACCGATTTGACGAGCTACGCAGCACGGCCAACTGGAAGCGACGATCCGTTCCGCGAAATTAACTTGTTGAAGTGCGGGTAGAAGCGTGCTTTTTTGTCGTAGCCAAATCCAACTACAAAAGCTTTAATCTTGAAGTAGTGACTCAATCTTAGCAGGCTGAGCCATCTGAAGCCACGTTGCTATTTGTACTAATGTGCATTTCTACAGTAAGAACATCGCGTGATGTGCTGCTGTGGGGGGCGCGACGAAGTCCGGCAGCTTTGAGGGAGGCTAGTGATGGCTACCGTGAATGCTGTTCCCAAAACCGCGATGCAGAGATTTCTCGACGGCGTCGAGAGGGTGGGGAACATGGTCCCACACCCTGTCATCATTTTCCTCATATTGATTGCCATCGTGATCGTGTTGTCGGCGGTAATGGGCGGCGTGTTTGGAACCGCGATCACCTTCGAGCGCATCAATCCCGAAACGCAAGAGATCGAGCAAGCGAGCGTCGGCATCCGTAGCCTGGTGAACGCCGACGGCATTCGCTTCATGTACGAGTCGCTTGTGCCCAACTTCATGGCCTTCACCGCGGTGGGCCTGATGATCGCCGCCATGATCGGCGCGGGCGTCGCAGAAGAGTCGGGCCTTGTCACGGCGCTGATCCACAAGCTGGTCGCGGTTTCTCCAAGCTGGGCGCTCACCTACATCCTGGCCTTTGTCGGCATAACAGCGAGCATTGCCGCCGATGCGGGATACCTCGTCCTCATTCCCCTCGCGGGCATAGCCTATCTGGCTGTCGGGAGGCATCCCCTTGCCGGCCTGGCGCTTGGCTTCGCCGGCGTCGCAGCGGCTTTCACCGTCAACTGGCTGATAAAGCCACTCGACACTGTGCTGGTCCAGTTCACCAATGACGCGGCCAGCCTCGTCGATCCCAACAGGTCAATCGGGCTGGCGTCGAATCTCTGGTTCTCCATCGTATCGGTGCTGTTTCTGACGATCGTCGTTGCGTTCATATCCGACCGCATCATCGAACCGCGCTTGGGCGCCTACAATCCCGAGAATGCCTCTGCGGGGACCACTACCGACCAGAGTTACATGCTTGGCGAGCAGGAGGCGCGTGGATTGCGCTTCGCCGGCTTGGGGTTACTCGGCCTGATCCTCGTTTTATGCCTGCTGACGATCCCGTCGTGGGGGCCACTGAGGGATCCGACCACCGGCGACCTGATCGGCAACTCGCCGTTCATGAACGGCCTCATAACCCTTATCGTGCTGATGTTCCTGGTGACCGGCTGGGCGTACGGCATTGGCGCGGGCACGTTGCGGACGCTGTCGGAGGTAATCGGTGCCATCGAGAAGTCGATCAAGAGCATGGGCGGCACGATCTTCCTGTTCTTCGTGCTCAGCCAGTTCGTTGCCTATTTCACTTACACCAATATAGGGACGGTCATGGCTCTCAGCCTGTCCGGCGTCCTGCAGGCGGCCAATATCGGCGCGCTGCCGTTGCTCATCGGCTTCATCATCGTGGTGGCAATCATCGACCTGCTGCTCACGGGCGCCATCGCGAAGTGGGCAATCTTCGCTCCGGTTTTTGTTCCGCTGCTCATGACGCTCGGCGTCGAGCCGGAGGCCGTGCTCGCGGCCTACAGAGTAGGCGACTCGCCGATGAACGCGATCACGCCGCTCAACGCCTATTTCGCGCTCGTCGTCGGCTTCGCCCAGAAATACGACAGATTTGCCGGCGTCGGCACGATCGTTTCGCTGATGCTCCCTTACGTCGTGTGGATTCTCGTGCTTTGGACGGTTCTCTTCGCGATCTGGCAAGCGCTCGGCCTGCCCTGGGGCCTGTAACGGCCGATTATCCCGGCGGGCCGGGAACGAACGACTTGAACGATCGGAGGATGTCATGAACGCTACCTCTATCCCACTCGATGTCGCCGCCGCTGAAGAACACCTGATGCGGTTCCTTTCGGTCGAAGGTGTGACCGGACAGGAAGCCAACATCGCCGCTGCGGTCAGCGAGGCCCTTGAGAAAGCTGGCGTTCCGTCCTCGGCCATTCGTTTCGACGATGCGAACAAGCGCATCCCCCTGCCGACTGAAACCGGTAATCTCATCGTCCAACTGCCCGGCACACGGCCCGGGCCGCATTTGCTGTTCTCTACGCATCTCGACACGGTGCCGCTCTGCGCCGGCGCCAAACCCCGGCGCGAGGGCGACCGCATCGTCTCGGACGGAACCACCGCGCTGGGCGGTGACGCCCGCACGGGGGTCGCCCTGCTCGTGGTTGTCGCCGAGACGCTCATCAAGCACAAGCTGCCGCATCCGCCGATGACGCTGCTTTTCACGGTGCGCGAGGAAAGCGGACTGCATGGCGCACGCGAGTTGAATCCGGGAGACCTCGGCGGGCCTGTGATGTGCATCAATGTCGACGGCATGCGCGCCGCGGAGCTTATCATCGGCGCTGTCGGGCAGGAGAATTGGGAGGTCGAGATCAAGGGTAGGGCCTCCCATGCCGGGGTTGCGCCGGAGAAGGGGATATCGGCAACGATGGTCGGTGCCGTCGCTCTCGCTGAGGCGCGCGCCGCCGGCTGGTTCGGCAAGGTCGTCAAGCCGGACGGCCGAGGAACGAGCAATGTCGGCATCTTCGGCGGCAAGGAGGGGAAGGTAGCCGCCGGCGACGCGACCAATGTCGTCACCGACTATGCCTTCATCAAGGGTGAGGCGCGCAGCCCCGAGGCTACCTTCGCCACCAAGATCGCCGAAGGCTACAAGGAAGCTTTCGCCAAGGCCAAGGCTACGGTCGTCGACCACGAGGGCGACACGGCCGGGGTGAAGTTCAGTCACGTGGCGTCCTACCCGCCCTTCAAGCTGGAGGAAGACAGCCCGGTCGTGAAGCGCGCCACCAGGGCGCTCGCCATTCTGGGCATCGAGCCGGTTCTTCAGTTCTCAAATGGCGGCCTGGACGCCAACTGGCTCGATAAGCACGGCATTCCCACCATCACCATCGGCGCCGGCCAGGCGGAAATCCACACGATCAAGGAATATGTGAATCTCGCCGAATACGAGAAGGGCTGCCGTCTGGGGCTACTTATCGCGACGCTGGAGGACCAGCAATAGCAGGGGTGCACACGGGGGACGGCAGACGCCGCAGGAGCCGGTTCGTGCCTAACTTCCCTGATCGCGCTGCACTATCCATGCCTGGCAAAGTTGTTGGGGAGACCGCTAAGTGCCGGCAGATCAGAGGGAACTGAGCGATTGACCCCGATAGCCTACACTGGCGTCATCATTGCCGTCGCAATCGTCCTCTTCGTCTCGAACAGACTGCATGTCGTCATTGTCTCGATGCTGGTCGCATTGGCGCTGTGGGCAACCGGGGTTCTGACGATCGGCCAGGCGCTCGCTGGCTTCGGCGATCCCGCGGTCATCTTTATAGCGTCGCTCTTCGTTGTCAGCACCGGGCTGGAGGTTACCGGCGTAACCGCTTGGGCTGGCCAGCTTCTGATCCGCGAAGCAGGAGAAGAAAGCCGTACGCGCCTTCTGATGCTGACTATGGGACTCGTAGCGCTCCTTACCGCCCTGATCAGTGTCAACGGCGCCGTCGCCGCTCTGTTGCCGGTGGTGGTCGTCATCGCAATCCGCCTTAAGCGTTTCTCATCGCAACTGCTGATGCCGCTGGTTTTTTCGGCGCATGCAGGGTCCATGCTCGCGCTGACAGGAACGCCGGTCAACGTGCTGGTTTCGGACGCCGCGAGCGACGCCGGCGTTGGCGCGTTCGGCTTTTTTGAATTCGCGTTTGTCGGTGTGCCGTTGCTGGCGGGAACCATGGCGATCATCATCTTGTTCGGAAAGCAACTGCTTCCCGAGCGAAACGGTGCGACCATGCCCGCGGATTTCAGCCGCCACGCGAAAACGCTGGTCGAGCAATACGGCCTGATCGGCGGCGTCTATCTGATGCGCGTGCGCGCGAACTCGCCCTTTGTCGGCGCGAAGCCGCAGGCGATCGATTTGTCCGACTATCCGGGACTGCAGCTTGTTTCTGTCCAGGAAGGTGAAACGGCTGAGCCCCTTCGCAAGGCTATCGTCGCCGAGGGAGATCACCTGCTGGTGCGTGGCGAAGCCACGGCGGCGGCTGCCTTCGCGGGCGACAAGCACCTTTCATTCCGCGAGGACGCTCCGGGCGAGGAGACACTTTTCAATCGCCGCTCCGGCCTAGCGGAGGTCATCATCCCACCGCGTTCTGGTTTGATCGGACGAACTATTTTCCCCGGTATGGTCACCGAGAGCGGCGATTTGATCATTTTGGCGGTGCTGCGCGGTGGAGAGGACGTTGCCGTGGACCGAGCAGCGAGGGATGCAGGGGGAACCACGCTTCAGGCCGGTGACACGATGCTATTGCAGGGAACTTGGAAAGCCCTCGACGTTCATCTTAATGATCCCGACGTTATGGTTGTCAATTCCCCCGAACTGGTTCGCCGTCAAGCCGTCCCGTTGGGACCCGGGGCGTGGCAGGCCATCGCTATTCTTATTGCGATGGTTGTGCTGCTTGCCACCGGCATCGTCCCGCCCGTGGTGGCCGGACTGCTCGCCGCCGGCGCGATCGTGCTGACGCGGATCATGACCATCGAGCAGTCTTATCGTGCGGTTGGCTGGACGACGGTCATCCTCGTCGGTGCGATGATGCCGCTGTCAACCGCAATGGTGGAGACCGGAGCGGCGAAGCTGATGGCGGAGCACCTAGTCAATCTCGTCGGCGGCGCCGGTCCCTTTGCATTGCTCGCGGGTCTGTTCGTGATGACCGCCATCATGGGCCAGCTCATAAGCAATACAGCGACCGCTCTCATTGTCATTCCGATCGGCATGGCGTCAGCGACGACGATGGGCGTTTCGCCTCTCCCGGTGTTGATGAGTACGGCGGTGGCTGCTGCCGCGGCGTTCCTGACTCCTATTGCGACACCCACCAATCTGATGGTTATGGCACCAGGCGGCTATGCCTTCAGCGACTACTGGAAACTCGGCTTGCCGTTGCTCCTTTGGTTCTTCGTCGTGGCGGTGTTCCTCGTGCCGCTTATCTGGCGGTTTTGACCAATCCGGCTAACACATGTGCATCAGGTCGGCCTCATAAGCTTTGAGCCCGATCTAGAGGCCAACACAATGACTGATTTGGACGACAATGCAGAAGACGAAACAGGCCGCCAGAACCTCGCCGCGGCACGCCTAAGCAACTTCCAGCCGTTGCTTCCAGCCGAAGCGGAGGTGGTCGCCCATCTCTCCAGCGGCAACTTCGATCGCCTCGGCGACGGTTCGCGGCCAGAGCGACCGGGCCCGGAACGCGTCGTGCGCGCAGCGTTTCTGCGCTTCCTGCTCCTTGGCGGTGAGGAAGGTTGTCGCCCTCACGAGAAGGGCATCAGGATCAGGGGAGCGTGGATAACGGAGTTTCTCGACCTCGAGGCGTGCCGCGTCGAACGCGACATTGGTTTGAACAACTGCCATTTCGAGGCAGCGCCCGTGCTCAGGGCCGCGATCATCAACCGCCTGTTTCTTAGCGGCTCGTCGTTGCCTGGCCTTCAGGCGGAACGGCTCGAAGCGCGCGGCGGCGTCTATCTGCGCGGCGCCAAGGTCAGCGCAGGCGTCGTCCTTGCCCAGTCGCGCCTGGGAGGCAACCTCGAATGCGACGGTATGGCCATCCGCGCGGCTCAAGGATATGCCCTCGATATCGAAGGCATCGAGGTCCGCAGCGTACTTGCGCGCAACGCGACCTTCGACGGCGGAATCGATCTTTCGGGCGCCCGGCTGCAAGCTGATTTTGACTGCACCGGATCGACGATCACCGGTAGCGACGGCCTCGCGATCGACGCGAGCAAAATTGAAAACCGGGGTAGCGTCACCTTCCGGGGCGCTGAGGTAAACGGTGAGCTTCGCCTCATCGCATCGCATATCGAAGGCGACCTCGATTGTACCGACACGATCTTCAGCAATCCGGGAAGCGTCGCCCTCGATATGAGTCGAACCATAGTCAAGGGCGCGTTCTTTCTGGCGGGGAAAGCACGGACTGACGGAGTGCTGGCGATGACTGGTGCATCGATCGATACCATCCACGACAGCCAGTCGTGCTGGCCCAAGGTTGGCGATCTCCTACTGAATCGCTGCCTCTACAGCGCGTTTATCGACAGCCCGGTCGATGCGGAGAGCCGACTCGACTGGCTGGCGCGCCAGACGCCGAAGCGGTGGGGTGAAGATTTCTGGCCTCAGCCCTACGAGCGGTTGGCCCATGTTTTCCTTGACATGGGGCATGCCGATGATGCGCGGGCGGTGCTTGTCGCCAAGGAGCGTCTGCAGCGTCGCGCACGCAGGGCACGCGCCCGAAATCCCGTTTGGCGCGCGATCCTGACGGTCACGGACGGCATCCTCAAAGTGACGGTTGCCTACGGGCGCCAGCCACTGCTCGCTTTGGTCTGGCTGCTTCTGCTCTGGTTAGTAGGGGTCGGCGTGTTCTGGAACGCGGAACGTCTCGGCGCCTTCAAACCAAATAGCGCGGTGGTCCTTCGCTCGCCCGAATGGACCCTGTGCGGGATCGACGTTTCGCAACGGCAATTCCTGACCGCCAGTCAGCAGGTGGCAAGCGGCCGAGCGCAAAACGGCCAGACGCAATTGGCCTGCTACCACGAGCAATTTGAGGCATCGAGCTATCCTGAATTCAACGCATGGATGTACTCGCTGGACGCTCTGTTGCCGGTGCTCGAACTAGACCAGAAGGCATACTGGCGGCCCAATCCGCCAAAGCCTGGCGGCCGCTTGGCCATCGCCTACTTCTATATCCAGTCGGTGCTAGGCTGGACACTGAGCCTGCTGGCCGTCGCCGGCTTCTCCGGACTGGTAAAGTCACCATGAGGCGCGTGAGCAGAAAGTGATCTGCGAATATGACGCTGCCTTTGGTTTTTCTGCTTCGATTCGGCGGTCGTTAGTGCTATTGATCTATAATCTCTGCGATGTGCTCGACGTATCCAAACAGAAAAGACCCACGTTAACGCCCACGCTGTACCACTTCGTCTGCCAGCACTTGGAGATATAGATCAAACAGTACAAATTTCCGCTTCAGCAAAGCCCTGGCGAAATATTTTCTTGGGTGAACGCGATGTTGAGGGACCGAAGCTTTCTGCAGCTATGCGCTGCCGCACTGACAGGTTTTCTTGCTTCCTGCACTCCCGACAATGGGGAAGTCGTCAACGAGCCCCGGCTCGTCCGCGTCGTAACAATCGAGAAAAATCAGGCCGGTCAGACAGTTCAATTCGCCGGCACGGTCGAAAGCCAGATTCAGGTCGAACTCGCCTTCCGGATCGGTGGCCGGGTCGTAGAGCGTCTGGTCAATGTCGGCGATGCGGTCAAGGCCGGTCAACGTGTCGCGCGTCTTGACTCCTCCGATGAAGAGAATGGCCTTCGCGCCGCCGAAGCCAGCTTCGTCGCGTCAGATAGCCAGCTTGCGGAAGCCCGCCTAACCTACAATCGGCAACGCCAACTCTATAATCGGCAAGTCGTTGCGCGAGCAGCGGTTGATCGGGCCGAGCAGGCGCTGACGTCAACAGAGGCGGTGGCCGATGCCGCACAGGCACAGGTTGGAATCGCGCGCCGGCGCCTCGATGATACCGTTCTTTACGCCGACTCCCCGGGCGTTATCACCGCAGTAGGCGTTGAGGCGGGCGAAGTAGTTGGGGCCGGTCGCATGGTCGTGCAGATCGCACGCGATGACGGCAAGGATGCGGTTTTCAACGTTCCTGCCGCGACGATCGAAAGCAGTCCGCCAGATGTCGAGGTTCTGGTGGCGTTGTCGATGTCACCTGCGACGAAAGCGCGGGGGCGGGTTCGCGAAGTCGCTCCGCGTGCCGATGCGGCGACAGGCACATTCCAGGTGCGTGTCGGGCTGATCGACCCTCCCGTCGAAATGCGCCTGGGTTCGACAGTGACAGGTCAGGCAACTTTTGGTGGCGCCAAGGGTATCGAGATACCGGCCAGCGCGCTGACAAGCACCGAGGGCGAACCGGCCGTCTGGGTGGTCGACCCGACCACACAGAAGGTCGCGCTCCGTGTCATCGAGATTGCAAATTTCTCTCCCGCTTCAGTCCTCGTGTCGGACGGACTTGTGGTCGGTGAGATCGTGGTTACCGCTGGTGTTCAGGCTCTGCGGCCGGGCCAGGAAGTGCGGCTGCCGGTTGGCCTGTCATGATCGGGCCAAACCTTTCGGAATGGGCGATCGGGTCGCGTTCGCTCACGATCTATTTGATGATGGTGGCAGTCGTTGCAGGCATCTTTGCATTCGTTGGCCTTGGCCGCGATGAAGATCCCACTTTCACGATCAAGACGATGCTGGTCACCGCCGTCTGGCCTGGCGCCACGATGGAGGATACGCAGAACCAGTTGACCGACCGCCTTGAGCGCAGGCTCCAGGAAACGACCGGGCTCGATTCGCTGCGATCAATCACCAGGCCGGGCATCGTTACGATCTATGTCGATCTTGACGGCGCTTTCCCGCCCGAAGAAGTCGGAAACGTCTGGCAGGAGGTTCGCAACGGCATGGGCGATATCCGCCACACCCTGCCGCAAGGCGTCGCGGGGCCGTTCTTCAATGACGATTTCGGTGATGTCTTCGGCATCATCTACGGCTTTACGGCGGACGGCTTCACCCATCGTGAGCTGCGCGACTATGTCGACGGCGTGCGTTCGGCTCTGATCCGCGATGTCGATCTGATAGGAAAGATCGAATTTATCGGCGCGCAGAACGAAGAAGTGCTGATTGAGTTGCAGCCGGACCGCGTGGCTGCCATGGGCCTCGACTACGGTCAGGTCTTCGCAGCGATAGCGGCGCAG
>Ga0233377_1001003_pt1 | contig 11317 bp, 9 predicted proteins | sample ElkDunMinimDraft_6_FD_191540 | JGI IMG/M metagenome (GOLD analysis project Ga0233377, IMG submission 191540) | Fecal eukaryotic communites from dung pellets of Tule Elk in California, USA - Elk Dung E36 | ecosystem: Host-associated > Mammals > Digestive system > Large intestine > Fecal | place...
CGGCCGCGAGGTAGTCCTGCCCTTCGAAGAGCATGTGCCCCCACGTCGGCGCGGGCGGAGCAATGCCGGCGCCGAGATAGGAGAGGACGCTCTCTGCCAGGATCATCTGGGCGACGAGGATCGTCGCGACGACGACGATCGGTCCGGCGATGTTCGGCAGCACGTGCCGGAGGAGGATGCGCGGCGTCGACTGGCCGAGCGATCGCGCCGCCATGATGTAGTCGAGGCTCCGGACCTGCAGCGTCTTCGCACGTACGATCCGCGCGATCCCGAGCCAGCCGGTCAGGCCGAGCGTGAGGAAGATCGTCGAGGCGGTGGTCCGCTCGAGCGCGGCGCCGAGCGCCATGACGATGAGGAGGAAAGGGAAGGCGAGGCCGACGTCGACCAGGCGCATCAGCAGCGTGTCGAGCCAGCGGTCCTGGTACCAACCGGCAAGGATGCCGACCAGGCTCCCGATCGCGGTCGCGATGAGCGTCGCCGCGATGCCGATCAGGAGCGAGCTGCGCGCTCCGACGGCGAGCCGCGCGAAGACGTCGCGGAAGAGGCGATCGGTCCCCAGCCAGAACTCGCGGCCTGGTCCGACGGGGAGGTGCTCCGGCGTGACGCCGCGGGCGAAGTCGCTCGTGTACGGATCATGCGGCGCGACGAGCGGCCCGACGAGCGCGAAGAGGACGAGCAGGCCGACGAAGAAGACCCCGGCGCGGACGTTGCCGCTCCGCCGCAGGCTGCCGAAGCGGCCGAAGGTGGTCCGCGCGCTCGTGAGGAGGGCCGCGGTGTTCATCGCTCAACGTTGAGCAGCGATCCGGGCTGGGGCCGCGCGCTTCGAAGGGGGGGCCTCGAGGAACGAGGAGACCGCGGACGCGAACGCGTCGGGCGCCTCATCCGGCGGACAGCGGCCGCACTCGAGGACCTCGAAGCGTCCGTGGAGCTCGCGCGCGAGACGACGGCCGTGCTCGACGGGGGCGATCTCGTCGTCGCGGCCCCAGACGACCAGGGTCTCGGCGAGGATGCGGGGCAGGCGAGCCACGAGCGGCCGTGTGTCGGCGATGGCGACGAGGGTGGCGTGCGCCGCCTGACGACCCGCGGGCGCATTGAACGCGGCGTAGAGCTCCGCGGCCCTGCCGGCAGGGACCCGCGACGCTCCGGAGTAGACCGTGCTCTGCACGTACGCGCGGAACAGCGTCTGTCCCATCAGCTGGCGCCAGAGGAGCCCGCCTGCGACCGGGACGCGCCCCGCGCGCTCGAGGGCGTGCTCCTTGGGCGGGTACACGAGCGCGGACGTCAGGACGAGCTTGTGGACGACCGCCGGGTGCCGCGCCGCGAGCGAGAGCGCGACGCCCCCGCCCATGCCATGCCCGCAGACGTGAACGCGACCGAGGCCGAGCGCTGCGACAAGATCGAACAGGGAGTCCGAGAACGCGTCCCATCCATAAGCGTACCGCTGCGGATCGGGCTTCTCGCTCGCACCGAAGCCGGGGAGGTCCGGGGCCACCACGCGGAAGCTCTGGGCAAGCCGCGTGATGGACGCCGTCCAGACCTCACGTGTCGCCGCGAAGTCGTGCACGAAGAGCAGCGGCGCGCCGGCGCCCGCTTCGACGAAGCGAATCCGCGCTCCACGCGCCGAGACGTCCTTCGGTACGAGCATCGGCGCGGACCATAGCACGTGCATGCCGCCCCACGAACCGGCGGGGAAAGCGGCCTTCGGCGCTGGCGGGCAAGGCGCCGTCGCAGGATCCTGGACGCGGCTCGAGCGAGTTTGCGACGATCCGATCCGCCGTTCTTCGACGCGCTGCATCCATCGACGAGTCTCATGGACGAGGCTGATGTCGATCGCGATCGCGGATGAGCTTCCATGGAGCAAGCTCGACAGGTGAGGCTAGGACATTGTTTGTCATAGCGACGTCACTAACCGCGCGTAGTCAGCTCCATAATGGAAACCTCCAAAAAAAAGCCGATCGGGTCGTTGACCCTCGTCTTTCGTCCAGAATATTGTCGCTCGGGTCGGACCTACGCCGGTGATTTCCATCAGACGGAAAACTCACCAGGCGGCCTTGCAGACGGTTTCTCACCGCTAGAGGCAGGTTGGTCGAAGTTGGTTTCTCGGACGACTCGCTCGAAGCTGGTGCCCTGAGCCAGCGGGGGAGAGAGCCGTCGTCTTCGTTTCACTCGACCCTCATCAGTAGCTTCAAGCAGACGGTCCGGGCTCGGCGCACGATGTTGGTGCTCCTGGGGCTCGTTCCGGCAAATCGTCGTCCATGCGGCATCGCGTGCGTGGGCGTGATCGAGAGAGTCGTCGCCAGGGCCTGAAGTTTTCGAGCGCTTCGGGGGCGCTCATGGAAGCGGAAACGGAAGTCAAGGTAACGCGCTGTGGGACAGGGGTCCGCTCGGCGTGCTGCCCGGGAGAGCTGCGTCTCGCAGCCCCCCCTATGAGCGAAGCGGAAGCGGAAGTGGAGGAGCAGATGGACGCGAAGCAGGTCGAAGCGGGGGAGAGGATCGAAGTGACGGATTCGATCTCCCTTGGGACACCGGAGCGAGACGACGCAGTCCAGGGTGACGAGACCTCCCTGCAGACCGAAGGCGCGCTCGCCCTCCAGCCGGAAGTGAACGACGACAAGGAGGTCACGCGCGAGCAGCGACGCTCGCGTCGCAAGCGTGACGTCCGCGCGCGCACGATCAGCGTGAAGCGGATGACGAAGCGGGAGCTCGAGCTCGGCCGCCTCCTCTACCCCGACGTCGAAGATGTCATCAAGCCGAAGACCCGCGCCGAGTGCTTCGAAGGCGAGCGCCCGTGCCCGTTCGTCTCGTGCAAGCACCACCTCTATCTCGACGTCTCGGCGCGCACGGGCGCCATCAAGCTGAACTTCCCCGACCTCGAGGTCTGGGAGATGACCGAGACGTGCGCCCTCGACGTCGCCGACCGTGGCGGCACGACCCTCGAAGAGGTGGGCGCGATCATGAACCTGACCCGCGAGCGCATCCGGCAGGTCGAGGTCAAGGGCCTCGCCAAGCTCCAGGCGCTCAAGGACATGAACGCTCTCCGCGACTACGTCGACGAGGGCCCCGTCGGAAAGCGCCGGCTTCCCGTCCTCACCAAGAAGAAGGCCGAGGACGAGGAAGAAGAGGAAGCGACCACCGACGACGACTTCGACGCCGACGAGTTCGCGAGCGACGCGCTCGGCGAATGACGCCCCCAAGATCCCCCCATCAGTAGCTTCGTGTCCCCTGCAAACGGCCCGGATGACCTCCGGGCCGTGTCCTTTTGTGCGCGCGCCGCTGCGCGACGAGTCGAATCCCCGAACGCGGCCCACGACCCGCTCAGCAGCTCTCCGCCGCGCTTCTCGGCGCCGCCGTGAGGAGCGGATCGCCGTGACCGGCGCCGGTCAGACCTGGCTGCGCTTCGCTTCGGACGGGCAGTTCGGGTGCTTGAGGATCATCTTGCGGAGGCCCGGGTTCCGGCGGACGACCTGCATCTTGAGCAGGTGCGTGAGCAGCTGCGGGGGGCTCGCGGACCAGCGTGCGATGTTCTGGATGAAGAGCATCGTGTAGCTGCTCTTCGTGCAGAGGATCTGCGTGGCGTGCGCGTCGAGGCTGCAGTTCACGAGCAGGATCAGGCAGCGCCCTTCGGTCTTGAACAGGAGCGCCGCCCTCTCGTCGGAGGACGAGAGCATGAACTTCTTCCGCAGGACCTCGCGCGTCATCACGCGTGACCGCTCCGGGATCTCGCGGTCGATGCAGATCTTGTAGACGTCCATCATCAGCTTCGGGCTCGCGATCCGGTGCAGGATCGTGCCCGGCAGCTGCGGGTTGCGGAGCAGCCGCCGCTGGACGAGGGCGTCTGCGAGGAAGTCGGATCGCTTGGCGACGTGCTCGAGCCCGATGTGCGTCCGATGGTGCGTCGCGATGAGCCGAGGGCACTCGAGGGTCACGCGCGGATTGGTCAGGACGGCGTAGATGACCTGAGGCTCGGCGTCGAGGCAGAGCGCGAGGAGGTGCGCGCCGGCGGCGTCGGCGGCGGCCTTGATCCGCTCGTCCCGCGTCATCGGGTGGTAGACGGACTCGTAGATCTTCCGGAACTCGCGCTCGGTGCGCGCTTCCTGCTCGGCGTCCGCCTTCGCGAGCTCGGGCTCCGATGGATCGTCGTCGGTCGGAGGAGCGCTGCCCGTCTCCGCCTCTCTCGCGGCGTCGAGATCGCTTGCATCCTCGTCGGGCTCGGCTTCGCGTCGCGGATCGTCGACTGCCACCATCTCGGAGACTGGCTCGGACACGATCGGGCCCGATGCGCCGCCTGCCATGGGCGAGGCGCCTGCTTCGCCGTCGATCTCGACGGCGCCCTCCGCGCTCAGTCGACCGACGATGTCGAGCACGCGTCCTTCGTCGAAGCCCGTGAGCGCGACGAGCTCCTTCACCGAGGTGGCGCCGTCGACACGCGATAGGAGGAAGCCCTCCTCCGGTGAGAGCCTCAGGTTGCGCATGTCGATGGGCTTCTGGCGGATGTTCTTCATGCGGACGCGGCCCTCGTCGCACGGTGGTACGACGCTCCGACAAACTCTACCGTGCACCGCCTGCCCGCCCAAGCGTGCATTCGTCATTCATCGGCCGAGGTCGATTGACCGCGCTCCCGCGGGTGTCTATGTCGCGCGCATGCCCATTCGGACTGCGCTCCTCTCCGTCTCCGACAAGACTGGTCTGCTCCCCTTCGCCGCGGCGCTCGCGAAGCGCGGGATCACGCTGCTCTCGAGCGGCGGCACGGCGAAGGCGCTCGCCGCCGGAGGCATCGCCGTCGAGACCGTCGAGGACTACACCGGATCGCCCGAGGTCATGGGCGGGCGCGTGAAGACGCTCCACCCCCGCGTCCATGGCGGCATCCTGGCGCGCGAGGGCACCGACGAGAAGGATCTCGAGCGGCTTGGTGGCAAGCTCATCGACCTCGTCGTCGTGAACCTCTACCCGTTCGAGAAGGTCGCCGCGAACCCGAGCGCCACGCTCGAGGAGCTCATCGAGAACATCGACATCGGTGGTCCGTCGATGGTGCGGTCGGCGGCGAAGAACCACGCGCGCGTCACGATCGTGTGTGACCCGGCCGACTACGATCGCGTGCTCGCCGAGATCGAGCGCGACGGCCAGGTCTCGAAGGGGACGCGCCTCGAGCTCTCCGCGAAGGCCTTCGCTCACACGGCGGCCTACGACGCGGCCATCAGCGGGCTCCTCTCGGGCCCCCGCGCGGCCGATGCGGACGCGACCGTCGGCGCAAATCCTTACCCGAAGTACCTGACCTTGCCGTTCGAGCGCGCCTACGGCCTTCGCTACGGCGAGAACCCGCACCAGTCGGGCGCCTTCTATGTCGAGCGCAACGCGCCGGCCGGCAGCCTCGCTCGCGCGGAGAGCCTCGGGGCAGGCGGCAAGGAGCTCTCGTTCAACAACCTGGTCGACGTCGACGCGGCGCTCGAGGCGGTCCGCGAGTTCACCGACTGGCCTGCGGCCGTGGTCGTGAAGCACACGAACCCGTGCGGCGTGGCCTCGGCCGCGACGCTGAAGGAGGCATACCGGGCGGCGCGCGAGGCGGATGCGCTCTCGGCCTTCGGCGGCATCGTCGCGCTGAACCGCGAGGTCGATCCCGAGACCGCCGCGATCCTCGCCGAGACGTTCCTCGAGTGCGTGGTCGCGCCGAGCTTCTCGTCAGCCGCGCTCGAGACGCTCCGCTCCAAGAAGAACCTCCGCCTCATCGCGACGGGAGCAGCCGATCAGGACCACTCGCCGGTGCAGTACAAGCGGGTGTCCGGCGGTCTCGTCGTCCAGAGCCGCGACGACGGCGCCGCGGGGCAGGCGACGAACGGCAAGGTCGTGACGAAGCGCGCGCCGACGCCGGAGGAGATCGCCGGGCTCGAGTTCGCCTGGCGCGTCTGCAAGCACGTGAAGTCGAACGCCATCGTCCTCGCGAAGGCGTCGGGCGGCGGAGCGCGCACCGTCGGTGTCGGCGCCGGCCAGATGTCACGCGTCGTCTCGGTCCAGATCGCATGCGAGAAGGCGGCCGCCGAGGCCGCGGGCTCCGTCCTCGCGTCGGACGCATTCTTCCCGTTCCCCGACGGGGTCGAGGCGGCGGCGAAGAACGGCATCACGGCGATCGCTCAGCCCGGCGGGAGCGTGAAGGACGCGGACGTCATCGCCGCCGCCGATCGGCTCGGCCTCGCGATGGTCCTCACCGGCGTCCGCCACTTCCGGCACTGAGCTAGGGGCCGCGCATCTCCGGACGGCGCGCTCAGCCGTCCGGAGCGCGGAGCTGCGTCTCGAACCAGCACGTCCCGCCGAGCCCTGCGCGACGGGATGCGTCGGCGAGCTCGTCGGCACGCCGCCAGTGGAGCATCATGCGGTCCGATCCCGTCGTCCGCTCGTGCTCCTCGACGAGATCGAACAGCCACGCGCGCCAGCGGTGTGACGTGAGGCGCTGCTGGAGCCGATCGAACGTGAGTCGAGGCTTCGGGCCGTCGCCGTCGTCCTCCGGTCTCTTGCAGAGCGCGGCGAGATCCGCCCGCTCGTCCACGACCTCCGGCACGAGGACGACGAACGACGCCGTGCCCTTGCCCGCGGTCGGCGGCTCCGTGCCGTCGAGCGTCGCGATGACGCCGCCGAGACCACACGTCAGATCCCGGAGCGCCGCGCGCGCCTCCGCCTTCGACCTCGGCGCGGCCCTCGTTGCGACGGTGGCGCCGCTCGCGTCGATCGCATGCATCGACGTCGGCTGACCGTCCTCGAGCGTCAGCGCGATCTTCCCGCGCTCGGTCCAGCCGGGCACGCGTCCCTGCGTGATCGATGCGAGGCAACGATCGTCCTCCGGCGGTGGTGACGGGAGCGCGGCGCCCACCGTGGACGGCGCTTCCGCCAGCGCAGGAGCAGGCGCGGGAGACGCGCCGCAGGCAGCGAGCAGGGGCGCGAGGAGGAGAGGGGATCCTCGTCGAGGCATCGGATTCAAATAGTCACTTATTTGGCCCAGCCCATCAAACCATGGCACCGGTGGAGCATGGCCGGCATGAGCGAGACCTGCACGGTGTGCGGGCGGGGGTTCGAGGTCCAGTTCCGTTATCAGATGGAGGAGCGCGACAACGCGTTCTCGTTCTTCTGCTCCCAGGCGTGCCACGGCAAGAGCCTGCGGGGAGAGACCACGAGCGGCGTCGTCTGCAACTGCTGCAACAAGCGGTTCGTCGTCGAGCTCGTCTCGCAGGTCGTGCGCATCAAGGGCGAGGCGAAGTACGCGTGCTCCGAAGGCTGCCGCTCCCAGCTCCTCGCGGAGGCGGGCGGTCTCCGCCTCGGCAGCATGATGGCGCCGATGCCCGTCGCTGCGTCGATGACGCCGCCGCCGGTGGCCGTCGCTGCGCCGATGACGCCGCCGCCGGTGGCCGTCGCAGCGCCGGTGACGCCGTCGCGTCCCGCGATGACGGCCGCTCCGTCGAGCATCGCGCCGCCGCGCACGGCGCCGCCCCCGCTGCCGACCGCGGCGCGTCCGCTCACGCCACCCGCGCCGCGCCCCGCGACGACGGCGGCGCCGGCGACCAACGTTGCTCCGCCGCGCAGCGTGCCCGCGACGACGCCGGTGCCGGCGAGCAACGTCGCCCCGCCGCGCAGCGTGCCCGCGGTGACCGCGGCACGACCGTCCGCTCCGCCTCCGGCCGCTCCGGCCGCTCCGACCGCTCCGGCGGCGTCGCCGGGCGCGAGCTCGACGCCGGCCGATCGCGGCGCGACGCTGGCGCCGACGCCGCCGCCGATGCCGGTCGCGGACTCGCAGGCGCGCGTCACCGCGATGCGGACGCTCGCCGGCCCGCGCCGGATGGCGATCTTCAATCACAAGGGCGGCACCGGCAAGACGACGACGAGCGTCAGCATCGCCGCCGGCCTCGCGCTCAAGGGCTACCGCGTCCTGCTGGTGGACACCGACTCGCAGGGCAACGTCGGCGTGTCCCTCGGCGTCAAATCCGACAAGACGCTCTACCACTGCCTCGTGATGGGGCTGAAGCCGCAGGACGTCGCGGTGAAGGTGCGAGAGAACTTCGACGTCCTGCCGTCGAACGAGACCCTCGCGGCCGCCGAGCTCTATCTCGCCGGGCGGCAGAACCGCGATCGCATCCTCCGCGACCGGCTCGTCCAGGCTTCCTCGCACTACGACGTGATCCTGCTCGATTGCTCGCCGTCGCTGTCGCTCCTCAACCAGAACGCGCTCGTCTTCGCGGACGGCATCCTCGTCCCGGTCGCGTGCGACTTCCTCTCGCTCGTCGGCGTGAGGCAGGTGATCAAGACGGTGAAGAACGTCAACGCGCTGCTCCACCACCCGGTGCAGATCCACGGCGTGCTCCCGACCTTCTACGACGCGCGCGCGCGCATCTGCCGCGACGCGTGGGGGACGCTCAAGGAGCACTTCGGCGAGCGCTGCTTCCAGCCGATCCGGTCGACGACGCGTATCAAGGAAGCGCCGGCCCAGGGCAAGACGATCTTCGAGTATGCACCCGACTCGCACGCCGCGTTCGACTACCAGCGCGTCGTCGATCGGCTCGTCACCGGACGCTGCGCGGAGGCCGACATCGACGGCGCTGCCAAGGCCGACGAGAGCGACGACGAGGCGATGACGGGCTGACGGGTTTCGCCTCTGCGAAGCGGCGGAGGCGGCAGGAACTGGATTCAAGGAAGAGGAGTTACCGATGGCAGCGCGAGATGATGGAGCGGGACTCGGGGCGGCACGCGTGCTCGATGGCGACGAGGTGCAGGGCGTGCTCTCCGGCGCGTTCTATCAGCCGGCGCACGCCGAGGCGCCCGAGACCCAGCGCACGAAGGTGCGTGAGGAGAAGGCGAAGCCGACTCACTACAAGGTGATCTGCATCTCGATGTACACGAAGGACCTCGACCGGCTCGACGAGCTCGTCGACGAGCTGAAGGGCCGCGGGATCACGAAGGCGAACCGCAGCGCGCTCATCCGCGTGGCGCTCGAGCAGCTCGATCTCGACAAGGTCCCGCGCGGCCTCTGAGCCGATGGGCTCGCGCTCCGGGCGCGCGCGGCGTCCGAAGGGACGCGCGCTGTCGCGAGAGCGCGCGAGCACGACGGATCGCGCTGCGGCGGGAGCGCGCGTGGACCGCTCGTCCCGCGACCGTTGACGACCGCCCTCATCCTTGCGACGTTCGGCGCGCGCGGGGGGGGAAGGGCACCGGTGCTCGTCCCGAGCGCACGACGCAACGGAGGACGAGTCATGGCCCGATCCTATGAAACCCGAGATCTCATCACGCTTCCGCGTCTCGACGCGAGCAGCGCAGACGCGCTCGTCACCGAGCTGGTGACGCGTGCGCGCGGCAGGTCGCTCGCGGCGCCGATCGCGAGCGCGCTCGCGACCCTCGAGCGCGAGCAGCGAGCGCTGAAGGACGCGCTCACGTCGCGGCTCGCGGTGGAGCGCACGACGGACAGCGCACGCGCGAGGGCCGCAGACAACGCGCTCGACGCAGCGTTCAGCGCGACCTTCGACTGGCTTACCGGCTTCTCCAGGTTGCCAGAGAGCTACGAGGTCTCGAAGATCGCCGCCCGTCTTCACGGCGCGCTCTTCCCCGAAGGCCTCAAGTTCACGCAGCTCCCCTTCAAGCTCCAGTGGTCGGAGGCCGACGCGCGCCTGTCGCTCATCGCGAAGGACGCGTCGCTCGAGGCGGCGTTCGGCACGCTCGGGGGCAGCGTGTTCCTCGACAACCTGCGGAGGGCGCACGAGGAATACGGCGCTGCCCTCGGGGTCACGGCGGAGCGCGCCGCGGAGCCGGCTGCTCCGAACGTCCAGGAGCCGCTCCTCGCGGTTCGCAATGCGATCCGCACGTACGTGCTCCGCGTCCTTGCCCACGCGGACGAGCAGGATCCAACGCTGGTGGACGCGCTGCTCGCGCCGCTCGCGACGTGGGAGTCGCGCGGCGGAGCGCGGGGCGCGCGCGCGCCCACGCCTGGCGAGCCGACGGACGCGGCGCCGACGCCTACCGTCTGAGCGGTCGGACGGGCAAAGCAGGTCCAGACCTGCCGACGCGGCGATCCTCGGGATGTCGCGGCGGGCCTGGACCGCGGGAGGGCCGATGCCGATGGGGCCCGGGCAGGTCTCGACCTGGGGCAGCCTGATGCCGATGGGGATCGGGCAGGTGTCGACCTGGGCTAAGGCCGATGCCGATGGGCCATGAGCAGGTGTCGACCTGGGCTGGACCCGATCCCGATGGGATCCTGGCAGGTCTCGACCTCGGGGTAGGGCGGATGCCGATGGGGCTCGGGCAGGTCTCGACCTCGGGGTAGGGCGGATGGCAATGGGCGTGGGCAGGTCGCGACCCTCGGGCGGGCCCGAGCCCGACCAAGACCGGGCCCGCGCTGAGCTGAGCTGAGCTGACGCGACGTGTGTGCCAACGCCGCGTCAAACGTCCATCTGCGCGGAGAACAAGGCGTTTTCGATCGTCTCTCCGGCGTCCCGACCGCGGGGGCGACCTTGCGCGATGCTGCGGCGCGTATCAGAACGCTCCGGCCTTCATGAGGTCCATCCGCCGCATCTCCAGGTATGCCAGCGCGTCTGCGTTCACCACCGTGCTCGTGTGGGGCTGCGCGCAGGGCGAGAACGGGGACCTCGTGCCGGACATCTCCCCGTCGACGCCGGAGCTCGATGCGTCGTGGAGCCCGTCTCCGAACACGCCGAGCGAGAAGGTCCCGGCCAAGCCCGAAGGCGACGGCGACGGCGAGGGGACCGAGCCACCGCCCGACGACGAAGACGACCAGGGCCCGCCGCCGACTGCCGCCGAGCCGGACGCGGGCGGCTCGAGCCCGACGAACCCTCCGTCCGGGCCGAAGCCCACCCAGGGCGAGGTCCTCATCACCGAGGTGATGTACGACCCGACCACGAACGAGCCCGCGACGGAATGGATCGAGCTCCACAACAAGGCGTCCGGGGCGCGGACCCTGAGCGGCCTCACGATCGTCGACGGCAGCGATCGCACACACGTCATCGGTGCGGGCGTGACGATCGGCGCCGGCGCGTACGTGGTCCTCGTGCGGAGCACGTCGGCTGCCACGTCGGCGAAGGTGCCTTCGGCCGCGATCGTGTACGAATACGGTGCGGGCCTGCCGAGCAACAACGGCATCCAGCTCGCGAACGCCGGCACAGGCGGCGTGTGGCTCCGTGACGGGTCGAACACGATCGCGCAGGCGAAGTACGGCGGCTGGTTCTCGCAGGCCGGCGGCAGCTCGGTGCAGCTGAAGACGCTGACGTATCCCGCCAGCGCGCAGAGCTCGAACTGGTGTGTGTCGAGCAATGCATGGATGACCGGCTCGGAA
>Ga0233377_1001004_pt1 | contig 11314 bp, 8 predicted proteins | sample ElkDunMinimDraft_6_FD_191540 | JGI IMG/M metagenome (GOLD analysis project Ga0233377, IMG submission 191540) | Fecal eukaryotic communites from dung pellets of Tule Elk in California, USA - Elk Dung E36 | ecosystem: Host-associated > Mammals > Digestive system > Large intestine > Fecal | place...
AGCCGCGGTAACACGGATGGACAAGTGTTATTCATATTAACTAGGCGTAAAGGGCTTTTAGGTGGTTATTTAAGTTTTTTATAAAAAACTAAGTTTAAACTTTGGAATATAATTAATACTATTTAACTAGAATTGTAAGGATATTTGGGATATTTTTAATGTAAAGGTGAAATTTGAGGAAATTAAAAAGATGACCGTTCAGGTGGAGACGCCAAATAATTTACAATTGACACTAAAGAGCAAAAGTATAAGTATCAAATGGGAGTTGTTGACCCAGTAGTTTATACAGTGACCTATGTGTGTTTGATTTTTAATTAGTTAAAATAAATTATATTATTTATAACTAAAATAAATCGAAGTTAACGCGTAAACACACCGCCTAGGAACTACAAATGCAAGTTTGAAACTTAAAGAAATTGGCGGCGAATTATCCCAGCTGTGGATCATATGATTTAATCCGATATAACGCGTTAAATCTTACCTTTATTAGAGGAAAGTGGTTTATTTAGATTTAGATTTCTAATATAATATTTATTGATAATATCTAAAATTAAAATTGATATAGTTTTATATGAAACTAAAGAAGCAATAATATTATAATAACCCGCCCCAAGTGATGCATGGCTGTCGTCAATTCGTGTTTTGATGCGTTAGGTTAAGTCCATGAACGAATGTAACCCTTAAATTTTGTTTTTTATAGAAAGTATTAAACATTATAAAATATAATAATAATTATAAACGAAATTACCGCTGATGAAATATTAGAGGAAGGTTAGGATCATGTCAAGTCGTTATGTCCTTTATAATTTGGGCTATCCATATGATACAATGATTATTACAATAAGTTGCTAAATCTTATAATTTGGCTAATCTTAAAAATTATCTTAGTTCGAATTACCGTCTGTAACTTGACGATATGAAGTTGGAATAGCTAGTAATCGCTAATCACAATGGAGCGGTGAATAAGTAATGATTCGTGTACAGACTGCCCGTCAAACGCTTAAAGTAGGATAGGATGGAATTTATCGGGATTTTATTACAGTAAATTTAGAATATATATATAATTAAAATGAATTATATAATATTTTTCCTGTTGGAAATTGATAAATATATTTTATTCAATAATGAGTGTTAAGTCGTAACAAGGTAGCCGTTCCGGAAGGAGTGGCTGGATATGAATGTGTTTCTGGTAGCTTAATCGGTTAAAGCAATCCGCTCATAACGGAGGGATTATTGGTTCAAGTCCAGTCCAGAGGAATAAACCTCCTTAGCTTAATGGTAGAGCTATAGTTTTGTAAACTAAGGGTTGTAGGTTCAAGTCCTGCAGGAGGCATTACTGGTAGCTCAATAGGTAGAGCAACTATCTTACACATAGAAGGTTAAAGGTTCAATTCCTTTCCAGTATAAATCTTACTAGTTTAACGGTGAGAATAGGTGGCTGTTAACCATTCAGATGAGGGTTCGAATCCCTCGTAAGATATCAATAATATTCTGTAGTTTAATTAGGCTAAAATATTATATTGCGAATGTAAAGCTGTGAGTTCAAATCCCACCAGAATAATTAGATTAGGAGTAGTTTAATGGTAAAACTTCATAGTGTGAATATGACAATGAGGGTTCGATTCCCTTCTCTTACCTTTATATATATTCTACGTGGTGGAATGGTAGACACGCTCGACTTAAAATTGAGTGCTTAGGCATGTGAGTTCAAGTCTCACCGTAGATATAGGGCTGTAGTGACAATTAGGTAGAACGCATCGTTTGCAACGATGATGTTGCAGGTTCAAATCCTGTCAGCTCCAAAATAGACTTGATTACGTTGTTAGCTCAATAGGTAGAGCACCGTCCTTCTAAGTCGGGGGTTAAAGGTTCGAGTCCTTTACTGCGTAAGAAGGGATTGTGGCAGAGTGGTTATTGCGGTGGATTGTAAATCCATGCTTCGGCTTTAGAGGTTCGAGTCCTCTCAATCTCATTTAATTTAAGCTAAGTAACATAATGGTAGTGTATGGACCTGCAAAGTCTATAGTGAGAGTTCAAATCTCTCCTTAGCCTAAACCTCTGTGGTGAAAAGGTAAACACACTGTTCTTAGAATTCAGGCGCTGCAGGTTCGAATCCTGTCAGAGGTAAGAAGTTTAACGGTAGGTGTCAGAGAGGCTTATCGAGCAGATTTTGAAAATCTGTGTACTATGTACCGTGGGTTCGAATCCCACCCTGCCCGTATATATTTGCTAGATTATTTTTATAACCTATTAATAAATACAAAATACTTTTTAAATTTTAATATAGTAAAAATTATAGGTATTTAGATAGAAACATTTGTTTTTAAATAAAAAAATATTAAATAATCACAAAATATTTTAAATAAGACCGGTAGCTCAATAGGTAGAGCGTTTGCTTGATAAGCAAAAGGTTATTGGTTCGATTCCAATCCGGTCAATTTATATCTAAGGGTAGCCAAGCGGTAAGGCGATATATTTTGAATGTATGATACATGGGTTCGATTCCCATCCCTCGAATTAGGTAGATGGCAGAGTGGTCTATTGCGGTAGTTTGCTAAACTATTATATTTTATATCAGGGGTTCAAATCCCCTTCTACCCGTTATTTGGGATATAGTTTAATGGTAAAACCATGATCTTCAAAATCATTATTGTGGGTTCAAGTCCTGCTATCCTCAAATTCACTCAGTTAACTCAATAGGTAGAGTAACAAATTTCGAAATTGTAAGTTAAAGGTTCGAGTCCTTTACTGAGTAATAAATGTTTATATTTAAATATTTATAAGAGAGTTATTGTTTTGATTTAATGAAAAATATTTAAATTATATGAATTTAAATATTTTTCATATTAATATTTACATGTAATGTATTTATATTATAAAGTTAATTTATCTTTAAGGTAAGATATAAAATAAATTTAAAATTATTTTTTTTAATTATGGAACAAGTATTCTTTGTATCATTAACACAAGCAGCAAAATATATAGGAGCAGGTTTAGCAACAATAGGAGTTGTAGGAGCAGGAGCAGGTATTGGTATTGTTTTCGCAGGTTTATTATTAGCTTTAAGTAGAAACCCTGCAAAAGAAGCTAGATTAATGCAAATTGTATTATTAGGTTTTGCATTAACTGAAGCTATGGGTTTATTAGCAATTATGATGGCTTTTTTAATATTATATTCTTAATTTTTAATTAAAATTATATATTATGTCACCTACTCGTAAACATTTATTTCATATATTACCACAAAGCCCTTGACCTCTATTCACAGGTATAGGTGCTTTTTTTTTTGTTTCTTCTATAACTTTTGCAATGCATGGGGTTATACACGCAGTATGACCTTTCTTTTTTGCTTTTATCATATTATATGTTTCTTGTGTAACATGAGTAGATGACATAATAGATGAAGCGACAGGAGCAGGGGATCACACAGTAGCTGTGCAAATGGGTATTACTTCAGGATTTTTATTATTTATAGTTTCAGAAATTATGCTTTTTTTTGGGTTTTTCTGAGCATTTTTTCACGCTTCATTATGTCCATCTATACTTATAGGTGCAGAATTTCCACCTGTAGGGGTAACTATAATACCTATATACTTATTTCCATTGTATAATACTTGTTTACTTTTATTATCAGGTATTACAGTTACTTGATTACATAAAGCAATTATGTTAGGTAGTTATAAAGAATCTATAGATTCTTTTTTTCTAACTATTTTTTTAGGTGTGTGTTTCTTCATTTTACAAATGTTTGAATATTACGAATCACCTTTCAGTTTTAATACATCAGTATATGGTTGTAGTTTTTTCATGTTAACTGGGTTACATGGATTTCATGTTTTTGTAGGTATATTATGTTTATTCTTTAGTTTCTTAAGATTAATATTAAATCATTTCACTGTAAAACATCATAATGGTTTAGTATTTGCAATATGATATTGACATTTTGTAGATGTGGTTTGATTATTCCTATTCATTACAGTGTATTTTTGAGGTAGTAATGTATCAGCTTAAATATACTTAATTTGACTATCGAATTTATTACAATATTATTTATAAATTTGACTTTAATACTAATTAGAAAATAAAGTACATGAAGGAATATTTTAAAAGGTTTGGTGTAATTATTTAATTATATTATATATTTTTAATTATTTAAAAAATATTCAAAAAAATATTTATGTCACAAATTGATAAAATTGTATATATCCCGCTAATTTTTTGATTTATAATTTTAATGATTGTTTTATATTTCATAGTTTTCAGCTTTTTTCTATCTATATTTTTAACTATATTTAAAGTTCGTGTATTATATTTTAATAAATTAAATGATTTATTAAATAATAATTATAGAACAATTTTAATTCTAGTATTTTTTAATAAAGTACTTTTTCCTACATATTTTCTATATTTAAATAAATTAAATAAATTGAGTTAATAATTATATGTTTTCACCTCTAGAACAATTTGATGTAATACCATTAATTTTTTTTTCTGTAGGATCATATGACTTTACTTTTTTTAATATATTTATACCTTTGCTTTTAATTATTTCCTTCTTCCTAGCAGTAGGTTACTTAAAATCTTACTATAAATTAATACCTTATTCATTTCAATCAGCTTTAGAAAATATAATTGAATTTGTATTTTCTATATTAAAAAATCAAATAGGTAAAGAAGGTTATTTTTTTTTACCTTTTGTTTTAACGATATTCATGACTATATTATTATCAAATTTAATGAGTATTATACCTTTTGGTATTGCATTAACTAGTCATTTAATTGTAACAATGTGATTATCATTATCTATATGTTTATCAATATTTCTTTTTGGATTATTGTATAAAAATTTTAAATTTTTAAAAATTTTCGTACCCACTTGTCCAATAGCATTATTGCCAATATTAATATTAATTGAATTATTTTCATACGTAATTAGGGCATTTAGTTTATCAATAAGGTTAACAGCAAATATTTTAGCAGGTCATACACTTGTACATATTATTGCTTTATTTATTTTAAATACTTTATTTTTACATTTTTTAGCACCTTTATTAGGTTTATTAGGTTTATTTGCGGTCTTATTATTAGAATTAGGTGTTGCTTGTTTACAGGCATACGTTCTTACTATTTTAATATGTATTTATTTTAAAGACGTATTAATAGACGAAAGTCATTAGTATTATGATATTATTAGTTAAAAATTTAGGACGCTATTGTAGGAGGTTTGAAAGGGATATTTGAGGAGTTTGTTATACGGATAAACGTGCTGTAGATAATTACAAAATACTTAAAAAATCATGAATAATAAAATTTTTCTTACGTATTTTCAAAACGAAGTTATTTTGAAAATGAAAAAAATTACGCCGATATATATACCGTATAGATATTATAGATATAAGACAACGAAAAAAAAAATATAATAAACGTTGATTAAGTATAAGATTAACTAGATTATATTTTTTAACTTTACAAGATCATCAATTTCGTAAATTATTTTCTAAAGCTCGAAAAATTACAGGTGACTTGGAAAGTAATTATTGTCATTTACTAGAAGGTAGATTATTACCTTTATTTTATAGAACAAATTATTTATCAACTATTTTTAAAACAATATCTTTTATCAAGGATTCTAATGTTTATTTAAATCTTATTAATGTTAATTATGTAAATTTTTTAGTTAAAACAAGCACATTTATTACATTTAATAAAAAATATATAAAGAAAATTAAATATCAAATAAATCAAAGGATAAAATTAAAAGCGGTATTATTTAATACTCCTAAATTTTTATTTATTAGTTTTAGGTTATGATTTGGTTTTTTACTAAAAAAACCAATTAAAAAAGATTTAGTTTACCCTATATCATTAGATATCCAGAGAATAACAGGTTATTATTAAATTTGTATTTCATAAAATAATTTAATTTATATAAACTTAAGTTTAAGTAAAAAATCCTTTAATAAATATAATTTATTAATAAAATTATTATATTTATTTGTTTAATAATTCTAGAATAAATATGATAGAATTAATTTATGTCAAGATGATTATTTTCAACAAATCACAAAGATATTGGAACATTATATTTATGATTCGCTTTTATAGCTGGATTATTAGGGACATTATTCTCCATATTAATTAGATTAGAATTAGCTTTTCCTGGAGATCAATTATTCCAAGGTAATTATCAATTTTATAATGTTGTTGTAACAGCACATGCTTTTATAATGATATTTTTTATGGTAATGCCTGCTATGATCGGTGGTTTCGGTAATTGATTTGTTCCTCTGATGTTAGGGGCGCCTGATATGGCATTCCCTCGCTTAAATAATTTATCTTTCTGATTACTACCTCCAGCTTTTACATTATTATTAATGTCAAGTATGATAGGAGCAGGGGCAGGTACTGGGTGAACGGTTTATCCTCCATTAAGTGCAATAGCTTCAGATGCTTCAGTTGATTTCTCAATATTTAGTTTACATTTAGCAGGTATCTCATCTATATTAGGGGCAATAAATTTTATTGTAACTATTTTTAATATGAGAACACCAGGTATGAAAATGAATTTATTACCATTATTCGGATGAGCTGTATTAATAACAGCATTCTTATTATTATTATCTCTACCTGTATTAGCGGCTGGTATTACTATGCTATTAACGGATAGAAATTTCAATAGTTCTTTTTTTAATCCTTCTGGTGGAGGTGATCCTATTTTATACCAACATCTTTTCTGATTTTTCGGTCACCCTGAGGTTTATATCCTAATATTACCAGCATTTGGTATAATTAGTCACGTTATAGCAGATTATGCAAATCGTCCTATTTTTGGTTATCTTGGAATGGTTTATGCTATGGCAGCTATAGGATTTCTAGGTTTTATTGTGTGAGCTCATCATATGTATACCGTAGGTATGGATATTGATACGAGAGCATATTTTACTGCAGCAACAATGATTATTGCTGTGCCTACAGGTATTAAAATTTTTAGTTGATTAACAACAATGGCTGGGGGTATCATCAATATGGGTACACCTATGTTATTTGCTGTTGGTTTTTTATTTTTATTCACATTAGGTGGGGTGACTGGTGTTATTTTAGCAAATGCTGGATTAGATATAGCTTTACATGATACTTATTACGTTGTTGCTCATTTTCATTACGTGCTATCAATGGGAGTAGTTTTTGGATTATTTGCAGGATTTTATTATTGAATTGAATATTTATTAGGTTATAAATATTCAACACATTTAGGTAGATTACATTTTTATTTAACATTTATTGGTGTTAATATAACTTTTTTCCCTATGCATTTTCTAGGTTTAGCTGGTATGCCTAGACGTATACCAGATTATCCCGATATTTATTGAACTTGAAATTATTTTAGTTCAATAGGTTCTATTATTTCCGTTGTAGGTTTATTTGTATTTTTTTATTTAATGTGAAATATGTTTTCAATAAATACAATAGGTTTACAATATAAAAATATAATTTATATTTTAATTAAAGGAAACAGTAATCAAAAATTATTGTTATTATTAAAAAAAATTAAATTTTCATATTTAAGTAAAATTTATATGAATAAGAATAATGTAATTAATTCTATAATATATTTCCTAATAAAAGATGTTATAGCTATTGTTGAATCTATTTTAACTTTAGAATATTATTATTTTGTAAAATATAACTTTATAAATTATTTTTCAAAATATAACTTTATTACTTATCTAGATAGATATTATTACTCAATTTTATTATATAAATTAGTAAATATTTGAAATATTAATTTAAATATTTATGATAATAAAATGTTAAATAATACAAACAACAAATCAAATAATTATATTTACGATTTAATATTATTATTTAGTTATAATAATATTATTATATATACATTGTTAACTTTTTTAAAAGAAGAAATTGTTAAAAATATATTTATAATAAAATTTAAATATATTATATATAAAATATATTTATCAAAATTTATAAATATAATTATAAATTCATTATATTTATATAGTTATAAAAATCAAATGAAAAAAAGTTATATTAAAAAATAAAACTAATTAATTAGTTTTATTAGCTGAGCCAAATAAAACTAATTAATACTATAAAATAGTATTGTCGCTATTAACCTTCCTGATTTTAATTTGTAATTTTATTGTAAATTAATTATGGTTACAAGTTTAAATAATGAAGTAGAATTAAATACTTTACTAGATACTTGACCTTTACCTTATCCTGCGGATAATGTAGAAGATGAATCTTTTATAGGAGAATTAGATTCTAGAATTGAAAATATTGTTTCAATTATGAAACAAGGTGTAAAAAATATAGAAGATAGCTCTTCTATTGAAGTAGCAAATTTACCTGTATATGAAGAAATAGGTGTTGTGTTAGAAGTTGCTGATGGTATTGTAACGATATCAGGGTTAACTAATGTTGCATTTGGTGAAATGATAGAAATTATAATACCTTCAGGTGAAAACATTATAGGTATTATATTAAATATAGAATTCTCACAAGTAAGTGCAGTAATTTTTTCAAATGATATAGATGTTGTGCCTGGTTATATGGTTTTTAGAAAATATTTTTTAATGAGTGTACCTACGGGTAAAGCATTATTAGGTAGAATTGTTGATCCTCTAGGTAATCCTTTAGATAATTTAGGGGCTATAGCAAGTAAAGGTTTTCGTTTTATAGAACAAGTAGCACCATCAATTATATCACGTGCTCCTGTTAGAAAACCTTTAGAAACTGGTTTAAAGGTAGTTGATTCTATGGTACCTATAGGTCATGGTCAACGTGAATTAATTATTGGTGATACAAAAACAGGTAAAACATCTATAGCTATAGATGCCATAATTAATCAAGGTTCTGAAGATACTATATCTATTTATGTTGCAATAGGACAAAAAAGATCATCTGTTGCAAGAATAGCTAAAGTATTAAAAGCTAATAATGTTTTAAATTCTACAATTATAGTAGCTGCAACAGCATCAGATACCGCTGCTATGCAATATATAGCTCCATATTGTGGTTGTGCTATGGGTGAATATTTTATGAATTTAGGTTTACGTGTGTTAATTATCTATGATGATTTAAGTAAACATGCTGTATCTTATAGACAATTATCATTATTGTTAAGGAGACCTCCTGGTAGAGAAGGTTATCCTGGTGATGTATTCTTTTTACATTCACGTTTATTAGAACGTGCTGCAAATTTAAAAAATAATGGTTCAATTACGGCTTTACCTATAATCGAAACTATACAAGGTGATGTTTCAGCGTATGTACCTACTAATGTTATTAGTATTACAGATGGTCAAATTTTCCTAGAAACAGAATTATTTTCTAGAGGTATTAGACCTGCAGTGTCTCCTGGTTTATCTGTTTCTAGAGTTGGTTCTGCCGCTCAAAATAAAGTTATAAAACAAATGGCCGGTGATTTAAAATTGGAATTAGCTCAATTTAGAGAAGTTGAAGGTTTTACTAAATTAGGTTTAGTTTTAGATGATGCTACACAACAATTAATTGTAAATGGTGGAAGATTAACTTCTTTATTAGTACAAAAACGTTATTTACCTACTCCTATTTATGTACAAATATTATCATTATTTGCAGCATTAAAAGGATATTTAGAAATTATAGGTTCTGATTTAATAAGTATTTTTGAAGCCGAATTCAAGGGATGATTTTTTGGGTCGTGTGTATCTAAACCTGTTGCGTCATCATTAACTGCTATGGTATTTCCTGCTATGATCGTTGAATATTTTATTTGACATTTTGCTTATTTATTTATTTTATTTACTTGAGATAATTATACTAACAAGTAATAATTATTTAATTTATTTATTTTAATTCACATAAACCAAAAGAAAAAATAAAGAGGTTAAAAAACATTTTTGGAGAAAAGATGCTATTATCTTATTTTGATTTAGTTGAAGAATTTGAATATTGTATTTGATTCTTATATGCGCAAAAAAAAGGTATTTTTTTTGTTAGATCTTTAAGAATGGTCTTATTTTCTACAATAATATTTTTAATATTATCACAATATTGGGCTGGGTTTTTTTATATTATATTTTTACAATGATTTTGGATTTTTCATATATATATTAATGAAATTGATTATATATTAAATGAAGATACAAATGATAATGCTGATTTTGAGTATGATGACTTAGGTTCAGAAAGGGACATGGCTCAATTAATAACACCAAGATCCCAAATAATTTGAGCCAGGTCTGGATATTTAATGAACAAATCTTATTCTATTGTACAATATATGGATGTAAATATATTGCGCTATGATAAAAATTTAGAATTTCTTTTTACTGATAAATATAATTTTAAAATTATAGATTTAAAAGTTATTTTCGATCATATTCCTAGTTTGAAAAAATTACCTAGATATTCTTATAATTTATCAATAAATAACAATAAGTTAATTTTTTCAAATGTAATAAATAATAATCGAAATGAATATATTTATTTAACAATAAATAATAATCAAAATTTTGATTATTATTTATCGAAAAAAAAGATAATAATTAATTATTATCTTTTTCCAAATATTCTCTTAGAAAATTTTTATTTTTCATATTTAGATTTATTAAAAATAATGAAAAATAAAAATTTTCTATTAAAAAATCATAATATATTTTTATATTTCAATTCAATAATAGTAAGTTACTCCTACATCCAGCTAGGTAGAATTATGATTGAAAATAAAAAATAAATAAAGGGGTTTGTAAAAAATTTTTAAACAAAAAGAAATATAAATTTATAATCATGATAGTAAATAAATTACGAAAACCATATCTAAAATATTCTAATAAATCTAGAAGATTTAATTTATTTTTTAAATTATTATTTCTACTTCCTCAGGCTGATATTAAATTATTGCATAAGTTATTATTGTTAATTAAAGGTTTGTCATATACTTGTAAAAGAAATTTAAAGATAACTATATATAAAAAATTTCATTTATTTTATAAAAAATATTTGTTTAGATTCTTAAAAATACGTCGTACAAAAAAATTAAAATCTAATTGAATTACTTATAAAATATTAGGAACTTTTCTTTATCTGCAAGTGAATAAAAAACATAATAAAGCTATAACTTTTTTAAAATTTAATAATTCGAATAAGAATCAAAGACATCAAAATTACGACTCTATATCTATAAATCCTAATATTCAAGATTTTTCATTATATAAATCTTTTTTTCTAAAAAATAGTAGGATTAAATGAGATCTAAGTAAAATAAGAAGAGATAAGTCTAGTAGAGTGAATGGTTATAATTTCGCAT
>Ga0233377_1001005_pt1 | contig 11313 bp, 11 predicted proteins | sample ElkDunMinimDraft_6_FD_191540 | JGI IMG/M metagenome (GOLD analysis project Ga0233377, IMG submission 191540) | Fecal eukaryotic communites from dung pellets of Tule Elk in California, USA - Elk Dung E36 | ecosystem: Host-associated > Mammals > Digestive system > Large intestine > Fecal | place...
ACGGGGTTGTGGAGAACTTCCGTCACGAGCAGGTGAGCCGCGTGAGCATGGAGCCCGATTCCGCCCCGCTCCCTGGAGGACGACCGATGACCACTCCCGCTCGGACCCCGCGTCGCCGCTTCGCGATCGACGTGCGGCTCGTCGTGGGGATGCTCCTCGTCGCCGGCTCGGTCGCGGCCGTGACGATGCTCGTCGGCGCCGCCGACACACGTGTCGCCGTCTACGCGGCGGCTGAAGCCCTCGCGCCGGGCGACAGGATCCGCGCGGGAGACCTCGTCGAGCGCAGCGTCGCGCTCGACGGCGCCGAAGACCTCTACGTGCGAGTGGGCACGATCCCGGCCGACGGGATCGTCGTCGCGCAGCCCGTCGGAGCAGGCCAGCTCGTGCCGCGCTCGGCGGCCGGGTCGACCGACGGCATCCGCGCGACCTCGCTCGTGCTGAGGCTCGCGGGGCCCGTGAGCACCGTCGTCGGGACGGGGTCGCTCGTCGACGTCTGGAGCGTCGCCCTCACCGATCGCGGAGCCGTGGATGCGACGCGCTCGGGTGCGCCGATCGTGCTCGCCTCTCAGGCGACGGTCGTGCGGGTGATCGAGAGCGATACCTTCATGGCCGGCTCGGCAGGGGACGCCTCGACCGTCGAGGTGCTCGTCCCGCGCACGCGCGTCGCACGTCTGCTGCAGGCGATCGCTCACGGCGACGCGCTCGCCGTGGTTCCGTCGGGGCTCCCGCTGGGGTCGCCATGACCGACGTCGGGCTCGCGCTGCCCACGCCCGATGTCGACAGGCTCGGCGCGGAAGCGGCTCGATACGGACACCGGGTCGTCGCCGAGATGCCGGATGCCGACGCGCTCGCGCCGCGCATCGCGCTCACGAAGCCGGAAGTCGTGATCGCCGCCGCGGCGGCCCCGCACCTGAGCGCGCGCCTCGTCACGGCGTGCGATGCGCACGGCGTGCGGCTCGTCGTCGTCGGCGATTCGCCGCGCGAGCGGCGATTCGCGGCTGCGCTCGGCGTCGTCGACCCGGTGCCCGGGCCCGCAGCCTGGACGTTGCTCACACCGGGCAGCGGTATCCCGCTGCGCACCCCCGACGGAGCGCCGGAGCCGCCCCCGGTGCCGGTCGCATCCCCCGCCGGGGTCTCCTCGCCCGTCGAAACCCCGTCGGCGCACCATCCGGTCAGCAGGGGGATCGTCGTCGCGGTGTGGGGGCCCGGGGGAGCGCCGGGACGCACGAGCGTCGCGATCGCGCTCGCGGGCGAGCTCGCGGCGCTCGGCGTCTCCGTCGTGCTCGCCGACGCCGACACCCACGGGGCGGCCGTGGCTCCGTCGCTCGGGCTTCTCGACGAGGCGCCCGGGTTCGCTGCGGCCTGCCGCCTCGCGGGGGGCGGAGCGCTCACGGCGAGCGAACTCGACAGGGTCGCCTCGAGCCACCGCGGCGGATTCCGGGTGCTCACGGGGATCGGCAGGCCGGCGCGCTGGCCGGAACTCACGGGCGAGCGCATCGCGGGGGTGCTCGACGCCGTGCGCGCATGGGCGGAGGTCACGGTCGTCGATGTCGCGGCGAGCCTCGAGCAGGACGAAGAGCTCGTGAGCGACCTCGCGGCTCCCCGCCGCAACGCTGCGACCGTCGAAGTTCTCGCGCGCGCCGACCGCGTCATCGCCCTCGGGGCCGCCGACCCCGTGGGTCTCGCGCGCTTCCTGCGCGGACACGCGGAACTGCTCGAGCACGTCGCACCCGAACGCGTGAGCGTTGTGATCACCAAGGTGCGGTCCGGCACCGTCGGCCTCGACCCCGCAGGGCAGGTGCGCTCGACCCTCGAACGGTTCGGCGGGGTGACCCCCGCGCACCTCATCCCGTGGGATCCCGCCGCATTCGACGCGGCCCTGCTCAGCGGACGCAGCCTCCCCGAGGTCGCGCCGCGCTCGCCGGCTCGCGCCGTCATCCGCCGGCTCGCCGCCGAACTCGTGCCGGCGCTCGCGCGGCAGTGACGACGCGACGCTCGCGCGGCTGCCTCGGGAGGCGCAGGTAACCTGGAGCCGTGTCGACCCTCTCGGAGCTGTTGCTCTCGCAGGACCGTTCGCCGGCAGACGTCGAGTGGCTGCATCTTCTCGTCGCCGACGGCCAGCTCCTGGCCGACCTCGCGTTCGCCGACATCGTGCTGTGGGTGCCGACTGCCGACGGCTCCTTCGTCGCCGTCTCGCATTCGCGGCCGTCGTCGGCTGCGACGCTGTTCTACCGCGACTTCGTCGGGCAGCAGATCAAGCCCGAATGGCGTCAGCAGGTGACCGAGGCGTTCGAGACCGTGCAGATCATCGACACGGCAGCGCCCGACTGGTACGAGGAGACCCCCACCCGCGTGCGCGCGGTTCCCGTCGTGCGGCGGCTCGCCCCGAGCGGGCAGGCGGTGTCCGAGCATCCCATCGCGGTGCTCACGCGGCACAGCAACCTGAGTGAGGCGCGCACCCCGAGCCGCCAAGAGCTCACGTTCAACCAGTGCGCGAACGACATCTTCGCGATGATCTCCACGGGGGACTTCCCCGACCTGTCGGCGCCGTCGATGCCGCGCCGCGGCGCACCTCGCGCGTCCGACGGGCTCATCCGCCTCGACGTCGACGGGATCGTGACGTTCGCGAGCCCCAACGGCCTCTCGGCGTTCAACCGCATGGGTTTCCAGGGCGAACTCGAAGGCGAGTCGCTCGCCGAGGTGACGACGGGTCTGCTCGCCAACAAGCAGCACGTCGACGAATCGCTCCCGCTCGTCGTCTCGGGCCGTGCGCCCTGGCGTGCCGACATCGAGGCGCGGGGCGTGACCGTCACGCTGCGCACCATCCCGATCAGGTATCGCGGCGAACGGGTCGGCGCGGCCGTGTTCGTGCGCGACGTGACCGAGGTGCGCCACCAGGAGCAAGAACTCATCACCAAGGACGCGACGATCCGCGAGATCCACCACCGCGTGAAGAACAACCTGCAGACCGTCGCATCGCTGTTGCGGATCCAGGCCCGGCGCGCGCGCAGCGACGATTCCAAGGATGCCCTCAACCAGGCCATGCGCCGAGTCGCGGCCATCGCTGTCGTGCACGACACCCTGAGCGAGGGACTGGATCAGATCGTCGACTTCGACGAGGTGTTCGACAGGGTGCTGCTGCTCGTCGCCGAAGTGGCGTCGAGTCACAACACGACCGTCCGCCCGGTCAAGACCGGAAAGTTCGGGGCGTTGCCGAGCGCCTACGCGACGCCGCTCGCCCTCGCGCTCACCGAGCTCGTCACCAACGCGGTCGAGCACGGGCTCGCCGGGCGCGCTGACGGCAGGGTCGAGATCTCTGCGAAGCGCAAAGACGAGCACTTGAGGATCCGCGTGCGCGACAACGGCGTGGGGTTGCCGGAGGGCAAAGTCGGCTCGGGCCTCGGCACGCAGATCGTGCGCACCCTCATCCAGGGCGAACTGGGCGGCACGATCGACTGGCACACCCTCGAAGGCGAGGGCACCGAGGTCACGATCGACGTGCCGCTGCTCTGGCTCAATCGAGCCTGAGCAGCGACTCGTCCCCGGCACCGCGCATCGCGGAACCGGGAGGTGCGATCGGGGCTAGGAGGCGCGGCGGGCGCGGGCAGCGCGACGCTTGAGGGCGCGGCGCTCGTCTTCGCTGAGGCCGCCCCAGACTCCTGAATCCTGGTTGGTCTCGAGGGCGTACTGCAGGCACTGCTCGGTCACGGAGCATCGCGCGCAGACCGACTTGGCCTTGTCGATCTGGTCGACGGCCGGCCCGGTGTTGCCGACCGGGAAGAACAGTTCGGGGTCTGCGGTGAGACAGGCGGCTTTGTCACGCCAATCCATGGTGGTGCTCCTTTGTTGTTGCTGACGCTGGCGCGAGCGGGTGGGTTCGGGAACTTTTTTCGCGCATGGTCGAAGTGAGAACGGAAAGTTTTGTGGATTCGGCCTTCCGGACTCACCTACGACTCTGTAGGCGTCACATCAACCGAGTGTCAGGGTTTCATACTTGACTCATCGAATCAATAGGTGAAGACCCAACTCCCCGCGAGCGCCCAGCTACCGTCTGGGTGGCATCGGCGGTGCTCTGCGTCGAATTCGCCGGCGCGCTCGCCCTCGGCATCCTGCTCCTGGTCGAGGTGATGACCGAGCGTCCCGCGTCTGTTGCGACCGCTCTGGCACTCGTCGTGCTCGCGGGGCTCGTTGCCGTCGGCCTGGGTGCCGTGGTCGTCGGACTCTGGCGCGGGCGGTTGTGGGTGAGAGCCGCCGGCGTCGTGTTCCAGGTGCTGCTGTTCGCGATCGGCGTCGGCGCGCTTCAGGGCGCTCTGGCCCAGCCCGATTGGGGCTGGCCGCTCATCATCGCCGCCGTGGTCGGCTTCGTCTGCCTCGTCGCGCGCCCGACGGCGCTCTGGCTCAGCGGGCGAGCCGAAGCTTCTTGAGCAGCATCGCGACGTGCCCCGTCGCCTTGATGTTGTAGAGCGGCATCACGATCCGGCCGTCCTCGTCGAGCACGAACGTCGCGCGGATGACCCCGTTCACGGTGCGGCCGTAGAGCTGCTTCTCGCCGAACGTGCCGTACCTGTCGTGAACCTCCCGTGTCGGGTCGCTCAGGATGATCTGGGGCAGCGTCTCGTCGCGCGCGAAGCCGGCGTTCACGGCCTGCTCGTCGCGTGAGATGCCGACGACACGGTAGCCGGCCTCCTCGAACACCCCGAAGTTCTCGCGGAAGTCGCACGCCTGGCTCGTGCAGGCAGGCGTGCCCGCTTCGCCGTAGAAGTACACGATCGCCTTCGAACCGCGGATGCCGGACAGGGTGAAGGGAACCCCGTGCTGGTCGGGAAGAGTGAAGTCGGGGGCGTGCTCGCCCGCCGGAAGTCGCACCGGTTCGGCCATGCGCCCACCCTAGGCGCGGTGTCACTCGGGTCGAATCCGTTGTACACTCGATCTTCGGTCCGCCTCGCGGGCTGCGCACCTCTAGCTCAATTGGCAGAGCAACTGACTCTTAATCAGTGGGTTCCGGGTTCAAGTCCCGGGGGGTGTACGAAAGCCCCGTCCTAGCTCTCGCCAGCGAAGACGGGGCTTTCGCTTTTCTGCGGCCTTAGCAGGATGCCGACCCGATTTCCAGACTCCTCGTCAGCGGCGGATGATGCCGCACCCTCGAACTGTCGCGCAGCGACGGGGAGAGAGGATGAGGATGGCCGATCGTGCTGAGCCCACGGGCGGACCCGTGCCGACTCCGGTGCCGGGCGGGGCTCCGGGCGGCTCGCTGTTGCGCACCGCGATCACCGGTCCGCTGCTGTTCGTGTTCATCCTCGGCGATGTGCTGGGCGCGGGGATCTATGCGCTCATGGGGGTTCTCGCCGAGGATGTCGGGGGAGTGCTGTGGCTCCCTCTCCTCGTCGCGCTCCTCCTCGCCCTGCTGACCGCCGGCTCCTACGCCGAACTCGTCACGAAGTACCCCCGGGCTGGTGGGGCGGCGGTCTTCGCGGAGCGCGCGTTCCACGCGCCCCTGCTGTCGTTCCTCGTGGGCTTCTGCATGCTCGCCGCGGGGGTCGTGAGCGCTGCGGGCCTGTCGCTCGCATTCGCGGGCGACTATCTCGGGGCCTTCCTCGACGTGCCCCCGATCCCGGCCGCGATGGTCTTCCTCGCGCTCATCGCACTGCTCAACGCACGGGGGATCACCGAATCGCTCAAGAGCAACGTCGTGATGACGGTGATCGAGCTCACGGGGCTCCTGCTCGTCATCGTGTGCGTGGCCATCATGATGGGCGGAGGGGGCGGTGACGCCTCGCGGCTCGGGGAGTTCCCCGCGGGCGCGAACCCCGCTCTCGCAACTCTCGCGGCGGCGATCGTGGCCTACTACTCCTTCGTCGGGTTCGAGACCTCGGCGAACATCATCGAAGAGGTGCGCGACCCCTCCCGGGTCTACCCGCGAGCGCTCTTCGCGTCACTTCTGACAGCCGGGGTCGTGTACGTGCTCGTCGGCGCCGCGAGTTCGATCGCGCTCCCCGCCGAGGAGCTGAGCGACACGACGGGTCCACTGCTCGCGGTCGTGGAGGCGACGGGCGTGCCGATCCCCGAGACCGTCTTCGCTGCGATCGCCCTCATCGCCGTCGCCAACGGGGCGTTGCTGACGATGATCATGGCGAGCCGGCTCACCTTCGGAATGGCGCACCAGGGCCTGCTGCCCGCGGTGCTCGGACGCGTGCTCCCGGGGCGACGGACCCCGTGGGTGGCGATCATCGCGACGACCATCGTCGCGATGCTGCTCACCCTGCTCGGCGACCTCGCGCTCCTCGCCGAGACCGTCGTGCTGCTGCTGCTCTTCGTGTTCATCGCGGTCAACGTCTCGGTGCTCGTGCTGCGCCGAGACGAGGTCGACCATGCGCACTTCCGGGTGTGGACGGCCGTGCCCGTGCTCGGCGTCGCATCCTGCATCCTGCTGCTCACCCAGCAGAGCGCGACGGTGTGGCTGTTCGGCGCCATCCTGCTCGCCGTCGGAGTCGGGTTGCACTTCGTGGCGCGGCGCTTCTCCTCACCGCCTTCGCGCGAAGGGGTGTAGCCGCAAGGACGCCGACAGTCGCAAGGACGCCGACAGCTCCGGCGTCAGAGCGCGGAAGGAGGGTTCTTCGGAGTGCGCGGAGCCCTCGTGGGCCGTTTCGCGGTGGCCGCCGTGTCAGGGGGCGTCGGGTCGCCGACCGGGTCGGGGGGCGTGACGGGGTCGCCCGCCGCCGTCGTCCCACCCGTCATCCCACCCGCAGGCGGTGTCGTCTCCCGGGGCCGCACGTGCCGAGGAGGCTCGTGCGCATCCACGTACAGCTGCGCGGCGCGCGTCGCGACGATGAGATACCGCACGAGGAGCACGAGCACCGCGACGATCGCGAGCGCGATCATGAGCCCCGCGATCGTGGACGCGACACGCCAGAAGAGCCCGAAGCCGAAGCCCCAGCGCCCGCCGCCGAAACCGAAGTCGTCGTCCATCACCACTCCTCGAGTTCTTTCTCGCGCGCCTGCTCGGCGACGGTGCCGACGGCGATCGCGACGTTGATCGCCCACCCGGCCCACAGCAAGATGAGGCGCCAGTCGCGCGGGCCCCGTGCTGTCGCCTTCGCGAGCCCGACAGCGCCGAAGAGCGAACTGAGCACGCTGAAGTTGAAGATGAACTTGCGCATGCGGCCTCCCGTGGTCGAGAGTGCCACGCTATCGCGCGACCCGGTGCCCGGTCAGCCCGTTGACACCCCCGTCGCAGCGCGATTATGAGCGCGGAGCGGCTTTGCGATTCTGCCGGACGGTCTTGCGGTTGATGCGTGCACCCACCGCGAGCGGTTCGCGGGTCGAGTGCTGCTGCCCGAGGTGCTTCTTCGCGAACGCCGCGGTCTCGACGAGCATCTCGAGCCGCAACCGGGCATTGCGCACGTGGTGCAAGCCGACCTCGGCGACGACGTGGCCGGTGAACTGGTTCTCGGTGAGCATCTGCAGCACCTCGGCGACGGGCTCCGTGCCGCGCCCCGGCAGCAGGTGCTCGTCTTTGAGGTTGCCGTCATGAACCGAGCGCGTTCCGTCGCACAGGTGGATGTGCCGCAACCTGTCGCCCATCGCCATCGCGTACTCCAAGGAGTCCCTGCCGGTGAGCGACGCGTGCGAGAAGTCGAGCGTCATCGCATCGACGTCGAGGTCGAGGGGGTCGGAACTCGGTGCGTAGGCCTGCAGATTCTTGCGGCCGATCTTCCACGGGAACATGTTCTCGACGCAGATCTCGACGCCCGTGCTCTGCGCGGTTTGGCGCACGATGCGCTCGAAGTTGCGGGCGTAGCCCGCCTCCCAGCGGAACGGGGGATGCACGACGACGGCGGAGGCTCCGACGTCGGCCGCGAGCTGAGCCGACCTCTCGAGTTTCACTTGCGCGTCGCGGCCCCACACGAACTGGGTCAGGAACAGCGACGGGGCGTGGATGGAGAGGATGGGCATCGAGTAGCGCTCGATGAGAGCGCGCAACGCCGCCGCGTCACGGGTCACCGGATCCGACGTGATCATGACCTCGATGCCGTCATACCCCGCGAGGCGCGCCAATCGGAACGACTGCTCGACCCCCATGGGGAAGTTGCAAGACGTGCTCATGCCGATCGAGATCATGGGAATCCAACCTAACGCCCCGCAAGTCGCTTGCGTAGGACCAGTTGCGCACGCCTTCGCCCAGCCCGTCGAGAGGCGCCTGATAGCGTCGAAACATGCCCGACGAGCGCTTTGCATTCGTCGTCGTCTCCAATCGCCTGCCTGTCGATCGTGTCGAGGCGGACGACGGGTCCACCTCGTGGACCCGGTCACCCGGCGGTCTGGTCACGGCGCTCGAGCCCGTGATGCGCCTCACCGACGGTGCGTGGGTCGGCTGGATCGGCAAGCCCGGAGGCCAGCTCGAACCGTTCACGCATGAGGGCATCCGCATCGTTCCGCTCGCCCTCTCCGAAGCCGAGATCGAGAACTACTACGAGGGCTTCAGCAACGACACGATCTGGCCGCTCTACCACGACGTCATCGTGCCTGCCACGTACCACCGCGACTGGTGGGAGAGCTACGTCGAGGTGAATCAGCGGTTCGCCGATGCCACGGCTGCGGTCGCCGACGAAGGCGCGACCGTGTGGGTGCAGGACTACCAGCTCCAGCTCGTGCCGCGCATGCTGCGCCTCGCGCGGCCCGACCTGCACATCGGGTTCTTCAACCACATCCCGTTCCCGGCATACGGCCTCTACTCGCAATTGCCCTGGCGCACGCAAGTGCTCGAAGGGCTCCTCGGCGCCGACGTGATCGGGTTCCAGAGGGTGTCGGATGCCGGCAACTTCTCGCGTGCCGCCCGGCGGCTGCTGGGCTATTCGACCAAGAGCCCCTTCGTCGACGTGCCGGCGTCGGACGACGGGCCCGCGCGTCGGGTCGTGGCGCGGGCTTTCCCGATCTCGATCGACGTCGACGCCTTCGAAGCGCTCGCCCGGACACCCGACGTGCAGGCCCGTGCCCGGCAGATCCGGGAAGACCTCGGCAACCCCAAGACGGTCATCCTCGGCGTCGACCGTCTCGACTACACGAAAGGCATCGGCCACCGGCTCAAAGCGTTCGGCGAACTCCTCGAAGAGGGGCGCCTCCAGGTCGAGGACGTGACGCTCGTGCAAGTGGCGAGCCCGAGCCGTGAGCGCGTCGAGACCTACAAGCAGTTGCGCGATGAGATCGAGCTGACGGTCGGGCGCATCAACGGCGACTTCGGCACGATCGGGCACCAGGCCGTCAACTACCTGCACCACGGATTCCCGCGAGAGGAGATGGCGGCGCTCTACCTCGCCGCCGACGTCATGCTCGTCACGGCGCTTCGCGACGGGATGAACCTCGTCGCGAAGGAGTACGTCGCGGCGCGCCACGACGAGGACGGCGTGCTCGTGCTGAGCGAGTTCGCGGGGGCGTCGGACGAGCTCAAGACGTCGCTGCGCATCAACCCGCACGACATCGACGGGCTCAAAGACGCCATCATGCAAGCGGTCGAGATGCCGCGTGCCGAGCGGCGCAAGCGCATGCGGGTGCTGCGCAAGCGCGTGCGCGAGAACGACGTCGGCCATTGGTCGCGCGGATTCCTCCGCGCGCTCCGCGAGGCGACCGACGGGGTCGACAAGTTCGGCCTCGATCCCGACCCGCTCGGCGAACTCGAGTGGACCGTCGAACGCCCGCGGCGACCGTGAGCGTTCCCGAGCCCCGCATCCCGCCCGCCCCTCTCCCGCTCTCGCTGGTCGGGGCGCTGCGCGAACTCGCCCGCGTGCGGCGACTGCTCGTCGCGCTCGACTTCGACGGCACTCTCGCGCCCGAAGTCGACTCCCCCGAGCAGGCTCGCGCGATCCCCGAGGCGCGGGAGGCGGTGCTCGCGCTCCTGAAGCTGCCGAACACGCGCGTGGCCCTCGTCTCGGGACGGGCCCTGCGGAGCCTCATCGACGTCTCCGGCCTGCCCGACAGCGTGCTGCTCGTGGGCTCGCACGGCATCGAGATCCGGCTCGACGAGCCCGACGACCGGGTCGATCTCGACACGGCCGAGATCGAGCAGGTCGAAGTTCTGCACGAGGTGCTCGGCGAGGTGGCCGACGCGATCGACCAGGTGTGGCTCGAATCCAAGCCCGCGGGCTTCGCGCTGCACACGCGCCTCGCGACGGAGGAGAACTCGCGCCTCGCGCACCTCGTCGCGCTCTCGGAGGCCCAGGCCGAGATCGAGAACCTCACCGTGCGGCACGGCAAAGACGTTCTCGAGTTCGCCGTGCGGTCGACGACGAAAGGCGAGGCGCTCGAGCACTTGCGCCGCTACACCGCCGCGGATGCTGTCTTCTACGCGGGAGACGACGTGACCGACGAAGACGCTTTCGCCGCGCTGCTGCCCCACGACGTGGGAGTCAAGAGCGGCCCCGGGCCGACCGAGGCGGCGTTCCGCGTCGCCGGTCCCGAGGAGATCGCGCTCGTTCTGAAGACCCTCGCGACCTTCCGCGAAGGCGACGTGCACGAGCAATAGCAGCTCACGCGACTGACAGCGGCCCCGGTTTTCGCACCGTTAGGATTGACCCGATTCCAGGGGCTGACAGTCGGCCCTGACGACCACGACCACGGCCTCTACGCCGCGCGCCGCGAGCCGCCGCCTCGAGCTGGGAGGAGCGCTATGTCTGCAGTCCTCCTGGCGTTCGCCGTGGCTGCGATCGTCGCCGCTCCGATCGCCCGCCGCGCAGGCAGGCTCGTGTTCCCGTTCGCGGCGCTCGTTCCGCTCGCCGGCTTCGTGCACGCGCTCGTCGTGCTGCCCGGCGTGCTCGCAGGCACCCCGATCGAGGAGTCGATGCCGTGGGTTCCCCAGCTCGGCCTCGCCCTCGCGTTCCGGATGGATGCGCTCGCGCTCCTGCTCGTCCTCGTCGTGACGGGCGTCGGTGCGCTCGTGTTCGTGTACTGCGCCGCGTACTTCCGCGCGGGCGACCGCAGCGTCGGGCGGTTCGCCGGCATCCTGCTCGCCTTCGCCGGGTCGATGTACGGGCTCGTGACCGCCGACGACGTCTACCTGCTCTTCGTCTTCTGGGAGGCGACGAGCGTCTTCTCCTACCTGCTCATCGGCCACGCCCGAGGCAAGCGCGCGAGTCGCGTCGGAGCATTGCAAGCCCTCCTGGTGACCACTCTCGGTGGTCTGGTCATGCTCATCGGCCTCGTGCTGCTCGCGCAGCTGGGCGGCACGACCTCCCTCTCCGCACTCGTCGCCGACCCGCCGCGGAGCGAACTGCTGCCGGTCGCCGTGATCCTCGTGATCGTCGGCATCCTCTCGAAGTCGGC
>Ga0233377_1001006_pt1 | contig 11301 bp, 10 predicted proteins | sample ElkDunMinimDraft_6_FD_191540 | JGI IMG/M metagenome (GOLD analysis project Ga0233377, IMG submission 191540) | Fecal eukaryotic communites from dung pellets of Tule Elk in California, USA - Elk Dung E36 | ecosystem: Host-associated > Mammals > Digestive system > Large intestine > Fecal | place...
CCAATCCCATATCCAAAGCCATAGGGATTAACTCGTTTTCTACAGACCTTTCCAAAAGAGAGTACTCCAATTGTAGGCCGATGAATGCCGACCAACCCCTGAATTTGGCGAGCATTTGCGCCTCCGTGATTTTCCAAGCGGGGGTATCGGAAATAGCGATGTACCGTATTTTCCCTGCACTTACCAAATCTTTCAGGGTCAAGAGTGTTTCCTCTATGGGTGTATGAGGGTCAAAGGCATGAAGCCAATAGAGGTCGATGTAATCGGTCTGCAATCTTTTTAAAGAATGCTCCAAGGACTGGATAATACTTTTTCTGCCTGATCCGCCACCGTTGGCATCATAAGGGTACATATTGCCCCAGAATTTTGTCGAAATGACCAATGCATCCCTGCGGACGGATTTATTCGCCAAAAAATTTCCAATGATTTTTTCCGAATGCCCTTTGGTGTAGATATTTGCTGTATCTATCGCATTTCCACCGTTCCCGATATACTCATTTAGTATTTCGTGAGCATCCGCAGGATTAGTTCCCCAACCCCAATCCTCGCCAAAAGTCATTGTTCCTAATGTTAACGGACTGATGCGCAATCCCGATCTACCTAACGTCCTGTAATCTGATAAACCCATAATAATTTGTTTTATAAATTTTTAACTGAACAAAATTAGAAAGGGCAATCGGGGTAAAATGTCCACAATCAAACCAACTATATCGAAAATCAATCAATAATTAATTTACGGTTGATATGTTTTGTAAATTAGCATTATGAAAAACCTCAATGACATAGCGGACTTTTACAAAAAGAAAAATCTCAATGCCCCAGCCTATTTCCAATGGGGAACGGGGCATTTTGATGTGATGAAAATTGATACGCTAAAGAAAAGGGATGAGGCAATTTCGTTACTCTCATTTACACGAAAAAGCCTTTACAAAATAAAGTTGGTAAGAGGCAAGTGCAAGTGCCATTATGCGGACAGAACTATCGAAATCGAAAAATACGCTTTGATTTTTATTAACCCAATGATACCTTTTCTTCTTGAAGAAACAGAGGAACCCATAAAAGAATACTTCTGTATTTTTAATGATGACTTCTTCAGAAATTTCGGAAATATCAGGGATTATCCCGTTTTTCAAAATCATCATGATAATGTATTTAGTTTATCGGAAGATGAATATCTGAAATTTGAAACCCTACTGGATAAGATGAGAGTAGAACTCCGCTCTGACTACGAATACAGGTTTGATGCAATTCGTAATCTTGTATATGAAATTATCCATAAGAAACTAAAAATGAACAGTGTACAAAGTGAATTTAGAAAGAGAAACGGTGCTAAAAATAGGATAACATTACTATTTGAAGAGCTGTTGGCTTTGCAATTCCCTTTGCATTCCACCTCCGATAGCGTTAAACTTAGGAAACCCAAAGACTTTGCGGAACAGCTTTCGGTATCCATCAATCACTTGAATAAATCCGTCAAACACATTCGCAATAAAACGACTTCGGAAATCATTACCGATAGGATATTGCAGGAAGCCAAAATACTGCTAAAGGTTACGGACTGGTCGGTTTCTGAAATTGCTTATTCTTTAGGCTATGAAACTCCGTCACGATTTATTTATACGTTCCGTAAAAATATAGAGGTATCGCCATTAGCATACAGGAATGAGCATATTTAAATATGATGTTCGTACTTCCGTATTTGTTTGACTAATTAATGCACGTATTATATCTTTACTGTCAAAGTAGGTTTACTTTATTGAGTTTATTAATCATGTTGTATCAAATTGCTTGTATATTTTCTTGAGAAGGAGTCCCGCTTATAAACGAAGATAAGGCAGTCATTAAGCTATTTTCAAAAGTAATACAATAAGTAATTTCTTCGCCTTATTATTGTAATAGAAAGAACGTAACATTCCTTATATTCGAATCTGGCGGGATTAGCCAAACTATCTCCAAACGCAAACCCTGAGCCTTCAAGAATCGAACTCAGGCCTTCCCTTCTGTTCAGGAATAAATTAATGCCATACCAGCAGTAAACATTAATCCGAAATATCTATCTTTGTGGTCTGTTATACTATATCTAACATATTATCTGCGTCTTATTCAAAAGACGAACTCAAAAAAAGAGTGATTAATGCATTGAAATCTTTTGATTTTTAATGTACAGATAATCCTATCCACTTATTTTTTTAGTCTTAACAAAACAATTGATTTCATAGTCAATTGACTTATCATTTTGCAATGTATTCAACATTTCAAAATGATGATAACACAATAATTACAAATGAATAGTAAACAGTTAATAAGCAGAAATATAGAATTATTTTACAATAAAGCCTCCGAAGAAACTAGACTTGACAAAGGAATGGGAGTGTTTGAATTTGAAAGAATTAAATCACTGATAGAAAAATATATTCCGACTACATCTTCAAAAATAATAGATATTGGTGGCGGTACGGGAAAGTATTCAGAATGGCTTGCTCAAAAAGGACATCAAGTCCATTTGGTAGAACCTGTTTCAAAACACATAGAAATAGCCCGAAATAGAGCGAATAAATTAAAAAACAAGTTCTCTGTACACTTGGGAGAAGCTCGAAAATTGGAATTTCCAAATAATTCTGCCGACTTAATCATACTGCACGGCCCGCTTTATCATCTTCAAAAAAAGGAAGATAGATATTTAGCCATTTGCGAAGCTAAGCGGGTTTTAAAGAACAATGGGATTATTTTGGGATTTGCTATAAATTATACAGCATCAACATTGGTTGGACTTTTAAATGGTCTCATCCACAAAAAAACATTCTTTGAAATGTGTAAGGAAGAATTAACAACGGGAATACACAACCCACCTTATGATTTTCCGTGGCTTTTAGCTGAAGCATTTTATCATACGCCCGAACAGCTAAAAAATGAATTTATAAATCAAGAATTAACCTATCTGAATACTTATGCGGTCGAGGGTATGACTTGGTTGGATAAAGATTTTTTTGCCAATATGCTGAATTGTGAAAGGCGAAAGACATTGATAGAACTCGTTCAAGTTACTGAAAATGACAGTTACCTTCTACCCTTTAGCCCACACATGATGATAGCTGTACAAAAAAAATATAATTATGAGAAATAAAGAAAAATACTATAAAGCACTATTAGAGAATAACGGTCAACTAAATGAAATTGACCTCGGAGAAAAAATAGGGCTTAACGAAGATGAAACAAACGAAATTATTGTACAACTTCTTTCTGAACATAAAATTGAATATGTAGAAAACAGAGCCTGTAATTATAGTTCAATGAAAAGGGTGAGAAAGAAGAATAATAGCAGGAAATGACCGGTAAATATCAAAATTTTATATTTACACAATGGATATTTGACTGTGCATCATCAATAAATCGGAATGAAAAGATATGGATCAATGGAAGGAAAAATCGATCAGGTTTCCTCAAAAATCTGATGATAAACACATTCTTACTTCCTCTAATCTTAATATGAAAAGTTTTTTTGTTACATAGCAAATAGACATGTTCGCAAATCTAGGATCCCGCTGGGATTGGCTCAGCCACACTATCCCCAAACGCTAACCCTGAGCCTTCAAGAATCGAACCCAATATTGGTGCCTTCGGAGGTTGTTCCCCAACGCAATGGCCATCACAGAACAACCAATATTCGAATCCCAGCGGGCACAAAAAAAGCCTAATCTTTCGATTAAGCTTTTTTTGTGATCCCGCTGGGATTCGAACCCAGGACCCATACATTAAAAGTGTATTGCTCTACCAGCTGAGCTACGGAATCGTTGTTCTATTTTCAAGAACTCTTCGTTGTTTGAAGTGATGCAAAGGTAGGTTTTTTCAGATAAATTCCCAATCTAATTTTAGTTTTTTTTTAATATTCAATAAAACACCCTCATTATAAAAGGTTTATTTTTTCTTATCTCCTATTTTAACTTCAAAAACTCTTTAAAAAACACAAAAAAACAACCTGTTAACAATTGTTTTTAACCAATTAGCAAGAATAATTCTTTCTTAAAAACATTTTTAGTAAATTTAATTTTAAGATTAAAGCATCAATTTCATAATATACAGCTTAAAGAATCACTTGTTCCTAAAACAATTGATTTACAGTGATTTAAATTTTTATGTAGAGAGATTGTAGATGCTGATAAATACAGATGTATGCACATTGTAGATTCATTTTTCTTGTTTATAATGGTTGAAAACGAAAACTTTGGATATTAAAATAATCGACTATGTTTTTCATATTCGGATTAAAAAAGGTTGATGCCTTAGTCTCCTTAATATTCCTATTTATTATTATTCACTCATTTAAATAAATTTAAGACCATGAACAACAAAACATTATCTATTGTAGCATACATCACATTAATTGGTTGGTTAATTGCATATTTTTCAGGGAAAGACAATGCGGATGATTTTTTGAAATACCATCTTAGACAGGGCTTTGGAATTTTTGTATTCGGAGTTGTGTTATCCATTGTTTTAAACATTATTATGTTTGCAACAGGCTTGTATTTTCTTGGATATATAGGATTAATTGGTTTAATTCTCATGATTTTAGGGGCAATAAACGCTTCCAATGGGGTCAAAAAACCAGTTCCAATTATTGGGTCATGGGCTGAAAAACAGTTTAATTTTATCGGATAAAATTTAAAAATTGTTCAACACAAAAAATAAAATATCTTATGAGAATAAGCAGATATTATATAGGTAGTTTTCTAGCCTTGGCATTAATGGCTAGCTGTAATAATTCTGATAGCGGAAAATCAGGTGAAACAAGTTCTTCCTTATTTGAAGGAAAAGACGAGAAAAAAGAAGCAAATGAACTTATTACCTTTAATAACACTATTGTTAAATTAGATAATACACATAGTTCTAGTTTAAAAACTTTTACCAGTAATTTTGACAGATTTGATGAATTTGTTAAGCAAAAAGTTCAGGATCCAAATGGATTTAACAGTATTGCACCAATAATGATAATGCCACCAATTATCAATTCATCGAGTGAAATTGTTTATCCGGACGGAATGAGCAAGGAATTCAAGCCACTTCTTGATCAAATGACAGAAAGTTTTAAAGCAGTTCAAGCGATTAATAAAGAAATTGAGGTTTATAAATCTGCTGAAGACTGGAAGGAAGATCAAGGAAAGAAATTAGTAGAACTAAGAGAAAAAGCAACTACTGAAATCAAAAAGAACAGAGATGCTTCAAATCAAATTTTTGAAAAATTACAACCAATTGTTTCAAAAGCGGAAGAAATTACTCTGGAAGGAAATCCATTAAAGGATCAATATGTACGATCAAAGAAATTGCTGGATAAAGTACAGCAAACGACTAATATGACATTCGAATCTACGGACCTTGCAAAATTAACAGAAGACTTTAAAAAGAACTATCAAGAAATTGAAAAGGTGTATAATGAAAATAAGAATGATGAGCTTCCTAAAGAATATAAAAGTAAAGAAAGAAGTTTCGTATCATTTAATGATTCTGTGAATGATTTTCTTGGTAAAATGAGAATTATCCAGCGGGAATTAGACGCAGGTACTCCTATAACAGATAATGCATTAACTGGTATAGATAATGGATCACAAAACGTCTTGCGCAGTTATAATAGCTTTGTTGATTAATGAAGTTTAACAAAAAATAATACTAGGACTACTTTTTACAGGACATGGTCTTTTATGGCCATCGTCCTGTTATTAAATAGCTGTGAAAATATAAATTCTGAGGATAAAAGTTCATTTGGAACGAATAAGTTGCTGAATTAAGATCTAAGGACAATAGTATAGTTTATTAAATAAAAAAACCCTTTAGTCAATGACCATTGGGGTTTTTTATAATTATTAAGGAATGGAATTAAACAAATATCGTATCATTGACAATATTAATTTCAATTTGGGAAATTGTGTGTCCCATATTAGGGTATATTCTTTCGTCCACATTCGCCCCTAACTTCCGCATCAATATTGAAGTTTCCTGAACCCTTTGAACAGGCACATGAAAATCAGGATCACTAGTTCCAATAAAAACTGGTGTACCTTCAAAATTGCCATTATAATGCTCATTATAGATTATATCACCAATTAGTCCACCTGTAAATGCAACGATCCCAGCATATTTTCTTGCATTTCTGCTAGTATACTCTAAAGTTAAACAAGCTCCTTGCGAAAATCCCAGAAAGTAAATATTTTCATGTTTAATTCCCTTTTGAATTGCAATCTCCACAGCCTGATCAATTAATTCCAATGCTTGATCTAGCTTTGGTTGGTTTGAAGAAATCGGAGCGATAAATGAATTTGGATACCAGGTATTTTGATTTGCTTCAGGTCCAATTAATAGATATTCCTGAACATTTAAATACTCTGCTAAGCCCATTATATCATGAGCAGAACCTCCCCGACCATGAATCATAATCAAAGCTTTATCAGGATCTTTAATATTTCCGGATTGATATATATTATTTAACATATAATTCTTATTTACAATATTTTATAAATTACATATAAAATATAAATTCATATATAATTAGAAAACTATTTCAATATTGGTAAGAGTCTTTCTATTGCAGATCTCTGCGATTCATATTGTTTTGGTAATTTTAAAGAAGAACCTAAATCACTTAAAGATTCATCTATATCAAAACCTGGATTTTCAGTTGCAATTTCAAACAATACACCTCCAGGTTCTCTGAAATATAAGGAATGAAAATAATCTCTATCAATCTGTGGAGTAATCTGTAAGCCCGCACTCATTATCTTTTCGCGCAATTCCATTTGATCATGATCATCCTTAACCCTAAAAGCAATATGATGGTTTGTCCCAGCTGTATTTATGCCCCTAGGAGCATTTTCATCAATAAGAATATCAATGATATTTGCCGAATCAATATTTTCATTTTTAAACCTATAGCGACTTCCCTCTTGAGCGATTTGATTATAATCCAACAATTCAGTTAACACTTTAGCTGTTGGATCTAATTCTCTTAATGTCAATGTGCTATTATGGAATCCTTTTGTAGCAAAGTCTACTCCAACTTCATCAGTAGCCCAACCTGATCTATTATCTCCATTCTTAGGGACAACAATTGAAAGATTCAATCCATCAGGATCCAGGAAAGGATAATATATTTCCCCAAATCTCTCAACAGCTTCAGCAGTTAATACATTTTTTGCACCAAATCGATCTATCCAAAAATCTATGCTCCCCTGAGGTACCGAATATGCTATTTCTGTTGCCATTCCAGCACCATTTCTTCCTTTACCTATACCCTCCCAAGGAAAGAAAGTTAAAATAGTACCAGCATTGCCCTTTTCATCAGCATAATAAAAGTGATATGTTCCTGGATCATCGAAATTCACGGTTTTCTTTACCATTCTAAGTCCAAGAGTTTTGCTGTAAAAATCATAATTTCTTTGAGCCAAATTTGCAATGGCTGTTATATGATGTAATCCTAAAACTTTATTATTCATTTTTTCACCCTTTCAATTATTACAGTTATAATTTCTATTAGTTTAAATGCTTATACAAAGATGGGTATAAGGAGACTCCAGCACATTGATGTATGATAAGAAGTAGAGATTAATAGGAAAAAAGAATAAATTAAGTAAAATGAATAAAAAACGCCATTTTTTGAACCAAAATGACAATTCATAAATTTTTTCAATTAATAAATTGCAAAATAATTAGTTTCTAAAGGAACAATTATTATTTTTAAGACTAATCAAAACCTGCTTTTGCCTAATGCCTAGTAAAACACAAATAATATTGCTTTTGCTTATAGCTTTCAACTTTTGTAATGCACAGGAAAAACAATATAATGTTCTCATGATTTTAGTTGATGATCTACGCCCAACTTTAGGTACTTATTCTGATAAATCAGCTATAAGTCCCAATATAGATAGATGGTCAAAAAATGCTATTGTGTTTGAGCGAGCTTATACTAATCAAGCCGTTTGTGTAGCATCAAGATATAATCTTTTATTAGGTTCGAGATCAACTTCCACTGGACTATATGATTTTGGAAGAGCATTTAGAGATTATTATCCAGAAGCAATAACCTTACCCGAGCTGTTTAAAAACCAAGGTTTTTATACTGCTGCAATTGGCAAAATATTTCATGTAGGTCACAACACCTATAATGACGAGCAATCATGGACAGTTCCGCATTGGCACGATAAAATCATAGAATATGCAGGTCCTGGACATAAAACCGAAACAAGAGAAGAAGCATTATTTTCAAATAAGAGTTGGAATTATGCAAATAAGCTGGAAAAAGGTTCCGCATGGGAAAAACTAGATGTTGAAGATGAAGCATATGCAGATGGAAGAGTTGCAAAAGAAGCAGTGAGCAGATTGGATGAGTTAAAAGAAAACCAAAAACCTTTCTTTCTAGCAGTTGGTTTTGCAAGACCCCACCTACCCTTTACCGTACCAAAAAAATATTGGGACCTATATGACCCAACAAAATTACCTATTCCCAGCAATCAAAAAAATCCGAAAAATGCACCAAAAGTGGCCGTAAAAAGAGATGGAGAAATTGCCCAATATGCAGAAATTCCATTGGCTTCAGAGAGCGATCCATTTCCGGAAGAACTGACAAGAAACTTAATCCATGGATATTATGCAGGTGTGAGCTATGTTGATGCTCAAATAGGAAAAGTATTAGATCATTTAAAAGATACAGGTCTTGATAAAAACACTATAGTAGTTCTTTGGGGGGATCATGGCTATCTATTAGGAGAAATGGGAATGTGGACTAAACATGTAAATTATGAATTAGCCAATCGAATACCATTAATTATAAAACATCCAGAGATGAAAAAGACAGTTCATAGTAAAGAATTGATTGAAACTGTCGATATTTACCCTACCTTAGCGGAATTAACTAAAATTCCTTTACCAAAAACCCAACAGTCCATAGATGGGCTTAGCTATGCAAAATATTTACTAAAGCCGAAGGGAACCATCCGGGAATCAGTTTATCATTGCTTTCCAAGAGATGGGAAACTAGGACGAGCAATCCGAAATAAGGATTATAGATTGATAGCTTGGCAGAGTATAAAAGGAGATGATCAAGCTATTTACGAACTATATAATTACAAAGATGGATTAATAGAAACGGAAAATATTTGGACTAAGGATCATCCGGAGTACATTAAGTTAAAAAGAATTTTGGATGAACAACCAGATCCAAAACCAATGAGACCAGAATCTAAACCCAAACAAGAATAAACAAACAAGAATATGATGAAGAAAACAATTGCGGTCGCATGTTTAATTGCGGCAACATTTTCGGAGGGAAGTGCTCAAAACTGGGCGCCAGTGAAGGATAAGATCCTAACAACATGGGGGGAACAAGTAACTCCACAGAATGCACATAGAGAATATCCCAGACCACAATTAGAGAGGAAAAACAATTGGCAGAACTTGAACGGGCTGTGGAAATATAAAATAACCAACAAAGATCAAAAAGATATCCCATCATCCTGGGATGGGGATATTCTAGTTCCTTTTGCGGTAGAATCCGCCTTATCAGGAGTAGCAAAAAGAGTAACAAAGGACGATGCCCTTTGGTACAACAACAAAATTACAATTGATAAAAAACTAAATAAAGGCAAAATATTACTTCATTTTGGGGCTGTAGATTGGGAATGTGATATTTATGTCAATGGCCAACATGTTGGTAATCATCAAGGAGGCTTTGATCCATTCAATATCGACATTACGAGTGCTATCAAAAAAGGAAAAACACAGGATATCGCGATTCGGGTTTGGGACCCAACATCCGATGGTCCTCAACCAAGAGGTAAACAAATCAATAATCCACATGGAATATGGTATACCCCAGTATCTGGAATTTGGCAAACAGTATGGTTAGAATCAGTAGCAGAAACACATATTGTAAGTACAAAACAAACTCCGGATGTTGATAATTCTGTTTTAAAATTCTCAGCAGAGCTATCTTCAGCAAAAGCAGGTGATCAGATATTATTAGAAGCATACGACAAGAATAATAAGATTGCTGAAATCACAGCGAATGCAGGCGAAGAAACACAGTTAAAAATCAACAATCCAGAGCTATGGTCGCCAGATTCACCAAAACTTTATGATTTAAAGGTTAAAGTACTAAGAAAGGGTAAAGTTATAGATGAGGCAAATTCTTATTTTGCAATGCGTAAAATAAGTGTGAAAAAAGATGCAAATGGAATTCAGAGAATGTATCTGAATGACAAATTTGTGTTCCATTACGGACCGTTGGATCAAGGTTGGTGGCCAGATGGACTACATACATCACCATCAGATGAGGCATTGAAATTTGACGTAGAAAAGACTAAGGAAATGGGCTTTAATATGATTAGAAAACATATCAAAGTAGAGCCTGCAAGATGGTATAGACACTGTGATAGTTTAGGAGTTTTGGTTTGGCAAGATATGCCAAGTGGAGATCTAGACGGGAATATTTGGGACATGAATCCTGGAAAAATACGTGTAGGTAAGCATGATAAAGATCGTAGTCCGGAATCAGAAGCAATTTATAGAAAAGAGTGGAAAGCAATTATGTCAACATTACATAATTTCCCTTCAATAGTTGTTTGGGTTCCTTTCAATGAGGCATGGGGTCAATTCAAGTCAAAAGAAATTGTTGATTGGACAATTCAGAATGATCCATCAAGATTAGTAAATGGTGCATCAGGAGGAAATTTTGGAGCACCCGGACATATATTTGACATCCACAACTATCCAGATGCTGCAATGCCAAGACCAGAGTTATTCGGAGACAAATATGTTTTAGTTTTAGGAGAATACGGTGGATTGGGATTACCAGTTGAAGGACATACTTGGCAACAAAAAGATAATTGGGGATACCAGTCATTCAAAAATGCAGATGAATTGAAGAAAAGATATAGTGAAGTCGTTTCAGATCTTAGCCAACTTATTCCGTTGGGATTATCAGCTGGGGTATATACTCAAACTACAGATGTCGAAGTTGAGACAAATGGTTTAATGACCTACGATAGAAAGGTTATTAAAATACCAACGAGCGAATTGAAGGAAATTCACAGCAAACTTTACAAAAGTGATCTAGTAAAATAACAAAATAAAGATGGGCAGAAATACTGCCCATCTTTATTTTGTTATTTAAAATTAAACAGGTATGTCCTATCCTATTCTTCAAGCATTTATAGAGTAGAATTAAAAGAATAACAATCGTTATTTAATAATCAATTTAAAGAAAGCTAATCTCTTATCCTCATTTGATCCAAAATAGGTATTTCTAAAAAACAG
>Ga0233377_1001007_pt1 | contig 11294 bp, 4 predicted proteins | sample ElkDunMinimDraft_6_FD_191540 | JGI IMG/M metagenome (GOLD analysis project Ga0233377, IMG submission 191540) | Fecal eukaryotic communites from dung pellets of Tule Elk in California, USA - Elk Dung E36 | ecosystem: Host-associated > Mammals > Digestive system > Large intestine > Fecal | place...
GTCTGGCCAGATTCACGGTTCAGCTGGTGTCGGAGGAGGCCGGTCCGACCGGGGTGGCCACCTCCGTCCGGGTGAGCAGGACCACAAGGAGCACCTACAAGGCGGTCCTCAAGAAACTACGCGGCGCGGATCTGGAACAGGGCTGGCACCATATCCGGATCCTCCCCTTGGACGACGAGGGGATTCCCCTCGCAGTGGGGCCTTCCCCCGACGGTGTGTACGACCTCAACGAAAGCGACCGGTTTCTCGTCGTCACCGACGACGAACTCGACGAGGCCCCGCCCCAGCAGCGTGTCACGAAGGAGATCGGTGTCACCCACGCCCTTCGGCGGCTGGAGTTCAAGGCGCTGGAAGAGGGCCGGGACTGGCGGGACGTGGCCTGCCGTACGGTCACCTGGAAGAGCGCGCACGGGCCCGGACGCCATATCGTCTCCGCCGCCTTCGGGGCCCACGCTCAGATCGAGATCCCGCTGGCGCCCGCGCTCTCGGAGCTGGAACGGCAGATCCTCGCGGATCCCGATCAGGTCGGGCGGCTGCGCCTTCCCGTACACACCGATCAACCCGGAGCGGTCACCCGGGAGGAACCCGTCCGCTCCACCGGTGGCGGTGACACGTTCGAGGCGTTCATCCAGGCACGCCGGGCGGTCTTCGAGGCGATCCGCGGCACGGACGCGATGGTCGTCGAGGGCTGTGACCTGGTCGCCCTCCGCGCTCTCGCACAGGCATACGCCGAAGCGTACGGTGATCTGCTGAACCGGCACCTTCACCGCGTCGAACGGGCCGACGAGAATCAGGTCGCGGGCCTGCTACGCGAACTCGCGGCGATGCTACAGGTCGACTGCGTCACCGTGGAGCACACCGATCCGCGAGGGGCCGAGAGCGAGCTGACCCTGGTCGCGCCGACTCACCCGCTCCGCCTGCTCTGGCTCGTCACCTGGGCCGAACTGGGCCATCGGTGGCTCGCCAACGCGGCCGAGAACGGAGCCGCGGTGATCGCCGCCGCGGGACGATCACTGGCCGGGATGACCCCGCTCGGCTTCCCGCTGGTCGTTCCCCGATCCGACGGCCGGCTCGCCGTCGCGGGCAGTGACCTCAACCCCTACTGGGGAGTCTGTCTCCCCACCGACATCGCGGATCCGCAGGGAGCGCTCGCCACGCTCGGCACCGCGCTCCGCCTGCCCGAACGCTGGACGAGTGACAGGACGATCTCCGGGAGGCGGCTCGCGGATCGGGTCGAGCGCTATCTGCGCCTGCACCCCTACGTCACCACGCTGGTGATCAGCGTGGTGAACGCGGGCCGGGCCGAGCCGATCGCGGACATGCTCGTCGAACTCCAGCGCCGGAAGGGCCTGAAGGAGATCACCTATGACGTGCGGCTCTTCGCCACGGATCCCGAGGCTCCCGGCAACGGGGACGCCCTCGCCCAATTGCTGCGGGGGGAGTGGAGTTCGGTCGCGGAGGCGGAGCCGTTCCATACCCGCACGGCCTCCGGGATCATGCCCAAGCTGGCGGTAGCCGTACGTCCCGTGGCGGAATTCCGTTCCGCGAGCGGCGAGCACTCGGCGCACATCACCCTGCTCCTCGACGCGTTCAGCGGCGAGCGGTTCGACGCCGCTCCCGTCGAAGGTCACGGGCTCGCCCAGGTTCACGGGCTTCAGCAGGACATGGAGGTCGACTACGTCGAGGACGAGGACCTCGTCGCCTGGCACAAACAACCCCGTCACGGCCGGGCTCACCCGATCGAAGGGGCCGAGGAACTCTCCGATCTGCTCTCCTCGCTGCCCTCGACCATCTCCGCCGCCGCCTCGGCCGTGACCACCGGGCAGGTGGGCACGCGCCTCGCGCCGAGGATCACTCTCAGTCTCGACGTGAAGGACGGCACCCTGCTCCATCAGGCCCACCGGTCCAGCGACTGGGTGATCACCGCGGACAGGACATTGGGGGTGGAGTACTTCGACAACCCCACAAGTGAGCGACGTCCCGACTACATCATCGACTTCGACGCCGACGGCGCCGAAGGTCTGGGCCATCACATGGTGATCAGTTCCCGGTCGGTCGACGAGCTGCGATCCCTGCTCTCCCCGATGATCGCGCAGCACAACCTCCAGATCGACTCCCGGCACACCGCTACCTTCTTCGACCAGCTGCGCCTGCTGTCCGGACGTCTGGCGTTCAAGCTCGCCTCCGCTGTCACCACCCAGCGCACCGAGGTTCTCGGTCTGGCGCTGGCCCGTCTCTACCTTGACTACCAGGGCGTTCTCACCGACCAGATCCTCGTCCCTTTGGACGCGCACCTGGAGCTCTACCGGGAGGCCCGTAGACGCGCGGATGAGGTGGGGGAGGCCGTCGGCCTGCAGCGCACCGATCTGGCCCTGTTCAGCCTGGACGCCCGGCGGCGCACGATCACCTGCCGGCTGGTCGAGGTCAAGTGCTACAGCTCGCTGGGCAATCTGGCCGCCTACGAGGAACTCAAGAACCGCATGACCGGCCAGCTGGACCAGAGCGCGAAGGTGCTGGCCGAGCACTTCGATCCGCATCGCACCCGGCCGGACCGCCCGGATCGAGTGGTGCGGAACGCCGACCTGGCCGCTCTGCTGGGCTTCTATCTCGGCCGCGCCGTCCGCTACCAGACCATGCGAGCGGACGCCGCCGCCGAGGCCCGGTGGCTGCTGGCACACCTCGACGGTGGTTACCGGCTGGAGTTCACCCGTACCGGGCTGGTCTTCGACCTCGCGGGTGAGGGTACGTCGAGCGAGTCCGAGGGAGGCATCGAGTTCCACCGGGTCGGACGTGATCTCGCCAAGGAGCTCATTGAGGCCATCCCCACCGACGCGGTCCTGGCCGCCGGCAGGACCGCCGCGAGCCTCACCTCGGAATCGCTGGGGCGGATGGACCTCACGCTTCCACGGCTCGCGGATGCCGCCTTCCGCGCTCCGGTGCGTCCGTACGAGGTGCCGGAGGAGGCCCCCGCCGAGGACGCCGATGACGTGCATGAGGAACGGGAGGCGGTATCTCAGGAAGAACTCCTCGATCCTCGCGCCGAAACTCCCAAGGAGATTCCCGAAGAGGTTCCCGCGCGGGAAGAGCGGGACGAGCCCGCACAGACACCGGTGAGACGCCCTCCTGCGGGTGCGAGCGCGTCTCCCGATGTCTATCTGGGGTCGGCCACGCCGTCACCGCAGTACGGGGTTCTCGGTGAGGTCGCGGGACGGCGCGTCGCGCTCGACCTCAACGAGACACACACGATCAGCCTGTTCGGCGTGCAGGGAGGAGGCAAGAGCTACACGCTCGGCACGATCATCGAGGCTGCCGCGTTGTCGGCGTCTCCCGTCAACGAGTTGCCGAATCCGCTGGCCACGATCGTCTTTCACTACAGCCCGACGCTGGACTACGCGCCGGAGTTCACCAGCATGGTCGAGCCGAACGACGACGCCGCCCAGCTCGACGTGTTGCGTCATCGCTATGGTGTCGAACCCGCGGCGCTGACCGACGTGGTGATACTGGTCCCCGAGGATCAGCTGGAGCAGCGGCGCACCGACTATCCGAACATCCAGGTCCTCCCGTTGAAGTTCGGCTCCGGAGAACTACGCGCCGAGCATTGGCGCTTCCTCATGGGGGCGATCGGTAACCAGTCCACCTACATTCGGCAGCTTCAGCGGATCATGAAGGCGAACCGCAGGGATCTGCGACTTGAGGTGATCCGTGACGGCGTCGAGCAGTCCTCGCTTTCGGAGAACCTCAAGCAACTCGCCCAGGAGCGGCTCAATCTGGCCGCCGAGTACATCGATGACAGCGTGCGGGTGAAACAACTCGTCCGGCCTGGGCGGATGATCATCGTTGACCTGCGCGACGAGTTCATCGAGAAGGACGAGGCTCTCGGTCTTTTCGTCGTTCTCATGCAGTTGTTCGCCGAGGCTCAGAATGACGGTCGGCGATTCAACAAGCTGGTCGTGTTCGACGAGGCGCACAAATACATCGAAAGTCCTGACCTGGTGGCGGGCCTGGTGGAGAGCGTCCGCGAGATGCGGCACAAGGGAATGAGCGTCCTGGTCGCCAGCCAGGACCCGCCCTCCGTCCCGATCTCCCTGATCGAACTCTCCAATCACGTGATCCTGCACAAGTTCACTTCACCCGCGTGGCTCAAGCACCTCCAGAAGGCGAACGCGTCGCTGGCCGATCTGACCTCCGCGAAAATGGCGAACCTAACCCCCGGGGAGGCATATATCTGGTCCAGCAAGGCGACGGACACCGCGTTCACTCGGAGCGCGCTCAAAGTGCGACTACGCCCTCGGATGACACGCCACGGCGGAGGAACCAAAACAGCAGTCGATTAGTCGCTATTTCCCGGATCTTTGATTTTTAGTCGTGTTGACTACTTCGGTCCGAAAGCTAAAATCGTGGATATTGTAGATCGTGGCGGAAAGCAAAATTCCCCTTTTGGGTTAATGGGGAAAATGGGATCATTTGTCGGATGGGGTGAGTAAGTGCCATACCCGGTTCAAGTGCGGAATCTAAGGCGACAGCTTAGCGAGCGATTCCGGACGCTTATCGACATGTCAGACTGGGAAGGACGGCCAGGTGAAGAGCACAACTTCCTGAGCCGAGCGGTAGCTGCATTAGCGGTTAAGCTGGAAACGGCCTGTTCGGACGATAGTGCTGCTCGGTCGGTAATCGACTGTGAAACGGATCGAGGGATCGATGCGGTAGCGGTTGAGCAACGAGGAGAGCGGCAGCATGTCACTCTGGTGCAAGCAAAGTGGAGCGATAAGGGGGAAGCGGGATTCAGTGAAGCAGACGTATCAGCGGTTATTCGAGGCCTCGGTTATCTGCTGGAATTGGAGTTTCATCGATTCGGGCGTAAAATCGACCAACATGCAGCAGAACTAGATGTGGCACTTAACAGCCCTTCCCCCAAGGTTACTCTGGTTCTAGCTCTAGTAACTGCAACCGACTTACATCCCAACACTAGGAGGCTCTTGGAGGAAGAGATCGATAAGCATAACCTTGATGATGATCTGGTGGATTATAAAATCATTAATTTGCGAGATTTGCATCGAGAGATTCTTGGTGAACACGCTGAACGTAAAGTCAATCTTGACGTTCAAGTTCATGGCGTGGGTAGAATTAAAGAACCTATCCTTGCCTACTACGGGACCGTTACAGCCGGCGAGATAGCGCATTGGTACGGACAACACGGTCGCCATCTCACGGCTCGTAATATTCGGGATGCCCTCGATGTCAGTGACGTCAACGAAAAGATTCGGCTCGCGCTGATCAGAGAGCCGCAATATTTTTGGTACCTAAGTAATGGCATTACCCTGATCTGTGATCGGATACGAAAACACGGCAAAGGGGCTCCAGTTGTCGGCGGGACGGCTGGATTTCGCTTGGAAGGTGCAAGTGTGATTAATGGTGCGCAGACCGTGAGTGCTGTGCATCGGGCTGTGCAGCAGAAGCCAGGGAAAGCGGCCAACGGCCTGGTGTTGGTGCGGATCATTTCGTTGGAGGAATCTCCTGAAGGGTTCGGCGACCGAATCACTATCGCAGCAAATACACAAAACCCGACTGAGGAGCGGGACTTCCGCTCCCGCAGGCCTGAGCAATTCGATCTTCGTCATGATTTTGCGCTGTCACTGGGACTCAATTATGTGATTAAGCGCGGAGAATCTGAGCCATCGGCTGCTGAGGGTTGCACAATGACAGAGGCTGCCTTGGCGCTAGCCGCCGCCCATGCATCCACCGAATTTTCGGCTAGGGCAAAGCGCGATGTTTCCGTGCTTTGGGAAGATCGTTACTATAACTCACTCTTCGGAAGTAAACCAACTGCTCACAGGGTGTGGAGGTGTGTCCAGTTGCTGCGGTCGGTGCGCCAAGCTCTTGCCGAGGAGCAGGAAAATCTGACGGGCCGTATCGCTAGTGCTGCTGCTCATGGCGACCTGCTACTCACGCACGTGCTCTTCCAGACGATGGATACCCATGACATTGACTCTGAAGAACCGGACGCTGCTGCGGCTTGGGAAGTTCGGTTAGCTGAGGTGCAAGGGCGCGTGAGGAAGGCATTGGGATGGATGGTGGTCATCATCGATGGCGCGTACGGCCGTAATAGTCAACTAAGTACGACTGTGCGCACCACTGAACGCGCTGAATTGGTGGCCAAAGGACTGTGTGATCGTCTTCTCAGCGGAGAAATGCCGCCCAGCGACTCCGAATATAGGATAGACCGGGAGCCGGGTAGTTCAGGAAACCAATTGGCTCGCGCGGTATGGGCAATCGTCGACGCGAACGTAATCCCGGATGGAACGGTCTTGGAGTTCCGGCCGGTTACTGCCTCAGAACGCCGACAGTTGCCCCGATGGATTGAAGAAGATCCTCGGCGAGCCAAAGCTACGTGGCAAAATAACAAGAATAGGCCACTTATTTGGGGTGTTGACGGTAAGGCGTATGCTCCTTCACCGCTGGTGCGTGGGATGCGTCGCGAAGCTATGGGGAATGATCAGCAGGTGCAAGGGACGCGGTACTGGCACGTTCCCGGAAAAGGGGCATTGGTTGATATCGCCCAAGAAATCAGAGAGGGAATAAAGGGTGAGGTGCGGGATGATTAGTTGCAGTAAACGCCCCCAATCGTTCCTTGAAGCGCTTTTGTTGCTTGATGGGGGATTTAAATTAGCTTTTGGAGGTCTTGCTGCAACCTTTAATGCCCCCTAGATGGCTTTAGGTTGCTGCCTCTACTGGTTGGTCGCGAGCGTGAGTCGACATTGGCTGAAGCGATTTATGTGTTTGCGCTGGTAGTCTTGGATCGCGAAGGCTCTTGATTTTAATTGTTATGGCGAACTGCACTGATGGTGATCGAGTCAATTTCAGTAAGTGCTTGGATGTGTTTTATTAGGGAATTGTGAAATTTTTGCGAATTATGGCATGACTTGCACTTTTGTCCCGTACGGCGGTGTACTGAACCCCGCAGGTTTCGAAAGTGACGGAAGTCGGGTTGAAGGAGGGATCCTCCGGAGACAGCTCTACGGCCATACTGAGCCGCTATTGTGGTTAGGCCGTTTTTCTGACGGAACGCAGATAGACGCTGGTTAAGGCCATCGTCACCGAACAGATCGACATGGTAGGGAAGTGCGATGGGGCAGGCCGTACCGTTTCTGCAGCGTGTGAAGGTGAAGAACTACCGAAGTATCGCGTCATGTGACGTCAGCTTCAGGCCTCTTCTGATCCTGCTCGGTGCCAACGCTGCGGGGAAAAGCAACTTCCTCGACGCGCTCAGGTTCGTGGTGGACGCACTGGAGACGACACCTACCGACGCGGTGATGAAACGCGGTGGCCTGGACGAGGTAAGCCGACGGGTTCAGAGCGATCCGGAGGGGTTCGGTATTTCGCTGGAGTTCGTGATTCAGTCGGGTGGAGAGCCGCTGTCGGTCATGTACGGCTTCGCCATCAGCCGAGACCCCGCCGGTCACCGTTCGCTTCTAGTGCTCGTAGAGCAGTGCACGGTCCGCGGTACCCAGCCGCAGTCGACTTTTGAAGAGGTCGGTTTTTTAATGACCCATGGCTTTTTCGACCAGCTGGGTGACGGGGGTATCGAGCCGGACCGGCTCTATCTGCCGCTGGCCGCTACCCGGGGTATTTTCAGCGAGGTCTACCGCAGCCTGCGGAGCATGCTCTTCTACCATCTGGATGTGGGACTCATGCGGCAGGTTCAGCCTCGGCTGGCCGGGACTGCGCTGGACGATTCCGGAGGACGGCTGGGGTCGGTGCTCGGAACCCTTGCACGCCAGTATCCGGTGTTCAAAAAACGGATCGACGACTATATGCGCGCCATCGTTCCCGGAGCCGTCGGCATTGGCGAGCGGGTTCTGGACACCTACTCGACCGTCGAACTGCGTACGCGTCATGGGGACCAGGAGTTGGCTTTCGGGCCGGAGGCCATGTCCGAGGGAACCCTGCGTGCGGCGGGGTTGTTGGCCGCGCTGTTCCAGCCTGCCGTACTGGGCGGTGACGTGAGTCTGATCGGTATCGAAGAACCGGAGACGTCGCTGCATCCCGCGGCCGCAGGCGCGCTCTTCGACGCACTCAGCGAGGCGAGCGAACGTGTTCAGTTGGTGGTCACCACGCAGAGCGCGGACCTGCTCGACCGCGACGACTTCGATCCGGCGTCCGTGCGTGTCGTGACTATGACGGACGGGCTTACCACGATCAGCGAGATCGACGAAGTTAGCCGCCGCATCATCGATGACGGGCATGCCACGCTTGGTGAGCTGATGCGGAGCGGCCAGCTCCGGTCTAAGGAGACGGAATGACCGGGGCGATCTCCATTGCCGCCGTCGTGGAAGGGGAGGGCGAAGTCGCCGCACTTCCGATTTTGCTCCGCAGGGTCGCGCATGATCTTTCAATCTGGAACATACGGATTCCTGCCCCACTCCGTGTCCCACGATCCAAGCTGGTCGCCCCAGGGGGCGTCGAGAAGGCGGTTCTCCAGGCTTCCTACCGGGTTGACGGCCTCGGTGGAATTCTGCTCCTGATCGACGCGGATGACGACTGTCCCGCGACGACGGGGCCGGTGCTCCTAGAGCGGGCGCGGCGGGCACGTGGGGACAGAGAGATCTCGCTGGTTCTTGCCAATCGGGAGTTCGAGGCGTGGTTTCTCGCCGCGGCTCCCTCGCTCGCGGGTCACCGAGGGCTGGCGGACCCTCTCGAGCCGCCCGCTGATCCCGAAGGACCCCGCGACGCGAAGGGGTGGCTCTCGGCGCGGAAGACCGATGGCACCTCCTATCGCCCCACGGTTGATCAGGCGGCCCTGACCGCGCAGTTCGACATGGCTCAGGCACGCAAGAACGCGCCCTCTTTCGACAAGTTCTGGCGTGATGTCGAACGCTTGGTGCGGGGCGTTTCCAGGTGACACGCCACAGCGAAGGGATCAGGATGGCAGTTGACCGACCAGCTCACCTCCGTCGTACCGGACGCAGCGGTACCGGCCCCGGTCAGCGCTGGTAGACCTGTTCGCCGTCGAGGAAGGTCATCGCGACCTTGGTGCGCCAGATGTCGGCCTCCGGCTCGGTGAACGGGTCGCGGTCGAGGACGACGAGGTCGGCGCGGTTGCCGGGGACGATGGTGCCGGCGTCCTCGTCGCGGTTGATCCTGGCCGAGCCCGCGGTGTAGGCGGTCAGCGCGGTGGCGAGGGTGAGCTTCTGGCCGGGCAGGAACGGGGTCTGCGCCGTCGGGTAGCCCGCGTGCAGCGAGCCGCCGGGTTCTGTGCGGTTGACGGCGACGTGCATGCCCTGGATCGGGTCGGCCTCGGAGACCGGCCAGTCGCTGCCCGCGCAGAACAGGGTGCCGTTGCGCTGCAGGTCGGCGAACGGGTACTGCCAGGTGGAGCGCTCCTCGCCCAGGAAGGGGAGGGTGAGCTCGTCCATCTGGGCGTGGTGGGTGGCCCAGAGCGGCTGCAGGTTGGCGGTCACGCCGAGCCTGGCGAAGCGCGGCAGGTCGGAGGGCTCGACGATCTGCAGGTGGGCGATGTGGTGCCGGTTGGCCGGGTCGGTCCCCTCGAAGCTGTCCAGCGCCTCGCGGACGGCCCGCTCGCCGATGGCGTGGAAGTGCACCTGGAAACCGTGCCGGTCCAGCTCGGCGACGCACTCCTTCAGCACCACGGGATCCACGTACGACAGGCCGGTGCCGCCGCAGCGGCAGTAGGGCTCGATCACCGCCGCGGTGAAGTTCTCGGCGATGCCGTCCTGCATGATCTTCACCGAGGTCGCGCGGAACCGCTCCAGGCCCTCGGCGGAGCGGCGCCGCTCCAGCAGTTCGGGGATCTGCTCGGCGCCGCGCGCCCGGTCCCACCACAGCGCGCCCACGACGCGGGCGCGCAGCGCGCCGGAGGCCGCCGCGGAGACGTACGTGGGCAGCTGGTCGTCGTAGCCCGCGTAGGAGCCGACGATGGCGTCCTGCCAGCCGGTGATGCCGAGGGAGAACAGGTGGTCCTGGGCTCGCATCAGCGCGTCGTGCAGGTCCTTGGCCGTGGGGCGGGGGGTGAGCAGGCCGACCAGGTCCATCGCGCCCTCGTGCAGCACGCCGCTCGGTGTGCCGTCGTCGTCGCGCTCAATCCTGCCGTCGGCGGGGTCGGGGGTGTCGCGGGTGATCCCGGCCAGCTCCAGGGCGCGGCTGTTCACCCAGGCGGCGTGGTGGTCGCGCTGGATCAGATAGACCGGGCGGTCGACGACGTCGAGCTGGGAGCGGTGCGGCAGGCCGCCGGGGAAGGCCGACATGTCCCAGCCGCCGCCGTCGATCCACTCGTGGCCGGGGTGGGAGTCGGCGTAGGCGGTGATCCGCTCCAGATACTCCGGCAGGCCGTAGACGCCGGACAGGTCGCACCTGGCCTTCTCCAGGCCCGCCTGGACCGGGTGAATGTGCGCGTCGGTGAACGCCGGGGTGAGCAGGCGGCCGTCGAGGTCGACCACCTCGTGGCCGGGAGCGGCGAGGCCCGCGACGTCTGCCTGCGTGCCGACGGCGGCGATCCGGCCGTCACGGACGAGCACCGCCTCGGCGAAGGCGTCCGCGGAGAGGAAAACCCGGCCACCCCGGAAGAGCAGGTCGCTCACTGTCGCACCATCTTTCTGCCGATGCCCCCGAGGTCACCGGCGCCCCGAGATGCCACTTGATCACCACATTGCACGTTCGACCGGCCGAGGTCCAGCGTGAGTTTTCCGCGGGCGTTCAGCGCCCGGTGATGGAGTCGGCGACGCGGGCCAGCACCGAGGTGCGGCCGAGCCCGGCCTTCTCCCTGGCGTCGGCCCTGCGGTAGAGGTCGTACATGGTGTGCACGCCGATCCAGCGCAGCGGCTCCACCTCCCAGCCGCGCACCTTGCGGTCCACCCACGGCAGGGAGGTCAGGTCGGTGTCCTGGCGCAGGACGAGGTCGCGCAGGGTACGGCCGGCGAGGTTGGTGGTGGTCACCCCGTGGCCGGTGTAGCCGCCCGCCCAGCCGATGCCGGTGGTGTGGTCGACGTGCACGGTGGCGCACCAGTCGCGGGGCACGCCGAGCACACCGGACCAGGCGTGCGCCACACGGGAGGCCCTGACCGCGGGGAACATCCCGGTGAGCAGCTCCCAGAGCGCCTCGATCGTCCATTCGTGGGTGCGGCCCCGGTCGTCCACGCGGGATCCGTACAGGTAGGGCTTGCCGCGCCCGCCGAAAGCGATCCGGCCGTCGGCGGTGCGCTGGGCGTACATGTAGTAGTGCGCCATGTCGCCGAGCAGTTCGTTGCCCTCCCAGCCGATCTCGTCCCACAGCGCGCCCA
>Ga0233377_1001008_pt1 | contig 11286 bp, 8 predicted proteins | sample ElkDunMinimDraft_6_FD_191540 | JGI IMG/M metagenome (GOLD analysis project Ga0233377, IMG submission 191540) | Fecal eukaryotic communites from dung pellets of Tule Elk in California, USA - Elk Dung E36 | ecosystem: Host-associated > Mammals > Digestive system > Large intestine > Fecal | place...
AATCTTGTCCATATTTGTCAATCACTAACTTCAGATTTCCTTCCTCATCCCTTCCAATTGCTGGATTGAAATAGTCAGGGTCCTTACTTCTAACTACCGAAGTATTTGAATATCTATCGAAAGAGAATAAACCTCTTGCTTTTAATCCAGGAAGGAAGAATTTTAAATCTTGCTCTAAAGAAAACAAGGATTCAAGTTTACTAGCACTAATTCTTTCATAACCTCTTTGTGTGGCCAAAGCCCAAGGGTTTGTACGTTCAGGAGTTCTAGGAATCTCGCCCGAAGAATAAATTGTAGGATGAACATATGGAGGAATTGTAAAAGCTTGTTGAAAAAGTTCGTCAACACTCTGAGGCGCTCTATTTCTATCTTGAAGGTATCCACCGATATTAAGCCTAAATAATGTTGAAGGACTAATGTTTATGTCTACGTTCGATCTAACATTATAGCGATTTAGTTTTGAAGAAGAGTCCCAAGCTTGATTTTCATCGCGTTCAATTATCCCACCTTCTCTATAGTAGGAAGTAACTAAGGAATATCTTAAGATATCAGAACCACCATTTACACTTAGATTAGCTCTGGAATTACTAGCTTGTTTTTTCAAGACAGCATCGAGCCAATTTACGTCAGGATATAGATCTGGGTCAACCCCGTTTCTAATATTGTCTATTCGCTCTTGAGAATAGAGAGGAGCATCACCACGTTCTTCTCTAATGCTATTCATTACTTCAAGATAATCTGCGGCACCAATAAATTCCGGGAGTTGGATAGGAGAAGTGAATCCTTGTTCCACTCTTGCTGAAACGCTTGGCTTACCTACTTTTCCTCTTTTGGTATTAATTAAGATGACACCATTTGCACCGCGGACGCCATATACAGCACTCGCAGCAGCATCTTTAAGGATGGAGAAAGATTCGATTTCTTCCGGGTCCATATTGTCCAAGGATCTTTCAACACCATCGACAAGGATCAGAGGATTTCTATTTCCTCCAAAGGTGCTAATTCCGCGAATCCAAAAATTAGAATTATCATAACCAGGTTCACCAGATCTTTGAACAGCAATTACACCAGCAAGTTGACCAGCAAGATTATTACTCATTGATCTAGTAGTACCATTTTGTAAACGTTTAGGTTCAATCGTAGAGATTGCTCCAACCACTGAAGCCTTTCTTTGCGTACCAAAACCAACGACTACGACCTCATCTAAGGCATCTGTACTGTCTTTTAGCACTATTTTATAATCATTAGCAGATTTTATTTCAATTTGCCTGGAGACGTATCCAATTGAAGTTGCAGTAATATAGGTGTCCTTAGATTGAACATTTATCTCAAAATTTCCTGTCGCATCAGTTGAAGTTTGACGACTGGAAAAGCTAGTTTGAATGGTTGCATTGGCAAGGCCTATGTTTTTTTCATTTAACACTTGCCCTTTGATTGTCCTATCTTGTTGGATGCTGTTTTGGGTTCTTTTCTTTACAATAATAGTATTATCCTTAATTTCAAAAGGGACATCTATTGAGGTAAAAATTTGTTTCAGAACAATTTTTACCGGTGTGTTTTCAAGTTTGAGAGTTATTTTCTTTGTTTCATCTAAATCTTTGTTCGTATAGATGAATTGAATTCCAGCTTCTTCATTCAGCTCCCTAAAAACTTGTTTTAATGGCGTGTTATGAAAATTTACAGAAATGGATTTCTGAGGATCAAAGTTACTCCCCATCACAGATTGAAGAGACAAAAAGATCCCAATTAAATAAAGTAAACCCGGTCTAATTAAATAGACGATCCGAGTTCTTAATAATGATTTTGACATCTTAAGATTTTAGTTAGTTGTTTTTATTAATAGATATGGTTATTTAGGTTTTAAGTTTTATTTCGTGTTTACATATACTTTACCTTTCATTTTTATGGTTTTAATATTATTGGTTAGTTCTAATAATTCTAATACTTGATCAATGCTATCATATCTTTTGATCATAGCGGTAACAGATAGATTGTTTAATTCCGGGGCAACTACCATTGGAATTTCATACCAGTTGGAAAGTTCCTTGGCTATCATTGACATTGTTTCATCTTCAAAATAGAACAGTCCTTTTCTCCAAGCTTTGGCTTTCTCATCATTTTTGGAGTTAATAACTAGTATTTGAGGCTTCTTAATATCCAAGAAGGCTTTTTGACCCGGCTCTAGCAAAATTTCTTCATCCGAATAGTTGTGGATAAGCCTAATACTTCCTTCAAGAAGCTCCACGCTTTCTTCATTATGCATTGTTGTATTGACATTAAACTTGGTGCCTAATACTTCAATTGTCTGTAAGGCTGTATAAACTTTGAAGGGGATTTTCTGGCCATTTTTTTCTAATTTTTGCACATCAAAGAAGACTTCGCCTTGAGCTTTTGCAATCCTGATATTTTGAGATTGGTCGTATTCAAATTCCAGCGTGGATTTATAGTTTAACCAAACTTGACTGCCATCTGATAACAAAACAGAAATGGGGTCTTTACTTGGATTAACAATTGTGATTTTCTTGCTATGGTTATTCTTTTCTAGCAGGGTAAGATCTAGGACCTTTTCATCATCAATAATTTCATAGGAAGTTCCTTCGGGAATATTTTTTGCAAGTTCGTAGGTTTCCTCATTATCAAGAGAAAGAATGGGACTTGAAGAAGACTTATTTAGGTGTGCAACTGAGTTTTGAACTGTCTGCGTTCTTGATAAATCAGCGTATTTGTAAATATAGAGGCCAATTCCCAAAGAAAATAGAAGAATTGCAGCTGCCGAGAAATAATATCTTTTGGGATTTAATTTTACTAATTTTTGTTGATTAATCTTTTTGTCGATTGAAGCTTTGATCTGTTGTTTTATCTGATCTAATGACTCCTGTTCGATTTCTTCCTGCGTACCTATTGAATCATAGATTTTCTCAACCAATTCTTGTTCATCCTTACTCGATTTATGGTTTATATATCGCGTAAATAGTATTGAAATTAGTTCTTGAATCCTATTGTTTTTTCTTGGCATAATATGGTTATAACCTCGTGGTTATCCATATAGTCGTAAAGAGAGGGCCTAACTCCCAAAAAGAAAATGAAAAAAAGTAAAAATATTTTTTGAAGAATATCTTTTAAAGATATTTTGCTTAGTAGCAGCTGGTTTTGAACGGTTTTTGTGGATAGGTTTAACAGATCACTAATTTCTTTTGTTGATTTATTATCCCAATAATACAATTCAAAAATAATTTTCCTTTTACTAGGAAGCTTACTAATCCAATTATTGAGAATTAGTTCTAATTCATTTTCGAGGTATCTGTCCTCAGAAGAGCTTGATTCAAGAAGAACATCTTTAATATTGTCAATGTCCTCGGTGAGGAGTTTTTTGCTGCGGTAAATATCGATGACCTTAAACCTTAGCATTTGATTAAGATAGGCAGGGATGTTCTTTATTTCTCGATCTAATTTCTTTTCCCATAGGTCAATAAAAATATCTTGAACTACTTCTTGTGCAAGTTGTTCATCATTCAGCTTGGATTTTGCAGTAGTGAAAAGTTGTTTCCAAGTTCTATTATAGACTTCATTGAAGGCAACCTGATCAGATTTCTTCATCAAACTAAAAAGCTCATTTAGATTGTATGAACTATAACTTGGCATGTATTGGAATAGGTTTTTTGGTTATGTTTACGATTGAATGTGCAATATAAAAAATCTTCGTAATAATTATATCATTGCTTATAATATCTTGTTCAGGAATGAATTTTAATGTATTTTTGAATCCTGCTAATGCGCAGATGTTTAGCTCCATAATATGATATTATCAGACAAGAGAATTTTAGAGGAAATTGAAAAGGGAATGATTGTTATTGAACCTTTCGACAGGAAATGTTTGGGAACAAATTCCTATGATGTGCATTTAGGTAAGTATTTAGCGACTTATAAAGATGAGGTGCTGGACGCTAAACAACATAACGAAATTGAACATTTTGAGATTCCTGCTGAAGGTTTTGTTCTTCAACCGGGAAACTTATATCTGGGTGTTACCCTGGAATATACAGAAAGCCATAGTCATGTGCCATTCCTGGAAGGCAAATCCAGTACGGGTCGCTTAGGGATCGATATACATGCTACTGCCGGAAAAGGAGATGTGGGTTTCTGTAATACTTGGACTCTTGAAATCTCTGTCGCTCAACCTGTTCGTGTTTATGCCGGAATGCCTATCGGTCAATTAATCTACTTTGTTGTTGAAGGTGATATCGAAACGATGTACAATAGCAAAGGAAACGCGAAATACAATAATAAAACGATTCGTCCGGTGGAGAGTATGATGTGGAAGAATGCGTTTTAAGGTAGTATTTAGTATTAAGACAGATAAAAAACTATATAGTCATCTTAATACTAATTACTAGTACCTTAATACTAAAGCGAGCCTCTTACCCTCCAAATTCCATTAAGTAAGATTTCAGGAATTCGTCGAGTTCACCGTCTAGTACCGCTTGTGTATTTGAGGTTTCGGTGTTTGTTCTAAGGTCTTTAATAAGTTTGTAAGGATGGAGAACGTAGTTTCTGATCTGGGATCCCCATTCGATTTTCTTTTTGGAACCTTCGATAGCGGCGGATGCTTCCTGGCGCTTCCTCATTTCAATTTCGTAAAGCTGCGATTTTAATAATCGAAGGGCATTTTCTTTATTCTGTAGCTGTGATCTTGATTCCTGGTTTTTGATAATAATGCCTGTTGGTTTATGATGTAAGCGTACAGCCGTTTCTACTTTGTTTACATTCTGTCCTCCGGCACCACCTGAACGGAAGGTGTCCCATTCAATTTCTGAATCTTTTATGTCGATTTCTATATTGTCATCCACTAGTGGATACACATAAACGGATGCAAAGGATGTGTGTCTTTTACCATTGGAATCGAAAGGTGAAATCCTGACTAAACGATGTACTCCGTTTTCACCTTTAAGGTAACCATAGGAGAAGTTACCTGAGAACTGAAGGGTTACTGTTTTTATTCCGGCTACATCTCCTTCCTGATAATCTTGTTCGGTAACTTTACAACCGTGTTTCTCGCCCCACATGATATACATACGCATCAACATAGCTGCCCAGTCACAGGATTCTGTTCCACCAGCACCTGCTGTTATCTGTAAAATTGCATCAAGTTGATCTTCTTCTGCACTCAGCATGTTCTTGAATTCCAATTCCTCAATCTCATTTAAGGCAATTTGATATTGATCTTCAAGTTCTTTTTCAGTGGCATCACCAGCTTGAAAAAATTCATAGAGAACCCCAGTATCTTCAACGGAAGAATTTACCTGATCAAATTGATCCGTCCATACCTTATAGTTTTTTATAGAATGCAGTATTTTTTCAGCTGCTTTAGGATTATCCCAAAAATCAGGTTGTAGCGTGATTTGAGTCTCTCGGTCTATTTCTTGTTTTTTGACATCAATGTCAAAGATGCCTCCTCAGAGATGTTGTTCTATCCCTCAAGTCTTGAATTTGTTCTTTGGTCATAAGTACAAAGATAATATAAAATTAAGGATTGATTTGGTTGTAATCCTTATATTTGAACCAAAGCAAGAATTTATGTTACCAAAAATTGATTTTACAAAAACCCAAGCCTTTAAATATTTAGCCGATCATTTTATTTCAATAAACGAATCTACTATTAAGGATCTATTTGCTAGTGATTCTAAAAGATTCGGTAAGTTTTCAGTTTATTTAGGCGATATCCTATTGGATTATTCTAAAAATAGGATTGATGAAGAAACGATGGCTCTGTTAATTCAATTGGCTCGTGAATGCCAGTTGAAAGATGCAATTGATGCGATGTTCAATGGTGAGAAGATTAATGAGACTGAAGATCGTGCGGTTTTACATACGGCATTGAGAAATCAATCCGATAAGCCTGTGCTTACGGATGGAAAAGATGTTATGCCTGAAATCCGTGCGGTTTTGGATAGAATGAAGGACTTTTCCGCACGTGTGATATCCGGGGAATGGAAAGGATTTACCGGGAAAGAGATTACGGATGTCGTGAATATAGGAATTGGGGGGTCAGATTTGGGTCCTGTAATGGTTACTGAATCATTGAAGGCGTATAAGACGCGTCTGAATATGCATTTTGTATCTAATGTTGATGCTACGCAGATTGCTGAAACCTTAAAGGTCCTAAATCCTGAGACTACTTTGTTCTTAATAGCTTCTAAAACTTTTACTACGCAAGAAACTATGGCAAATGCTAATTCTGCGAAGGAATGGTTCTTGAAAGCTGGTGCTAAGGAGTCGGATGTAGCGAAACATTTTGCAGCCTTAAGTACAAATGAGTCTGGTGTTTCTGCATTTGGTATTGATACCAGAAATATGTTTGAGTTTTGGGATTGGGTTGGAGGTAGATATTCGCTATGGTCTGCTATTGGTCTTTCTATTTGTTTGGCGATAGGTTTTGATAACTTTAAGGAGTTATTAAATGGGGCCTATGTTGCTGATGAACATTTCCGAAATGCTGAATTTGAAGAGAATATCCCAGTTATTTTAGCGCTACTAGGGATTTGGTACAATAATTTCTTTGAAGCTGAAAGTAATGCTATCCTTCCTTATGATCAGTACTTGCATCGATTTGCTGCTTATTTCCAACAGGGGGATATGGAAAGTAATGGGAAATATGTTGATAGAAATGGAAACCGTGTAGAATATGAAACTGGACCAATTATCTGGGGTGAACCTGGTACTAATGGCCAGCATGCTTTCTACCAATTAATCCACCAAGGGACGAAGTTAATTCCTTGTGACTTTATTGCTCCTGCAATTTCTCATAATCCTTTAGGCAAACATCATCAAATGTTGCTCTCGAATTTCTTCGCGCAAACGGAGGCTTTAATGAATGGTAAATCGGAGGCGGAGGTAATTTTGGAGCTTCAAAAAGCTGGTAAATCGGAGGCTGAAATTAAGGAACTAGCTCCTTTTAAAGTTTTTGAAGGTAATAGACCCACAAATTCGTTCTTAATCAAAGAGATTACACCTAGATCTTTGGGTTCTTTAATCGCAGTTTATGAGCATAAGATCTTTGTTCAAGGTATTATTTGGAATATTTTCAGCTTTGATCAATGGGGCGTTGAGCTTGGAAAGCAATTGGCGAATAAGATACTTCCTGAATTGGAGGGAAATGAGGCGGTTACTTCTCATGATTCTTCAACCAATGGATTGATTAATCAGTATAAAGGCTGGAGATAACCTAGTGATGGCTTTAGTCTTTAGGCATAGCGCTTAGAGAAAAGAATTTATATCATTTAAAAGAGGGATGATGGCTATACAAAGCGATCATCCCTCTTTTTTAATGTCATGGTTGCTGTCTTCTGCCGGCACTTAAGGTTGTTGGCTAAGCGGAATCGAAACCATGTTTATTGTCATATGCTTTGTAATGGATCCTTAAAATTCAGCACATGCACGAAACTTTAATAGCCAACTCCGGATCTTCTAGGCTGACGAATGGCTGGCCATGTTGCCGGTTTTCCGTCGGGGTCTGAGGGTAGAACTCTTTGTTCTCTGTCTACTAATTTTGGTTCTTCGGAAGCTTTATAGGTAAGTACTGCTGTTAGGATAACGTTTGATATCAAATCATCGAACACTAATTTGTCATAGGTGTCTAGGTTGGTATGCCACGTGTTGTTGAAATAACCCCAAGAAAGGGAACTCAACATAAATCCAGGTACTCCTGCTGCGACAAAGGATGCATGGTCCGAACCTCCTCCTCCCGGTGATCCCGGAAATTGGGTTTTTATGTCTTTGGTGATTTCGTTTGGCACTGCTTCTAACCAGCGGCCCATGAAGTCATATGAATGGACAAAACCGGATCCATTTATATTGGCAACTCGGCCCGTTCCGTTATCTAAATTGAATACCGCTTGTGTTTTTTCAATAACCTCTGGATTGTCCAAAACAAAAGATCTTGAGCCATTCAATCCTTGTTCTTCACTGCCCCATAAGCCTATGATAATGCTGCGCTTTGGATTTGGTAGCACAGTCTTTAAGACGCGAGCAACTTCCATCATAGCAATTGTTCCAGTACCATTATCTGTTGCTCCTGATCCACCTTCCCAGGAATCTAGGTGCGCGGAAAGTATAATATATTCATCAGGAAATTGGGATCCTTTTATCTGGGCAATGGTATTAAATGAAGGTACATTTCCTAAATGTTTCGAAGATGTTTCTACTTTTATTTTTGGGGCATATCCTCTTTCTGCTAATCTATAAAGTATTCCGTAATCTTCCAGAGAGATATCAAGGGATGGTGCTGTATGTGATCTTGCGCCGAATATTTTGTTGGCGCCAAATTCTCCTGACCAATAGCTGCTTAGTATTCCTATTGCCCCAGCATCTTCTAATACAGATGGAATGGAGTTTGGAGCGAGGCCTGTTGCTTTGATCCTATTGTTCCATACGATAGATAGGGAGTCTCTGTTTTTCTTCATCTTTTCATAAGATCCAGGTGTTGCGAATTCTTTCCAATTGGCATCCGGTCTTCCTGTTGGCTGGGGCATTGAAACCATCACATATTTACCCTTTACTTTGGGGAGCCAAGCTCTAAAGGAAATAGAATCTTTAATATCCGGTAAGGCAATAACCTCGGCTTCTATGGCCTTTCCTTTGGTGGTTGGGCTCCATGCCAATTGTGTTCCTGCTAAGGTTTTTTGACGCGGATAAGTCATATCGATATGTGAGATTCCACGTTCCCATCCATGCCATTCTCCAAATTGTTGATTTTTTGCAGAAATTCCCCAACGCTCAAAAGTCCTTAATGCCCATTGATTTGCATTTGTCATCTGTGGTGTACCCACCAGACGTGGACCCACAACATCTAAAAGTTCAAATGCCAATTTTTCTAATTCGGAATTATTCTTCGCTTCTTGAACAATTTTTTCTACGAGGGGATCCAATTGCTGTGCTGTAGGAATTTGAAAACGCTGTGCCTGTAAAGTTGTGGATCCGACGGTCGTTGCCATGAATAAAATAGCTAATTTCCCGTAATAAGTAATAATTTGATTGTTGAATTTCATGATAACTATTGGAGTTAATTATTAGTTACTCCCTAAGTTCGATAATTTTTCTGAAAGACAAGAGACTGAATGCAAACAAGTCCCAATATGATTTTTCATATGTGCCCAAAGTTAGACTTATAAGTCCACTTGAGATTTTCTCCCTGAGCAGTTCAGAAAAGAAATTCATAAAGAAGGTTACATCAAAACGAAATCTACCCGGGTTTGTTTTGAGCGGAGTTCGGGAAACCTTTATTCTCCAAAAATTGGGAGCTCGACATAAAATGTAGTGCCTGGGCCATCATTGTTTGTAAACCAGATTCGACCATTATGCATCTCCACTATACGCTTGGTGATCGCAAGCCCCATACCAAAGGATTTTTCTCCTGCAGTACCAAAGTTTCGGGCATTATTGTACATGCTGAATATTTCTTCTGAAAATTCCTCGGGAATTCCCGCGCCGACATCTTTTATGGCGACTAAAATGTTCGACTCCTTCAGGGTTGCAGTGATATCAATCTTTGAACCATGGGGACCGAACTTGATCGCATTGGTAATCAGGTTGCTGAACACCCTCCATAGTTGGTCGCTATAGGCCGGAATAAGAATTTTTGAATTAGACTTTAGACTTATTATCTGGTTCTTAGCTAGTGCCTTGGCTTCTAGTAAATTGACGCAATAGCTCAAAAGTTCTTTCATATCAAGAGTTTCCTTGGGTAGATCGTTGCTGTTGAACTGTTGGTGCAAAAGATTCTCTGTCAAGTGGAGCGCATTTCCAATAGAAATTTTCATAAGTTGCAGGATTGACCTGTTCTCAACGTTGGAACCCAGCTGTTGCTCCATGACTTTCAGGGCTGTAGACATTCCACCAAGTGGGTCTCGCAGATCGTGCGCTACGATACGCATGATATTAGTGTTGGCTTCATTACTGCTTTCTAGCGCTGCTAGGGCGTTCATCAATTTCCTATTTTGTAGGCGTCTTTTCCTTAGGTTCACCAGAATGAATATGATAATGATTCCAGTAAGAACAAGTGCCATGGAGGCCATTCCGGAAATGACCAGCTGGTACTTATATCTTGAATCTAGGGATTTTATTTGCTCCTCTTTTAGAACATAGTCGATATAATCAATGTTTTTTCTAGAAGTCAGGTTTTCCAGCTTGTCGTTTGTCTCAATTAACTTTCTACCGTAGAAAAGTGCCATTGAGGAATCTGTTTTGATGACATAGTAATCAAATAGCTTACGCATCAACAGCCTGGAGTAGAAGAGGTATTCATGACGTTCGGCAATTTCCAAAGCTTTTTTATAATACGACGCGCTCTGCTCAGGGGCAAACTCCTGGACTTGCTGACCTAAATCAATGAGCATGTCCATAGAAACATAGAATAATTCTTTGTCAATTGCTGAGGTGATGGTCTTTTTGAGTAGAGCAATCCCTCTTTTCTTCTCTCCATTATGAATATATTGGTCTGCAACGAGCTGATCTATCGCCAGAAGCGTCCTCTGATCCCGGTACTTCTGGGCAATTCGCTTAGCTTGGTCAATGTAGAGTCGGGTTTGGTCGTTGTTAAATTTTCCAGGATGGATTAGGAGATAATTATAGATTAATAATGACTTAATCGAATCTTTTTTCAGCAGATTGGCATACCCGAATGCCTGATCAAAATGTTTAGTGGACTCTTTTTTATTGCCTAACTCGGTATATACCATTGCGATGTTCATGAGTGCTTGAACCATGTTTGAGGAGTCTTTTAGCTTTCTGTAATCTACAAGTCCCAAATTGTAATATTTGAGCGCTAAATGAAAATTGCCCTGTATATCAAAAAAGACACCAAAATTATTGTTGGCGTCAGCCTTTCCTTTGTGATAATTGTGCCGAACTGAGATTTCTTTGGCTAGACGTGCATAATAAAACGTACTGTCTGCATTCCTCTCATACATCAGCATGGCCAACCTGTTAATGGCATCAACCTGATGAAGACTGTCTTTTATCTGGGAAAGAGTTTCTTGAATATGGTCACGTTCTAAATCCTGGGCGACCACTAATCTTATCACAAAGAAGGGAAGAATGAAAATTAGCTTTCTGTTTTTCATTTGAAAAAAGTTAGAGCGAAAAAAAGGATCATTATTTTCCTGTTTAGGTCATCTGATTTTGTGAGCTTGATTAATTTTTAAGTGGGAGTATAAGCAATTAAATATATTGAATTTAGGATTATTTTTAGATATATAATAATTCATGAGGCAAGAACGGAGAAATTGCCCA
>Ga0233377_1001009_pt1 | contig 11285 bp, 8 predicted proteins | sample ElkDunMinimDraft_6_FD_191540 | JGI IMG/M metagenome (GOLD analysis project Ga0233377, IMG submission 191540) | Fecal eukaryotic communites from dung pellets of Tule Elk in California, USA - Elk Dung E36 | ecosystem: Host-associated > Mammals > Digestive system > Large intestine > Fecal | place...
GTTGCTGCGGCGGGCGCCGCGGCAGACTCAAGCGCCGGAGCAGGCGCGGGGCGCGGGGCGGTCCATGCGCTGGCGGGGGTCAAGGTGCGCGGCTGGGCGGGAACAGGCGCCACTGGCTGCGGCATGGGGACCGCCGAGGCGAAACCACCATGGGGAATGACAGCGTTGGCGCGGCGACGCGGCGTCGTGGCGTCGGCGGTGCGGACGGCCTCTGGCATGACGGCGGGGCCGCGACCGGCCCAGGTGATGTATTGCGTCGCCGGTGTCAGGGTGCGGGCCTGACTGGCGGTTGTTTCCTGTGTCTGGGCCGCTGCGGCGTCAACAAGGGCGGTCAGGCCCAGCGCCAGTGCGGTTGTCGCGATGATCATAGGACGGGGCAAGGCGCAGCTCTGCACGAAGTTGGGAAGCCCAGCTTACGGACGGCGCATTAACCCAGCCCTAATGCCCGCATCACCGCGTTTTCCGGCTCAGCCCCGGCCCGGCAGATACTGGGTGGTGAAGGCCTGGCGCCAGTCGAGATTGGCAGGGTAGACGCCCGCTTCGGCCATGGTGTCGAGGAAGGTCTTCCAGCGTTCGTCGGTCATGGCGCCCAGGCCGTAGAGTGCCGCGTCGCCGCCGTCGACCAGCCCTCTGGCCCTGAGCAGGGCACGGGCCTGGTCCAGATCGGGTTGGCGCATCTCGGGATTGGCGCTGCGGATCAGGGCGTCGGCGTCGCGACCGTCACCCTGGATGTAGTCGCGCCAGCCTTCGACCGAGGCGGCGATGAATTTGCGCAGCGCCTCGGCGTTGTCGCGGGCGAAGGGGGTCGTGGCCAGGACCAGAGCGCCGTAGGCGGGGTAGTCTTCATCGGCCAGAAGGAAGGACCGGGGCTCGGCGCCGCCGTCGCGACGGATCTGATAGGGATCGCGCGTCAGATCGCCCAGACGCACGGCCTGACGGTCGGCGAGGAAGGCGGCGGGATCGTCGCTCCACGGCTGAAGCTGTTCGTCCGTGAAGCCGTAGGCGTGCTTGAGCCAGGGCCAGACGGTGTCGCGCGCCGCGTCGGGCAGGAAGACGGGACGGTCGGCCAGATCGGCGATCCCGGTCAGGGCGGCGTCCGGGCGGGTCATGAGGACCTGGGGGGACTTCTGGAAGAAGGCGGCCACCGCCTTGACCGGCGCGCCCTGGGCGACGAGGCGCATGGGGGTGAAGCTGTCGGCGGCGAGGGCCAGTTCGACGCTGCCCGCCGCCAGCTTTCCAGCCATGTCGCCGCCGGGTGCGCCCTGGATGATCTGGACGTTGAGGCCCCGTTTTTCATAGGCGCCGGAAGCGAGGGCCTGATGGAAGCCGCCGTGCTCGGCGTTGGCGGGGCTTTCGACGGCGAGGCGCAGGCGCACGCGGCCTTCCTCATCGACCGGAGCCTGGGCGTTGTCGCAGGCGGCCAGCGCCAGACCTGCCGCAAAAAGGCCGCCTCCGGCCAGCAAGGCGCGGCGGTCGATGGCGAAACGACGATTCCCGCTGGATGACATGTGCACTGGTTTAGGGCCGGGTCCGCGCGAAGGGAAGGGCGGGGCGCGGTGCCCGGCGGGCAGGGTTTTGCGAAAGGGCCTTCACGCCCTCAAGCCGTGAGCGGCCGCGCCGCGAACATAGGGCCTTCACGCCCTCAAGCCGTGAGCGGCCGCGCCGCGAACATAGGGCCGTCGCGCCCTCAAGCCGTGAACATAGGGCCTTCGCGCCCTCAAGCCGTGAGCGGCCGCGCCGCGAACATAGGGCCTTCACGCCCTCAAGCCGTGAGCGGCCGCGCCGCGAACATAGGGCCCAAAATTGAGCGAGGGGACGAAGATCCCCGGCGAACCGGATTTCCTCGTCCCCTCGCCAAGTCCGGGTTGGACTTGGCCATTGAGGTTCAGGACCCTGGACCTTTCAGCAGCAGGGCAAGCCCCGGTGCAGATCGGCGTCATCCTGTCGCGCTCCGGGTCTCCGGCGTTCCGCGAGGCCTTAAGCCCTGCGCCGTCCATCGATCCCGATCCGGTTCTCCGTGAACGTCGTCGGCGTGAGCCGTCATCGTTCGGAAGCCTTGATCCCGCCCTTCGTCTCCTCGCCTCCGAAGAGGTCCGGTCGCCTGGGTCGTAGAGCCGGGCCGGTCCGCTTGAACTCCGGATCTCCCCGGTTTTCCGCGCCGCCGTGTCCCTCGGCCTGTTGACGTTCCGATGAAACCGGCTATCAGGCAAGCGCCTGAATTCGGTCGGCTGTGCGGAACCGCCCCGGCCTCGGTGGGCAACCCTGTGCATATCTGTGAACGGACGAAATTCGCCAAGGCGGATCAAGGCCTTGCCTTGTCCACAGGAAGATGCGCGGATCGAGGATGAACGCGATTTAACGGGGCGACGCGTCGCATTTCGCTTAGGGGACCGGTGGCGTCGGCTTGGCGGCGTTTCCGATCCTTCAGGGCTGTTTCTCGTGCAAAGTGTTCGTCGTTCTTGCGTCCGCCTTCTGGTTCTGGGCGTGGCTGTTGCTCTGACCGGGGCGTCCGCCGCCGCCGCACAGACCTATCGTCCCTCCTTCCAGCCGGACCAGCTCAAGGGGCCGCCGGCGGGGCGGGTCAATGAGGTGCTGGTGCTGGCTTCGCCGCATCTGTCCCAGATGGACGGGGCGGTACGGGCGGACATGCTGGCGCCGCTGCTGGACCGGCTGGCGGCGTGGGCGCCGGAGGTGATCGCCACCGAGAACGTCTCGGGTCTGCAGTGTGACGCCATGCGCCGCTATACGCAGCGCTACGCCTCGTCGATTGAGGACTATTGCCCCGATGTCAGCCATGCCGGTCAGCAGACCGGGCTGGACGTTCCGGCTGCCAACGCCGAGGTCGAGCGGCTGCTGGGGGAATGGCCCGCCGCGCCCACGCCGGAACAGCGGCGGCGTCTGGCGGGGATCTTCTTGGCGGCGGGCGAGCCCACTTCGGCCCTGGTCCAGTGGCTGCGTCTGGCTCCGGCAGAACGCCGGGAGGGCGAGGGGCTGGACGCGACGCTGGTCGCGCAACTGAACACCCAACTGGACAGCATCAACGAGAGCGATTCCGTCGCGGCGACTCTGGCTGCGCGTCTGGGGCTGGAGCGTGTGTGGAGCGTCGATGACCACTCTGCCGACCGAATCCCGACGGACCGCGCCGGTTTTCGCCGCGCCATCCGTCAAGCCTGGGACAACCCCGCCAGCGAAGCACGCGCGGCGGCGCGGGCGCCCTATGAGGCTGCGTTGTCGGAGCCGGACGGTCTGCTGAACCTCTATCGCCACTACAACAGCGCTGAGGCGCAGCGGCTGGCCTATGAGAACGACTTCGGCGCAGCCCAGAAAGAGCCGTCGCCCGAGGGATTCGGCCGGATGTATCTGACCAGCTGGGAGACCCGGAACCTGCGCATGGTCGCCAATATGCGCGACGTCATGGGTCAGCGACCGGGCGTTAGGATGCTGACCCTCGTGGGCGCCTCGCACAAGGGCTACTATGAGGCGTATCTGAACCAGATGCACGACGTGGTGCTGGCGGACGTGGATCAGGTGTTGCGCTGAGCGAGGCATGCGCAAGCCTGACTGACGCCAACCACCACCGCCCATGTTACCGATCCTTAAGTTGCCGGGGGGCGTGTTCGGCTCGACGGTTCTTCTGATCGGGAGAACATCGTCTTGAAAAATGTCGCTTTGTGCCTGTCGTTGGCGATGGCCGTCCCGGGGGCGGCGCTTGCCCAGGCGGCGCCCTCGCGCTCCTTCTATGAAACGGCCGCGTGCGCCGTTGAGGTCGCTGGCGACGAGACGATCGACTGCGGCGTGCTGCATGTGCCCGAGAACAGGAGCGTGGCCGATAGCCGGATGATCCAGCTGCCGGTGATCATTTTCCGCAGCCGCGCGCCGCATCCTGTCTCCGACCCGGTCATGTTCTTGACCGGCGGCCCGGGCAACAGCGCCTTGACCGGCCAGAGGTCAGGGCGGAGCAATCCCTTTCTTGAGGCGCGTGATCAGCTGTTGCTGGAACCACGAGGGGCGCGCCTGTCTCATCCGTCGCTGGAATGTCCGGAGATCAACGCGCTCAAGGGCGAGATCGGCGCAGGCAGGGTGAGGGCGGCGGAGGCGGAGGCTGGACTTGTCGCAGCCGCCAGAAGCTGTCGAGAGCGGCTGGCTGGATCCGGCGTGGATCTGAACGGTTATACATCCGCCGAGGCGGCGGACGACATCGAGGATCTTCGCGTCGCGCTAGGGTACTCCAGACTCAATCTTTATGCCCTTTCCTACGGGACGCGCCTGGCCCTGACGGTCGCGCGCCGGCATCCGGAGTCGGTGCGGGCCATGGTTCTGGATTCCGCCTTGCCGCCAGAGGTCGGCTATGACGAGACCGCCTCCGCCAATACATGGCGCGCGCTGAATGCCGTGTTCGATGGCTGCGCCGTCGATCCCGCCTGCGCCAGGATGTGGCCCAACCCAAGGGCCGACTTCAACGCCCTGGTGGCGCGGGCTGACCGCGAGCGCCTGTCCTTTGGTTTGACGGATGCCTCCATCGACGCCAGAGGGGCTGAGGTCGTCCGGGCGGTCGGCGTCGCCTTGCAGGACCCGCGTCGCATTCCGTTGATCCCCCGCGCCGTGGGGGAGGCGTCGGCGGGGCGCGGTCAGGAAATGGGGGAATGGATCACCCAGGCCCAGACGCCGTCGACCTTTGCATGGGGACTGAGGTTGTCTGTCTGGTGCGGCGAGGAGGCGCCGTTCGAGGATGCCGATCGTGTCCGCGCACAGACGTCGCCGGACCAGGGTCTGGGTGAGGTCGACGCCCGCACGGCTTCACCCGAGATGTGCGCCGCATGGAATGTAGCCACGGCGTCGGAGGTCGCGAATGAGCCGGTCCGAAGCGACATCCCGACCCTGATCTTCGCCGGAGAATTCGATCCGACCACTCCACCGCAATGGGGCCGCCAGCTGTTGGCGAACATGACGGGCGCCTATTTCGTGCAGATGCCGGGTCTGAGCCACGGGGCAAGCTTCAACCCCTGCGGGGGACGGATGGCGTTCGACTTCATCAATGACCCGACAAAGCCGCCGGTTCTGACCTGCGTGGCCAAGCTGTCCGGCGCCGATTTCAGTCTGAGTGCGGCGGCGCGCGAGTAAACCGCGGCCGGGTCCGAAGCGCTCTAGCCGGCCAGCGCCGCGCGCTTCTCTTCCAGTTCCAGCCATTCCAGTTCGGCGGCTTCGAGGTCGGCGCGGGCCTTGTCGGCGGCCTTGATGGCGCGGTCGAAGGCGGCTGGGTCGCGGGTGTAGAGGCTCTGGTCGGCCAGGACAGCGCCGTGTTTGGCGATCTGGGCGGGCAGGGATTCCATCAGGCCTTCCAGTTCCTTGAGCCGGTGGGCGTCCTTGAACGACAGCTTGCCGGGCTTCTTGGCGGCGACGGCTGCGGCAGGTGCGGGGTTGGCCTCGGCGCGGGCGGCGGCTTCCTTGTCCTGCGGGCGGGGATTGGCGCCGGGCTGGAGGAAGCCGGGGTTCTGGCGGATGAAGTCGGTCCAGCCGCCGGGGGTTTCGACAATGTCGCCGCGCCCGTTCATGGCGATGGTCGAGGTGGCCAGACGGTCGACGAAGTCGCGGTCGTGGCTGACCAGGATCAGGGTGCCGTCATAGGTCTCGAGCAGCTCTTCCAGCTTGTCGAGGGTGTCCATGTCGAGGTCGTTGGTCGGTTCGTCGAGGACCAGCATGTTGGCGGGCTTGGCCAGGGCGCGGGCCAGCAGCAGGCGGTTGCGCTCACCGCCCGACAGGGTCGAGATGGGTTGGCGCAGTTGGGCCTCGGAGAAGAGGAAGTCCTTGGCGTAGGCCGCGACGTGCTTGGAGAAGCCGCGCACGATGATGCTGTCGCCGCCGCCCGGCGTCAGGGCGTCCCACAGGGTCATGTCCGACTTCAGCCCCTCGCGTGACTGATCCAGATAGACGGGTTCGAGGTTGGAGCCGAGTTTGACCGTGCCCTCGTCGGGGGTCAGTTCGCCCAGCAGCACCTTGACCAGGGTGGTCTTGCCCGCGCCGTTGGGGCCGACGATGGCCAGCCGGTCGCCGCGGATGATGCGGGTGGTGAAGGGCTTGAAGATGGTGCGGTCGCCAAAGACCTTGGACACGCCCTTGAGGTCGGCGACCAGCTTGCCCGAGGTCACGCCGGAATCGACGCCCAGATACAGTTCGCGCGGCTGATCCTTGGCCCGTTCGGCGTGTTCGCTGCGTAGGGCCTGGAGCGAGCGGGCGCGGCCTTCGTTGCGGCTGCGGCGGGCGGTGATGGAGGAGTAGAAGGTGGCGGTTTCACGCTCGATGGTCTTGGACAGGCGGCGCAGGCTTTCGGCCTCTTCCTCCATGACCTTGGTGGACCACTCGTCAAAGGCGTTGAAGCCCTTGTTCAGGGTGCGGACGCGGCGGTTTTCCAGCCAGTGGACGGTGTTGGTGACTTTGTTGAGGAAGGCGCGGTCGTGGCTGACGACCAGGACGGCGAAGCGGGCCTGGACCAGCTCGTTTTCCAGCAGTTCGATGGCCAGGATGTCGAGGTGGTTGGTCGGCTCGTCCAGCATCAGGACGTCGGGTTCTTCGGCGAAGGCTTTTGCGAGGGCCGCGCGACGGGTCTCGCCGCCCGAAAGGCCGACGGCGGATTTTTCCGGGTCGAGGCCGAAGGTGACCAGCCAGCTCTCGGCGGTCCAGCGCTCGGCGCCGCCGGAGGAGGCGTAGTCCAGCAGGGTGTCGCCCTTCACGTCGGGTTCTTGCGGCACATAGGCGAAGCGGGTGCCGGCCTGGACCGAGCGGTCGCCGGAGTCGGGCTCGATCAGGCCCATGACGATCTTCATCAGGGTCGATTTTCCGGCGCCGTTGCGTCCGACCAGGGCGGCGCGGCTGCGCGGTTCAACCGCCAGATCGACACCGTCGAACAGCGGACGCTGGCCGTCCTGAAGACGGACGTCCTTGAGAGCGACGAGGGGGGGGCGAGCAGCCATGAAGGAGATGCGATCGAAAAAAGGGGAGAAGGGGCGCCCCTATAGACCGAAGGGAGGCCGTCAGGCCATCGCTTGAAAACATGCCAGTTGGACGGTAGTAGGGTGGAATGGATGCCCAGACACGCCGCCGCGCGCCGGAAACCACCCGCGCCGAGATCATCGACATGACCATTGAGGTCGCCGCCGAGCAGGGGGCGATGGGTCTGACGATGGATGCGGTGGTGGCGCGCCTGCCCTTCAGCAAGGGCGCCCTGCTGCATCATTTTCCGACCAAGCTGGCGCTGCTGGAAGGGGTGATCGACCATCTGGCCGGGCAGATGACGGCGATGGTGCTGGAAGAGGCGGCGCGCGATCCCAACCTGTATGGCCGCAATGCGCGGGCCTATCTGCGGGCGACGGTCAATGATCCTGTGACCGAGCGCGACGTCAGCATCGGCCGGGCGGCGCTGGTGGCCTGCGCCGTCGAGCCAAGCCTGATCGTGCGCTGGCGGGCGGCGATGCAGACCTTGGCGGAGGATGATCCGATCGATCCGGCGGGCAAGGACGACGCCTTGATGCTCAGGCTGATCGCCGACGGCTTGTGGATGAGTGACCTGTTCGGCACGCATGAGGTCTCGCCGGAGCAACGCAAGGCCCTGTTGTCGCTACTGACGCCGGGCGTCCTGCTGGCGGGCGATGAAGACATGGACGCAGCATGAGCCCGATGACCTGGGCGGCGCTGCTGGGCGCCATCGGCTTTGAGGTGGCGGGGACGACCCTGTTGCAGCAGTCACAGCAGTTCACCAGGCCCTGGCCGACTGCGGGCTTGGCGGTCTGTTACGGACTGGCCTTTTATCTGCTGACCATCGCGCTGAAGCAGATGCCTGTGGGGGTGGCCTACGCCATCTGGAGCGGGCTGGGCGTGGTGGCGATCTCGGCCATCGGCGTGGTCGTGTTCAAGCAGAAGCTGGATGCGCCGGCCCTGATCGGCCTGAGCATGATCGTCGGCGGGGTGGTGGTGATCAATCTGTTCTCGAAGGCCGTCAGCCACTGATCGCCTGACCGGGGGGACATTTGCGCCCGCGCGGCGTATAGGGCCGCCCATGAAACCCTTCTGGGAAACCAAGACGCTGAAACAGATGTCCCGCGCGGAGTGGGAGAGTCTGTGCGACGGCTGCGGTCTGTGCTGTCTGATCCGGTTCGAGGACGAAGACACGGGCGAGGTGTTTCCGACGCGGGTCCATTGCAAGCTGTTCGACCCCGACGCCTGCACCTGCACCGACTATGCAAACCGCAAAGCGCATGTGCCGGACTGCATCAAGTTGACGCCCGGCAAGGTCGGAGCGCTGAAGTGGATGCCGAAGTCATGCGGCTATCGGCGCATCCATGAGGGGCGGGGGCTGGCGGACTGGCATCCGCTGGTGTCGGGGAACCGTGAGAGCGTGCATGACGCGGGTGTCTCCGTCAGGGGACAGACGGTTTCGGAACTGACGCTGGAGCGGCCTGAGGACGCCGTCGATTTCGAAGCGATGGAATGGAACAAAGAGCGCGGCCTGCCCGAAACGCGCTAACCAATATTTCGTCGTTTTACGGCTAGGCTTCGATCATGTCGAAGAAGCGCAACGCCACCGTGCACACCACAGTGGATTCCCTTGATCTGGATACGCCGTTCGACCGGCTGACGGCGCTGGCGTGCGGTGTGTTCGGCATGCCCTACGCCATGGTGTCGGTGAACGAGAACGACCGCACATTTTTCCGCAGCAATGTCGGCCTGATTGCGACAAACCTGCCGCGCGATCAGTCGGCGACCCATCTTCTGGTCCAACAGGGGCCGAACGGCGCCCTGATCGTTGAGGATGCAGCGAAGCATCCGACCTTGTGCAACCATCCGCTGGTGAAGGGAAAGCCGGGCCTGCGGTCCTTTTTCGGCATGACGATCATCAATGCGGCGGGCAAGGCCGTCGGCGCCATCGGCGTGATGGATGTCACGCCGCGTGAGGCGCCGTCGGAAGCGGCGATGGCCAATCTGAAACTTCTGGCCCAGATGGCGGGCGAGATCGTCGATCGGGCTGAAGAAGTGCGCCGGCAGTCCGAACGGCTGGAACTGCTGCGTCTGGTGGAGCAGATGGCGGGCATCGGCCAGTGGAGCCTGGACGTGGCGACCCGGATCGTGACCTGGTCGGATGAGGTCTATCGCATTCACGGCGTTGAACGGGCGGATTTCGATCCGTCGCTCGACGATGCGCTGAGCTTTTATCACGAGGACGACCGGGGCGGGCTGGCCGACGCCATCGCCCACGGGTTCGAAACCGGTGAAGGCTATCGAATGAGAATTCGGCTGATCCGCGCCGACGGCGTGGAGCGGCTGGTTGAGACGCACGCCGAAGCGGAACGCGGGCCGGACGGGCGCATCATGTCGATGTACGGCGTGTTCCAGGACGTGACGGAAGAGGAGCGGCTGTACCGCGAGGCGGCGACGAATGAGCGCCGCTATCGCCTGCTGGCCGACAACACCGGCGACGTCATCACCCGCGTGGATATGAACGGCGCCAGCAAATACATCTCGCCCGCCATCGAACAACTGCTGGGCTGGCGCTATGAGGAGATGACGGGTCAGTCGACGGATTACGTCCACCCGGACGACCGGGCCAAGTTGCTGGCCGCCATCCGCGAGGCGGTGAGCACCAAGGGGCTGACGCGGCTGCAGCACCGGGCTTTGCACAAGGATGGGCGGACCGTCTGGGTTGACTGCTCGTTCAAGGCCATCGTCAACAGCAAGGGCGAAGCGACGGGCGCCGTGGTGATCATCCGCGACTTTGAAGAGCGTCGGAAGATGGAGCAGGATCTGGTCGAGGCGCGCGACCGGGCCGAGGCGGCGGCCAAAGCCAAGTCGGAATTCCTGGCCAACATGAGCCATGAACTGCGCACGCCGCTGACCAGCGTGGTCGGCTTCTCGGGCCTGTTGCTGGACAGTCCGGCCCTGGGGCTGACCGAGCGTCGCTACGCCGAGCGGATTGCGACGGCCAGCGACGCCTTGCTGGGCGTCATCAATGACATTCTGGATTACTCCAAGCTGGAGGCCGGGGCGGTGGCGCTGGAGCCGCGCGCATTCGATCCGCGGGCCATGGCCGAGGCGGCGGCGGCGATCGTCGAAAGCCAGTGCCTGGCCAAGGGATTGACGCTGGCGGTCGAGGTGACGCCGGACACGCCCGCCATGCTGATGGGCGACGAAGGGCGGCTGAGGCAGGTGACGCTGAACTTCCTGGCCAATGCGGCGAAGTTCACCGAGGCGGGAAAAATCACGCTGAAGATGAGCTGGGCTGAGGACGGCCTGCGCGTCGCGGTCAGCGACACCGGCATCGGCATCGCCGCCGACAAGGTGGACGGTCTGTTCGAGCGTTTCACCCAGGCTGATAATTCCACCACCCGGGTCTATGGCGGAACGGGGCTGGGCCTGTCGATCTCGCGCCGTCTGGCCGATCTGATGGGCGGCCGCATCGGAGTGGAGAGCCGCCAGGGCGAAGGCTCCACCTTCTGGTTCGAGGCGCCGCTGACGCCCGCCGAAGCGACGTCAGCGCCGGTTCAGGACAGGGCGGTCGAGGCGGCGCCGCAAGGGCTGCGGGTGCTGGTGGCCGATGATGCGGCGGCGAACCGTGAGCTGGTGTCGGCCATTCTGGGCGGGCTGGGGCTGGAGGTCGAGACGGTGTCGGACGGCGCCCAGGCGGTCGAGGCGGCGCGCGGCGGGACCTATGACCTGATCCTGATGGACGTCCATATGCCGGTCATGGACGGGCTGGATGCGACACGGCTGATCCGGGCTATGGAGGGGGCGGCGGGGCGCAAGCCGATCATCGCCCTGACCGCCAATGTCCAGCCTGAACAGGTCGAGCACTGTCGCGCGGCGGGCATGGACGACCATGTCGGCAAGCCCATCGAAGTGGCCGAACTGGTGCGGGTCATGTCTGCGTTGCTGGAGCGTCAGCCGGACGAGGCCCGGAACGCCGTCGCCTGAGGCGCCGATGTTGGTCTTTCGCCGACCTATAGTCGGGTTGAGCGATGAAATGCCTGTGATTCCAGTTCCCTGAAAGGTTCTTGAGGCGTTTTGCGCGCCTGGGGGCGCTGAACCGCTATGGTTTGGGCATGACGGGAAATCAGGACAGGACGGCGCGGGCCACAGCGGTGCTGGAGGCGTATCAGGCGCGGATGCAAGGCGTCCTGGAGCGAGCGGCCGAGGCGCTGGAAGCCACAGAGATGAAGCCGGGAGACGGCTTGGGCATCCAGCGCTGCGTGCGGGCGGCGGAGATGCTGTCCAAGGCCGTGCGCGTGGTGGTCTTCATG
>Ga0233377_1001010_pt1 | contig 11281 bp, 8 predicted proteins | sample ElkDunMinimDraft_6_FD_191540 | JGI IMG/M metagenome (GOLD analysis project Ga0233377, IMG submission 191540) | Fecal eukaryotic communites from dung pellets of Tule Elk in California, USA - Elk Dung E36 | ecosystem: Host-associated > Mammals > Digestive system > Large intestine > Fecal | place...
TCCCGTTGTACCAAGGAAAATAAAAGATCCAATTGGCTTGCGCTTGTCTTGTAAACCAGCTCTAGATCTTCGAACTGCATCTGATAATGCTTCAATTGCTTGTTCTTGTCCAACCACTCTTTTTTCCAACTCCTCTTCCAAACGAAGTAATTTTGAAACTTCACTTTCTAGCATTTTAGAAACTGGAATTCCAGTCCATTTCGCTACAACTTCGGCAATTTCATCGGCATCCACTTCTTCTTTTATCAAGTTAGATTTCGACTGAATTTCAAGTAATTTCGCTTTGCTTTCTTCGAGTTTCGCTTCCGTTTCTTTTATTTTTCCATAGCGAATTTCAGCTACTTTACCGTAATCACCAGCTCGTTCTGCTTGTTGTGCTTGCATTTCTAAGTTGTCAATTTCTTCCTTGAAATGTTGCACTGCATCAATGACATCGCGTTCTGATTGCCATTTTGCTTTGAAAGCATCACGTTGTTCATACAAATCAGCCAATTCCTTTTCGATGGATTCGATCTTCGCAACATCGTTCTCACGTTTGATGGCTTCTCGTTCAATTTCGAGTTGCATCACTTTGCGTTCGATTTCGTCCAACTCTTCCGGTTTGGAATTGATTTCCATGCGCAATTTTGAAGCTGCTTCATCGATGAGGTCAATCGCCTTGTCTGGTAAATGACGTTCGGTAATGTAACGTTGCGACAATTCCACTGCTGCGATAATCGCTGCATCTTTGATTAAAACTTTGTGGTGATTTTCGTATTTTTCTTTGATTCCACGTAAGATAGAAATCGCATCTTCGGCAGTTGGTTCATCCACCAATACCGTTTGAAAACGACGTACCAACGCTTTGTCTTTTTCAAAATATTTTTGGTACTCATTCAAGGTTGTTGCTCCAACAGCACGCAGTTCACCACGAGCAAGCGCAGGTTTTAAAATGTTTGCTGCATCCATTGCTCCTTCACCACCACCAGCACCAACAAGCGTGTGAATTTCATCGATAAACAAAATGATTTCACCATCAGCTGCTGTTACCTCTTTGATCACTGCTTTCAAGCGCTCTTCAAATTCTCCTTTAAACTTCGCACCAGCGATAAGTGCACCCATATCGAGTGAGTAAACGATTTTACTTTTTAAATTTTCGGGCACATCACCATCCACAATTCGGTGTGCAATTCCTTCAGCAATCGCAGTTTTACCAACTCCCGGTTCACCAATTAAAATCGGGTTGTTTTTTGTTCTTCGCGTTAAGATTTGAAGCACACGTCTAATTTCATCATCTCGACCAATTACAGGATCTAATTTCCCTTGTTTAGCAAGTTCATTTAGATTTTTCGCATACTTTTCGAGTGATTTATAATTTGAATCTTGTGAATGAGAAGTTACTTTTTCTCCATTTCTTAAATCCATGATACTATCTTTTAAATTCTTTTTTGTGATTTTATTGTCTTTCAAAAGTTGACCAGTTGCATCGCTTCCATCCAACATTGCGTACAGGATTAACTCGATGGATACATACTCGTCTCCAAAATCTTTTAATAAGTTGAATGCATTATTTAAAGTAGCATTCGCATTGTTAGAGAGGTACAATTGTCCACCAGAAACCTTAGGTAAATTATCCAAAATACGATCAATTGTTTGCTCCACGATGGTAGTTGAAACATTCAATTTTGAAAGTAAGTAGGGCACCACATCTTTATCAGCCAAGAGAATACCCTTCAAAATATGCGCATTTTCGATTACTTGATGTCCTTTTGAAACAGCAACTTGTTCGGCTTTTTGCAGCGCTTCTTGCGATTTGAGTGTTAATTTTTGGATGTCCATATTCTTTTTCGTTTTCAAGTTGCGGTCAAAATTTAAACCACTTCGCTTTTTAGCCATAAAATCGGAAAAATTGACAGAAGACGATTGCTTTTTAACACTTTACATTGACATTTTGACATTTTACATCATGGTTTTCAGCTTTAAAAATTTAATTTGTTTATAAAAAGCGATTTAGCTTAAATTTGAGTTTATATATACTATGCTTATGAAAACATTTATTACTATTGGGCTCTTCATGCTCACCATGGTTGCTTGGACGCAAGAGAAATCACGGTTGTTTTACCAAACAGAAGAGATAGAGGCAACAAAATCTTTTAATTTTGTAATTGCAGATTACAACGGAACTCCCTATTTTTTTTCCACCAAGGAGCTAGTTGCAGGTAATGTTCTATTGACCTACGGACCTTTGGATGAACAAACGTTAAGTCCATTATCATATAATTATATTCCATTAACAATATCAGGGAATTTAAACATCTTTTTGAACGGCATTAACATTATAGGTGATGATGCTGAAATCATAATTCAGGAATCGATTTCTTCGACACAATCTAAATTGAACTTCGTAAAAGTGAATTTATCAAACCATTCACTTTTTTCCTTAGAGGGATCTACAGATTTATTTTTTCCAAATTTTTATAGAGCTAGGGTTGTTAATCAGAAATTGGTACTGTATGGAATTAAATTCCCTTCGAAAGAATTTGTTCGGCTTGAAAAAAGTATGAATGAGCCTTATCTTCTAGAATCTATTTCAGTTGTTTCGGGAGCTATTAATTCTATATCGAAAGGAAGTGATTTCGAATTGGTGAACAATGAAGAATTTGCTTGTGTTGTACCAAGTATATATAGAGTTGGTTTTATCAAGAGAGATCAAAATGGAATTTTTTCAGATACTTTGGTTACCGATACACCAATAAATAGATATTGGGAATTTGCTACTTACGCTAACAGTAAATTTATTTATATTGCCCCTAATTACTATACAGTTGTTGATCAAGAATTGAGCTTAAATTCTATCAACACTTCGTTACTTCCAACTGTAAGTGGACCTAATCCTTCATTTGTAGCAAATTATAATGAAGGTGTATTGACCGTGGCTGCTGGGGGGTACAGTGAAATTAATTTCAAACAGTATAACTCAACTTTAGATTCCGTAAATTTTTATTCAATCAATCATAGGGGAGAATTAAATGATTTTGTAAAGAGGGGGAATGAATTTTGGCTGACAGGAGTTTCAATTAAAACTGAACACAGTTTTGGTGGATATTTAAGAAAAAATGCTCTTTTCATTAATAGAATCAATGCAAATCACACTAGTTTAGAGTTTGATAGAGATTTGAAGTTGAATAATTTTAACTTGAATTTGGGTTCTTTGAATAGATTATTTCCGTTTCGCGAAACCAATACAAATGGATATGCTTTAGATGGACCATTAACAAATGAAAGATCAATCATTTTCAATAGTTCAAATAATATATTGGCAAAAAACACTAATAATGAGGTAGTTGGTATTTGGTCTTCTTTTGATGATGATATTACGCTATTCCAAGGACCAATTTTCACTTCCAATTTAGATTTTAATTTACAAAGAGATAAATACAATCGCTCTTTCTATGTAACATCTGAGATGATTGCCAGTCACGTAGGACATATTTTAACTTATAACAATCCAAATTATGGCATTCCACACGGAATTTTACATTGGCCAACTCATGGAAATACACAAAATGGTGAAGCACAAAACTTAGCAAATTTTGTTGACCATAATAACAATGGAATTTATGAACCACTTTTAGGTGAATTTCCAAAAATTTATGGTGACAATTGTTTATTGACTATTTATCACAGTCAAAGTGGCAGCAGTTTATCACATGAATTGGAAGTACATCGTTACTTTTTCAATTTTAATTGCGATACCAATGAGGTTTTAAAGAATGTATTTTTCTGTAATAATCGGTACATAAATCGAGGCGGAGATTTGAAGGATCTTTATGTTGGTTCTTACATCGACTATGATCTTGGATATGCAGGCGATGATTATGTTGGAACAAATGTTGGTTTGGGAATGGTTTATGCCTACAATGGCGATGCATTTGATGAAACAAATGGTGTATTTTTTGGTTTTCAAGATAGTCTAGCAGCCCATGGTTACCTTGTTTTGTCCGGAGCAAAACTAATGCCTGATGGTGAAGATAATCCTGAAGGAGTCCAAGTTGGAGAAAGTATTAATGGACTAGGATTTGGTGATGGAATTGTAGATAATGAATATTATACGCTTGAATCATCTTTTATGTATACAAATGGCGGAATTTATCCATATACAGATCCTACAGTATGGCATGAAGGATATTATTCTATGCAGGGGTTTTTGCAAGATGGTTCACATAATGATATTTATCCTGGAAGGTATATGAATTTAGGTCAATCAGACCCTTTGTTCTATGCAACGAGAGGAGTAGAACATACCAATAATTATTCAGAATCTGCTCAAGGTAATTCTCCAGGAGATCGTCGACTTATGAGTGGTTCTGGACCTGGATTTTTAGGTTCAGGTGATACGTTGAATTATCTGACTGCCTATGTTCTAGCAAGGGGGGCAGGTGCTGATCCGGTAAATGCAAGCTTGAATGAATTGTTTGATTATGGTCAGAGAATTAGAACCTATTTCATGAATAACGATGTTGGTTGTGGTAAGAATTTCGGTATTTCTGATGCTTCTTTGCATGTAAAAACAGCAAAGACACTCGATTTTGCGGTATACCCAAATCCATTTTTAGACGAGGTAAACATTCAGCACGATTTTAATGGAACTGTCGGTTTGTCGATCAAGAATATTAACGGACAAGAAGTGTATCACGCTGCTTCTATCAGTAAAAATGAGGCAATTTATTTGGAACTAAATGCTGGAATTTACTTTGTAGAACTAGCAACGTCCAAAGGAAATGTGGTGAAAAAGTTGATTCGAAAATAAATAAGTATACCAATTAATTAAGGTGCATTTTAATTGGGTAGGAAGTTTTCTTGCCCAATTTTTTTGTTTTCATTGCTGAGTCAATTAAATAATAGTATATTTAAAGAAGTTGATTTTTAGCTGATTGTACTTTGTGAGAATTAAATTGGCTCCATTTCTAGTGTGGTCGCTTTTGAGGATAACGAATAAAACAAGTGAAACAATGAAAACTATTATACTCTTACTTAGTTCACTATTTTTAATTGGTAATGTATTTTCTCAAAAGGAAATTCAACTGGCGGTAGAATTGTCAAATACATATTCATCTTTACGTTTTATTAGTTTTTCTAACGGAACTTATAACAGTACTAGACTAGCTATTGGCTCCCGTTTCAATACCAATAAGGGTAATGTAACACTTTATGGGATGTATGAATTTTCAGGACTTGTACTTCAAAAAAGTAGATACACCGTACAAAGCCATTTATTGGGTGGTGGAATAAATTACCGCATTTTAAATAATGAAAAACGATTCAGCCCCTTTATTGAAATAAATGCATCTACAGAAGTAGCTACAAATTATAGAGGTGATTTTTTGCATGCTGACCAATATTTTCCGACTGATCATGCTTATTCTTATAATATAGATAATACCCAGTTTTATTATTCTGCTTTTTATTATTCAACACCTTTTGTAGGTAACATTCTTTTAGGATGCGATGTTCGTATTATCAATGGATTGCATTTGAATATTGGAGTAGGTTACGGATTAAGAGGAACGAAAAGATTTGTATTATTTTGGAAAGACGGAGAAGGGCCCACTGAAGAATTTTTAAATACGAAGCCTAAAAATACTATTTGGTCTAATATGACAGATGTAAAACTCGGTATCAGCTACGCGTTTTCACTAAAAAAGAAAAGCAACTAAACATGTAAAGCGATGAAACAAATTACAAGTATAATCTGCATCCTATTTTTAGTTGGGAATGTATTTTCTCAAAAGGAAATTCAACTGGCGGTAGAATTGTCAAATACATATTCAACAGAACGTTTTTATGGTAGATCTAGGGGGGATTTCAATGGTATCAAACTGGCTATTGGCTCCCGTTTCAATACCAATAAGGGTAATGTAACACTATATGGGATGTATGAATTTTCAGGATTAGTACTTAAACAAAGTATATACACCTTACAAAGTCATAAGATCGGTGGTGGAATAAACTACCGCATTTTAAATAATAAAAAACGATTCAGCCCCTTTATTGAAATAAATGCATCAACAGAAGTAGCTACAAATTATAGAGGTGGTTTTTTACATATAGATCAATTTTTTCCAACTGATTATGGAGGATTTTGGGAAAAGGATGGTCCCCCATCTCAATATTATTCCGCTTTTTATTACTCAACTCCTTTTGTAGGTAACATTCTACTTGGTTGCGATGTGAGATTAGAAGATGGTCTGCACTTGAATGTTGGAGCAGGTTACGGATTGAGGGGAATGAAAACACGTGAAATCTACTGGGATGAAGGTACTGAACCCTCAGAAGAACTAAGAAATGTAGATCCGAAATTTACTAAATGGTTCAATATGATCGATGTAAAACTCGGTATTAGCTATGCGTTTTCATTTAAGAAGAAGCAATAAGTTTCTAAAAGAAAATCTAATAAATCGCTAGTACGCTAGTTCGTAAATTGGGTAGGATGATTTCTTGCCCAATTTTTTTATCCAACATCTGTTGTCCCAAAGGAGATTGGATAGAAATGCAAAACACAGAAGTATGTTCCACATCAACCTTGCCAATTCCTAAACCTAAAAAGTAAAGGCCATTGCTCAATTCAACCAAAGAACCAACGGTGATGCCATCCGAAGAAGGTTGCGAAGCATGCAAGAGAAATTGTTTGGTGGCATGCAATTGTTTTTGATAATCAGAAAATTGCTTTCCTAACTTTTCCATTTCCAATTGTGCCATCGCTCGAGAAGTTTCGTGCTTGTCGCCAGCCGTACTCTTCGTGTCAGAAGAAATGTCCAAGCGCAACTGCTCAATCTCCAATTGAATTTGCTGGATTTTACGTGTTAAATTGGATTCCAATTCCTCTAAAAATTTTTCTTTTGACAACTGACTCATGGCACAAAGATACCTTTTCATTGTGTATAATCTAATCAATGGAAAGAAGTCAAAAAAAAATTCCTAACTTCAAATTATGAATGAGCAACGACAAGTTTTTTCCCTTCGACAAGTGGTTTCTTCGATTCGTAAAACGATAGAAGAACGCTACCAAAGCTTGTATTGGGTAAAGGTCGAAATGCATAAAATGAATTTATACCCTAGTGGTCACGCGTTTCCAGAATTGTTGCAAAAAGAAGATGGTAAGATTGTAGCTCAAATAAACGGTTCCATTTGGAAACATAATTTGCAAAAGATCAATCAGCAATTTATAGCTGTTCTGAATGAACCCATGAAGGAAGGTTCAACAATGCTCATGCAAGTGAAAGTTGTTTTCTCTGAAACTTATGGCGTTAGTTTGCAGATTCTCGACATAGATCCAAGTTATACTTTAGGAGAATTGCAACGCGAGCGACAAGAAACATTGCTTAGATTGCAAAAGGAAGGTTTGTTGAATTTAAACCAGCAAGTGGATTTTCCCTTGTTACCAAAGCGAATTGCCATTATTTCTGCCGATACAAGTAAAGGTCTTTCAGATTTCATGAAGGTCTTGAACCAAAATCAATTTGGCTATCAATTTAGCACGCATCTGTTTTTTGCTTATCTGCAAGGTGATGCAGCGGTTGATTCTATCAGCAAGCAATTGCAAGTGATCGAACAAGTGAAAGAGCATTTTGATGTGGTTGTGATTGTTCGAGGTGGAGGTGGAGAAGTAGGATTGTCGTGCTACAATAATTATAAATTGTGTCGAGCGATTGCCTTGTGTTCGCTTCCCGTTTTGACAGGAATTGGTCACTCCACAAATTTAACTGTTGCCGAAATGATTGCGTTTAGAAATGCGATTACACCAACCGAATTAGCCGATTATTTATTGCAATCTTTTCACGATTTCAGTGTTCCGGTGAATCAAGCGGCAGAACAAATCCAGCGACTTTCAAAATTGATTTTAGAACGATCCAATGTTCACTTTTCACAAACATTGAAAAACCTAAAAAATAGTGCGCGAGCGAATTTGGTAACTCATCAAAATGAATGGAAAATGATGAGTCGAAAAGTGAATTCAAAGAGTGAATTATTACTTTCCAAACAAGGAAATGAGTTGCAGTATTTACAAAAGAATTTAGCGAATTTAACCAAGCGTATGTTGGGCGACAAACAGATTTATTTGCAAGATGCAGAGCAATTTTTGAAACAAAACACGGGTAAGCTAATTCAACGAAAATCGGATGAATTAAATTTAATTTTGCGAGAAATTAACCTTTTGGATCCTAAAAACATTTTAAAGCGAGGATATAGCATTGCACGTTTGGATGGTAAGGCAATTAGTAAAATGAACGTTCCAGTGAAAGGCCAAGTAATAGAAATTGTAACCTACGATTATGAAATTTCTGCGCTTACTGATGAGGTGAAAGCGAAAGGAAAAGAAGATTTAAATTAGAAATAAAAGACATGAGTTTAGAGATAAAATACACAGAGGCATTTGACGAATTGCAGCAAATAGTTTCCGATTTAGAAGACGGGGAAATCTCAGTTGATGAATTGGCAATAAAAATCAAGAGAGCTTCAGAATTGATCAAGATTTGCAAACAGAAATTAACGTCAACAGAGGAAGATGTTGGTCAGATTTTAAAAGAACTTGATGGTGGCAATTAAGCGACCATCAAGCAGTTCGACATTCAATAGTTAGTTTCACGTAGAGTTTAATGAATATCATTGGAAATCATTTAAGATTGAACATTAGTTCTTATCTATTTATGAAAGACAAAAATAGATTAACACACTAGATTATAAAATACCTACTGATAGGTATATTTAGGTTTAAACCCAACCTTCACGAACTGCTTTAACAATCAATTCATTTACATTTTTGCAACCTGATTTTTGTAAGATGTTTTTACGATGTGTATTAATGGTGTGAATACTTCTATACATTAATTCTGCAATTTTTTCACTCGTTAATCCTTGCACAATATGGTGTAAAATTTCAAATTCACGGTATGAAAAGGGTGAGGGAGTTAATTGAAATTGTTTTTGCAAGTGCACATTCATATAGGACGGCGCTCCGTTGATGCCAATAAATGAAAGTTTTGGAACACCTTGACAGTTCAGATGAGTGATGTCGGTAAACGTTACTAAAGTTCGTGCGCCTCCGTTAGGAAAAAATTCTAAAGGAAAAATCTGCTGTAGCAGTCTTTTGTATTCCCCACTTTTCGTTTTCAGACGAAAATCGTATGATATCTTGTAATTAAAACAATCTGAAGGATCAATAGTAGAAAAAAAACGGGTGGAACTTTCTTCGTAATGATAATAATAAGGTAGATCCTGTGGGTGAATGTTTTCAACAACTAGTGCTAGGTCAAACTGGCTTTTATCATATCCTATTACTTTAACAATTTCGTCACTTACGAAATCCATTTTTACATGAAATGTATCAAATATCACATAGAAAAAATCACCAATTTGAAAGATACTAATCAACTTTTTGATTGTATCAAGTTGGTCGTTAAACTGCTCGTGATTCGCTAAAACTGGAATATTCTTCCAAATGTTTTCAAGTACTTTTGTTTTTTCAGTAGTAGATTTGATGTTCATGCATACCAGAATTTGATTCTAAGAGCTAAATTAATGTATTTTAAGTGCTTAAAAACAAATTAATTGGTTTGATTTTTCCTAGTTTTCGAAATAAATTTTGTTCTTAATCAAATCAACGTTTTTAAGCAATGCATGTGTATTTGCTCTTAACATGACTGCTTTTTTGTTTTTCGATAAAACGGATGCTTCATTTTCAAATCTTTCCACATCACCCTCAAAACGAGTGATAGAGGTGTACGAACCTTGTTTCAGTAGTTCTAATTCTTCGCCTTTCAATTTCTTCGCTTGATCCATCAACGTGTAAGGAATGGATCTTGATAATGAGTTGTTGGCTAGTGAAATCCATTGATAGCTATCTAACTCCCCTTTTTGATGCTTGATAACCTCTGAAATTGCTTTTTTAATGCCATCTTGCAAATGTGAAATGTTCTCAAAATCACAGTTGAGCTTGAATAGGTAATTGGTGTAATCCTCTTCCATCGTAACATTACTAATGCCTTCTTGCAAAGCTAATCGTGTTTTGAATTCTTGCATTTTATCTTTTATCTCATCCTTTGATGGAATGGGATTGCCATTTAAAGAATCTAAGGCTAAGATGGAATTAATTTTCACCTTGCTTGATGATAGATTTATGGTGTATTTAAAAGTGCCTGATCCATTCGCATTTAATGATAGATCATCGATAATTTCAATGCAACTTGTCAATGAAAACAAGCAAAAGACAACGCTAATTACAAACCATTTTTTCATAGTACAAATGTAAAAAAATTACTGAATCAAATATTGAACCACAATTTTACATTACATATAAACGAGTTAGGAATTTACTGAGAATTTTTTGGCAACGGAATTTTAAGTTGAATGTACACGCTAATTTTGATTTTTTATCTACTTTTGCATTTCATTACATTTAAAATCTGAATTACAATGTCATATTTGTTTACATCTGAATCCGTTTCTGAAGGGCATCCTGATAAAGTTGCGGATCAAATTTCTGATGCGTTAATCGATCATTTTATGGCGTTTGACCCAACATCTAAAGTAGCTTGTGAAACTTTGGTTACAACAGGACAAGTAGTTTTAGCTGGAGAGGTGAAAACAAATACGTATCTTGATGTGCAAGCAATAGCACGTGAAACTATCCGTAAGATCGGATATACACGTTCTGAATATATGTTCGACGCAAATTCTTGTGGTATCCTTTCTGCGATCCACGACCAGTCTGCGGACATCAACCAAGGAGTTGATCGTAAAAATCCAGAAGAGCAAGGTGCGGGTGACCAAGGTATGATGTTTGGTTATGCTACGAAAGAAACTGATAACTACATGCCTTTGGCTTTAGATATCGCTCACAAAATTTTACAAGAATTGTCGCACATTCGTCGCAATGAGCCGGAAGTAATCGCTTACTTACGTCCAGATGCGAAGTCACAAGTTACAATTGAATACTCTGATGACAATGTTCCTCAACGTATTGATACAATCGTAGTTTCTACTCAACACGATGATTTCTCTACGGAAGCTGAAATGTTGGCTAAGATCAAGAAAGATATCATTGAGATCGTAGTTCCTCGTGTGAAAGCGAAATTACGTCCAGAAATTCAAGCGTTGTTTACTGACTCAATTACTTACCACATCAACCCAACTGGAATCTTCGTAATTGGAGGTCCTCACGGAGATACTGGTTTGACAGGTCGTAAAATTATCGTAGATACATACGGAGGGAAAGGTGCTCACGGTGGTGGTGCATTCTCTG
>Ga0233377_1001011_pt1 | contig 11281 bp, 9 predicted proteins | sample ElkDunMinimDraft_6_FD_191540 | JGI IMG/M metagenome (GOLD analysis project Ga0233377, IMG submission 191540) | Fecal eukaryotic communites from dung pellets of Tule Elk in California, USA - Elk Dung E36 | ecosystem: Host-associated > Mammals > Digestive system > Large intestine > Fecal | place...
TCCGAGACCGGCAAGCTGCCCTGCAACGTGAAGATCCTCCTCGAAGGCGAAGAGGAGATCGGCAGCCCCAACCTCGAAGCGTTCATGGACAAGTACCCCGACGCGTTCGAGTCCGACGCGATGCTGCTGACCGACTGCGAGAACCCGAGCGTCGACATCCCCGGCCTCACCGTCAGCCTTCGCGGGCTCCTCGAGATCGAAGTCGCAGTGGCGAGCGCGAAGAGCGACGTCCACTCGGGTCTCTGGGGGAACGTGGTGCCGGATCCAGCGACGACGCTGATCGCGCTCATCGCGCGGCTCGTGGACGAGGACGGCCGGCTCCGGCTCGCGCGCCGCCCGATCGATCCCGCGTGGCTCGCGAGCTCGCGCGACGTGCCGCTCACCCCCGAGGTGATCCGGCTCGGCGCGCGCCTCCTCGACGGTGTCGCACCGCTCCCGGAGCGCGGCCTCTCGCCGGCGGCATGGGCCTGGCGCGAGCCTGCACTCACGGTGCTCTCGACGACGTTCCCCGCGCCGGGCACGGAGAAGAACGCGATCCGCAAGGCGGTCTCCGCGAAGCTCAGCCTGCGCATCGCGCCGGGCCAGACGGCCTCCGAGCTCTTCGAGGCGGTCAAGGCCGAGTTCACGCGCGACGTCCCGGGCGGGCTCGCGGTGACGGTCACGGAGCTCGCAGGCGCGGCTTCGTCGTGGGACTACGACGCGAAGGGCCCCGCGTTCGACGCCGCCGATCGCGCCTACGAGGCCGCCTGGGGACGCGCCCCGATCCGGATCGGCATCGGCGGCTCGATCCCCTTCGTCGCCCTCTTCGGCAAGCGCTTTGCGCGGCTGCCGCTCGTCCTGAACGGTGTAATCGATCCCGAGACCGGCGCGCACGGACCGAACGAATCGATGCACATCGGCGTCTACACGAAGACCGTGAAGGCGAACGTGCACCTCTACGACGAGCTCGCGCGCGCGCTCGCGAAGTGACGCTCTCGCAGGGGCTCATCCCGATCCGGACAGCCTCCGTCGTCACGACCCGGACGGGGCGCGGCTGGTGCCCGAGAGTGCTCGCCCGCCGGCTGGTCCAAGCGAACGCGAGCAACCGTGTGCCATCGTGTGTCGTGTCGTCCGTGACGCCCGCGCGCACGGCCGGAAAGCCGCGGCTTCTGCAGGTGGACCGGTTCCTGCACCCAAGGACGGTTGTGCCATCCTCGTACGCTCGCCGCTTCGTCCTCGCAACGGTTCTCGCCGCTGTCGCTGGCGGTGTCTCGCTCGTTGCGTGCAATGAGTCGAGCTCGGCACCGCCCACGGTCGCCGACGCTGGACTCGACGACGCGCAAAATTCCGGCTTCAACGTGGACGGTGGCGCGCAGTCAACGGCGCGGCCGGCGGCGCCCTATGCTTTCGCTCCCACGGCGCACGATTGCGGGACCGAGCCGCGTCCAGCCGGAAGTGTCGCCGTAGCCGTCGACGGTGGGGAGTGCTCGGGGGATCAGGACTGCACCGCCGGCGAAGAGGGGCGATGCGAGCCAGGCCGCGGATCCCCCTCTCTGCCGACGTGCAGCTATCACGCGTGCTCGACGGACCAGGATTGCCAGGGAGCTACCTCCGTTTGCGGTTGCGGAATCGGTTGGGCGAAGCAGAATCTCTGTCTCTCCAACTCGAATTGCCGGACGGACAGCGACTGCGCTTTCGGCGAGCGGTGCCTGTTCAGCGGCCCGGTTATCTTCACGGTCACTGGCCTCGACAAGGGGGATGAGATCGGCGGCGTGAACTACCAAGGGGAAGCGGTCGGCTTCTTCTGCACGACACCGAAGGACGATTGCACGTGTCCGCATGACAGCGGGCAGGCGAGCGCTTGCGTCTACAACATCGACGCGAAGCACTGGCAATGCGCGTTCGGGCCATGACGGATGAGAGCGGTGCTCGAGGCGATAGCCGCAGCAGCACGCGTGATCACGGGCGCCCGGCAAGCATGTGTTCGACGGCTGACTGCGACCGCTCTCGAACCGCGGACATAGGCACCTCGTCCGCTGCACCACCCGCCCCGTCCGACGACGCCGGAGCGGTGGTAGAGCGTGACGCTCTCGAGGATTGTGTTCTACCGACTGGAGCCAGCTCGCGCAGCTTGACGCCCCGCGCTTCGCGTCAGTGACCGCCGCCCATGGCGTAGAGCGGCAGCAGCGCGAGGGAGGTCGCAAATCCCACCGGATCCTCGGCGAACGCCTCGCCGAGCGCGATGCTGGTTTGGCCGATGCTCGCTGCCAGCTCGCCGGCACGCTGGAGCGAGATGGCGCTCGGATCGTAACACCGGCTGGCGTCGATGCGGCCTTGCACGTGCCGCGTCTCTTCGCCCTTGGCGCGCTCGAAGATGCAGTCGATGTGGAACGAGAAGCTGCGCTCGTCGAAGTTGGCGTCGACGATTTGTGTAGTGCACGCATCCCGACGACTATGCCAGTCGCTCCGCCCGGACGCGTACAGCCCATGGAACGCCGAGAGTCTCCCGTTGGGCGCGAGGTACAGTTTTGTACCGAAGACCACCGGATCCGCCTCGTTGGCCGCCATGACGAAGCCGAAGCTGCCCTTGTTGTGCAGATCGTCCTCGGGCGCCTCGCTGATCTCGCAGCCCGCGGTGGGATCCGAGTTCCAGGTTTGACCGCTGGCGGGGAGCTGGAGCTCGCCGATCTGCAACGAGGAGCTGACGACCGCGCTCTCGCGTTTGTGCTCGAGATCGGGGAACGGCCTCACGCAGCCGACCGCCGAGAGCAATGCGAAGAAGGCGAAGTACTTCATCGAGGACCAGCTCCGCAAAGTGTGTGCCGGGCGCGAACAGGAGGATTTGGGCTGAACTCGGGTTCGGGAAGGTCGAGCCGTGAACGGTCAGACACGGTGTGGGCGACATTGGAGACGTTGCACAGAACGAAGCGGCCTCCGCGAGCGGATGGGGGTCACGATCCATGCCCCTGGGCGGATCGACCGCTCGACCTGTAGAGTGAACCCGCCCGCCTGGGCGATCGCCGATCCTGCGCCCTGCGGCGTCACGTAGAGCGGCGTGAGGTACGACCAGCGCTGGTCGATCCACGCACGCATGGTCGGTCAGCGCGGTCGCGAAGATGTACCAGTCGAGGAAGTCCTCGGTGCGGAGGAACGAATCGATGGTGCTCTCGATCTCGTCGATGCTCGAATCAGACGCCCACGTCAGCAGCGTGATCAGATCTGCGAAGTCGTCAGCCAGCTCGCCTTCGCTCTTCTCGTAGCCGACGGTCAGGTCGCTCTTCGTGGTCCCGTTGTTGGACTTCGTCCGGGCGACGCCGCCGACGCGTCGAACGACGCGCCGTCGGGCAGCGGCGCGGGAACTGCGAGCGCTCCCGCACACTGGATGCTCCAGTGAAGCTCGGTGGCCTCTTCCGGGAAGTAGACCTCGTCCGATCCTCGCTCGCAGGCATCCCGCCCACGGTCAGCGTCTTCGATAAGTGGTTCGTGTTCCGCACAGCACGAGCCGGCCGCAGGCCCTGGCGACGCGCTGCGCCAGGGCGTCGGGTTCGAGGGCGTCCTTCGTGCGTTGCGTCAGGTGCGGTCGCGGCCGACGTCGGAGGCGATTTCACTGAGCAGGGTCGCTGACGCCTGCTGCTGGATCGTCACGACACGCGCGACGGCCTCCCGCCACAGTCCGTCGGGCGAGTCGCATACCCGGCGCTCGTTGGATACGCGTCTGCACCTGTATTCTCGATGCTCACGAAAATGACGGTATGGTTGGAATTAACGTTGCCCTGACACCTCGTCCGTATAGGGTGCTGCGGCAAGGGGGCTCATGCTCGGTTCCAGACCGAGGAGAGGGTGTTCCTGAATGCGCTCGACTCCTGAATCGCTCGTAGGCCGACGCCTGCCATCTTCTCTCACGCTAACGCGCGCGGCGTTCGTCGCCTGCGTCGCTGTCGCTTGTACGACCGGGGACATGGAGCCCGCGCCCGATATAGACGAGGACCGCTCGGAGCTCGTGACGCCGGGGCCGACGACGGTGGACACTCCGATCGGTCTCGCCCTCGAATACAAGAACGGTGCAGGTCTGCCGCTCAAGGTCCGCGCTGGTCAGCGCTTCTACCTCGAGCAAATCGACCTCAGCACGTCGGTCTTCAGCCAGACGGACGACGGCCTCGCCGGTCTGAAGCGCGAAGGCGACCTTGCACGCGCCAACTGGAATGGGCTCCGGCAGGAGGAGTCCGACTTCCAGCAACTGCCGGATGACCAGGGACGCCTGACGCGGAGTCGGTTCTTCCGGAACGCGAAGTGGATGACCCAGCCGAGCACGATCAAGCTCGAACAGGTCGATGACAAGGGCCGCTCGCTCTCCTCTCCGATCGTCGTCAACATCGGCAAGGATGGGAAGCGCTCGAAGAACGATCACTTCTGGATCCGCCGACTTCGTGCGATCCAGTGGACCCGAGGCTGCGTCTCACGCGACGACTGCTCCACCGCCTACCAGCACGAGGAGGAGGCTGTCGTCGAGCTGCGGCACAGCATGGATCAGAAGTCTCAATTCTCGCTGCATCCTCGCGCGACGAAGCTTCGGATGCGGTGGTCGGCGAACCCGACGCACGTCTACGAGACCGCGATCGAGCAGGTCCAGGCGCCGCCGTTCGACTACGGCTTCTCGATCGACATCGAGCCGGTGACGCCACCGAGCCCGCAGGGCTACTACTTGCCGGGACAGGACGTCACGTTCCGCATCGCGCTGAAGGACGGCTCCGGCAATCGGCTCCACCCCGCCGGCATGCTCCCCAGCTACAACGACGTCATCTTCGGCGCCAACGAGGCTGGCATCCAGTACTACCGCGCGTTCTTCGATCCGACGTGGGTCTTCTGGCGTCGCAAGCACCAGGAGCGAACGCTGATCGCTCACCTGATGGGTCCGGAGCAGAACATCCAGCCCATCCGAAGCATCATCCCGCTCGAGGAGATCATCACGCAGGACGTCCAGAACGTCGCGACGATCGAGCGCGACGGCGTGTACGACCAGTGGAAGGTCTTCCCCACGACGGACGGTGTCTTCGGTGGTGCCTTCGATCCGACGCGCGCCGCCTGGGCCGTGCCTGGGTCGGATACCTTCACGTTCAACCTCCCGGCGAATGCACCGGCCGGCACGTACCGCCTCACCGCCAAGGGACGACGTACGTATTACGGCGAGGACATTCCCTTCACGCGTCGCGTCGACATCCAGGTCGGAAACATGACCCCGACGACGGCGACGTTCACGACCGGTGGATGTCAGAACTGCCATTCCGGTGGCTCCTCGTTCGCCGACATCCTGCACCGCAATCCGGATCGCGCGACCTGCGTGGGATGCCACGCGCCCTTGGGCGTCGAGTATGACGCGCCGATCCACTCCCGTGTACACTACATTCACTCGCGCTCGAACCGCTTCGACGCGCCGGTCGAACGATGTGCCACATGCCACTTGAGCTCGGACAGCATCACGTTCACCAGCAAGGCGGCGTGCCTCTCCTGCCACAAGTCGTATCCCGCCGATCACATCGCCTCCTTCGGCCCGCTCTCGAACATTTACGTCGGCGGTGGAGCGGAGTCGTTCGGCCGGTGCACCGATAGCTGCCACACGACCCATCCCGGCAGCGGACTGTGAACGGATGGGCATCGCCGCAAACCCGTCTCCGATGACGAGGGGAGCTTCGTGCGAGACCGACCAGAACAGGTGTCGAATCCGCACGAAGCTCGCGGTGGCAACACGCGTCCGATCGGTTCGACCAGCGTGAGTCTGCGGGTGCCGAGGGACCACGACACCTGGAGAACCGGATCACGATGATGCGGCGGGTGGTGGTCGAGGCGGTCGGAGATGTCGTGCATGCACAGCAGGCTGCACGCATCTCCGCCGTCCAGCTCGGGTTCGATCGCCTGGCAGCCGGCGAGCTGGCGATCGCCGCAAGCGAGCTCGCCACCAACATCCTGAAGTACGGAGTGAGGGGATCGTTGAGCTTCATCGACATCGTCGATCTCGAACGCGGCCGTGCACTCACGATCGTGGCACGCGACCATGGTCCCCCCTTTCGCGATTTCACCGCTGCGCTCGAGGACGAGTGCGACGACAACGGGCCGATCGCCCCCGAGGCACGCCTCAAGCGAGGTGGGATCGGATCGGGCCTGGGTGCCGTCAAGAGATTCTCCGATCGTGTCGAGTGCGTTCCCCTCGCCGACGGCAAAGAAGTCCGCGCAATACGGTATCTGGCAAGACCAAGTCACAAACGTGGAGCCGAGCTTTGACACTCACACAGATTGAGTCGCTGCCGAAGCAGAACCCCAAAATCAACGTCAACGGCCTGGATTTCGAATGGGATCTCGACAAGGGCTTGTTCCTCGTCAACGGCCTCCCGACGGTCTGCATGTGGATCGACACCACGATGGCCGGGTTCATGTCGGGCCTGCACAAGATGGTCGGCACCGAGCGGTTCCACCTCGCCCTCTACCAGGCAGGTGAAGAGGGTGTCGCCGGAGAGTGGGAGCACTTCGTCCTTCGTGCCCCCAGCATCGAAGAAGGCCTGCGGATGGTGGGCGCGCTCGCCAACCAGGTGGGCCTCGGATTCTGGGAGCTCGTCTCGCTCGATCGCGAGAAGAAGGAGGCGCGTTTCCGGTCGAAGAACAGCTGGGAAGCCCTCTACCAGAAGGCGCTCGGGATCTGCTGGGGCACGAGCTCGGTGGCAGGCCGCTTCGCCGGCTACTGCAACCGCATCTTCAAGACGAACTGCTGGGCCGAGCAGACGTCGTTCATCGCACGTGGTGACGAGTGGGACGAGTTCGTCGTCCGGCCGTCGGAGCAAACCGTCCAGAAGCAGCTCGACCTCCTCATCGCCACGGACAAGGCGACCCGCGCCGACCTCGACGCGATGGTCGAGCGGTTGAAGCTGGAGGTCCACGAGCGGAAGCAAGCGGAGGACGCTCTCAACCAGGAGATCCACGAGCGGAAGCAGGCAGAACATGCGCTGGTCGAGAAGCTCGAGATCATCCGTCGACAGGAGGACTCGATCCGAGCGATGGCGACGCCCATCCTCCAGCTCTGGAAGGACGTCGTCGCACTGCCCGTCATCGGCATCGTCGATAGCGTGCGAGCGAGCGAGATGACGGAGAGCTTGCTCGAGGAGGTGGTGAAGAGCAAAGCGCAGTTTGCGATCATCGACTTGACCGGCGTTGACGTGATCGACACGAGCGCGGCGAATCACCTCCTGAGGCTCGTCCGGTCCGTGGGGCTCCTCGGGACGCGTTGTCTCGTCTCCGGGATCTCACCGCGGATGGCGCAGACGATCGTCACGATCGGCATCGACCTCGCCGAGCTTGCGACATTCGCGACGCTCGAAGCCGCGCTTCGCTTCGCACTCCAGGAGGATGACGATCCGCTCGTCACGAAGCGCAGAGAGTCCAACTGAAGGCGGCCGCGGCGCAACCCGCGCTGCCTCTCGATGCGCCCGGCCCCCTGCATCGCTCGTCCCCCTCGCGCGCTCGCTCGTGCTCGCGACCTTGATCGGCATCGTGCAGCCAAGGTGATGGCGCGGGCTCCGTGGCGCCGGCTCCTTCAATACCGAGACGAACCAGCACAACGCCGGCCCCTTCAACGACCGGAACGGGAAGGTCGTGATCACCTGGCAGTGATGCCGGCGCGCCCTGCGCGGAGCATGACGAGCGATCGTTCGTGCTCTCGCGCGCCCGCCTCGAGGTGACCCGACGTCCTCGCGAAGCGTGGTCTTCAGCTCTAGCGGGCGCGTTGGCTCCCACGATGGATAGCGCACACCGCGAGGGGCACGCCGTCGCTACGGCTTGCCGTCCTGGCCGCGGAGGCGCTAGAGGCGAGCGGGCATGGGCTACAGGCTGGCCATCTTCGATTTCGATGGGACCCTCGCGAACTCCTTTCCGTGGTTCTGCACCGTCCTGAACGAGGTGGCCGCGAAGCACGGCTTCCGTCGTGTGAACGAATCCGAGGTGGATGGGCTCCGACGCAAGAGCTCGCGTGAGATCCTCCGCCAACTGGAGGTCCCGCTCTGGAAGCTCCCGATGATCGCGGCGGAGATGCGGCGGTTGAAGATCGAGGCGTCGGCGAACATCCCGCTCTTCGACGGGGCCGCGGAGCTCCTCGTCGATCTCCGCAGGCACGGTGTCGTCACGGCGATCGTCAGCTCGGACTCGGAGGCGAGCATCCGCCGGACGCTCGGCGAGGCCGCCGACATGGTCGCTCGTTACGACTGCAGCTCGTCGATGTTCGGCAAGGCGCCCAAGCTACGCCGGACGCTCCAGGCCATGGGCGCCTCGCCCGTCGATTCGATCTACATCGGCGACGAGGTCCGCGACGGCGAGGCCGCGGCGGACGCCGGCCTGCCGTTCGGCGCAGTGGCCTGGGGCTACACTCACCCCGAAACCCTGGCGCCGCTCGCGACCGGGCGCATGTTCCACTCGTTCGCGGAGCTCACCGAGGCGCTGCGTCAGGCTTGAGCGGGAGGGCGCGAGGGCGCGGCCGAACACGAGGATGCGCGGCGCTGAAGGAGCGCGCCCCTACCCGAGGCTTTGTGCGAGCTGCAGTGGGTGCTGCAGCGCGACTTCGCGGTCCTCTGGCAACAGATGGAAAAGATCGTGGTGTCACGCTCGCTGACGGAGGTGACGACCAAGCGCACGCGCCTCGTTCGCGAGCTCGGCCCCGCTGACATCCAAAAGCTCAAGGCCGAATCGGAGAAAGACATCAGTGTCTCGGGCCCGACGCTCGCAGCGGCCTTTCTCAAGCAGGGATTGATCGACGAAATCTCGATCTCGTACGCGCCGGTGATCGTCGGGGGCGGCACGCCGATGTTCCAGGGCGTTACAGATACTCTGAAGCTCGAGCGGCTCGAAGTGCGCGAGTTCGCCAACGGCACCACCTTCCTCCGTTACGCGGTGCGACGCTGAGAGGACCTTGCCTCCGAGATCCGCTCGGGCCGCGAGGGCGGCGCCTGAATGACCTGTCGCGGCTCACGCGGCTCGCCATCCTCACGGCCGCGACCGGGACGAAGCTACACGCCAGCGCCTGCGCGTCGCCGCAACGGACGCGAGCTCTCCTCGCCTACGATGACCTAGACATCCCGAATGCTGCCGAGCGCGCGAGGCGTCTGGCGCGGCGGTTCCACATCGGGGCCACGACCACGCTGCTCACGAGGAGGAAGAGCAGCGGAAAGAAGAGGCCCGTGGCAACGAGCTCCGGGACAGTGGCTGCATACTGCAATCGAACCCCCACCCCGAAGAGAGCGCTGGCCGGGATCCCGTAGAGGAGTGAGATGAACGACGACCGGGCGAGGGAGAGGTCTTCGTGCTGCTCCGGACGCAGCCACAAGAACGGCCACCAGCTCCAGTCGCGATCCGAAACTTCGTTGACAACCTCTTCCAACCGGTCGATCGACATCGAAGCTCAATGAATCACTTTTGACACGCGGAGCAATCGCGACGTGCATCGTGCGACGCTTTCATACGCGCACGAGCAAGCGGAAGCAGAGAATTGCCGAACGATCCTCTGCTCGCGCCGTCGGCAACGCGCTCGAGCTCACGTCGGCGCGCTGTGCATCGCGAGGCTTGGCGCGCTCGTGCGCCACCGCGGTACCCGTTGACACGCTTCCACGGCGTGCTTGCACCGCGTGTCAAGCTCCGACCGCGGATCGTGCCGAAGCTACCGGACGCCGCGGCGCACGCCCTGCGCCTCAAGGCCGGCACGGAACAGGCCCTCGGGCGAGCCCCGAGGGGAGCGCGCCTCGGCGTAGTCGGCGGTCCCGCGCGCCGCTACGCGTGCGCATCGCGTTCACCATACGAACGGTTGAACGGCTCCTTCACCAAACCTGACCAACTTTGGTTGATTCTCCCCGACGAGTGCGGCTCATACGCTTGCCGGATGAACAAACACACACTCGCTCGATGTGCTTTGCCGTTATGGACCTTCCTCGCGCTCGGCTGCGGCTCGGCCGCGGATGATGCGACCAGCTCGCAGGTATGCGAGCCGAACCCGGAGCTGTCGGTGCAGCCGCGCCGGATCTCGTTCAATGGCCGCAATCTGAATCGGATCTCGTTCAACGGAGTGAGCTCGAATCGGATCTCGTTCAACGGGGCGGAGCTGAATCGGATCTCGTTCAACGGAGTGAGCTCGAATCGGATCTCGTTCAACGGGGCGGAGCTGAATCGGATCTCGTTCAACGGGATCCGGATGAACGGCGAGGAGGCAGAAGGTCTCCAGCTGAAGGGCGGCGCGATCAACGAGCTCGTGGCCACGACCAGTGACGGCCAGATCGTCGGCGGCGAAGCGCTCGTCGGGACGACCATCGAGGGTGTCCTCTCGAGCGGCAAGACCATCGAGCTCACGATCGCGTCGTTCGAGCGCTCGTCGAACGGGCTCGCCCACTACGCGATCACCCACGAGGGGGAGAACATCTGTGCCGACGGCGACGACAACGGGATGTTCGTCCCAGGCATGTGGGACGAGTCCGGCGCGCGGCACGACCGCGTGAGCGCGAATGGCTCCGAGATCGCCGTGAGCTACTCGTGCGCGAGAGGTGTCATCGCGAAGTGCGTCTCCTGGGGCTACGCGCCATGGACGGTCGGTGCTGATCTGCACCAGAGCTGCACGCGAATGACCCGCGCGGACTACTGCGGGAACGGCGTCTCCTTCACGAAGGACGACACGCTGATCGACGTCTTCGACGCGCGTGGGATCCAGGTGCCGACGGCGGGCGATGCGTCGATCGCGTTCGAAGCGGGCTGGGGCCCGAACGGTGCGGTCTGCGCGAGTCGGACGCGGTACACGGCCTCGACGCCCGCGGGCGAGTCGAAGCTGCCGTCGTGCTGGGCGTCGCTGCCGAAGTGCGCATCGTTCGAGGAGGCCAAGGCCGCCGGCGCGACGATCGGCAACGGATCGAAGATCCAGTCGCGACTCCTCTGCGACTGATCTTGCTTCCATCGACCCATGCGCGTCGACCGCACGGGTCAGGTCGCCGGCGAGCGCACGGAGCGAACCTCCGCGTCGCCGCCGGCGGGCCCGGATCATGACCGACGTCCGCGTCGGAGAGCTGTCGTTGCCCAGGGTGTTCGAGATCGCGTCGGGCCTTACGAGACCGCACGCTCCGGCCGCGCCGATGGAGCTCGTGAAGCAGCTCGCTGTAACGTCTCCAATCGACCGTGCGGGTCTCCCTCCAGCTGAGCGTTCCGGCGACGGGCCTCGACGTCCTGCGCTCATCCGTTCTCGGTGTACTCCGTCCACTCCGGAGCGATCCCCGCTTTTAGGGCCAATGCCGTT
>Ga0233377_1001013_pt1 | contig 11269 bp, 11 predicted proteins | sample ElkDunMinimDraft_6_FD_191540 | JGI IMG/M metagenome (GOLD analysis project Ga0233377, IMG submission 191540) | Fecal eukaryotic communites from dung pellets of Tule Elk in California, USA - Elk Dung E36 | ecosystem: Host-associated > Mammals > Digestive system > Large intestine > Fecal | place...
GCTCTCGACGTAGATCCATTTCCTCTCGGCATCGCCCGATTTCCACGCATGTCCGCGCCCGTAGTTGAGCGGCTCGCCAAGTTCGGTGCCGATGGCCAGCACGACATCGGACTGCGCCGCAATCGCTGATCCGGCTTCGGAGCTGTAGGCGAAGGTGCGATCCTCCAGACCCGGCAGAATGGCCTCGACGGAGTTGGAGGTCAGGATCGGACAGGCCAGACGCGCGGCCAATTCGGCGACCGGGCGGTGCGCCCTGCTCACGAAGCATCCCTGACCGAGCAGCAGGACCGGGTTCTTCGCGCCCCTGAGCAAGGCGACGGCATCCGCCACCGAAAGATCGTCCGCGCGCCGCCGCACCAGGCGGTAGCGGTCGGGCGAGAGGGCGGGCACCTTGTCGAACCTGGCCTGCATCACGCCCAGTGGCAGCTCGACGTAAGCGGGACCGGGGGTCCCGCCCAGCGCCTGGCGGAAGGCCTCGCGGATGATCTCGTCGGTCTGTTCGGGATACTCGATCACGCCGACGTACTTCATCACCCCTTCGAAGATCGGGGGCTGGCTCATGTACTGCATCTTGCCGCGCCGGACGCGCTGTTCGTAGAAGCGCTGCCGCTGCGCCATTATGAACACCGCGGGGACGTTTTCCTTACGCAGGAAGTTGGCTCCGGCAGCGATATTGCCCACGCCGGGGCCCTTGTTGATGCACAGGACGGCCGGCTTGCCGGTCATGCGAAAGTGGCCGTCGGCGATGAGCGCGCCGGCCTGTTCGTGATGGGGCGAGACTATCTCCATGCCCCGCCGCTCGGCTTCGATGAACAGGCCGAAAAAGCTGGGATCGGGAATGCCGAAAAGCGTGTCCACGCTTTCCGCCTGAACGAGATCGAGGATGCGTTCCTGAATGGAATATTTGGCCGGTGTGGAATCTTTGGACATGGTCGTTCTCCCGCGACGGGTTTGAAGGTTTGACGGAGCGACTGCCTATCGATCGCTACGATGAGGCGTGCCGCCATCCGAGGCATAGCGGGGCAGGTTGAGCCAGTGCGGCGCTATGTTGATGATCTTGCCCTCCCGGAACACCCAGCGCTCGAAGATCGTCCCCGCCACCTCGTCACCCGTCGCCAGGACCTGACCCCTGTAGTTCAGCTCGCATACGAAGCGATCGGGGTCCTCGCTGTAAAAGGTGTGCGCCGTCTCGAGCGACAGCGTCTTCATGACGCGCCGGATGTGCTCCCATGCGGCCTTGAACCCGGCATAGCCGTAATGCGTGCCGCCGTAGGCGAGGACATTGGGCTCCTCCAGGGTGAAGTCCGGGTGCAGGCAGTCGCCGATAACCTGCCAGTCGCCAGCTTCGACCGCGTCCTGGAAGCGCAGCTTGGTGGCCAGATTCGGATTCATTGTCTCGTCTCTCCCTTGGGTTCCGAACGCTGCATCACCCCGGTTCGCCCAGCCGTTCGACATCGTCCGGAAATCGAAGATCGCGCAGGTTGATCAGGGGGCGGCGGTAAGAGGGGTCGCTGTGGCTGCGTTGGGGCGAGCCGTTGCGATGCAGGTCCGGCAGATTGTCGAACAGCGGCACCGTCGCCGGCGAAACGAACCCGGACCATTCCATCAACGTGTAGCGGAAGGCGATCCGCCAGCCGTCCTCTCGCCGCTCGAAGCGATCGAGGTAGCGGCCGCCGCCGACCCAGTTCGTGCCGTCGCGGTTCACGCCCGTGAAGAAGAAGTAGGTTTCGGTATGCGCCGTCGCGCCGTCGATCTCGCAGGTGTGATTGAGCAGGTTGTGGAGCGTGGAGGACTGGCCATGTTCGTGGCCCGTCCTGGCCCCGTCGAACACGCGGTCGGGCGCGTTGACGAATCCTCCGGCATCGAGAACCGCATCGTCGTGGAAGCCCGACAGGAACAGCTCGCGGTCCGAGCGGTCGACGGCACGCGCGATGCGCGTCAGGCAGTCGAGAATGTCCTGACGGTCGACCAGCCGCTCAAGAGTAGCGCGCTGGTCCCAGTCCGAGCCTTTGCGTTCCATTTCGTTTCTCCGAAGATTGCCTGTCGCGTGTGCCTGGCGGGATTCAAATGATGGGCTGCGCCATGGGCGCCGCAGTCAGGGTGATCTCGACCATGCCGTCCACGACCCCGGTCTCGTGCCGGACGATCGGGGGTAGGACGCCCAGCTGGCTGGTCCGGCACAGTCCGGTTTCGAGATCGAAGCGCGCGCCGTGCAACGGACAGACGACCTTGCCCTTTGCCGCTTTCGCCCCGTTGAAGCGAGCGCCCGAATGGGGACACAGGTTGTCCAGCGCAAACACGCCGTCGTCGGTGCGCACGACAAGGATGGGCCGTCCCTCGATCTCGGTCGCCAGGCCGAGATTCAAGGGCAGTTCGGCAAGCGGGCCGATACGATGACTCGTCATCGGCCGACTTCCGACCTGACGGCTCGGGCAGCCTCAATCCTCATCGAGACCGACAACCTGATCGTAGAGCTCGTTGAAGCGGCGCAGAATCGCTTCCTGCGTGTCGGACAGGGTCATGAAGGACGCGTTCGCGGCCGCGGCTTTGAAGCCGCGCTGGTTGGCGCACATGTTGTCGAGGTCCTGATCGAGCAGGTGCGCGGCCTGACCGAGGATGGGATACCTTTCCTTCACGCTCTCGCCCAGCTTGACGTGGATCGGCTCCGGCACGGGCGGCCGTTCGCCCGAGGCCGGGACGGGCAGCAGGGTGCGAAATTCCATCTGGCAGCTGTTGGGATCCCGACCCAGCGGCTTGAAGGTTTGCCAGCGCGGCATGCCTTCGCCCCAGAACGGGCTGTGGTTGGGAAACAGGAAGTACTTGCACTGATCGACGAAGTAGCTGGTCGGTTCGGTCGACCAATCCTTTCCGGTATCGTCGTGCAGGCGGCGTGCCCGATCCTGCGCGACGTACTTTCGCGCGTCGGCGGGGGTGAGGCCCCGGTCGGCCGGCGGAGGTGTGAGATTGTAGGCCTTGCAATACATCTCGAGCGTCTCGCGGGGGCTGACCCGATCGGCGACCCAGGAGTCGGAAACCACTCCCGGCGTGATGAGGCGAGCGACATAGCCAAGCCCCTGGCTCCAGCAGTCGATCCGCGTCGCCACGGAATTGTACATCGGCATCCCGTCCGTGTGGGTTTCAAGGACATGGTACCCTTCGGCGAAGGCTTCCTGCGCGGCTTTCCAGTTGCAGCCCACTTCGATGATCATGCGCGCTGAGGTGTAGCGGGCGCCGATGTCGTATCGTTCGAAATGCTCCACCAGCGGACCCAGCGCGGCCGACAAGGGCGGGGCGTTCGGATCGGGATTGATGAACACGTTTCCGCCCCAGGTCGCGACCCTGATCGGGACGAGCCCCGAATGCTTGCGGTCGACCTGCGGAAAGTCTTGCTCGAGCGGTATCCAGTCGAGCGCACCGTCAAGCCCATAGGTCCAGCCGTGGTAGGCGCAACGGATGTCGCGGCCGCTCTCTCGCGCTTCGCAGAGCTTGCGCCCGCGGTGACGGCAGCTGTTGTAGAAGGCCTTGAACTCGTGCTCGCCGCTTCGCACGACAAGATAGCTGTCATCGACGATGTCGTAGTTGATCCGGTCGCCGACCTTGGGAAGGTCTTCTTCCCGGCAGACGACCTGCCACTGCTTGCGCCAGATATGCTCGACCTCGAGGTCGACGTAGCGCTGATCGAAATAGCGGTCGAAAGAGATCGGGCGCGGGCCGGGGTGCGCATCGCCCGCCTCTTTCAGGATGGTCGGTGGCGCTTCTTCGTCGAGTGCAAGGATGTCCTCGAAACTCGGAAGATCGGTGACCTGCCGGCCGGCTTCCACCGACCAGGTCTTGTCAGGCCCGTCCGGGCGCGTCTGGATGTTCATCGTGCTGCTTCCACTTTCGTTTTCGAGTTGCGGCCGAAAGGACGGCGCGTCAGGCGCAGCCGAACCTGCCGCCCTCGCTCCACCACGCAGTTCAGTTCGTCGGAACCGGCGACGCCTTTGTCCTGCGCACCCGTGACGATGCCCGAGAAGGTCTGGGCGCCGGCGAAATTGATCGAGCTGCAATAGCCGGCGCGCAAAGTGTTCAGGATGATCCCATCCTTCTCTGGCCGCATCCGGGCTGTTTCGATCACGCGCATCTCTCACCTAACCATCATCTGTGGGTCCACATCGTGGATCACTTAGGATTGACTGATTTCACACCATTTGCGACATGATTCGATAACGGCAAGCCGCGAAAATCAATTGGGTCCATAATGTGAAGCGGGAAGAAAAAATGTTCGATGCGGTTGCCGGGGCGCAATCCATCCGCAGGGCCGTGCAGGTGTTGCGGTCTGTGGCTCAGTTGCAACAGATCGGAGCAACTCCTACGCGCGTTGGCAAGGCGACGGGTCTGAACAAGACGACGGCGCTGCGCATGCTGCGCTCGCTGTGCGAAGAGCGGATGCTGCGCATCACCGAGCACGGCTATGTCGTCGGCCCTCTCGCGTTCGAACTCGGCCTGGCCGCTTCGGAAGACTGGCAGGTCCAGTCCGCGTGGCGCCCCGTCGTCGATTGGATCGCGCGTCGCACGCGGATGACGACCTATCTGGTGGCCCGCTCGGGCGAGGAAGCCGTTTCCCTGATCTGCGCGCAGGGTTCGGGCGCCCTGCGCGCCGTCCCGATCGAAGTGGGCCAGCGCGTGCCGCTCGGCCAGGGCTCATCGAGCCTCGCCATCCTCGCGTCGCTCGAAGACGAGGAGATCGAGAGTCTTCTTCCCTCGCTCGAGAAGAAGCTCGAATCCACGGCCGAGAGACTGACTGCCGCAGAGCTGCGCAATGCCGTTGCGCTCACCAGGCGGAGGGGCTTCGCGGTCGGGCACATGCTGCCGGGAATTACCGGCGTCGGCATCAGGGTGCCCGACGCCGGCGCGCTCCAACTGGCGATCAGCGTGGCGGCGCCGCTTGGCCAGATGTCGGATCAGGAAGCCACGGCGATCGCCGCCATCATGGCGGAGGCCATTTCGCGGCCCGCGCGGCCTGCGCATGAGGCTTATGGCCAGGATCGACGGGCCCTGCAGGGCTTGGATACGCGGGAAACGGTGCTGCGATGAACCCGCCCATCGTGACCGAAGGGGGCCGTGGCCTCTGGATCCTGCCGTTCGTGGCCGCTCTCGGCTATTCGGCGTCAGGGCTCCATGTCTATATCGTCGGACCGTTCATGCAGCCGCTGAACGCGGAGTTCGGGTGGAGCCGCGCACAGATTTCCGCTGGCGTAACGATCGTCAATTTCATCGCGGCGGCGGGCGCTATCCTTCTGGGCATCCTGGTGGATCGTTTCGGCCCGCGCCGGATCGGACTGATCGGCGTACTTTCGATGAGCGGCTCGATCGCGCTGCTTTCCACGGCCAACGGTACGATGGCGAACTGGATCATGCTGTGGGTGTTGATCGCGGTTTGCTCGATCCCTGCCCAGGCCACGGTCTGGACCAGCATGATCGTCAAGCATTTCGATTCCGCACGCGGACTTGCGCTGGCGATCACTTTGAGCGGTACGGCGCTCACGGCGATGGTCATGCCGCTGCTGGCCACCTGGTTCATCGCCGACCTCGGTTGGAGAGCGGCCTTCGCGGGCATCGGCGCGATCTGGGCCTTGGCGACCTTTCCCGCCATTTTCGCGCTGTTCCGCTCCAGGACCGACACTCGGGGGGCGAGCGGGCCGGCTGTCGACCGGGGACCGGTGCTTCACGGCGACACCGTGCGAAGCGCTCTGCGCAAACCCGCGTTCTACATCCTGTTCTTTTGCGGCGGGGTATTCTCGCTCTGCGTCATCGGCAGCGTCGTGCATTTCGTCCCGATGATCATGGACGGCGGCGCCAGTGCTGTCGCCGCGGCTAGCAGCGCATCGCTGATCGGCATCGCGTCTCTGCTCGGCCGGCTGGGGACAGGCCTCCTGCTCGACCGGTTCCCCGCCCACGTCGTTGGGGCCGTCGCGATGCTCCTTCCGGTTCCGGGAATCGCCTGCCTGCTGATTGCCGATACGGGTACGTTCGGCCACGTTGCGGCGGCGCTCCTGATCGGCTTTTCGCTGGGGGCGGAGTTCGATCTCATTACCTATCTGGCGGCCCGCCAATTCGGCCTGGCCAACTTCGGAAAGATATTGGGCGCGCTGCTTTGCGCCGTGGCGCTGGGCGGCTCGGTCGGGCCGATGGCGGCCGGCGCTATCTTCGACAGCTTCGAAAGCTACCGCCCATTCCTTGTCCTCATCATCGGTTTGATGGCCCTGTGCTCCGCGGCGATGGCCCTGCTGCGACCGGTCTCCGTTCCCTGGCCCGCACCCGGAGAGCCGCCCCAGCGCGCCGGGCGAAGCGATGAGCAAGCCGTCGTTTGAAGCGTGATCGCCTTACCTTGAACCGTCATTGCGAGCGACGCAGCCGCGCGGCATCGTGCGCGGGGCTCTGGATTGCTTCGCTGCGCTCGCAATGACGAGCGGTTCATTCAAAGGGGATCATGCGTGTTTTTCGCCCAGGGGGAGGAAATGCACGGTCCGTTTGGCGCCGGCCGTATAGGGCAGGACGATATTGCGAAATTCGGCGTGCGCGGGCTCGGGCCGCGACGCGAGGTGCGCGTCGATCGATTCCCATACGGCAAGAAACATCACCGAATTGGCATCCTCGACACCGCGAAGCGCCTCGAACGAGACCAGGCCGGTGAAGCACGCCGTGAGCGGCAGCGCATGGCTGACGAAGACCTCGAGGAACTCATCCATCAAGTCGTCCTTGATGATGACCTCGGCACGTTCCAGAACCATTCCATTCTCCTCGATCCGCCTCCCGCCTCGCTGCCGGTACGGGTTGTGCCGGGGGAGGGGGCGAATGCGCTCGCAGAAAGCCCTTTCGGAAATCCCGGGACGAGCGGGAATCGATCTATTCCGGATGGCGAGCGACGTCCTCCCCCACTTGGGGATTGGCTTTTGGCGTTCGCGATCTTCGCGGGCCCGCCATGCGCCCGGGGGCTGTTCCAGCCGGCCCTATTGAGGCGCCCCTACCGCGCTGTCGCGCGCGATTTCCTCAAGCCGCTGCCGCTTCAGGACGAAGCGCTGAATCTTGCCGCTCGGCGTCTTGGGCATGGCGTCGACGAAGTGGACCTTCCGCGGATAGGCATGGGCCGCGTAATTGCGCTTAACCCATTGCTGGATGTCCTGTTCCAGTTCCCCGCCGGCGTGCCCTTCGCGGATCACGACGAAGGCTTCGATCACTTCGCCGCGAACCTCGTCGGGGACCGCGATCACGGCGCATTCGGCCACGGCCGGATGCGTCGCGATGACCGATTCTACCTCGAATGGCCCGATCCGGTAGCCGGCCATGATGATCACGTCATCGTCGCGCGCCGAGAAGTAGAAATATCCGTCGTCGTCGACGTGGCCCGTATCGCCGGTGACGTACCAGCGCCCGTCGGTGCTGATCTTGCCCGAGGCCTGGCCGGGATCGCCGTCGTAGCCGTTGAACCAGGCCAGAGGGCTGGCGCCGAGGTCCATGGCGACGCGGCCGGCCTCGCCGGGTTCGGCCTCCACGTCGGCCTCGTCCTTGAGGATGGCGGCGGTCCAGCCGGGCATCGCGATACCCATCGAACCCGCCCTGATCGGCCGGCTCACCGCCGGGTGGTGATGGTTGTTGATCACCATGCCGGCTTCGGTCTGGCCGTAGTGATCGTGGACCGTCACGCCCAGCACGGCCTCGGCCCAGACGTTGACTTCGGGCGTCAGCGGTTCGCCGGCGCTCGATGCACGGCTGAGACTGAGGTTGCCGGGTGCGATGCCGGAACCGCGCAGCGAGCGATAGATCGTCGGTGCCGCCGCGAAGTTCGTGACCCGCTCGCGCTCGAGCACGGCGAAGGTCGTCTCCGGGGTGAAACCGGCTTCGAGCAGAATGCTGTGCACGCCGGTCAGGAAAGTGACGAGGATGCCGAAATAGAGGCCATAGGCCCAGCCGGGATCGGCGGCGCACCAGAATACGTCGTCCTGGGCGCGGAGGCCCTGGCCGAATTCCCCATAGGCCTGGAATGAGGCCAGCGCGCGCATCGGCACGATCACGCCCTTGGGATTGCCCGTGGTGCCCGAGGTATAGATGTGGATGATCGGCGCATCGCCGCCCAGCGCGGCCGGTGTGAAGCCCGGGGCCGCGCCGGCGAGCAGTTCGTCGAAGGCCAGGGCCCCTTCGGCAGCCCGACCCGTCGTGATCACCCGCCATTTGGCATCGCGCGGCATGTGTTCGCCGGGGGCGAGCTTCGCGCGCTGGTTCTCGTCGCAGATCACCACGCGCGCGCCGCTGCCGGTCAGGCGATAGGCGATCGCGGGCGGCGCGAAAGCGGTGAACAGGGGAACGTGCACCGCGCCCAGCCGCCAGATGCCCAGCAGGGCGACCAGATATTCGCGGCTCTTGCTCATCAGCGTGGCGACGCGGTCGCCGGCGCCGATGCCGAGCGAGGCGAGCGCATTGGCGAACCTCTCCGAATCCTCGCGCAGTTCGCCATAGGTAACGTCGCGCGCCGAAAGGTCGGCCGCGATGATGCGGTAGGCTAGTCTGCCGGGATCGTGCCGGTCGCACAGCAGCGCCCCGGCACAGGCGTCGGGCGCGGCATAGATATCCAGCAATTCGCGGACGCGCCGGCTGGTGTCGGTTTGATCTCCTGGCATTGTCTTGTCCTCTCTCAGCGACGCGCCCGGCGATCCGCGGCTGCTTCCTGCGGGGCCAGGACCAGGGCCGACAGGGCGCGCCATTCCTCGAGCAAGTCGAAGCTCATGTCCCGCCGCAGCCAGTGCTGACCCAGGCCATGCATCGACGCGACCAGCCGTCGTCCCGTCGCCGTCGCATCGGGCACGAACCGGTCGAGCAGCGAGGTCAGTAGTTCCAGTGTCATGTCCTCCCGCTTGCCGAACCAGTCGTGGGCGATGTGCGTGTGATCCAGGGCTTCGGCCTGCAGCACATATAGCAGGCGTGCGAGATCTGGCTTGCTGGCGAAACGCGCCACCATCTCGTGCAACAGTTCAACTATCGCGAACCACGTCTGTTCCGGATCGCCGCGATGCGCCTCGATCCTTTCGAACAGCGGCTTGAGCGCCTCGCGCTCGCGCGCTTCGAACTCGTCGAGCACCGCGAGCAGCAGGTCGTCCTTCGATCTGAAATAATAGAGCAGCCCGGCGTTCGATATGTCGCAGCGCTCGGCCAGCGCCTGCACGGTAAGGCCCTTGAAGCCGTGCTCGCCAAGCATGCGAATGGCTTCGTCGAGGATTTTCTCGCGTCGCGGCTGTATCTTCGGTTTCCGCTTCGCTTCGCTCACACCATTCCTCGCGCTGCCGGGTCTCGCGCGACCCTATCAGGATCGGCGACGACCCGGCAGGCCGTATCGAAAATCATGTTGGCGCGGCGTTCGGCGTCGTAGCGGGGCCATGCGAGGCCGGGCTGCGAGGGATCGCCGGTCTTCACGAAATTGAGCCATGCGCGCATCATCGTGTCCGACAGCGCATCCACTTCCGGCCCCGTCCCGATGAAGGCCGCCGGCACCTTGGTGCCGAAAACGAGCGGCACCTCGGTTCCGTGCGGCGCTTTCAGCAGCCGGTCGAGCACGCGCGGCTCGTAGTCGACGCGGTACATGTAGACCGGCGCCGCGTTCTGCCACGCCTTGCGGTCGGCCTGATCGATGGACTGGCTGCGGAACATGCGATCGGTCATCATCGATGTGACCCAGTAGCTCGGATCGCTGCCCGGAAAGGCGGTTCGGTAGGCGTCGAAGGCCGGCCCGGCCCGTTCGCCGAACTCGCCGTCGAAGTGCTTCCGGGCCGCCGCGATGCTCATCCGCCCGAGTTCGGGGTCGCTCGCCAGGAACAGCGTCGCTTCGTCCTTGCAGGTGCCGATCATCAGCGGCACGTCGCGGCTGATCTCGGTCGCGACGGGATCGAAGGGATGCGCCGGTATCGAGCGGCCGTCGACGAGCGGGGCCAGCGAGCGGCTCGCGATCCCGCCTTCGGGCAGCGGCGGCAGGCGCACGGCCGATGCGGCCTTGATGATGGCGCGGTAATCCGCGCCCTGCAGCTTGTGAACGTCGGCTTTTGCAATGCCGAGCGCGGCCAGCGTCTGCTGGGCGATGGCATCGGCATCCTGCTTCTCGACGAGCTTGAGCACCGGCCCGCTCTGGGCGATCGCCTTGTGGAACAGGCCCCTGGCGGGCACCATGCCGAGCAGGGTGGACACCTTGCAGCCGCCGCCGCTCTCGCCGAAGATCGTAACGTCGTCGGGATCGCCGCCGAAGGCCGCGATATTGTCGCGCACCCATTCGAGGGCGAGGACGATGTCGAGCATGCCGGCGTTGCCGGAATCGGCGAAGTCCTCGTGGAGCGCGCCGAGGTAGAGGAAGCCCATCGCGTTGAGGCGGTGGTTCAGCGAAACGTAGACGATGTCCCCCCTGCGCGCGAGCATGCTGCCGTCGTTCATGGCATCGAAGCCGGACCCCATCGCGAAGGCGCCGCCGTGCAGCCAGACCATGACCGGCCGCTTGCGCGCGGGCGAGGCTTCGGGCGTGATCACGTTGAGGAAAAGGCAGTCCTCGCTTTCGGGAAGGTCCGGAACGGTCCCCTGGATGGCCGCCATGACCGCAAGGCCGGGCGCGCGCATGTCGACCTTGCCCATGACGCCGCGCAGCGTGATCGGCCCTTGCGGGGTCTTGGCGCCCAGCGCGTTGCAGTCGCGCACGCCCGTCCACGGCTGCACCCGGCGCGAAGGCTGGAAGCGGTGGCGCGCGGTATCCTCGCCATAGCGGATGCCGAAAAAGCGCGAGAGGCCATCGGAGCGCAGCCCGCGCACTTTGCCCGAGGTCGTCTCGATCACCGCAGTCGGCGTCGCATCCTCGGCCGCCCAGGCACGACCTCCCAGCAGCAGCGCCGCGGAGCCCGCGCCTGCCGCCAGCATGGTCCTGCGCGACAATCCGGTCTGAACCATTCCCCGTCTCCCTTTCAGCGTACCTTCGGCAAGCCCAGCGCCGCGCGCACTTCCGGCTGAAGCGCGAGCACATGGAATCCGCTCGCCGCGCAAGCGACCCAGATGTGGCCGGTCGCGGGACGATAGCGGACATGGCCCGTGCAGGCGTCGCCCGGCTTGAAATAGGCCACTTCCACGGGCTTTGCCGGATCGCGCAGATCGGCGATGCGAAGGCCCGCCCACATGAAGTTGAACAGGCCGAGGCGCGTGTCTTCGGCACTGTCGACGTCGTTGAAATGGAGCGCCGCCGTGCCCGGATCGCCAGTCACGCCCG